>OIXX01000248.1_pt1 | contig 40410 bp, 30 predicted proteins | sample 1588161 | NCBI WGS metagenome assembly OIXX01 (sample SAMN03283274) | human gut metagenome | biome: human-associated habitat; material: feces | host: Homo sapiens | place: Peru | collected 2012
AGCGGATTAGAGCAGCTGACTACGGATCAGCAGGTCGCAGGTTCGAATCCTGTCTGGCGCACAGTAAGCCTCGAAAGCGAAATGCTTCCGAGGCTTTTCCAATTGTATTGGCCCGTTTGAGCCGGTCACACAGAGTTGGGTTGAGGTTACCCCTTCACGGCTCAGCCCGGAGCGGAACGTCCTGAGATATTCCGTACTATTACATACGGTTCATCCAAGAGAGTACAGCAAGGAGACGCGATGGCCACGACCGCCGGCGCGAAGAAGGGACTCTGGTCCACCATCAGGCGAATCGCCGCTTCAGACCGTATTTCCGGACTCATCATGCTCGGCTTCGCGCTCACCGGCCTGGTGCTCGCGAACCTGCCCGCCACCGCGCATGCGTTCGAGACCGTAGCGGAAACGCATCTGTTCATCCCCTACACCAATCTCGACCTGCCGATTGGCCATTGGGCCCAGGATGGTCTGCTTACCATCTTCTTCCTGACCGTGGGCCTCGAACTGAAGCAGGAACTCACCACCGGCTCGCTCGCCAATCCGAAAGCGGCCGCCGTGCCGATGCTGTGCGCGGTGGGCGGCATGATCGCCCCGCCCATCCTGTTCCTGGCCGTCACGGCATTGTTCTCTCAGATCGGGCCTGGTGAACCCGGCACGCTGATTCTGACCACCACCGGCAGCAGCATTCCGTTCTCGGAGATGTCGCACGGCTGGGCAGTGCCCACCGCCACGGATATCGCGTTCTCACTGGCCGTGCTCGCCCTGTTTGCCAAGGCCCTGCCCGGTTCGATCCGCGCGTTCCTGATGACGCTTGCCACCGTCGATGACTTGCTGGCCATTATTCTGATCGCCGTATTCTTCTCCTCGATCAACGCCTGGTATTGGTTCATCGGCATCGTCGTGTGCGCCGTCATCTGGGCATATCTCGTACGACTGAAAAAAGTGCCGTGGATTGCGGTCGGCATCGTCGGCGTCCTCGCTTGGATCATGATGTTCGAGGCAGGCGTGCATCCCACACTGGCCGGCGTGCTGGTTGGCCTGCTGACTCCCTCCCGTGAAATGCACGGCGAACTTTCACCGCGTGCCGAACGCTATGCCAACAAGCTTCAGCCATTCTCCGCACTGCTGGCCCTGCCCATCTTCGCCCTGTTCGCCACCGGCGTGCACTTCGAGTCGGTGAGCCCGCTGTTGCTGGCTTCGCCGTTGGTTATCGCACTGATTGTGGCTTTGGTGGTCGGCAAACCTTTGGGCATCATCACCACCGCATGGCTGGCCACGCATGTGGGCGGGCTCAAGATGGCCAAGGGGCTGCGCGTGCGCGACATGATTCCCGCTGCCGTCGCCTGCGGCATTGGCTTCACTGTGTCCTTCCTCATCGCCTCGCTGGCGTACAAGAATGCGGAACTTTCCGCTGAGGCGCGCTTCGGCGTGCTGGTGGCCTCCCTGATCGCCGCCGCGATTTCCGGTGTGCTGCTGAGCCGTCAGTCCAAGAGATTCGAGAAGGCCGCAGCCGCAGCAGCGGCCGATGCGGAGGATGACGAATCGATTGATGGCGATGGCGCTGGTCAGACCGGTCGCACCACAAAGTCCACCACGCCCACGGAACACCCCGGCACCCTCGCCGACGGCACCGCCAGTGTGGAGATTGACTTCCGCCACTGATGGCTTAGACGATCCCTACTCCATTGTTGGCCTTGTTTCGTGAAAACCGTACGCTGAGGCGCGCTCACCGTACGTTCTTCACGAGATGAGGCCTTATTTCGTGAAAACCGTACGCTGAGTGTCACTCACCGTACGTTCTTCACGAAGTCAAGGATGATTTCGCGGAAAACGTATGCAGAGCTTCAGGCGCTAGAATGCGAAGAGTCGATAGCACCGTACAGGAGGATATTGGATGGCAAAGAAGCAGAAGAAATCCAAGAAGAACGACGGCAAAAAGGCCGCTGAAGCAAAGAATCTAGCCGAGGCCGCATCCAAGTCCACAGTCGTGGACGATATGGAACCATTGGAAGCCACAGCCGCGAATGATGCGGCAACGTTGGAGGCCGAGACGGCAACCGAGGCTGCCGCAACGCCGGTGAACCCGGTCGACTTGGAGGACGTCTCGCCGCTGGGCGACACCTATCATCGCGGCCCGGTGATTCTACGCGGCCAGATGATTCCCTCGGACAATACCACCGCCAATCTGCTGAAACCTGACCAGGACACCGACTGGCTGCACATGGACCCATGGCGTGTGCTGCGCATCCAATCGGAATTCGTGGACGGTTTCGGGGCGCTCGCCGAGCTCGGACCTGCGGTCTCTATTTTCGGCTCCGCACGCACCCAGCGCACCGAATCGATCTACAAGGCGGCCCGGCGCATGGGTAGCCAGATAGCCAAGCGCAACATCGCCGTCATCACCGGCGGTGGTCCCGGCATCATGGAAGCCGCGAATAGGGGAGCGGCACTGGCTGGCGGCAAATCCGTGGGACTCGGCATCGAATTGCCGCACGAGCAGGGGTTGAACCAGTGGGTGAACCTCGGCATGAGCTTCCGGTACTTCTTTGTGCGGAAAACCATGTTCGTCAAGTATTCCTCCGGCGTGATCGTGTGCCCGGGCGGCTTCGGCACACTGGATGAGATGTTCGAGCTGCTGACCTTGGTCCAGACCCACAAGGTGGCGAATATTCCGGTGGTGCTCTACGGCAAGGAATACTGGCAGGGGCTCTTTGACTGGCTCAATGGTCCGGTGGCCGAGCACGGCATGATTTCGGCAATCGACCCGAAACTGGTCACCGTGACCGATGACGCCGACGAAGCCGTGGAGGTGGCCGTCAGCGCAATTGTGAGGTAAGCGAGATAGAGTGGCTCCCCTCTCCGAGGGGAGCCAAGGGCAGAGTTACTTTTTGTAGGCGATGAGCAGGCCTGTGCCGTCAGGGGTAAGCGTGGACTCGAAACCTTCGTCATCTTCGACGGTGGTGAGCAGCTCACGCATGGCGATGGCCTTGTCGCTGCGGTCGGCCGGATTAATCATGCCGCCCTGACCGTCCTCCAACGCCAGCACATCGGTGAACACGATCACGCCGTGCGCGCGCAGCAGACGGGAGGCCTGGGCGAACGTGGCGGCATAGTTCTCGGCGTCGCCCGCCACCACGATCAGATCGTAATCATTGGCGTTGAGGCGCGGCAGAAACACGCTGGCCGGGGCGTTCACCGCACGCAACGTGGTGTCGGTCTCATCCTGCAGTTCGGCGAACGCCTTGCGAATCAGCGCGATGCCCTGAGCGGTGGAATCGACCGCAGTCAGCAGGCCCTTGTTATCCAGCGCATGGGCGAGCTGCAAGGTCTCCACCAGCGAGCCGGTGCCTACGGCGATGACCGAAGCGGCGCCGGTGATGCGCACCAGCATGCCCAGCAGACGGGCCTGCGCGGCCGAACCCTGCAACTGGCCGGACTTGTCGGCGGCCGTACGGGCGTCGGTCAACGCATTGGATTCACGTTCGCGCGCGTGTTCCTCGGTGAATTCCCATGCCTTGGCGAGGTTGGTGTACTGCGTTCTGTCCATAATTCTTTCCTTTATGTCTTCTCTCGTGCGGGCACCCAGTGGATGTATCGACTACGTGTTGCAGCGATTGCCGTAGCTGGTCGTGGCGCGGCTTAGCGCTCGCGGACCTTGGCCACGATCTGCCACATCTCCTCGCCCACATCGATGCCGCGCGGGCAGTGGCGGGAGCAGGCGCGCACGGACTGGCAGGCGGCCACGCCGTCGGCGGTGTCGATGGCGTCCATACGCTCCATGGCCTTGGTGTCGCGCGAATCGTTGACGAAACGGGAGGCCCAAATCAGCGAGGCCGGGCCGATGAAAGCGTCGCCGCCGGCGTACACCGGGCAGGCACCTTCGCACACGCCGCAGGCGATGCAGTTGCTCAGCAGCTCGTATTTGGCGAGTTGTTCGGGGTTCTGCAGGTATTCGAACACGTCCACCTTGCCTTCGGCGGTGGTGGCGAGCACGCCGTCCGCCTGAAGATATGGGGTGAGCTTCCTTATTTGGTTGAGCATCGGGTCGATGTCGGCGATGAGGTCGCGCTGCGGCGGGAAGCCGGGCAGGGATGCCAGTTCGATGACTCCCAGCGAGCCGTTTGCGGCCGAGTTCTGGTCGGCTGCCGCGTTTGCGTCGTTTTCCGCGGAATCGTCGGATTCTTCGGACTCGGTGCCGGTGTGCCGGAACCCTTCGTCATCGACTTCGGGGATGGCGCCGGGCTGCTTGGCCCAATCGCGGATGGTGGCCGTGCACAGCAGGGTGGGGGTGCCGTTGATGGCCACGGCGTCCGAACCGCACATGCCGTGACCGCACGAATAGCGGAAGGCCAGCGTCGGGTCGACGGTGCGTTTGATGGTCAGCAGGCAGTCGAGCACGGTGTCCGAGGGGCGCGCGGGAATCGTGTATTCCTGCACCCACTGCTTGCCGCGCGGACGACGGCGTGCCGCCGAATCCGAGCCGCCGCCGAATGGGGAGCTTTTCTTGGCGAACGGGCTGCCGCCGCGTGCACGTTCGGCGCGCTCGGGTCGCGGCGTGAAACGATGCACTTGCAGGGTAACCGTCGTGTTGCTCGCCTCAGCCATGTTCTGCCTCCATGAAACAGTGGGATGTCAAGTCCAATATCAGCCAACCTATTGTGCCACAAGCCCTAGGCGGCTTGGTATTACCACCAGCGGATCAGTACTCGCGCTTCTTGGGTGGATAGTCGGTGATGTGCACCGGCTTGAAACTTGCCGGACCATCATCGGCGACCATCGAGTGAGCAAGGAAATGCTCATCGTCGCGTTCGGGGAAATCAAGTCGTTGCATGGATCCGCGGGATTCCTGACGGGATTCGGAAGCGTGCAGCATGGCCTCGGCCAGTTCGATTAGATGACGGACTTCCCAGATGGCGGTGACCTCCTGATTGAAAGCGGCGGTCTTGTCATGGGCCCGCAAGGTATCGGCAACCGGTGTGATGTCGTTGTTGATCTGAGTCAACGCCGTATCGATGGTCTGAGCGGTGCAACGTACGGCCAGAGCCTGCTCCATCACTGATCCGAGTTGGGCCATGAGCTGATAAGGATTGGCGGTGGGCCCGCCATCGTCTGAATCGTCCATCGGTCCGGCGAGCAGTTCGTCAAGCTCTGCCTTGCGGGAATCGGCAGCCTGATCGACGGCATCGGTCAGCATGTCATCGGTCGAATCATCGGCCATGGGGGAGTCAACCGGGTTCTCGACGATGCGTGCGGCCATCGTCTGACCAGCACGTGTACCGAACAGGCAGGCGTCGAGCAGAGAATTGCCGCCCAGACGATTCGCACCATGTACGGAGACACAAGAGCATTCGCCAGCGGAGAACAGTCCATCGACTACCTGCACGGCACCGTCGGCCCAACGGTACACCTCGCCATTGGTGGTGATGGGGATGCCGCCCATCGTGTAATGCGCAGTGGGCTTGATAGGCACCAGGTCCTTGGCCGGATCGAGGTTCGCGTACTGCTCGATGGTTTCGACCACCTGCGGTAGCACTTCCTTCATACGTTCGGGGTCGATGCCGGTCATGTCCAGCCAGACGCAGTCCTTCGGACCATCCGGGTCCTTCGGGTCGGCGACGCCGCGGCCGGCGTCGATCTCCGCCATGATGGAGCGGGAGACCACGTCTCGCGCGGCCAGATCCCTATGCTCCGGGGCGTAGCGTTCCATAAACGGCTCACCGTCGGCGTTCCTCAGGATGCCGCCCTCGGCGCGGGCCGCCTCGGACAGCAGGATGCCGGTGTGCGCGAGCCCGGTGGGGTGGAACTGCACAAATTCGATGTCCTCCAGCTGCAGGCCGGCGGCCAAGGCCAATGCCATGCCGTCGCCGGTCAGGTCCCAGGAATTCGATGTGGTATGGAACAGTCGGCCCGCGCCACCGGTGGCAAGAAGCACGTTGCGCGCGTGGATGGACTGAATCTTGCCCGAATGCGTGTCAAATGCCACGATGCCGGCCGCCTGCTTGCCGTCGTCGGCGAGCACCAGGTCGGTCACATACCATTCCTCGGCGAACTCGACGCCGGCGGCCACGCACTGCTGCCACAAGGTGTGCAGAATCTGGTGGCCGATGCGGTCGGCCGCATAGGCGGCGCGCTTGACCGGGGCACCGCCGAACTCGCGCGTGTGGCCGCCGAACCGGCGCTGGGCGATATGCCCGTCATCGGTACGGGAGAAGGCCACGCCCTGACGCTCCAGGTTGATCACGGTCTGCGGCGCGTATTCGGCGAGCAGTTTGGCCGCGTCCTGGTCGACGAGCCAGTCGCCGCCCTTGATGGTGTCGTAGTAATGCCAGTGCCAGTCATCGGACTCCACATTGCCCAGGCTCGCGGCGATGCCGCCCTCGGCCGAACCGGTGTGCGAACGCAGCGGCTGCAGTTTGGAGACCACGAGGATCTTCGGGTCCACGCCTTGTTCCTTGAGCTCGGTGATTTTGGGGGAGCGCAGCAGTCCCAACGCCGCCGACAGGCCGGCCGCTCCGGCGCCGACGATCACCGCATCATACATATCTTCCAAACGTTTCGGACTCATGGGTTCGATTCTCGCACACCCGCCGAACAGTCTTCGAGCCGTGTCATGGAAGCCGATTAGCCGACACGGCTGCTCAGCTTGAGTATGCCGGCATCCCGCTCGATCACTCCCTTCAGCTCCAATGCGCCGAGTAGCTCAAGTATGGTGCCGATATTGGGAATCTCGTCGGGTACCGTCTCTCGCGCCACACGCAATAGTGCGTCCGGGGTGACGATGAGATGTCGTTTACGGCATTCACGAATCAATGCCACTAATGTGCGTTCCATTTCCGGCAGCTTGGCGATAATGATACGTTGTTGGGCTTCCTTCTCGGGATCGAGCTTCGGCTTGACACGAAGATCCGGCATCTGATGCGACGAGGGCGGCTCTTCACCCTTGCTCTTGTTGGCACCGGCCTCGGCAGTTGCGCTCGCCGGCCCATCCTTGGATTGAACGAGTGTAGGCTGAGTATGCTTGGTCCTAAGACGTTTCGAATGACCTGAATCTTGTGACGACTCCTGTGACGCCGATGATTCCGAGGATGCTGGCGATAACGGAGTCGTTGCCGGCACTTCCATGGCCTCCTCGTTTTCGGACGAGTCCTGACCTGTGGATTTCGGTATGCCTGGGCATGCCGCCATAACGGGCTTATGCCGTTCATGGCATATATCCTCAGTGGATGTGGCGGCACACAGAATCATCGCCCGGTGGTCGCCGATCATCTTATTGCACCCGGCGTTGCAAGGCTGATTGATGTCACCGGGAACCGCATACACTTCGCGCAGCAATTCGCATGCCCATCCCGCGGTGTTGAGCGCTCCGGAACGCAACCGGGCTTGCGTCACAATCAATGTGGAAGACATGGCCGCGATAATGCGGTTGCGGAGTAGAAAACGACGGGCTTCGGGAATCGTCCCTGGACACAGTTCACTGATCAGTGCACCACCCTGCGCCTCGATACGTTCGAACAGCGTGCGGTTACGCATCGGTCCGATATGGTTGAGCCCGCCGGCGAATACGGCAACGGTTCTGCCCACATTGGCGGGCATTCTGCCGTGCAGCGCATTCAACGCTCCCCAATGTGCCGCCGCATCCGTGCCCATCGCGCCTCCGGACACGACCAGATGCCCGGCAACGACTGCCTGTTCGGCTACGGTGTGTGCCACATACCGGCCGTATTCGGTCACGTCCCGTGAACCGACGATGCCGACCGGTTTGGCGCAACTGGTCAATGCGCGTGGATCGCCTTTGATCCACAAACACAGCGGTGGCGCCCAATCGGAGCGAATGGACAGGTCGGCCAACTGCGAGGGCCAACATGGATGGCCAGGGCCGATAATCCATTGCGTGCCATCCATAGTGAACCAGTCGGCCAGTTGGATGATGTCTTGCGAGGGCAGGTCCATCATGCGGTTATGCCAGCCGGCCAGTGCATTGCGGAAGGAGCACATCGCATTCGCCGACGCCTTGCGGCCCCATCGGGTGAGGCCATCCACGAACATGCGGTCAATGCGTGACAGCGCCGGGCCGCAGATTCCAGATGGCTGGCTTGGATGGGATTGCGCCAACGCGTGCCAGAGGGATTCGGCGCTTTCCGCGCCTTTGAGCGCGGCGTACATCATCACATCCGCCCCATCAAGACAGAACGTGAGCGCGGCGCGGTACAACGTATCCGTGGGAGGCATGGGAATGGTGCGCGAAACAGCGAGGCCCGTATCGGTGTGATCCACACTGCCTGCGGTGCCGCCAGATTGTCGAATATCAGTAGCGTTACTCATGTCATCCTCGTTCTCATTTCGATGCCCTGATGGACGTCCTGCTCGGTGGGGGACACGCGGCCGGCCAGATCGGCGAGCGTCCAAGACAGACGCATGGCGCGATCGGCCCCGCGCAATGTGAGTTGATGATTGGACAGGGCCCGATTGACCAATTCCATCGCTTTCAGCGACGTATTGGCGTGCAGCCATTTGCCCGAAGCTTGCGCGTTGCACACCCATCCATACTGTCTGAACCGGTCCTTGGCCACTTGACGGGCGCGAATCACACGAGCTTGTATCCCGGCACTGGACTCGCCGATCGTCTCGCTCTGCGCTGCAATGCGCGAGACCGGTGGCACCGCCATCTGAATATCCACACGATCCAATATCGGTCCGGACAATCGCGAGAAATAACGAATACGGTCTTTTTCCCGGCAAGCGCAACGTTCGCCGGTACCGTAATAGTATCCGCACGGGCAGGGGTTGGCCGCCATGATGAGTTGGAATGAGGCCGGGTAATAGGTGCTGCCTTTTGAACGGGAAAGCGCCACATACCCGGATTCCAATGGTTCGCGCAACGTCTGCAGGGCGCGTGCGCTGAATTCCGGTGCCTCGTCCAGAAACAGAATGCCTCGATGCGCGCGCGTGATTGCGCCGGGAACGGCGATGCCGCTGCCACCACCCACCAAGGCCGCCGTGCTGGCGGTGTGGTGCGGTGCCTCGAACGGCGGCATGTCGGTGATGCCGTACTGAGGCAGTATGCCGCACAGCGACCGTATCGATGCCACCTCCAGTTGTTCCGCCTCGTTCAACGGGCACATGATGCCGGGCATACGTGAGGCCAGCATGGTTTTGCCGCTGCCTGGCGGTCCGGTCATGATGAGATTATGTCCGCCTGCCGCCGCCACTTGCAGCGCCCATTTGGCATGTTCCTGACCCAGAACCTCGTTCATATCGCCACAATCGTTGGGATGGCTTGTGGGCGATTGATCCGTGGTGGTCTCGTCGGCAACCGGTGTATCGGGAATCGTATAGGTGGCATCGCCGCCCATCAGTTCGATGAGCTCACCCACATGCCTCACGCCCACTACATCCAGTCCATCCACCATCGAAGCCTCGTCAAGATTGCGATGGGGAACAATCATTTTGCGCACGCCACGTTCCTCGGCATGCAGCATGATCGGGAGCAGCCCATGAATCGGCAGCACCGAGCCGTCAAGATTCACTTCGCCGAGCACAATGGTATCTTCCAAGCAATCATGCCCTATGGCACCCGCCGCGCATAGGACGCTGGCCGCGATGGCCAGATCATGCGACGAACCACGTTTGGGCATGGCCGCAGGGCTCATGTTCACGGTCACGCGGGTTTGCGGCCAACCGAATCCAGTGGCTTGACACGCCGATTTCACGCGCTCGCGGGCTTCGGACAACGATGCATCCGGCAATCCGATGATGCTGAAGTATGGCAAGCCAGGGCTGATGAAAGCCTGCACTTGGACGATGAAGGCCTTAAGGCCGATCAGTCCGACTGAGAGAGTGCTGCCGATAGCCATGTCTACTCCTTTCGCAATGTGTTTCGCAACGTGGCTGTTTTTTTTGGGGGGGGGACGAATTCAGAAGGCGTTTTCGATGTGATGCACGAGCGGTCTGCCCACCCGAAGCACGATGGTGACGACATCGAAACGGACTGCCGTATGCGGCACACGATTACGCCGGTCAAGCAGCCAATCGCAGGCGGCTTTCCTGAGATTGTGCTGTTTCGCCGGCGTGATGGCCTCTTGCGGATATCCGTAATGCATGGACCGGCGTGATTTCACTTCGACGAACACCACCGTGTACTCGGGATTGAGCATCACGATGTCCAATTCGCCGTAACGGGTATGCCAATTGCGGCTCAAGGTCGTCCAACCGTGTTCCTCCAGCCACGCGGCGGCATACTGCTCGCCGAGCGCACCGAACTGTTTGGGCGTCAGATTGCGGTCGCCCATCGTGGCCGCAATCCGTTCCGAAGGCAGCGTCGCCTGCGGATCAGGTGAAGCCAGCATGGGCTGGTGAAAGGCAAGACCGGCGTCGATGCCGGACTTCGTCGTCGGCTGGGTAAGTGGTAAAGCGTTCATGATTCCACTGTGCGGGTTACTTATGTAAGAGCACAAGCGCAACCGGCAAATGTGGATACTATGACGCGGTTTGGCGTGTTGTGGATAACGTGTGGATGAAAACCCGGTTATCCACCATTAGTTCAGAAGGTTTACCAAGGCTCCCCAGCCGACTTACCTGTGATGACAAACAACCCGCCGAGTTGTTCGCTGAATACGTCAGACCCAGTGAGCGGAGAGGGGAGCCAAGGTGCGGTCACTTCACCAAATCGGTGAGTTCGCCAAGGTTCAGTTCGAAGCTGACGCCACGATCCTCGAAATGCGGCTGGTTACGGGTGCTGACCATGGCGTGTCGCACGAACTCGCCGGCGATTTCGGCCGACTCGGCCAGGCCGCGGCCGGCCATCACCGCGCCGCACAGGGCAGATGCGAAGGCGTCACCCGTGCCGTGAATCATGTATGGCAGCTTTTCATGAGCCAGCTCGATCTTGCCGGCAACACCGGTGGAAGCGCTGGCCACATAGTTGACGATTTTGCCATCGCCATGGTCGATGCCCTTCAACACCACGTTCTTGGCACCCAACTTCAGCAGAGCACCAAGCAGCTCGTTAACCGTGGCCTCATCAATATCCTGGCCGGGATAGTCACGCTTGGTGAGAATACTCGCTTCGGTGAGGTTCGGCATCAACACGTCGGCCCCATCGGCCAGAGCGCCCATTGCCTCGCACAGCTCCGGTGTATACGTGGGGTACATTTCGCCGGCGTCTCCCATCACCGGGTCAACCAGACGCAGCGCGTTCGGATATTCACGGTAGAGACGCTGAATGATCGCCACCTGATCGGGGGAGCCGAGGAAGCCTGAATACACGCCATCCAGCTCCACGTCTTCCTTCTGCCAGGCATCCAGATAGCCGGAGAGGATATCCGTGGTGTCATGGAACGTGAACACTGCATAGCGCGTGTGCGCCGAGAACAGGGCGGTCGGCACCGGGCACACATCGCAGCCGGCGGCCGAGAGAATCGGAATCGCAGCGGTCAGCGAGCACTTGCCATAGCCACACATGTCATGCACGGCGGCCACGCGCGGGATGTACTTCGGATCGCGGTCGTACAACGTAACGTCGGACACTAGAAAACTCCAATCAATCAGACGGATGTCACATAATCACAGTTGACACTAGTCTGTAGGGATACGGACACGCTAACCGGTATTCATCTGGTGAGGTTCCGTCGCCGAATTCAACAGATCGCTCAAACTCCTAGCGACAGAAATCTTGGAAGTAAAACCATCCACCCCAAAATTCCGTTGCTGGTTCCATCTGAGCGACAGAAATTTCGGAAATCATCCCATTCGTCCTGAAATTCTGTCGCTGACGTCACCTCAGTGACAGGATTTCAGGAAATTGAGGATGATTTCCTAGATTTCTGTCGCGAAGAGACGTGGAAGTGTCTCGGCGTGTCGTGAGATTTTTGATGACTATTTTGCCCGACGTAACCGCCTCATATCCCAATGATTCCAAGGGTTTATAAGGGTCTATAGGCAACCCCGATAACGCTCAGCTTGCGACATGCACCTTGAGCGTCGTAACTTCATAACCAACACCTCGCCAACCGCCCGAACACGGCAGGCGGGTGGCAAGGAAAAATCCTCGCGACCTAGCACAACCAAGGAGAAAGACCCATGGCCGAGAACAACAAGAAGTACCGTTTTGAAACCCTGCAGCTGCATGTGGGCCAGGAGCAGGCCGACCCGGCCACCGACTCCCGTGCAGTCCCGATCTACGCCACCACCAGCTACGTCTTCCACAACTTCGACCACGCCGAGGCCCGTTTCGGGCTGGCTGACCCGGGCAACATCTACGGCCGTTTGACCAACACCACCCAGGGTGTCTTCGAGGACCGCATCGCCGCCCTTGAAGGTGGTACCGCTGGTCTGGCCGTCGCTTCCGGTGCCGCTGCCGTTGAATACGCTGTGCGTAATATCACCCAGTCCGGTGACCACATCGTCGCCGCCAAGAACATCTACGGTGGAACCTTCAACCTGCTGCGCCACACCCTGCCGCGTGACGGCATCACCACCACCTTCGTTTCCGCCGAGAACCCGCAGGAGTTCGAGGACGCCATCCAGGAGAACACCAAGCTCGTCTACTTCGAGACCTTCGGCAACCCGAACGCTGATCTGCCGGACTTCGAGGCCATCTCCGAAATCGCCCACAAGCATCACCTGCCGGTGATCGTGGACAACACCTTCGCCACTCCGTACCTGTTCCGCCCGCTGGAGCACGGCGCCGACGTGGTGGTCGAGTCCGCCACCAAGTTCATCGGCGGCCACGGCACCACCCTCGGCGGTGTGATCGTCGAAGGCGGCAAGTTCAACTGGGCCGAGGTGCCGGGCAAGTTCCCGACCCTGACCGAGCCGGACCCCTCCTACCACGGCCTGAACTTCTACGAGGCTCTCGGCGGTGCCGCCTTCGTGACCCGCGTCCGCGCCATTCTGCTGCGCGACACCGGCGCCACCCTGTCTCCATTCGCCGCCTTCCTGCTGCTGCAGGGCACCGAAACCCTGTCCCTGCGCGTCGAGCGCCACGTCCAGAACGCTCTGAAGGTCGTCGAGTACCTGCAGACCGTGCCGGAAGTCGAGTCCGTCTCCCACCCGTCCATCCCGGGCCGTCCGGATCACGACCTGTACGAGAAGTACTTCCCGAACGGAGCAGGCTCCATCTTCACCTTCGATATCAAGGGCGGAAAGGATGCGGCTCGCGTCTTCATCGACAATCTGCACCTGTTCTCTCTGCTGGCCAATGTGGCCGACGCAAAGTCCCTCGTCATCCACCCGGCTTCCACTACGCACTCCCAGGAGACCCTGGAAGAGCTCGAGGACCAGGGCATTCACCAGGGCACCATCCGCCTGTCCATCGGCACCGAGAACATCGAGGATATCCTCGATGACCTGAAGGGCGGCTTCGAAGCCCTTCGCGCTTCCGGCTTGGCCAAGTGAGGTCGACAGGAGGGTTGACGGCCCGATGAGAAGGGGCGCGATGCTAATGGGGTGCATCGCGAATCATCGAGCCGCATGGGGTGCCTTCCGCCTGATCGCTTGACCCAAGGAGTAGAAAGCTCGCACTGACGTCATGCAGTGCGGGCTTTCTTGCGTCTGTATGCCTCACACTGTTTGCGCAGAGGCATGAATAGTGTGAGACCTGAGACGACATAATCCTCAAGGATGAGGGCCGGCGCGTGGCCCCTAGCCCAATTCAGTCTGGCGCACGATGGGGCGCGCCGTTATTTCTTCATAAGTTGGAATCGTCATCCGGGCATAAGGTCCGGCCAAATATGGAGAGGCATTATGAACGTGCAGAACCCGTCCGCATCGCGCGGCATCGCTATTCAGGCCGTCGACTTGGTCAAGAACTACGGCACCGGCAGCAATATGGTTCACGCCCTGCGTGGCGTGAACGTGAGTTTCGAACGCGGCAAATTCACCGCCATCATGGGCCCGTCCGGCTCCGGCAAATCCACGCTTATGCACACGCTCGCCGGCCTCGACTCCGCCACATCCGGGCATATTCTTTTCGGCGGGGCAGACCTGACCCGCATGGACGACAAGCAGCTCACCTTGCTACGTCGCCACAAGATCGGCTTCATCTTCCAAAGCTTCAACCTGTTGCCCATGTTCACCGCAGAGCAGAACATCCTCATGCCGCTGACTTTGGCCGGTGATAAGCCCGACCGTGCCTGGTTCGACCTGCTCGTAGAAACCTTGGGACTCAAGCAGCGCCTGAACCACCGACCGAACGAGCTGTCCGGTGGCCAGCAGCAGCGCGTGGCCATCGCCCGCGCGCTGATTACCAAGCCGAAGCTGGTGTTCGCTGACGAGCCGACCGGCAACCTCGACTCCGTTTCCAGCGCCGAAGTGCTCGGCTTCCTGAAGCGTTCGGTCAACGAGCTTGGCCAAACCATCGTCATGGTCACGCACGATGCGGTGGCCGCCTCCTACGCCGACCGTGCCATCGTATTCGCCGACGGACAGATCGTGGCCGATGAATCGAATCCTACTGCCGAAACGATGAACGAGCTGCTTATGGCCGAACGCGAACGCGCCACGCGCACTGCCGTCACCAGCACACGCGCCGACACGCTCGCCCGTCTTGCCGGCGTAGAGGATGTGCCCAACCTGCCCATCACCGACGCTCCATTGCCCCCAGCCGGGAGAACCGGCACCATACGCCATGCCCGCGCCGCCGCACAGCACACTCGCTGAGCCGGAAAGCGAGAGACAGGATACCCCCATGTTTTCCATCACTCTGAAACTTATGAAGAAAAGCGCCAGGATGCTGATTCCGGCAGGCATCGCCATCCTGATCGGCACTGCGTTCATCGCCGCTACCTTCCTGTTCGGCAACGCGATGAACGATGCGCTTGCCGCCCAGAATACCGCCCAGCTCGGCGGCGCGAACTACGTGATCAGCCCGGATAGCGGCAAGGACCTGACCGATAAGGACCAGGACTACATCTACACGCGCACGGTTAACGACTTCCAGCTTGACCGCATCCGCGCCACCAAAGGCGTCAAGGACGCACGTGCCGGCTACGCGGGTTCCGTGACCGTAACCCGTGGCAACAAGCATGCCAGCAGCTACGTCATCACCACCGCCACAAAGCGCACGCTGCTGCCGGTCACCATCACGCAAGGAGACCAGCCGGCGGACAGCAACGAGATCGCCCTGACCAAGTCCGTGGCCGACCAGCTCGGCGTCAAGGTAGGGGACCGTGTGACCGTCAACTCGCAGGCGGCGCAGTATACGGGCAAGACCGGCGATGCGGCCGGTAATACCGGTGACGCTGGTGATGAGTCGGCCCAGAACGCCGATGGCACGAGCTCGCACGACGGTGATTCCGATGCCGCGTCCGGCGCGTCCGCCCCATCCGACGGCACCGACACGGCCGCCGACTCCGGCATGACCGTGCGCGTGGTCGGCCTCACCGACGACCCGAACGGTGCCTACGCCTACTACGGTGGCGCTTCCGTGCTTTCCGACAACGTCATCACCGCAATGGCCGGCAGCAACGATTTCGGCAACCTGCCTGTCTACCTCGTCTATCTCGACATCGACGATGCCAGCGACACGGCCGCGGCATCCACCGTAAAACAGGTCAGCACACTGCTCCCTAAGCATTTCAGCGTGCAATCCCGTGCCGCGCTCGTCGAGGAATCCGTCAAAAGCATGAGCTCGGGCGAAACCAGCATCACCACCATCTTCCTGCTGAGCTTCGGCATGCTCGCCATGCTGGTCGCGGCACTCGTCATCGCCAACACCTTCCAAGTGCTCGTGGCACAGCGCCGCCGCACACTCGCCCTGCTGCGCACCATCGGCGCGAACAAAAGCCAGCTGTATGTCTCCGTGCTGTTTGAAGCCGGTGTGCTGGGACTGATCGCCTCCGCACTGGGAGTGGGCCTGGGCATCGGACTCATGGCCGCACTATGCCAGTCGGGCCTGATGAAAGCCACCGGCATGACCATGCGACTGGTACTATCCGGTCCGGTGTTCACGGTGCCTATGGCATTCGGCATCATTATGACGGTGATTGCCTCGCTAGGCTCCGCGCGTTCCGCTACCGCCGTCACCCCGCTGGAAGCGTTGCGACCCATCGAACTGACCGACATGCGACGGGCCGGTGTGGTCCGCGCCGTGATTTCCATGCTGCTGATTGTGGCCGGCGTGGCACTGTGCGCATTCTCTGTATGGCAGATGTCCGAGAAAATCGCCGGACGTGATTCAATGGCCGACAAGCAGTATCCGCTGGTGTTGCTCGCCGCCATCATCGGATGTGCATTGATCTTCCTTGGACTGGTGCTTTCCGCCACGTTCTGGCTACCGGTGCTCATGCGCGGCGTGGGCGCGCTGGTTGCACTGGCCGGTCCGTCCGCCAAAGTGGCACATGCGAACATTCAGAAGAACCCGCGCCGCGTGGCCGCCACCGGTGCCGCACTGCTTATCGGCGTGACGCTGGTCTCCACCATCGCCACCGGTGCCGCCAGTGCCAAGCAAACCATGAACGAGGCGCTGACCACGCGCTACAGCGTCGACATGATTGCCGCTGGCGCCGATATGACTGGCAAACAGGCCGGCGAGGCAGCCAAAGTCAAGGGCGTTCAGAGCAGTATCTACGCGCCGACCCGCATGATGACCATGAAGGATGCCGACGGCAAGAGCCTGAGTGTGCTGGTCGTGGGCGTGGATGGCGTCGACGCGCTGCGCAAGGTGGTGCGCTCCGATTTGTCCGGTGTGACCATTGATGGCGATTCCGTACTGATGCCCAAGTATTCCGCCGCTACAGGCAAGGATATTCCGCTGGACAAGAGCGTTACGTTCACGGCTGGAGCGGCCGAAGCACAAGCCGATGCCGCCAATGGTCCGTCCGGTAATGATGCGAACGGCAGCGCCGAAAACGGCAATGGACAATCCGGCGGCACACAGACGCTGACGCTCAAACCGCGGAAGGTGGACTATCGCCGCATTGCCTCCAACTACGCCGCGGTCGCCTTCGTGGACGCCAGCCACTTCACCAACGGTGGAATCAAGGCCGACGGGCATATCATGCTTATGCGTATTGACGCCGAGGGCGCGGGTGTTGCGCTGAACGACGTATTCACCAACGTGCAGAATGTGTTCTCCGCCAGTGCTGGTGTTACCGTGACCGGTCCGGTGGCCGAACGTACGCAATGGGAGACCATGATCAACGGCATGATGGCATTGTTGGTCGGTTTGATTGCGGTGGCTGTGCTCATCGCCTTGGTCGGCGTAGCGAACACGCTGAGTCTGTCGGTGATCGAACGCACACGCGAATCCGCCACCTTGCGTGCCATCGGCATGACGCGCGGCCAACTGCGGCGCTCGCTGGCGGTGGAGGCGTTGCTGCTTTCGCTCGTCTCCGGCGTGGTGGGAGTGGTATTGGGTACCCTGTTCGGCTGGCTCGGATCCTACATGGTGTTTAGTTTGTACGGCGACACCGTGTTCCCGTTCGAATGGGCCACCAACGGTGTGGTGCTCGGCGTCGCCGCGCTCGCCGCTCTGCTGGCCAGCGTGGCACCCGCCCGCCGGGCCGTCAAAACGCCACCAGTTGAAGCCTTGGCCGAAGCGTAGAGCAATAAGCTCCCTCATCAGAGGGAGCTTTTTGTTATACCAGCCCGTTATCGTACGCGAAGACTACAGCCTGTACGCGGTCACGGGCGTTGATTTTGGCGAGGATATGCGCCACGTGGGTTTTGACGGTGGGAAGGGAGATAAAGAGCTTGTCCGCGATCTCCTGATTGCTCAGACCATGGGCGATCTCCACCAGCACCTCGCGTTCACGGTCGGTAAGCAGATCCAGTTCGGGATCGGTGTATGCTGGGCGTGACGTATTGGAACCGTCGGAAGCGGCTCCGGCAGGGGAGGGGATGCCGGTCATCGAGCCGGCACCGTTGCCGGCCGCACCGCCAGAGACGCCGACGGCGGAACCGTACACGGCACCGGAGCGCGCGACATCGCCGGTCAGCGAACCATGCTGCGCGTAACCGTCCTGCATCATCTTTTCGATGAGTCGCTTGGTGGCGGAAGGCGCGATAATCGCATTGCCTTGGAATACAGTACGAATCGAATTGAGCAACGTTTCCGGTTCGGTGTCCTTGAGCAGGAAGCCCGAGGCACCGGCATTGATGGCCGCCATCACATACTCGTCCAAATCGAACGTCGTCAGAATGATTACGCGCGTCGGCCGGTCGTCAGCCGATTCGGCCGAGACGGTCGCGTCGCCCGGCGCGGCCGAGAGCGAGGTAATACGGCTCGTGGCCTCAATGCCATCCATGCCGGGCATGCGCACATCCATCAGCACCACGTCGGGATGCAGGGATTCCGCCAACGCCACGGCTTGGGCGCCGTCGGACGCCTGCCCGACCACCTCCATATCCGGTTGCGAACCAATGACCATGGCAAAACCGGCACGTACCAGCTCCTGGTCGTCCGCAATAATCACGCGAATGCTTCTGCTCTCGTTCATGCTCTCCACTGTATCCGTTTCCTATCGGAGCGCCGCTCCATAAACACCCTGATTGTTCCCTGAGTTCTTATTGGGCAAGTCTCTCACCGGGGTAACGTTCCCGCGTGTTGCATCTGACTATCCAACGAAGCCGCCGGTCGCAACTGCATATCCGGCTGCACACCCTCATGGGCCTCGTCGCTGAACCCGGTTTCACGCAACACTCTCAACAGCTGACGCATACGAGCCAATGCGGCACGCCCCCGAGCGCCAATCGCGGCAAAAGCCTCTGCAATCTGCATACTATCAGGCGCAGGTTCGGCGTTGAGCATCACCAGTCCCTCATCAGCCTGCGCAATCACCGATTCCAGCGTGGTCAGTACTTCGGTTTGCATCGCCGCACTAATACGGTTGCGCTCTAAGTTGGCCGCCAGCACCTTTTGCCGCTCCTGCTCGGCTCGCAGCGCCTCCTCGCGTCGCAACAGCACCAGAGCGTTTGCGCCACGCGAACGGCTCCATCGAGCCATCGCAATGCAGGCAAAACCGACCAACATGATTCCCGCGCCCGGCAGCAAGCCGGACAAAACCAGCCTCCATTTTGAGAGCATGGAACTACCATCGGGCAAAAACAGATGGAACAGCTGACTGTATCCATTCCACCCAGCCATCACCTTGATGCCCGCAAGCCACGAATCGGCTGCCAGCGCCACGCTCACCCAGCGCCAAGCGGACTCTCGTCCATACAATACCGCCGAATACACGGATACCATCGCAAACATATTGATGGTCAAAATCGATGGCAAGAACAACAGTTGCACAGCAGACAGCACCGCCATCGCCAGCGCGCTGCCCTCTGGGAAGCGGCGACGGAACGCCAAAGGCGAGAGCATAATAATCGTCAGCGTTATAGTCGGCACGCGGTTCGGCGAATACGGGGCATTGCCGATCATCTGCAAATCGCCATACGTGGCGGAATCAAATAGCGCAATCAGCACGATAGTGGCGATAACGTCCATCAGAAGATAGTGACGCTCGGTCCACTGCGCAAATCGACCCACCCAGTTCGACTCATGCGTATCTCCTTGGTCGAGTACTTTGGGGCGCGCCCGATCCATCAATCCTCGTATACGCGAGATAACGGTTAGCACCGGATCCTCCGTATCGGTGCCAGACTGTGGGGCGGCAGGGGAGAGCGGAATCGTAGCCGCCACAATAAAGCCACCATTCGGCCCTGGGCCGGCCTGCACGCTGCCACCCAACGACTCAATGCGTTCGTGCATACCAACCAATCCGTATCCGGGCTTATGACCGTCTGCTGCAGACGTCGCGCCACGGCCGTTATCGGATACGGTAATCGACAGCACATCGTTTGACCAGATTTCATCGATGGTGGCTTTAGCACCCTCGCCCGCATGTTTGCGCGTATTGGTCAGTGCTTCCTGCACAAGACGGAACACGGCGGTTTCCGCGTCGGCGGACAGCCGGTCAGGTTGCGCTTTGCCGGTCATATGCCGGGACACCACCAGATGACCGTCAAACAGCGAATCGATGTCGGCATATCCGGTACTGCCACTCGCACCGAACACATTGAACAGACGCTGCATATCATGCTGCGCGCGTTCCGCTTCATGGCGAATCGTACCCATCGTGTGCTTGGCGATGGCCAGATCATGCGCACCCGCATACCGGCCGCCATCCGACTGCACAATAATCGTGGAGAGCGTATGTGCCACCACATCATGCATATCACGGGCGATGCGTGCGCGTTCGGCCAGCGCCGCGATGCGCGTCTCCTCGGCCTCTTTCGCCACAATGGAAGCGTTGCGCTTGCGCATGGCCGCCAGCGTGGCGTTGCGCGCTCGCTGCCACAAGGCCATGATGATGACGCTCAGCACGCTCGATTCGATGAACGCCGCCTCCATGCCGAAGTCAGCGAGCATCTTGGCCCCGCAGTTGACGGCGCCGCTTGCCCCCACGACGCCGGTGACCGCCGGGCATGTGGGCATCGTGATGGCATCGGACAGCCAGCCGTCGCGGATGACGCGCGAACCGGAGGAAGGTCCGTCGAACAGCGGACCCACGTTGAAAGACACCGACCAGACCATCGCCGCGACCAGTCCCATGACGAACGCCGTGACGATGAACCGCCAGGAATGTCGGGGATTGCCGTACAGAATCACCGAATACACCATGATCAGGGCGTAGAAATCGAAATACATGATCGCCGGGCCGAACACAAGATGCGTGATGGTCAGCGCCACGAACAGCCAGGCCGCCGGCTCCGGGCAATACCTGCGCAGCATCAGCGGCACGAAGACCGGCAGCGACCACAGCGTCATCGACGCCTGAGTTGCGGGAAACAATATGCCGCCCGTCGAATCAGGGCTGGTGACGCCGATGAACGGCACGCAGCCGGCGATCAGCGCTGCGGCGAGCAACGTGTCCCATAGCAGTGTGCGGGTCGACTCCCGTGCGCACCATGCCCTCACGCGCGCCATAATCTCCATAACGCGCAAGGCTAGCGTGTCCGGCGACGAACCGGTATCACTCTTCAGGAGGATTTATGGACTAGAGTCTTGAACCATGACAATGCTGAGCAAATACTACGTGCCCGGACTGGCCATAGAGGACCATTCCATCGATGTTCCGCTCGACTGGACCGGCCATGAGCCAGGCCAAGCGTTCGACGGCGAAACCATCAAACTGTTCTATCGCGTGGTCACCGCGCCCGAACACGTGCATGACGACCTGCCCCTGCTGATTTTCCTGCAAGGCGGTCCCGGCGGTGCCGGCCCGCGCCTCAACAGCCCGACCTCCGACGGATGGATCGAGGAGGCCATCAGGCACTTCCGGGTGATCCTGCCCGACCAGCGCGGCACCGGCCGCTCCTCGCGCGTGGACACGCACGCCATGGCCCGCATCGCCGCCGCGCACGACGATGATGCCGCGGCCGGCGCACGAGCCCAAGCCGACTACCTGAAGAAGTTCCTTGCCGATTCCATCGTGCGTGACTTCGAACATCTGCGCCTGACCGAATTCGGTGGCCGCAAGTGGGTGACGATGGGCCAAAGCTACGGCGGCTTCCTGACCCTGACCACACTGTCCCTGTTCCCGGCCGGCGTAATCGCCAGCTTCACCACCGGCGGCATCCCGCACGTGCCGGCCGACGCCGCTGAAGTGTACGAGCATACCTTCCCGCGCATGGTGCGCAAGACGACTCAGTTCTACGAGCGCTACCCACAGGACAAGGAGCGCGTGGCCGCCATCGCCGACAAGCTGCCGACTACTGCGGAAGTCGCCGAATTCGTTGGCAAACTCACCGATTCCGTACTGAATCCGATGGCTGGTACCGATGTGGAGCATCGACTTGGCGTGATCGCCGGCATGGCCGCCCACGGCTTCCCGCTGATGCCGAACGGCGACCCGCTCACCATCGAACGCTTCCAGTGCTTGGGATCCGACTTTGGCATGAAGCCGAGCTTCGAGCGTGTCCATTGGATTCTTGACGACGCCTTCCTTGATGGCGATGGTTCCGCTTCTGCCGACTCGCCGTTGTCTGACGAATTTTTGACCAAGGTGATGAACGCCACTTCGTCGCGCCCGCTGTATTGGCCGTTGCAGGAATTCATCTACGCCAACGGCGAGCTTGACGAGCCCATTCGTTGGGCCGCCCAGCGCGTGCGCGATGGCAAGCCCGAATTCGGTGCTGATGAACGCCCGCTCAACTTCACCGGCGAGGCCATGTTCCCGTGGATGTTCGAACAGGAGTCTGCGTTACGCCCGTTCAGGCCGGCCATGGACCTGCTCATGGAAGACACGCACTTCGGCGTGATCTACGACGAGGACCAGCTGGCGCGCAACGAAGTGCCGTTGCAGGCCGCCGTCTACTTCGACGATATGTACGTCGATTCCGGCCTGCAGCTCGACACCTTGAGCCGGGTGGGCAACAGCCACTACTGGACCACCAACGAATTCGAGCATGACGGTCTGCACGGCCCGCTCGTCTTCAAGCATCTCTATGACGAAGCCCTCAACCGGGGCGACCTCGAAGAACTGTTCTGACTCAAGGAAGCAAGCTCCCTCTGATGATGGAGCTCTGTATACATGCACGAAAGGAAAACGTATGACTCAGAACCTCACCATCGGTTTTATCGGATATGGCAACATGGCCCAGGCCATCGCCCAAGGCTTCGTCGACGCGGGCGTGGTCGCCGGCGGCCAGATGGTCGCCTGCGCCGCCCACTACGACAAGCTTGAGAAGACCACCGCCGAACTTGGCGTGCGCCCGTTGCGCAATGCGCTGGAAGTGGTGACGGCCGCCGACGTGGTCATCATCGCCATCAAGCCCTACCAGATTGCCGCCGTTGTCAAGCCGCTGGCCGACGAACTTGCCAAGCCGGGCAAGATCGTCGTCTCCATCGCCGCCGGCTGGAATCTCAAGAAGTACCAGGACCTGTTCACCACCGAAGACGGCAAATCCGTCGACTCTTCGGACATCCATATCCAGTGCACCATTCCGAACACTCCGATGGCCGTGGGCAAGGGCGTGCTCGTCACCGAATCCGTCAACACCCTGACCGACGACGAAACCGAAACCTTCGAGCAGCTATTCGGCCCCATCAGCCTCATCGAGCGCGTGGACACCGCGCATATGAACATCGCCATGGTGGTGGCTGGCTGCGCGCCCGCCTTCACTGACATGTACATCGAGGCCTTGGGCGACGCCGGCGTGCAGTACGGTCTGCAGCGAGCCACCGCCTACCGGCTCGCCGCCAAGATGGTCGAAGGTGTCGGCGCGCTCTACATGGCCACTGAAACCCATCCCGGTGCCATGAAGGACGCCGTCTGCTCGCCCGGTGGTACCACCATCAAGGGCGTCGCCCAGCTTGAAAAGGACGGGTTCCGCGGCTCGGTCATCGACGCCGTAGACGCCATCGTCGGCTGACTGCCAATCAGAGTTCGCGTATATTCGCATATCACAGTCAAAGCCTTCGAACCGTATGCTCGGAGGCCTTTGCATATGGCCGGTTCACCACATGCAGGTTCAAGGTGTCCAGCTTCTCCCTAGACTTGGAATCATGTCTCTTACTATCGGAATCGTCGGACTGCCCAATGTCGGCAAGTCCACCATGTTCAATGCCCTGACCCGCAACAACGTGCTGGCCGAAAACTATCCGTTCGCCACCATCGAGCCGAACACCGGTATCGTGCCGCTGCCGGACGATCGTCTGCCGGTGCTGGCCAAGCTGGTTCACACCGAGAAGGTCGTGCCTGCCACGGTGACCTTCGTGGACATCGCCGGCATCGTCAAGGGCGCCTCCGAGGGCGAAGGCCTGGGCAACAAGTTCCTGGCCAACATCCGCGAGGCCGACGCGATCTGCGAAGTCGTGCGTGCTTTTGAAGACGATGACATTGTGCATGTCAACGGCAAGGTGGATCCGGCCGACGACATCGACACCATCAACACCGAGCTCATTCTTGCCGACCTGCAGACCATCGAAAACGCGCTGCCCAAGCTGGAGAAGGATCTGCGCGGCAAGAAGATCGAGCCGGCCTACATGGACGCTGTCAAGCAGGCAAAGACCATCCTTGAAGCCGGCGAGACGCTCGACAAGGCCGCACGCGAAGGCCGCTTCGACAAGGATTCCGTCTACGACCTGCATCTGATGACCGCCAAGCCGTTCATCTACGTGTTCAACGTGGACGACAACGAGCTGGCCAACAAGAACCTGCAGGCAAAGCTCGCCGCATCCGTGGCCCCGGCTCCGGCCGTGTTCCTCAACGCTCAGTTCGAGGCGGACCTGACCGAGCTCGACGAGGCGGACGCCCGCGAAATGCTGGCCGACGCTGGCTTGAGCGAGTCCGGTCTCGACCAACTGGCCCGCGTGGGCTTCGACATCCTCGGACTGCAGACCTTCCTGACTGCAGGCGTCAAGGAGGTGCGTGCTTGGCAGATCCACAAGGGCTGGACCGCCCCGCAGGCCGCCGGCGTGATTCACACCGACTTCGAAAAGGGCTTCATCAAGGCTGACATCGTCTCCTACGACGATTTCGTGGCCGCCGACGGCTCCATGGCCAAGATCAAGGAGGAAGGCAAGCTCCGTCAGGAGGGCCGCGACTACGTCATGGCCGACGGAGATATTGTGGAGTTCAAGTTCTCCCCAACGTCTAAGAAGTGACCGTTTGGTAGTGCTGAAAATCTGGGAATTCTAGGGTGTGTTTACATTATCTAGGTTTTGTGTGATATCTGGCGTACACACACGATAATTATCACACAAAACCTAGATAGTGTAAACACACCCTAAATACCCGGTGATATGTAAAACACCGTCAGCGCCCGTGCGCAAAATGGTGTCCTGTCATTTGATAGGAATAAAAATTTTAACTTCATTATCTGGATCATCAAAGGATAGAATTTCATGCTCATAAACTTCAAAATCTTCCCTGTCATCCAGTTCTTCCCTTGTGGTCTGCAACCATGTTCCGAAGATATACTGATATGTTTTATATAAGTTTCCAAGTGTGCCCCGGTGGGTGAAAACAGCGTATCTTCCTGCACGCAGCGTCTTTTTTGCCAGTTCCAGCGGCAGGCAATCAAAATCCTTCACCGGACCGCCGATCATGACGGAATATAACGCGTCGCCGTCTTTTGTATAAGCCGTCTTCTGCGTTTCACAGATGCCATATCCCGCAGATGTGGTGAAAAAATCTTTGTTAAGACCATGGAACTGTTCCCACAGTCCGGGCAGCTGATTGTCGGACAGGGAAGTAGTCCCCCGAAGCCCAGCTACTTCTGTCTCACCTAGCAGGATGATCTTGGGAGCGTGTGAAATATGATTGGCAATATGGCACACATCTTCCGGCGCCAGTTCTTTTTTTGCTTTTATCACCAAATCAAGTCCGGCTTTCCGGTAAGCTACAGGACTGTATCCAAAAACAGCTTTAAAGGCCCTGCTGAACGCCTCTGACGATTCATAACCACAGTCAAGTGCAATATCAATGACCTTCTGGTCGGAATGAATCAGTTTTTCGGACGCATTGTAAAGCCTCCGACGGTTGATATAGTGTCCCACGGATTCACCTAAAACAGAAGAAAACAGGCGGGTCATGTAGTAGTAGGAGTAGCCGGTTTCTCTTGATACTTCATTCAGACCGATATATTCATTTAGATGTGCTTCGATATAGGTAATGGCCCTTTCTAAAGGGGGATATCGTTTCAAACAGGCACCTCCATCCGTTTTTACTATTACTTTTTATATCTGTTATAAAATTCTCTTAATGCTTCTTTTCTTTCGTTTGGCAATAAAGTTTTTTTTATGCCTAAGATTGCACCCTCTAATGCGTAGAGTTTATTGATACACGCTGTTTTATCAATTTGCTGTATTTTCAGCCATGCTTGTTCTGCTCCTATGGATTTCAAATCGTCTTCATCTAAAATACCAACTTGTTTTAATTGATTAGCTACAGCGTTTCCTATGTTAGGTAATTTTACTAAATCCTTTTGATTTCAAGTTAAGTGAAGTCTTAGAAAATGATACAAAAGAGAAAGTCGCATTGACAGAGGAACAAGAACAAGCCCTACTGTCATTCATCAAGACGGACAATGTGTATCATAAGTATTTTGATGATGTGCTGATACTGTTAAAGACTGGACTTCGTATCTCGGAACTGTGCGGATTGACAATCATGGACGTTGATTTTAACCATGAGGTTGTGATTATCGACCACCAGTTACTAAAGAGCAAGGAACAAGGCTATTATATTGAAACGCCTAAAACAAAGAGCGGAACAAGGCAAGTACCGTTGAGTGAGGAAACAATCAAAGCATTTCAACGATTGATGAAGAAACGCCCAAAGGCAGAACCATTTGTGATAGACGGACGGGGCAACTTCCTATTTGTCAATCAGAAAGGCAAGCCCAAAGTTGCCATTGATTACAACGCCTTATTTGTCCGTATGGTAAAGAAATACAACAAGCACCATAAGGATAACCCCTTGCCACATATCACACCGCACACGCTACGCCATACGTTCTGTACAAGACTGGCAAGCAAGAACATGAACCCGAAAGATTTACAGTATATCATGGGGCATTCAAATATCAGTATCACAATGAACTGGTACGCTCATGCGTCCATAGATACCGCAAAATCAGAGGTTCAGCGTCTAATTGCATAGAAGTATTTACCACGATTTTAACCACGTTTGATAGCGAAAATATAAGAAGATAGACCTAGATATGTGAGGTTTACCACAAAAGCAAAATGCCCGTAGAGCCGATAAAATAAGGCTTTGCGGACATTTAAGAAGATATAAAAAGATAGTCAAAAAGACATATATAATTTAGTAAAAAAGATATATAGGATGCTGAAGGCTGGCGGCAATTTAGTTTTTACAGTTGAACATCCTGTTTTTACTGCTCATGGAACACAAGACTGGTATTATAACGAAAAAGGAGAAATACTGCATTTCCCGGTGGACAATTATTATTATGAGGGCAAACGGACAGCTATGTTTTTGGAAGAAAAGGTTACAAAATATCATAGAACACTGACCACATATCTAAATACACTGCTTTCAAATAGTTTTATAATAAATCAGATTGTGGAGCCACAGCCGCCAGAGAACATGATGGATATTCCGGGGATGGCGGATGAAATGCGACGCCCAATGATGCTGATTGTATCGGCAAAAAAGAAGATGTAATAATATAGAAAAAATAAACGAGTAGTATGTAAATGAGATTAGAAAAAGAAATGATGGATTTAGTACTTTCTTTAGCAGAACAGGATGAACGTATTCGAATTGTGACCCTTGAGGGGTCACGCGCAAATATTAATATACCTAAAGATGAATTTCAGGATTATGATATTACATATTTTGTAAGTGATATAGAACCGTTTATATCTAATGATGACTGGCTTAATCAATTTGGGAATATAATAATGATGCAAAAACCGGAGGATATGGAACTATTCCCGGCTGAAGAGAAAGGCTACTCCTATATAATACTTTTTGATGATTATAATAAAATAGACCTTACCTTATTGCCCCTGGAAGAGTTGGGAAACTACCTGAATGACGATAAATTGATAAAGATTATTCTGGATAAGGATGGAAGGATTCAGCAAGCTGTAGTTCCGACCGACATGGATTATCATATAAGAAAACCCAGTGCCCGGGAATACGATGACTGCTGCAATGAATTCTGGAACACCACTACCTATGTGGTTAAGGGACTGTGCCGTAAGGAAATTTTATTTGCTATTGATCATTTTAATCAGATTGTTCGCCATGAGCTGCTGAGAATGATATCATGGAAGGTCGGCATCGAAACAGGCTTTAAATTAAGTGTAGGCAAGAACTATAAGTTTATTGAAAGGTATATATCCGAGGATTTGTGGGAGAAACTTTTGTCCACCTACCGGATGGATTCCTATGAAAACATATGGGAAGCATTATTTCTATGCCATCAATTGTTCAGGGCGGTATCCGGTGAGGTGGCGGAAAGGCTTCATTATGCCTATCCGGAGTATGATAGGAATATAACAAAATATACCAGGGACATGTATAAAAAATACACTGGTAAAACCGGCTGCCTGGATAGCACATATGCCGCTGATATAGAAGAGAGGCGGGAACAGTGATTACAGAAATGAAAGCAGGGCACCTGAAAGATATCGATAAACCCAGCGAACCATTTGAGGTGATAGGTAAGATTATACCGAGGTATGAAAACGAGAATTGGACCTTTACAGAATTACTCTATGAAGCGCCATATTTAAAAAGCTACCAAGACGAAGAGGATGAAGAGGATGAGGAGGCAGATTGCCTTGAATATATTGACAATACTGATAAGATAATATATCTTTACTACCAAGACGATAAATGCGTCGGAAAAGTTAAACTGCGAAAAAATTGGAACCGGTACGCTTATATAGAAGATATCGCCGTATGTAAGGATTTCAGGGGGCAAGGCATAGGCAGCGCGCTTATCAATATATCTATAGAATGGGCAAAGCATAAAAACTTGCATGGACTAATGCTTGAAACCCAGGACAATAACCTTATAGCTTGTAAATTCTATCATAATTGTGGTTTCAAAATCGGCTCCGTCGATACTATGTTATACGCCAACTTTGAAAACAACTTTGAAAAAGCTGTTTTCTGGTATTTAAGGTTTTAGAATGCAAGGAACAGTGAATTGGAGTTCGTCTTGTTATAATTAGCTTCTTGGGGTATCTTTAAATACTGTAGAAAAGAGGAAGGAAATAATAAATGGCTAAAATGAGAATATCACCGGAATTGAAAAAACTGATCGAAAAATACCGCTGCGTAAAAGATACGGAAGGAATGTCTCCTGCTAAGGTATATAAGCTGGTGGGAGAAAATGAAAACCTATATTTAAAAATGACGGACAGCCGGTATAAAGGGACCACCTATGATGTGGAACGGGAAAAGGACATGATGCTATGGCTGGAAGGAAAGCTGCCTGTTCCAAAGGTCCTGCACTTTGAACGGCATGATGGCTGGAGCAATCTGCTCATGAGTGAGGCCGATGGCGTCCTTTGCTCGGAAGAGTATGAAGATGAACAAAGCCCTGAAAAGATTATCGAGCTGTATGCGGAGTGCATCAGGCTCTTTCACTCCATCGACATATCGGATTGTCCCTATACGAATAGCTTAGACAGCCGCTTAGCCGAATTGGATTACTTACTGAATAACGATCTGGCCGATGTGGATTGCGAAAACTGGGAAGAAGACACTCCATTTAAAGATCCGCGCGAGCTGTATGATTTTTTAAAGACGGAAAAGCCCGAAGAGGAACTTGTCTTTTCCCACGGCGACCTGGGAGACAGCAACATCTTTGTGAAAGATGGCAAAGTAAGTGGCTTTATTGATCTTGGGAGAAGCGGCAGGGCGGACAAGTGGTATGACATTGCCTTCTGCGTCCGGTCGATCAGGGAGGATATCGGGGAAGAACAGTATGTCGAGCTATTTTTTGACTTACTGGGGATCAAGCCTGATTGGGAGAAAATAAAATATTATATTTTACTGGATGAATTGTTTTAGTACCTAGATTTAGATGTCTAAAAAGCTTTAACTACAAGCTTTTTAGACATCTAATCTTTTCTGAAGTACATCCGCAACTGTCCATACTCTGATGTTTTATATCTTTTCTAAAAGTTCGCTAGATAGAGTTCTATATTAGAGATGTAAAGAGTTTTGGTGAAGAGGTTTGTGAGTATGGCTTTTATAACCAGGGTGCAATGAGAAGCACTAACAGCAGCTAGCTTAAGAACGCATAGGATATACTTTTTATGGAAGTCACAGAGGAGGAATAAAATTTGAACAGGATTAACAGAGTAACCTCTATTCTTATTCAGCTGCAATCAAAAAAAATAATTCCTGCCAAAGAAATTGCACAGCGATTTAATATAAGCTTAAGGACAGTTTACAGAGATATCCGGACACTTGAAGAAGCCGGAATACCAATTGGATCTGAGGCCGGAAAAGGATATTTTGGTTCTGTTGCAAAGTTTTAAATCTACTATCAAATAAGGTAGAATAATAGAAAAAGATAGCAGGAGGAATGACGATGAATCATTTTAAAGGAAAGCAATTTCAGCAGGATGTGATTATTGTAGCCGTGGGATACTATCTTCGTTATAACCTTAGCTATCGTGAAGTTCAAGAAATCTTATATGATCGTGGCATTAACGTTTCTCATACGACGATTTATCGTTGGGTGCAAGAATATGGCAAACTACTCTATCAAATTTGGAAAAAGAAAAATAAAAAATCCTTTTATTCATGGAAAATGGATGAAACGTACATCAAAATTAAAGGAAAATGGCATTATTTGTATCGAGCCATCGGTGCAGATGGTTTAACCTTGGATATTTGGTTACGTAAAAAACGGGACACACAAGCAGCCTATGCTTTTCTTAAGCGGTTAGTGAAGCAGTTTGATGAACCGAAGGTTGTAGTCACAGATAAAGCCCCCTCTATTACAAGTGCCTTTAAGAAACTAAAAGAATACGGCTTTTATCAAGGGACAGAACATCGTACCATTAAATACCTGAATAATTTGATTGAACAAGACCATCGTCCAGTAAAGAGACGCAATAAATTCTATCGAAGTTTACGCACTGCCTCTACCACGATTAAAGGCATGGAAGCCATTCGAGGATTATATAAGAAAACCCGAAAAGAAGGCACTCTCTTCGGGTTTTCGGTCTGTACTGAAATCAAGGTATTATTGGGAATCCCAGCTTAAATCATAGATACCGTAAGGGATTTTATTCTTTATTTAAAACTTTGCAACAGAACCGTCAAAGAGAATAGCCCTGTACACAAGCTGACATTGGTTTTTAACGTTGATGGAGAAGAATACTATAAAGATGTAAAAAATAAATAAAACATCAACGAAAAAGATTATCGAATCAGCGAAAAAAGAAGTAGCTACAGAAGAAAGTACAACTGAATCAAGTTCTACTGTCGAAGCGGAACTACCAGATAAAATTGATTTTGATCCTGAAAAAGTCAAATCGTTTGAATCTGTTTCTGGTTCTATGGCTGATCGGTTTAACACTGAAGTCTTCAAAGCTATCAAAACTGTTAAATTGGATACTGAAAAGCAAATGATTAATGTTACCTTATTCAATTCAGTTGAATCTATGGATCAGGATAAAAAAGTTACGGTTGCAAGAGAACTAGGAAAAAGAGTAATTGGTTTGTATCGTGGTACTGCTAAACCAGATTCAGACGGTGCAGATTTGCCAGTTCATGTAGTTTATGAAGACGGTAAAGTTTTTGGAGATTCTACAGCAAACGAAGCATTAACGATTAAATTGGCTAAATAGCCAGAAAGTTGATTTAATCAAAAGGAATATCACAAGAGGAACTTGCGGATAAAGTTGGAGTTTCAAGGCAGGCTGTTTCCAAATGGGAAAGTGAACAAAGTACGCCTGACTTAGAAAAAATAATTATAATGAGTGATTTTTTTGGAGTAACAACTGACTATATCCTAAAGGGAATTGAACCAGTAGCAGACAAAGAACAAAAAAATAAAGAGCTTACGAGTAAGGTACTTTATATATCATCAACAGCTTTTGTTGCTATTGGGCTGTTTTGTGCATTTGGTAATTGGTATGCAGAACAAACAATGGAAGCAGTTTGGGGTTCAATGATTATTCAAGCTATAGGGATTGTTGGATATTTTATAGCGAGAATACTATCGGAAGAAAAATCCCCCTTTTATGTAAATTGGCTTAATATAATCGGAGTTGCTTTTATGCCTATTTCTATGATTACAGGATATATTTCAGGATTGGTTTTCAAACTAGAAGGGTGGATTGCACCTTATCCGATAGGAATATTTCATACTTTAGTTTTCGTGTTAGTATTCTTTGTAGTTGTGATTGCAAGCTATATTATTCTAAAGAAACAAACAAAATAGTGATTACCTTTATTTTGCAAAAGCAGTTAGTCTTAGGATTGACTGCTTATTAATAAAAGACACCACTTCAATGTGTCAATGGTGTCTTTTTAGTGCTATTTTATCGTCATATCAAGGCTCGTTCAATCGTGGTATATTCGTGGTAAAATGAGTGTTTTTCTATACTTCGAAATGCTTGAAAGTGTAATATTTATAGGGATAATCAAAAATCAGATATAAAGTTTTTACTAATCTATATATTTGTTTTTAACTGGGGAGTGAAAGGTGCAGCAATCGCTACCGTAACCTCGCAGATCATGTCCGCGGTCATACTGTTGGTTTACTTTTTAAAGAAAGGGCATATCCGGTTAAGAAGAAAAAATATCTGCCCTACATTACCCATCTGCGGTCAGATATTTGCGTTTGGGCTTCCATCCTGCATGATTCAGGTGGCGGCAGCAATTCTGCAGATTGAACTGAACAAAGCGGTGGTGGGCTGTAAAATGGCAGGCGTTGGCAGCGAAGCGGCACTTAGCAGTCTTGGGATTGTGCTTCGGATCAGTTCTGTAGTGGTTGCTATCTGTGTGGGGATTGCACTTGGGATGCAGCCCATCATCGGATTTAACAAAGGCGCTGGTTTCGAACACCGGGTCAAAGAAACCTATAAAAAGGCGGTTGGCGCAGCTACGGTGGTTTCTGTGATTGGCTGGCTTATCTGTGAGTTATTCCCGGCGGAGATTCTGCAGATTTTTGGGATGAATGAGCCAGCATCTATGGCATTTGGTATCAAGTGTATGCGCATTTCCCTGTCCGGACTGGCGTTTACTGGATTTCAGGTGGTGTCAGCCCAGTATTATCTGGCAGCCGGACAGGCAGTGAAAGCGATGCTGCTTTCCATCCTCCGGCCACTTCTGCTGATGGTACCGCTCATCCATATTTTCTCGGGTATCTGGGGAATGGACGGGATTCTGTACGCAGGTCCCACCGCAGACATCCTTACGGCTCTGATTGCAGCAGGTTTGGTTGGATATGACAGCAGGAAAAAGAGAAAAGGAGTGTGATCAGATGGCAGACATTATGGTGTATGGGCTTACCCAGAATAACTTGAAACACGTCACATTCAGAATCCCGAAGGAAAAAATCACAGTATTTACCGGGGTGTCCGGGTCCGGGAAATCCAGTATTGTCTTTGACACGATTGCAGCGGAATCCCAGCGGCAGATGAACTTAACCTACCCGGCATTTGTACGGTCCAGGCTTCCCAAATACCCCAGACCGGCAGTGGAGCGCATTGACAATCTGACACCGTCCGTTGTGGTGGACCAGTCCTCCTTAGGGGGAAATGCACGCTCCACAGTAGGGACCATCAGCGGACTGTATGCCAGCCTGCGGCTGTTGTTTTCCAGGATTGGGCAGCCCTTTGTGGGAACTGCGTCCTATTTCTCTTTTAATGACCCCAACGGGATGTGCAAGACCTGTTCCGGTCTCGGAAAAGTTACAAAAGTGGATATGGAAGCAGTCCTGGACCGGAATAAATCCTGGAACCAGGGCTGTGTGAAGGATTCCCTGTACCGTCCGGGATCCTGGTATTGGAAGCAGTATGCTGAGTCAGGGCTGTTCGACCTTGATAAACCCATCCGGGATTACACAAAAGAAGAATACAACCTTCTTGTCTATGGTGCCCGTGATGGTAAGGGAGAGCCGGAGAACCCGAAAGTAACTGGACTGTACCATAAGTATACGAAGGCCCTCTTAAACCGGGATATCAGCAGCAAAAGCAGACACACCAAAGAGAAGTCAAAAAAGCTGATTACGGAAATAGAATGTAGTGACTGTCATGGAAGAAGGCTGAATGAGGCGGCTTTGAACTGTAGAATAAACGGGTATTCTATTGCAGACATGTGCGAGATGGAGCTGACTCTCCTGCGGGAAGTCCTGACACAGATCACGGACCAGACAGTGGGTCTGCTGGTTCATACCATCCTGGAGGGATTGGACCGGATGATCGAGATTGGACTCCCTTATCTGCATCTGAACCGGGAAACACCCTCCCTGTCCGGCGGGGAGGCCCAGAGGCTGAAGCTGGTCCGGTATATGGGAAGCAGTCTGACCGGGATGACCTATATCTTTGACGAACCCAGTGCCGGGATGCATCCACGGGATGTCTACCGTATGAATCATCTTCTCAAGAAGCTTCGGGATAAAGGAAATACAGTCCTTGTGGTGGAACACGATAAAGACGTAATCTCCATCGCAGACCATGTCATTGACGTGGGGCCTGCGGCAGGACAAAACGGCGGTGAAATCGTGTTTGAGGGAAGCTATCCGGAACTACTTAGGACAGATACCCTGACGGGAAGATCCATGCAAAAGTTGTTCCCCATAAAACAGACGCCACGTAAAGCCACGGGCAGCCTGCCGGTAAGGGATGCCTGCCTTCATAACTGAAAGCATGTGGATGTGGACATCCCTCTGGGAATCATGACGGTGGTGACTGGTGTGGCTGGTTCGGGAAAGAGTACCCTCATCTCCCAGGTATTTGCGAGAGCGTATGAGAATGAAGTGGTGATGGTGGACCAGGGGCCGATTACAGCTACCAGCCGCTCTACACCAGCTTCCTACCTGGGCTTCTTTGATGAGATACGAAAACTTCTGGCACGGGAGAACAATCAGCCGGAAAGCCTGTTCAGTTTTAATTCCGCCGGAGCCTGCCCAATCTGCGGCGGCAAAGGTGTTCTCGTTACGGAACTTGCCTTTATGGACCCGATTGTTACAGAATGCGAGGCATGCGGCGGTGTGCGGTATAACAGGGAGGCCCTTGCCTGTACCTACAAGGGGAGGAATATTGTCCAATTGCTGGGGCTTACCGCTTCCCAGGCACTGGAATTATTTGAGGATACCAGGATCAGGAAACGCCTGAGCGTAATGCAGCAGGTGGGATTATCCTATCTGACGCTGGGGCAGCCCCTTAGCACCCTGTCCGGGGGAGAGCGGCAGCGGATTAAGCTGGCAAAGAACCTGGGGAAGAGCGGTAGCATCATTGTCATGGATGAGCCGACCACAGGCCTTCACAGGTCCGATGTAGATAATCTGTTGAAGCTGTTTGATGGGATTGTATCCAGCGGAAATACGCTGGTAGTGATTGAGCATAACCTGGACGTGATGAAGCAGGCGGACTGGATTATTGACATCGGCCCCGATGGAGGGAAGAACGGGGGAGAAGTGGTATTTACAGGGACACCGGAGGAGATGCTTCAAAATGCAAAGACACTGACAGCGGACTGTCTGCGTGCATCCAGTATTTCATAGGCGAATTCCTGTTCTCCCTGCTCCTGATTAGAAGATTAAGGGTTATAGGCCAAAAATGTGTGTCCGGCGCTCGAGTCGTTCGTCGGTCATCGCGTTGGCCGCGAGCCACGCGTCGCTCTCGGGCCGTTCCGTGTGCTGGTGGCACCACCAGCAGATCGCCTTCAGCCGTCTGACCAGCCGCAGTCCGCGGTGGCGGCGCGGCATGTCGCGCAGGCGCGCGTTCCATGATTCGACGAGGTTGTTCGTGGACGGCACCGGGCCGACTGCCGCGAGCCCCTCGTCGAGGAACGTGAACGGCTGGCCCTCCCGGATGCGCCTGCGGATCATGCGCCGCGCCTTGACGAGCCTTTGGTGCATGTCGTTCACACTGCCGTCGGCGTATTCGCTCTTCTCGTCGAGGAACGAGGCGAAGTCCTGCTCCCACCGGCTGTAGGAGACGAGCCGCGCCGTGGCGGAGTCCCGGTCCTTGACGCGTGCCAGGGCGACGGCAATCGCGCGCAGCCGTTTGCCGGCCTTCAGGCGGGGCCGCCTGCCGGTCAGTTCGAGGATGTTGGCCTGCGCGTGGTGTATTGCTTCAATGTTTGTTGGGCGGGTTCGGCAGTGTTTTTCCGCAGTGTGGGCTGATGGTTTTCCCGGTGTCGACATCGTTTCCCGGTGATGTGAGAGGCATCGGTGCCGCCGCCTGTATATTCCCGAGTTGCGATTCGAATTGGATTCGGCCGCATGCCTTTCAAAGACACAAATGTGGTAATTCATGAAACAAATTCTGGTGCTCGTGAATGAGTGATCCGAACTCATTAGATTCTGTATTTCGGTGACGGCTTATTCCCAATGCAATGGATGATGTACGCCGTCGTCGTAGTGATGATGTTCAGAAAGAAAGCTAATGAGCTCTTTGGAAGACGAATCGTCGCCGTTGATCTCATCCGCAAGGTAGAATAACGCGATCAACGCCTGTGCGACTGATCGTTGTTCGTAGTCGAAGTCCGGGTAACGTCTGCGCATGTCCCGGGTGACCGGCGGCACGATGACCATTTCGCGGTGCCATAGCCTGCTGTGATGCGAGCACAGATTGCGCAGGCAGACCATCGCGTGGATGATCTCGGATGCGGTGCGCAGATTGGTGCGTATGCCAAGCGACCGGTACAACTCCTTGAGCGCCTCCGTGTCCTTATGCAGGCTGAGCATGCGTGACACGGTATCGAACGGCATGGTCTCCACCGCCGCCCATATCGGCACTGGTTCGCCCGCCTTCCGATAGTGTCGGATGCATATCTCGTTCGACATGTCCATCCATTTGCGGATGTTCGCAATCAGTGAAGTGCGAAGCTCGACGCCTTTGCGGTTGGTGATTGGCTCGTACGAGTCAATGTCCGCGTACGAGTATGCGCCGCCATTCCGGGCGATGAGATACGCGAAACGAGACCGTACCGTCAACTCGATAAGAGCCGTGCTCCGCAGAATCATGGAACGTAGTTCGCCGTCCAGCCGATACGGTTCGAGGAAGTCCGAGACGTTGACCTTCGGCTTGAAGTCGTTGTCCCCGTGTGCCGGATCATTCTGGAACGCACGGAAATAACCGGACGGCCGGTAGTAGTTGGAATCAAACAAAATCCGGCGCATCTCGTCGTGATCCGGCACGGTCAAGCCTCGTGATTCCATGAGCTCGATCATCTCATCCAAGTTCTTCGCGGGCTTCACCGACGCCTCCGGAAATGAAAAGAGCCTCCCGGGTTGCGCACTGTAAGGAGGCGTGGAAGGCTGCTGTTGATATTCAACCTAGCATCTGGACCCGACCATGGGTGATTCGTGGCCTCATCGTACTGCCACAGTGCGGGACAATCGCAATGCTGTGCGGCCATTCCCGGCAAAAAGCGACGCAGTCCGATGATGGCGTGGAGTTCAAATTTAATGTGAGGAAGTAACTCCGGCCATCACCCCGCAGCCTTACTCCCGCTTGGGAATTCGGCTCCTCAGCGGACCGCCTCCAATCGACTTCGCAACCGAATCATTCGGTACTAACACATTGGTTATAGACCGATAGTACCACCGTATGGTATGGCAGTACCAGTTTGGTACAGGCACATCAACGCCCCGCGCGGCACACGCCGATGGGGCGTTCCCATGTCATAGGACGAGATTCAGCCATGCTCACATGAAGACCCGAGCTATAGGAATTTTTGTGGTGCTTTAGAGGTGCCGTCGTCCTTTTAACACCGGTCTTGGGCGAGGGTCGCGTCATGCATGTCGGCCTCGCCTGCTCCCGGTGGTTTCCCTGAGTCGCTCGATGGGCCCCTAGGTTCGTGGTGCTTTAGGGGATGGCCCTGTATTCGTGACGTGGTCTGTGACGCCTCTGGTCCATGCTTCGCTATGGCCAGCCGATGGTTCGTGTCACTGGTCTTTTCCGTCTTCGCGGCAGACCCTCGCCTACGGTGGGTTCCTTTGTTGTGGTGTTCATTGCCCAGGACGGCATACTCGTCAGGCTTTCCCGGAGGCATCGCGGTCGGCGATTAGGGCCGTTGCGCATTTGCCGAGATGGTTGCCGCTCTCAGCGGAGCGATTCCTCGGGCGAATCGAGAGTTTGCCCCGCTGAGGGGCTCTCAGTGTGGTAAATCCTCAGCTGAACAGAGGATTTGCGCTGCTGGAATGGCTCAGCGAGTTGAATCATCGGGTCGCCCGAGGTTTTGTCCCGCTGGCGGCCGGTAAGCGGCGCAAATCCTCGGCTTGGCCGAGATTCTGCTCCGTTAAGGGATTGGGGGTGTGGCAACTCCTTGGCTGGTTCGAGATTTTGCCCCGTTGACGGCCTGCGAGTGGGACATTCTCTCGGTGGCCCGAGAGTTTGCTCCGCTGAGAGGACCGAGCATTCAGGCTGCCGAATTTCGCTCTCACGCCGTCTAGGCCGCCACTGGGAATGCCCCTATTGTTCCGCATAACAATAACACCTCAACACGCCTACTGCCACAAGGTCAAACTCTGGTTACAAACACCACAAAAAATCCTAAAGTCTGAAGACCCCGATGAACGTCACTGTGACGGGCAACGGCGGCGACACGTTCCATTGGAACATACCAGTGTCGCCCATTCAGGACGGACCCGTCACGGGTGACGGCGTCACGAACTCGGACAACCTCTTGACCTTGTTAGCGACAGCTGGTGAACTGACCCCGACTAGGATCCAAACAGGGGCATAAGGACCAACAAGAACGCGAACGCGGTAAGCATAGAACATCTCGGACCCACCCACGCTCATTCTTCCTGTTACTTTTCCCTTTCGTTCAGGACCACCTGCGTTACTCCTCCTCCCTGTGAGGACTTAACTGGGCCGGTTGTGGGTCTTCCATCCGATGCCGGTTCCTACCAGTATGGTGTTCCGTCCGTAGTGCGTTTCCTATTAGTTGTCGTTGTATCCGTGGGGTGAGTACGAGTCGAGTGTTTTCTTCCACCACTTCTCCCGTTCCCGAACGTAGTTGTCTGAGCGGCTGTGGTTATACGCTTCGAGGATGCTGTACTGGAAGTTGTCGCGGATATAGTCTTCGCCCATCGTGTCCCGAATGGTGTTGAGTTCCTTGTTCCCACCCGTGAGACCGTTGACGTAGGCGAGCCATCGGGTGAGAAGTCCTCCGTTCACGGAGGTGGCCGACCCGACGTACAGCTTGCCGGTCTTCAGGTCCGTGATGCAGTACACGGCGAGCTGTTGGCGTAGAGAGTTCACCCATTCGGGGCTTTGGTGCTTGCCGGTGAGGAGCCTCTTCAGTTCGCGGTATGTGACTCGAACGTTATCGTAGCCAGGCCAGTGCGCATCCGGGTCGTAGGGAGCGGGAAGGACCTGTTCTATGGTGAACCGTTCCGGGTGTGAGTCCGCACGGCGAATCGGGTTCTGAGCGGAGCCTTGGCGCTTGTAGTTCACGATGACGCGTCCGAAGTATGGCCTGTACTTCATCACCTCGTCGCCGGTGAATGTGCCGTAACCGTACCCGCCATTGTCCGACGTGATGGTCTTCACCGTGGCGAGGAGCCATCGGTCACTGTTTGGTCCAAGCTGAATAAGGCCAATCGCGATGTTTCCGACACGGAATGCGCGTGCAGTGTCCCTTTCGCCGGGGTTCTCCGCCTTCCTGCCCAACTGCCAGAACAGCCAGCCGGACGTTACACCATCCGGGTCATTCACATAATGCTTGATGGGGTCGTTGCCGCGATCCCCGGCGGGTGGGTTCAACAAGCGAATACGGATGTTCCATAGGTCCTTTTCGTCTAACCCGAGCAGCTCGTTCAACAGCAGGACGGGCTCCTCATCCTCAGTGGCCGGTGCCTCGATGCCAACCTCCTCGGGGGATTGCTCGCCTGCATCATCTGGAATTTCTTTCCCGATCAGCTCATCGGACATTATGTATTTTCTCCAATCTGAGCCATCATTGGCCCCGCTCCTGTGCGTCAGTATCAACGATACGCCGGAAGGGCCGAAAACAAAAGGTCATTCGTATAGGAGAACGCAACGAAGCAAAACGTTCTTCATCGATAATCTGCTTTGATGGTTAGCGAAACGGGGGTTCTATACCATTCCGGAGTCGGAGTTGATACTAAACCGGAACTACGATTCGCCAACCTACCGCTATATCGCCGGCATCACGCTGGTTCCCACGATGGGAGGGGGCAGGAGGACCAGTGTTAATGTGGAGTTCAAGGTCAACGTAAGCAAGTATTTTTCCGTGGCTTCCCCTCGGCGAGGGAAGTTATCGCTGAAGGCGACTGAGGAAAGCGATGAAAGAGCGGTCCGAGCAGTGTTGGCTGCCTGGGCCTTTCCACGTAGTATGAGCCTCGTTGAGATGTTTGCGTCCACCTTTCTTAGTCTTCCGCGTTCTCGTCGGCTCCTGTGGCGAGAACATTCCTCAATGATTTCGCTACCTGTATTTTCAGCGGACGTTTTCCGGTCTGTGCGACCAGCCCCGCGGCCAAGAGCTCTTCCACGTATTTCCTGGCGCTCTGTTTGGACAATCTGATGTGATGGGCCACTTCGTCCAACGACATGGATTTGGACGAGTCGGACAGCTCTTCCTGAATCACGCCATAGAGCACCGAGACGGCATTGCGCGATAGGCCATGCCTCTTTTCAAGCTGTGTACAGAGTATCCGACCTTTGTCGAGCTGATCGACCTTGATACTGAGTTCGTCAATCAGCTCGTCCTGGGCTTGTTGGATGAATCCGAGGATGGTGTTCACGAAGAGCGTGAGTTCGCCACAGTTCAGCTT
>OIXX01000250.1_pt1 | contig 40287 bp, 23 predicted proteins | sample 1588161 | NCBI WGS metagenome assembly OIXX01 (sample SAMN03283274) | human gut metagenome | biome: human-associated habitat; material: feces | host: Homo sapiens | place: Peru | collected 2012
TTCAAGCTCTTTACTGCAATTGAGATTGCCATTGAGATTGCTTGCGGATTTTAGGGTAAACAAGATGCTATTGAAAATATATTGAGAACTTCAGCCTATGCTCTGAAAGACTCCATTTTCATGTCACAGTTTAACTTGTATATCCAATATACCGATTCCGTTATCAAAGAAAGCCATACTGACGGCATCAAGAAAGCAGAGCAATCATACTACTATAAACTAAAAGAAGAAGAAAACAAATATTTACAGACAAGCAATATGACAAAATCTATTGGGTTTATCATCGCCATATTGTCTCTCATTTTCTGCTACATTTATTTTCATCTAAAAATAAGAACCATCAAACAGAACAAAAAAATATTAGAATTAAAATTGGATAAATACAAGTTGCTTAAAGAGAAAAATGAGTATAAGCCCTTGGATAAGCTCGCTAAAGAAGAGCAGCAGATCAAAGAGTCGCACATATACAAGCGACTCATGACTGCCATAGAAGAGCAAACTTTTCGTTTAGTAGAAGAAGACTGGAAAGAAATCCAGAATCTCATCAACCAATCATACGAGAACTTCGACTCCAACCTGCGGGGATTTCTTGATGTCACTCCCCAAGAGTATAGAATATGCCTTCTCCTCAAAATGGGGGTTTCCCCTACAAACATAGCGCATTTTGTGAATTTAACTAAGGAAGCCATTACTGCCTCTAGAAGAAGAATGTACACCAAAGCATTCAGCAAAAAAGGCAAGCCAGCCGATTGGGACAAAATCATAAATTCGCTATAACATATTGAAGTACAAGAGAATAGCAGTTACGTACACAAATGTACATAACTGCTATTTGTTATTTGTACACACATTGTACACTCCTTTTTTGAGTTTTTTCTACACTTTTCACTACTTTTGCATCCGAATTTTTTAAACGATAAAAGACAATGAAAAAAATTATTCTCACAGTATTCCTATGTTTAGCAACTATAGGAAATATGCAAGCCAAAAGAACGCGCATCCCAATGCGAGTTCGCACGATTCTTTACGAGCAGAAGAAAAAAGGAGAGATTCGCCACGCCCCAGTCTCCAGAAGCAACATACCTTTAGTAGAGATAGATGACAACGATATCTTCATCAGCTCTATTCAAGTTAGTTATAGTGTTTCGTTAATACTTTACAATAATCAAGGCAATATCATATATGAATGCATGAGCAATAGCTCATCCTCATGCCTAAAAATAGATATTCCATCTGAAATCATAGAAGAAGCTTTTTCTGTTCAGATTACATCAAATGGTACGGATTATATAGGAGAAATATACTAACAAGATTGTTCAATATAAATTTTAAATAATTATGAGAAAGAATATGAACTATAACATGAAGAAAAAGATAAACAGTATAACCAAACTATTGTTGGCAATATTGCTATTGCCAACAATAGCTGCTTGCAGCAATGATAATGGCGGTGATGATGCCACTGTCATTAGTCCTTTTAAAATAATCGTGAAATTTGAATCTCCTATCGGTACAAACATTCTCGATTCTCTGAATATTGCAGAACAGGAAGTGAGCGGACATTCTATCGATGATTTAACATTCGAATGGACCAACAAGAACAATGATTTACGAGAATCATGGAGTCAGCCATCTCTAAGTTTTGGAATAACAAAAAACAGGTTCGCCAGTTTAAATCCAAGTTTTCCATACGAGAATAAAGCTGAGAGAGTATTTAGTGCTCAATTTACCGACATATCTATCTGGGATACTCCCAACAACAAGTACCCACAAAGAGATGAAGAATATACAGTTACTTTAAAAAGTAAGAAAATCTTCGGAAACAATATTCATCACACTCTGAAATTTTATGTTCATATCAAAGGCAAAGCCATATATGACACTTATAAATGTGAAGTGGATGGAAAGGAACAACCTGTAATTAGTATTTTTTACGACTCAAAAAATCCCCCTAAGGACAAGGCTCTAGAAGGTATTTATTTGATTGTGAAAAACTAATGAGACAACATTAATTTCTTATACTTGCCTTGACCCTCTATAACTGGGTATCTCGTTGCAAACTGCACAGAAACAGGTTAAGCAATGGTCTGAAGACAAGAACAAATGAGAAGGCGGCAACCTGCATCATGCAGGTTGCCGCCAATTATTTTATGATTATCTATTATCTTTTATCCGAAAGCATAGTTGATGAGCAGGAAGATGCTCAGAATATAGAGCGTAAGATTCAGATCCTTGAACTTACCCACCATCATCTTGATCAATACATAACTCAGAATTCCGAGGCAGATACCATCGGCGATGCTGTAGCAGAGCACCATCGTAATCATCGTGATGAAGGCTGGGAACGACTCGGAAATATCCTCCAACTCAATCTTCTTGAACGAATCAATCATCAATACACCCACCATTACCAGGGCACCACTGGTGGCTGCACTCGGAATCAGCAGGAAGATAGGAGCCAGGAAAATGCTCAGGATAAACATCAAACCCACAAAGAAAGATGTCAAGCCCGACTTACCGCCCTCGGCAACTCCCGAAGCACTCTCCACATAAGTGGTAATGGTAGAGCTGCCCAGCAGGGCACCCGCCGTGGTACCGATGGCATCACTCATCATCGCCTCCTTCACACCAGGAATCTCACCCTTCTCATTCTCCTTGATACCCAACTTGGAAACCAATCCCAACACCGTTCCGATGGTATCGAAGATGTTGACAAGCAACAGGGAGAAAACCACCATGAACATCTTTGGGGTAAAGAAGCCCGAGAAATCGAACTGGCAGAAGATAGGAGCGATGCTGTGAGGGGTAGATACCGGCATCCAGTTGTCAGAGAACTGGGTTACGCCCATCGGAATACCTATCAAGGTAGAGATGATGATGGCGATAAACAAAGAGCCCTTCACTCTTCTCGCCATCAGACAGCCACAGATCAGGATGCTGATGAGACCCAGGATGCTGACTGGCGTAAACTTGCCGAGCTGCACGAAAGTATCAGCATTGGCAGTAATGATGCCCGCATTCTTCAAACCGATAAAGGCGATAAACATACCGATACCTGCCGAAATGGCGAATCGGAGGTTTTTCGGAATACATTCCAATATCTTGTCACGGATATTGAGGAAGGTGATGGCAAGGAAGATGATTCCCTCTACGAGCAATACTGCCAAAGCCTGCTGCCAGGTCAATCCCATTGCCTGACAAAGGGTGAAGGCGAAGAAGGCGTTCAGTCCCATGCTGGGAGCCTGGGCAAAAGGCAGTTTTGCCATGAAAGCCAGCAGGAAGGTGGCAATGGCAGAAGCGATGGCTGTGGCAGTAAAGAGAGCCCCCTTGTCCATGCCTGTGGTGGCAAGGATGGTAGGGTTCACTGCCAAGATGTAACACATGGTCAAGAAGGTAGTCATACCAGCTATCAATTCCGTCTTGACCGTAGTAGTCTTCGGGTCGAAGCCCAATAATGCTTTTAATTTATTCATTTCTTATAGTACGATTGATTTTCTCTTTTTTTCTCTATTTTCTCTTCCCCATTTCCACAACCCAATCATATACCGGTCGTATCTTGATGTCAAGACCTTTTTCGGTAACTTGGTTGTACTCATGGTCGGTGAGCAGCAGCAGGTCGGTGCATTGCGTCTTGCGATGAGCCAGAAGTAATCCTTCAATCTCCCGTTTGCGAGTCTTGGGTGAAGAAATGTCATACGATACCTGAATGGCTTGTTTCACCTGATTGTTTTTGCAAACCACGAAATCGCATTCTCCCGAGCGGTCGCTCAGGTAATAGATATCATACCCCTGCGGCTTATAAGTTCTGACCAGCTGCAGATAGACGATGGTTTCCAATCTCCATCCCAGGTTCTCTCCCACCAGCGCATTATCTCGCTGATCCATCAAAGCCACATCTATCGGATACACCTTCTCCTGGGTTATCCTCATCTTGCTCTTGGCAGAATACTTCTGAAGCCCCAGCAACAGATAAGCCTGCTTCATATAGCCGATATAATTCTTGATGGTATGTTCCGATTTTACCCCCAGTGTAGCCGACAGTTCCGAAGGAGACACGATGACCGGAGCCACATTGAGCAAATGATGAGCCAACTGCTCGAAGGTGGCCTGATAGGTTATCTTGAAACGCTGTTCGATATCTCTCTGCAGAATATTGCCTACCAGATTCTTCACATAATTCTGGTGTTCGCCGATAACGAGCAGCTCAGGAAATCCTCCCTGTTTCAGATAATGATCGAAGGCAGCTCTCCTGAACGCCTGTACCTTGGTAGTCATTCCTTCCGTATCCACCTCTTTCATCAGACAATACTCATAAAAGGAGAATGGAAACAAAGGTATCTCCTTGCAGCGCCCCGAGAGATGAGTAGCCAGGTCGCTGCTCAGAAGTTTGGCATTAGAACCTGTTACGATGACATGCATCCGTCTGCGAAGCATGCGATTCACGAAAAGGTGCCAGCCCTCGATATTCTGTATCTCGTCAAGAAACAGATAATTGAAATCACCATATATCTTATACAGTACTTCCAGAACATCGTTCAAATCTTCTGCCTGGATGTTAGCCAACCGCTCATCGTCAAAATCTACATAAGCGTATTTCACACCTACTTTCTCCAATACCTGGAAGCATAGAGTAGATTTGCCGCTACGGCGCACACCTATCACGACCTGAGCCTGCGTACTGCCCAAGTCTATTTGCGCCTCTTCTGGTCGATGACACAAAATTTCGCCTCTACGTATCTCCAGTTCTTCCTGCTGATCAGAAAGAATCTGTTCTAAGTTTCTCTTATCCAGCATAATAACACTTACTTTTTCTGGATGCAAAGATAAGAAAAAATAATGAGGAATGCCTTATTTTACATGTTTTTAACTACACAGAACGCCTTATTTTACAAGTTTCGGCATATTAGAATGCCTTATTTTACATATTTCAGGGTATTCCGAATGCCTTATTTTACAAAACATTTTATTTTTAACCATTATGCTTGGCTAATTCGGATTTTCTTTGTAACTTAGCAGCGCAAAACGTAAAGCATGTAGGAATATGGCAAAAATAGTAAATTTCTATCCTGTAGGAATACAGACATTCTCGAATATCAGAGAGGGTGATTATCTCTATATAGATAAGACCAAATACATCGTTGATTTTCGAGAGAAAAAAATGAGGTATGTCTTTCTGAGTCGTCCGAGACGATTCGGCAAGTCGCTCTTTGCCTCTACCCTTCAGGCTTATTTCGAGGGAAGAAAGGAACTTTTCGAGGGATTGGCTATTGCTGATTACGAGAAGAAATGGGTGAAGCATCCTGTATTCCATTTCGATTTAAGCGGTGCCAAGCATTTTGATGCAGATGCCTTGAACAATTATCTGAATCTGCAGCTTTTGCCCTACGAAGAGATTTATGGTAAAGGAGAAGATGAAATCCGTCCTAATGAAAGACTGGATGGACTCGTGAAGCGTGCTTACAAGCAGACGGGCGAAAAGGCGGTGGTCATCATCGATGAATATGATGCCCCATTGCTGGATGTGGTACATGAAAAGGAAAACCTGCAACCGCTCCGCCGCATCATGCAGAACTTCTACAGTCCTCTGAAAAAGCTCGACCCATACCTGGAGTTCACCTTCATCACGGGTATCACCAAGTTCTCGCAGCTCAGCATCTTCAGCGAACTCAACAACCTCGACAATATCAGTCTGTTCGACCAGTACTCTGCCATCTGCGGTATCAGCAAGACTGAGCTGACCACGCAGATGAAACCGGACATTGAGGCTCTGGGCGAGGCTCTGGGATTGACGTATGAGGAGTGTCTGGCAGAACTAACACAATTCTACGACGGATATCATTTCAGTGAGAAATCTGAGGATATCTTTAATCCATTCAGTCTGGTAAAAGCACTGAATGCAGGAAAGATTGCTCCTTACTGGTTTGGTTCCGGTACACCATCCTTCCTCTTGAAACTCTTGGATAAGTATCATGTCAATCTTTCTACTTTAGAGAGTCAAGAGACAGTATTGAGTTCCTTCGATCAATCTACAGAGGAAATGACAGATGCCTTGCCATTGCTCTACCAGAGCGGCTATCTGACCATCAAGAAATATGAACCGATGTTTCAGGAATATACGCTAGGCATCCCAAACAAGGAGGTACGCGACGGACTGCTAAACTCATTGATTCCCCATTATGTGAACCCTCGCCGTTCTGACAACAATGCCTTCCTCTTGGGATTCTGCAAGGCGGTTTATAGAAATGACATCGAGGCGGCACTGGAGCACATGCGCACGTATATGGCTACGATACCATACGATTTGGAGAATCATAGCGAGAAGCATTATCAGACCATCTTCTATCTGATGTTCAGCTTCCTCAACATCTATATCCGCACAGAGGTGAAGAGCGCCATCGGCAGGGCTGATGCCGTGATGCACATGCCAGATACGATCTACGTTTTCGAACTGAAGGTTGACAAGAGTGCCGAGGAGGCTTTGGCACAGATAGACGAAAAAGGCTATATGCTGCCATATCATACAGAAGGCAAGCGACTGGTAAAAATCGGCATCAGTTTTGATAGCACCCAGCGTACTATCAGCGATTGGAAGATTAAGGAAGAAGGATAAAGAAAAAAATAGGGGGGGTGTCATAAGTCACATCCAATACGCCCTGAAAGAAGAGTGTGTTTTGCATCCACACGCCCTGGGCTAGGAGCTTTTGGGCTTTCAGCCCGTCCTCGGCTGCCATTATCTAGACTTATGACACACCCTCTTTAAAAATATATCTTATTCCAGTGTCAGCCACCCATCTTCCGTCCAGTTGATTTTCTTCTGAACCAGGATGCTGGCACCATTCTTCGGCACGCTGTAACCATGACAGAAGAAGAAATCGCCATCAGGGAAGGAGTAGGCAGAACAATGACCCATCGCCTCATATTCCTTCTTGTCGCCTTCCAGCAGCAGGGTGCCACCGCCATTGCGCATATCCTTTCCATCCTTATCCAGATAAGGACCAGCCACCTTCCTGCTTCTGCCCACGGCAACACGATAGGTACTCTTCATACCCTGGCAGCAGTAATCCCAACTGACGAAGAGATAGTAATAACCACCATGCTTCATGATGAAAGGAGCCTCGATGGCATTGGTGCCGGCATCACGGGAGGTAGGATTGGTAGGCACATCCATCTGATTGAGCGCATAACGGCGGGCAATGGTCTGAGGCTTGGCGCCCTTCTTCACATGCATCGTCTTCTTGTCTAAAGGAATAAGCTGGATACCATCCCAGAAAGAACCCCAGGTAAGCCAAGGCTTTCCCTTCTCATCAATCACAAAATTCGGATCAATGGCATTCCAGTTGTCTCTACCACCCTTTGAAGATATGAGGCAGCCCTCATCCTTCCATCCATCAGTATCGGCGAGCGAAGAATTGCTCAGCAATCCGATGACAGAAGTATTCTTGCCAAAGGTAGAACAGGAATAAGCCATATACCACTTATTCTTATACCTGATGACATCAGGTGCCCAGGTATGACTCTCATAACCCGGCACACTATCATGGGTCCATGCAGGAAAAGCACCACGAGCCTCATCCTTCAATACCCCCTGCGGATTCAGGGTCCAGTGCTGGCGGTCAGTAGAAGTCATCTGAGCCACTCCATGCCCCGTGCAATAGAGATAATACTTACCATTCTCGTAAGCCATCACAGGATCGTGAACCATTGGTGAATCCACCACAACCGGCTGTGAAAGAGCCGTCTGCGCCTTTGCGGAAACGGCACAAGCCGCCACTAAGGGTATAGAGAGAACCCATACTCTTATATCTTTAATCAAAAAATTTTTCATACGTCTTTTTGTTACTGTTTATAGGATTACTTACTAAGTTGAGTTATTAAAAAAGGGAGCTGAATGCTTCACAGCTTAGCTCCCCTTATGACTGTTAAAAAACCGCAGATGCGGTCAAACTTAAAACTAACTAAAGATCTTAAATCTTCTTTCCCCAATAGCTTCTGTTGCCACTCACTCCCGAGTAAACGATGGTAACCTTGCGAGGACTTGCCTCCCAATCTACCTCACGCTGAACCTTCAGCTTGGTAGTACCGATGGTCAATGTGTTGGAAGAAGCATCGAAGCTCCATACCTTGACATTGCTCCAGGCAGAACCACCCTCCATCACGCCATTACTGCTGAGCTTGAAGGTCTTGCAGGTCTTCTGCTTGCCATACTCATAAGAGAGTTCGATACCTTCCCAGGTTCCCTCCAGTTCGCTAGCGGTGATTTTCGCCTGTGGTACAGCTCCATAACGCTCAGGCATCACGACAGGCCATCCGTTGCTATCCCACTGGATAGAACGCACGCCACCCATCATAATGGCATTGCTGACTGCAATACCTGCAACATTGGCAGGCATACGCTGCTGGGAAACATAATACCAGTTGCCTGCACCATCATCAAATACGGCACAGTGGCTGATACCTACCCAACCGCTTCCTGCGCTGAACTTGTAAGGATGAGTCAGTACGGTAGGTTCCTCATTGGCACCCTTGGCAGCATCGGTAATCTTACCATTCATGGTCTCATACGGACCATCCACGTTCTTGGAACGGAGCACACGGGTATTGTAAGGAACTTCCAGGGCATCGTAAGCAACGAAAAGATAATAATAGCCATCATGATATACAATCTCCGGAGCCTCGGAACCCTGCCAACGGTTATTCAACGTACGTGTAAAGATGGTCTTTCCGTAAGCAGCGATATCATCGGCTGTACCCCATGGGTTAGGCAAGGCAGCCTTGGTCTTACCCGTATTGGCATCAAGCTCCACTGCAGCGAAACCACTGTGCCAGGAACCATATATCAGCCAATGCTTTCCTTCTGGAGTGATGACGTAAGTAGGGTCGATGGCATTATACTTGAAATAGCAGTTTGCCCAATCATCTGATCTTACCTTGAAATTCAATCCCTTGTCAGAAGCGTTGGTGATGACATATCCCTTATCTTCCCATTTGTTGGAAGCCGGATCGCTGGTCTCCATCAGTCCGATGAAGGCACGTTCACTCCAGGTTCCGTCACCATTGATGGTGCCAGGACAGGTGATGGCATAATACATACGGTAGAGATGGTCGTTGACCTTGCGCACGCATGGAGCCCAGAAGCCGAAGTCCAGGTCATTGGCGAAATAGCTGTCAGGACGTTCAGCCACTCCCATGCCCTTGCGGAATTCATTGAGCTTTGTCTTTATCCAGGAAGGCAAGCCCACCATGGTGGCTCCTACAAATTCCCAATCTACGAGATTCTTGGAGCGGCGGCAGAAAAAGTGTCCGTGCTTGTTGCTGTTGCGGATATCCTTCTGATGTGCATTACCATAGCTGGCATCGGTCTGATACATATAATAATATCCATCAGATGCCTTCACCACCGTAGGATCGTGCATATTGGCAAGATTCCACTTCGAGCGCTGTGTCCAGGCAGCCACCGATGTATAATTATCATTATAGGTAGGACATTTGTAATTAGCCAGTTCCTCTGCTGTCTGATCACCAGGAGTTGGTGTAGGGGTTGGAGTCGGTGTAGGAGTTGGAGTTGGATTCACAGGAATCTCCGGATCATCACTGCTACTGCTACATCCTACCGCCAGCGTACAAGCCAGCAAAAGGGCAAATATATGAAGCTTTTTCATTTTTCTTTTCGTTTAGTTAGTTTTATTATCTTCTTTTCTGAAAAAAGGCAGACCTATGGGAATGTGTTTCCGCATAGGTCATGCCTTTATTGTTTTCAAATATCTACATGAACCACGTTTTATGTTTTATCTGCGGTGAGCACGTGTATAGTGCTTGCGGGCAGAAGAAGCTGCATTAAACTTCAAGTGGCTGCTATCAACGGTGAAGGCTACATTCAAATCGCTAGGATTAATGGTGTTGATACCCAAGTAGCTCTGGGTAGTTACGCTACCATCATTACCTGTAACGATGGCCTGAATATCGGCAGTACCATTGTTACAGTTGGTTACGAACAGCTTCACCTTTGCACCGTTCATGGTTGCGAGCCAGGTAGCCAAATCACCCTGTGTTCCGATAGGAGTACAAGCTGCATAACCATCACCCCAGCCATAGTTATCGGCACGAACCACTGCATATTCTGCCAAATCAGCCTTGCGGAGGATGACCACATAGTTGTTCCAGTTGTTTGCACCGCTAGAATAGTTGGTGAAGTTGAACTCGAATGTTTCACCTGCAGGAATCTTCAAATCATTTGTAAATTCTGTCCACCAGGCAGTAGAGCAGTCCGCTGCACCAAGAGAAACCGGACTTGGAGTAACCGCCTTGACAGCAGACTTAGCCACATTTACTTCTACGGTAGCAGTACGGCCATTCTCTGTAGTGATAGTCACCTCGTGCTTACCCGCAGTAGCAGGGATTCTTGAGAATGTCAACTTAGAGTTATCGAGAACAGCATCCTCGCCTTCCACATACTTGGCAGTAACCTCCATACCTGTAGGATCGAAAGCCAAGGTGTGGTCAACGCCCTCAAGAGCAGAAGAGTTGAAGAAGTAGTAATTGGTATGTTCAGGAGCCTTGGTTACGGTAATGCTCTTAATACCAGCCACAACGCTGAACTTAGCATTGGCACTGATGGTCTTATCAGCAGCCTTGCCCAAAAGGGTCTTGTTCAATGTTGCAACAACATACTTCTCTCCCACCGTCTCCATATCAGGAACAACGATGAATTCAAGATCACTGGCAGCAACTTCCTTGACAGCGCCATCAGAGTAAGTAACCTTCGCCTTCAATGTAGAAGTGAATTCCTTCACAGAAGTTCCCTTGTCAACTTCGGCTGGAACATCAAGCAATTCCATTGACTCAGGCTGCTGATCCTTTACATCAGCCACATCCATCTCTGCCTTGTCGAATACATAGTGACAACCATCGGTAGTGAAGTCGAGATAGAGGTCTGCACTCTCAACTGGAATACCCAGATATTTCTGGGTAGAAGTCAATCCTTCAGTACCGGTAACCTCAGCTACAACATCTGCTGTATTATCACCATAGTTGGTTACGGTTACGGTTACCTTGGCACCATTCATCTGAGCCAGCCATGCTCCCCAATCATCTGATGCCGAGTTGCTGTGAGTAATAAGAGGACCACCATTTCCACCAACAGCATCACCCCAACAATAATCATCAGAACGCATTACTGCATACTCTGTCTTATCAGCCTTGCGAAGTACTACAACATAGTTGTTATAGTTATTTGCACCAGAAGTATAGTTGGTAAATGTCGTAGAATAAGACTTATTACTTTCAATCTTGATATCAGCATCCAGGTGAGATGTCCACCAGGCATCGCTATTATCTGTTGCACCAAGGGTAGTTGGCGAGATGGTAGGCGCAGTACCCTTGTTGCTATTGGCGATTGAATCTATCTTTTCAGAAAGCCAATCAGGCCCATTGACACTAAACATGTCACTTCCCTCGCATCCTGTCAATGCTGTCAAAGCCATTGCTGCCACGCAGAAGACAGATGCTATTTTATTTAGGTGTTTCATATTTTATATATTCTATATTGTAAATATATGATTTTTAGGTTATCTCATGGGCAGGAGATGCTACACCATGAGATAAGCCATATTGTTATTTGCCCAAGTTTACTACTGGGTGAACTGTCCAACCTCTTCCGAAGAAATCAGTAGAGTTGTCTGTATTGGTATTCGCAGAGTTACCAGTCAGGTTAGGGTTGTCGTTCAACAAGCCCTGATAGATAGGCAAGAACTCATGACCCGGTACGTATGTATCGTAAGAGCTCTTCACCTCAGGATCAACACCTACCAAAGAGTAGCTGACTGCTTCCTTAGCCTTGTATGGAGAACGGCGGAAGGTTCCGTGTTCCTTCAACTGAGCCAAACGACCCTGATCATAGAAGAATCCCCAACGAATCAAATCGTAACCACGACCATACTCGCAACCGAACTCCTTAGGACGCTCTACATTGGCAATCTGCTCGAAGAGCTTATCCTTGCTATTGAAGTCTGAAAGCTTCAAGTCTGCCAGGTTAGCACGCTCACGAACCTGGTTAATCCAGTCGATAGCCTGCTGTGTTGGACCATTCACCTCGTTCTCGCACTCTGCTGCACGGAGCAACACGTCTGAGTAACGCATCATACGGAGGTTGATACCGCAATGCAAACCTGTTGTCACTGTACTGTAAAGATTGGTACGGAAGTTAGTCCACTTAGCGATAGGAAGACCTCCATAGTTGTTATTCGTTACAACTGTATCATTAGGAGTCATCTGAGTGGTATAAGCCACGTTGCCATTTTCGAATCCTTCCCAATCACTCTCGTAAGTACCGATGGTCCAATAGAGTCGTGGATCCAACTTACCTGCTGTGGTTCGCTCCTGCTTGAAGAGGTTGTACAACCATGGAGATGCAGAAAGGTCTGCCCATCCACCGAATCTACCTGGAGCGAAGTTAGACTCTACGGCATGACCCTGTGTAGCGTTAGGACTGGTATTGACTGGAGTCCACTCATCATCCACACCCTGTGAACCATAGTCGAGATACTGAATCTCGAAGAGGCTCTCGGCATTGTTCTCGTAAGCAGAACCCTCACGGAAGTTGTCGCCATAGTTAGCCATCAGCTTGTAAGAGCCATACTTCTTGTTCATGATGTCCTTGAGTACAACGAGTGCATCGCTATACTTATGGCGCTGCATCAGAGTGCGGGCATAGTAGCCGGCAGCAGCACCGCAGGTAGCACGGCCCTTGGCCCACTCACCACCCTCATCACGTGATGGGAGGAGCGTCATCGCCTCAGAGAAATCCTTCTCCACCTGATCGAGCACCTCATCATAAGTACTGTTCTTGCCATAGAGACCATCCAGAGTAGAATAGTTGGCATAATCAGTAATCAACGCAGGATTCTGAAAATATCCTGCCAATGTATAGTATGAATAACCACGGAGGAAGAGAGCCTGTCCCTTGATGCGCTTCATGCTTTCGCTGAGTGAAGCATCATCGCCTGTGGTACGTGAAAGGATGAAGTTACATACATTAATAGTATAGTAAGCCTCACGCCAAGACCACATGGAGATTTCATCTGTCACTGGGTCGTTCATATCATCGAATGGCATGTACCATACCTGTGATGAGTTCCATACCTCATCGCCACGTGTTACATCAAGGGTATAACCCACACGTGCCGAAGAACCTTCCATACGAATATGATTGTATGCTGCAATAACGCACTCTTCCAAATCATCAGCATTGAAACCGAAGGTTCCGGTGGTCTGCTGGTTAGGATTGGTAACATCCAACTTGTCCTCGCATGAGGTGGTAGCCATAGCACCGAGGCCAAGGAAGAGAGCTAATGATAATTTATATAGTTTCATATCAAATGTTCTTTTAAATAATAATTCTCGTAGTTTTCCTTATCTCTTAAACTATTAGAATGTGAAGTGGAGACCTGCCATAAATGTTCTGGCACTTGGGAAAGAGCAGAAGTTGTAACCTGGGGTAAAGGTACCGCCGGCATAGTCCACATTATATCCATGATAGCCTGTGAAAGTGTAGAGGTTCTGTGCTGATACATAGAGACGTACGCCACTGACATATCCACCAAACCACTTGTCTGGGAAGTTGTAGCCCAATTCTACGTTGGCAATCTTCCAGTAAGCTGCATTCTGAATCTTGCGAGAGCTGAAGAGGTCGTTCCATGCCAATGTTGCATTGTTGGCAGCGTAGGTACGTGGAACACTTGAAAGGTAGGTACCATCCTCTGACCAGCGGTTGGCATCCAGCATGCCTATTTCCTTGTTACCATAGCCGTAGCAAGAGTTCAAGCTATTATAGATATCATCTGATACGTGATAGTTCAATACTCCGTAGGTAGAAATGTTGAGGTCGAATCCCTTATACTCCATGTGGGTGCTCAAACCGAAGTTCACCTTTGGAAGACCACTGCCCAATACGGTCTGATCGTAAGCATCGATTACGCCATCAGGGGTTCCTTCAGGACCAGAAATATCCTTATAGAGGCAATCACCTACATTAACACCCTGCTGGGTAGCGTGACCATCGAGATCTGCCTGTGTACGGGCGATTCCCTCGTAAACCCAACCATAGAACTGACCGATCTCCTGACCTACGTAGGTAGCGTATGCACCAGAGATGTAAGAGTCCTTACCGATACCCAGAGAAGTTACCTTGTTCTTCAAGGTACTCAAGTTGGCACTGATGTCATACTTGAAGGCGTGGTCACGGTTGCGATAGGTTGCGCTGAACTCGAAACCGCTGTTCTCCATAGAGGCTGCGTTCATGGTAACAGAGGTATTGGATACACCAGTCTGTGCAGGAACAGGAACAGAGTAAAGCAAGTCCTCTGACTTATTCATATACCACTCGGCAGTAAACTCCAGGCGGTTGTTGAACATCGCGAGGTCGATACCCACGTTGGTAGTCTTCTTCTTCTCCCATGCGATATCGTTGTTCACAAAGGTAGAAACGGCAGAACCGGTTACAGGACTGTTGCCGAAGCTGTAAGTCATGTTGTTACGGTTCATGGTAGCCATATACTGGTACTCACCGATATTCTCGTTACCGAGCTCACCATAGCTGGCACGAATCTTGAACATGTTAACGATATCGCGGCTGATAGGGAAGAACTTTTCCTTATCGAAGCGCCAGCCCAAAGATACAGATGGGAAGGTTGCCCAACGGATGTTCTTGCTCAAGCGGGAGCTACCATCACGACGTACTACTGCAGAAATCAGGTACTTCTCATCATAGTTGTAGTTCAAACGGCCTACGTATGATGCCAGACTATGCTTATACTCGTATGACTCTGAGTAAGTGTTCTTGGCATTCTGAAGCTGGAGGAAGTAAGGCTCTGTGAAGTTGATACCCCAACCTGTCAGGAGGTTGGTATTCTCCTCTTCGTATGTCATACCGGCAAGCAGGTTGATGTTGTGCTTACCGATTGTTCCATTGTAGGTAATGGTATTCTCAACCAAGGCGTCGCTGTAGTTGCGTGAACCCTTGGTAAGACGCTCGTTCTCCTTGGCAAGATATACACGGTTGCTCTGGATCCAGGAAGGAATCCAGGTCTTATCCTTTGCCTCTGTCTTGCTGTAAGAGAGGTTTACATTATAGTGAAGACCATGGTTCTTGCTCTTGATACCTACCATGCCCAACAAATCTACATCAGCAGAAGCGGTACCTACGAAGCGGTCAACCAAGGTGTTGCGCTGCAGGAGGTTATTAACCAACAATGGGTTAGAAGCAGAAATATCTCCGTGGATGCCGTCATAGTAAACACCATAACCGTATGCATCGTAGCGATAACCGTTGGCAGCACCAACCTTGTCATCGAGAACCCATGTTGACTTATCGTAAGCCTTGATGGTTGGCTGCATCAGAAGTGTACCACGGAGCACGTTGGTTACATCACCATACAGACCCTGGACATACTCTGAGGCATTGGAAAGACCCATGTTGTCTTGGTTAGAGTGAGAGTAAACCATGCTTGTACGGAACTTCACGAACTTGGTGTCCATGGTATTGTTCACACGGGCTGTGTAACGCTCGTAGTTAGGACCTGCACCTTCCAAGGTACCCTTCTGGTTATAGTAGTCGAGAGATACATTATAAGTACTGTGTGAGCTACCACCGCTGAGGGCTACGTTGTGATTCTGGCGGATACCAGTCTTGAATACTTCGTCAAACCAATTTGTATTGGTAGCATCCTGGAAGTGATACTTGCCATCCTCGCCCATCTTGTAACCACCAGGCAGAGGAGTATTGGAGTTAGAACAAGCCTGACCCAGATAGTTGCTATACTGGTCGGCGTTCATCACGTCATATACATCGCCAGGAATCTGGTCAACACCAAAGTAACCAGAGTAGTTCACCTTCAGAGGCTGGTCTTTCTTACCATTCTTGGTTGTGATGATAACAACACCATTAGCTGCACGAGAACCATAGATGGCACCCGCAGAAGCATCCTTCAAGATCTGGATGGTCTCAATATCATTAGGAGAGAAATCACGGATAGTGGTACCCATTGGCACACCATCGATGACATAAAGAGGAGCTGTGCTACCGAAAGAACCGATACCACGGATACGTACGCTTGGGTCAGCACCTGGCTGACCATCGGATGTAATCTGCACACCAGCTACCTTACCTTCGAGCATGGTAGAGATGTTGGAGTTAGATATCTTCTTCATCTCCTCTGCATTGACGATAGCTACAGAACCGGTAAGGTCTGCCTTCTTCTGAGTACCATAACCCACTACGACAACCTGATCGAGCAACTGGTTGTCTGAAGAAAGCTGGATAGGTTCAAGGATAGCGCGTCCGCGAACGGCAATCTGGCGCTCCTTGAAGCCCAAATAGCTAACCAAAAGAGTAGCGTTAGCTTTTACTTTGATCTCGAAGTTACCATCGAGGTCAGTTACAGCACCGGTCTTGGCATCCTTGGTCTTCACTGTTGCACCAATCAGAGGTTCACCCTGATCATCTACAACCTGTCCCTTGACTGTAATCACCTGGTCCTGTGCTACAGCGGCCATAGCGGTCATCGGGGTTACGAAAGAAGCACCACCGACAGCTCCTAGGCATAGCATCATAGAGAATAATTGTTTCCTCATTGCTTAAAACTTTTTAGGTTTATGATTTTGTTTATTCTAATTTTCTTTGGTTTGTTAATTTTCAAACGGTTTGTTTGTTACAGCAAATCGGTTTGATCGTTAATTTTCGGTGGCAAAAGTACAATTAATCACTATTAAGTAGGTGGACAAATGTAAATAATAGGTGGACAAACCGCATAAACAGTAGATTTTTCCGTTTATTACGCACTTATCCACTAGTTGTGCACCCGCACATACAAAACAAGGAGTCGCTTGACTTAAATCAAGCGACTCCTTGTTGTATTTTGGTTTCTTAACAATTATATACTTCCAAACACACCTACTCGTCGAGCGAATCCTTATAGGAAGAAGGCGACACACCATACTGCTTGGTAAAGCAACGGGTAAAATACTTCGGATCATTGAAGCCCACACGATAGGCTATTTCCGTGATGTTCCGGTTTGCCACTTTTTCTGTAATCATCTTCTTCGCGATGTCGAGACGATAGTTGCGGATAAACTGGGCGGTAGGCTGACCAGCCTCAGCATTCAGCATCTTACTGAGCACACTGCGGTTCATCCGCATTTCATCAGCCAACTCCTGCACACCGAACTCCGAGTTATCGTAGTTCTTCTCCATCACCTCCATCACGATATCCATAAACGGACGCTCCTTTTCGGCTACCTGTTTCCTGTCAGCTTCTATCGACTTCTTCTGACTATCCTGATAGCGCTTCTGGTTCTCCAGAATCATCTGGATGCGACTCTGCAACTTACCCGGCTCATCACTATCCTTCAGAGCAGCCTCTATCGGACGATAGAGTTCCTCCACCTCGCGTTCGCGCATCTTCTCCATTCTGCTGGTATAGATGTAGAGCAGGAAGGCGATGAAGGCTATCACCATCAAGGAGACAAACCACCAGCTCTTCCAGAAATAAGGAGTCACCTTGATATCTACGGAAATAACCTGCTCCTTATCGGAATCGAAGGAAGGAATATACTTCACTTCAAACTGATAGCTGCCCGCCGGCAAGGTAGAATAGCGCACACTGTGCTGCCCCGGTTTCAGCTGAACCCAATCGTTCTCATATCCCTTCATGCGATAGAGATATACACCCTGACTCTCGCTGCCATAGTTCAAGGCAGAAAAGAAGATAGTAAACGACTTGTCGCTCTCATGGATGCACAACCTTTTGGCAATGGATATATCATCGTCCAGATAATCACTGCCGGCAAACACCGGCTGGTTATCTACCAGAAGTTCGGTAAAACGTAGTCTGGCTAAGTTATGAACCGCATGGTTCACACCCGTAACCGCCATCAATCCCTCATCGGTACCCAGGTAAATCTTACCCTTGGCATCACGGATGGCACCATTGAAATAGAACTGCGAACTGAGCAGTCCGTCCTCACGGGAATAACTGCTGAAGGTCTCGGTCTTCGGATTGAAGATGGAGAGTCCATTATCCGTGGCTATCCATAACATACCCTGGTTATCCTCTACAATACCCTTCACGGTATTGTTGGCTAATCCATTATTCGTGGTGAAGGACTTCACGTATGTCTTTCCCTCCTTATTATAATTATAGCAATACAAGCCGTAGCCATTGCTGCCCAGCCAGATTTTGCCATCCTTCGCCAGACAGAAAGAGAGAATCTTGTCTATCACGCCACTCTCTGGGGCATCCAACTTATACTGATGATATTCGACGGCAAACTCGCCCTTTCCACGAGAACGGGACTTCAGATTGATCTCCACCATACCCTGCACACATCCCATCAGGAGCTTTCCATCTGGTGTAATCAGGTTTCCGATGCAGCCACGCACATCCAGACAGCCCTTGAAAGGCTCTATCAACTGCTGACGCTTCAAATCGTAGAAGAAGAGACCATCATTGGTTCCCAGCCACATACCATCATTGATAGGATCATACACCAGTGCTCCTGCAAAATTCAGGAAATGCTGATGCTTGGCATCTACCACAAGAGGAATGATCCTGCCCGGCTGCTGGAGATTCATCACTGCAATGCCCGTACCCCAAGTGCCTATCCACAGATTCCCCCGGTTATCGGCAGCAAGCGTGGAAACACTGTTGTGGGGCAAACCGGAATTTGCCGTTGTATAATGGATAAAGTTCCTGCTGCCAGGAGCCAGAGCATTGAGTCCGCCCTCTACGGTTCCTACCCACAGGGTGCCATCTGGGGCTGCATACATCGCATTCACCGCATTCGGAGAAAGACTGGCAGGATTCGCTGCATCGTGCTTGAAAAATTCCAGTTGCAACTGGCGTGGTGCCAACTTGGTGATACCACCCGTTTCGGTACCTACCCAAATCTGTCCATCCTTAGCCAACAAGCTGTTTACAAAGTTGCTACTCAACGGATTCACACTGCTACAATTCCAATGCTCGATCGTACCAGTCTTATCATCTATAATATCCACACCACAGAGGGTACCCACCAGGAGCTTATCATCCTTTGTGATGGCAAGACTCGTTACCACCTCATGCTGGAGTGAATGAACTGTGCCTGAAACATGAAACTCCTGCTTGGCACTATTATACAAGCCACGGTTGGTTCCCAACCAGATTTTTCCATGATAAGAAATGACGGCTCCCGCATAACGGGAATCGAGTTTAGGGAACAGAGAAGATATATTCTTAGCCACCAACTGATTGTTCTTGACCGAGAATTCACTCACTACTCCATTGTTACACATCACCACCGTGCCATTGCGATACACATCGCAAAGACCGAGATCAGGAGCATTGAATGGATAATCAATAAATAAGACACTATTCACCTCGCCCTTCTCATTGAAGGAGAAACGGGTAAGGAGATTGATGGATAGCATCCATACATTTCCCTTGGCATCGCAATACATTCGGGTGCAAAGGTTCTTGAGTGCCTTGTTGAGCTGAGCTTCTACTTTTTCATTCTCACAAGGTGGAATGACGGGCTGCATCGTTTTGAGGTCGAGCACCTGCGGACCTTCCTCGAAAGCTATCCAAAGGCGCTTGAAATGATCTTCATACACATTGCGGCAGCTATTGCTTCGCAGACTGATACCGGATGAGCCCAGATTGAAGTTCATATAATTGAATCCATCATAACGTACCAGTCCACCGCCATGTGTACTGATCCAGATGAAGCCGTATGAATCCTGGAAAATATCATCCGCAAAATTATTAGGCATTCCTGCCGCCATATTGAGATAGCTTACATTAAAGCGACTAGGAAGGCTGCCTTGCGCAAAACTGCTCAAGGTTATGAATAATGCTGCTATCAGGGAAAGAATGTATCTAGCCATTAATTTCTTTTATACCATCTGCTTGCAAAAGTACGAAGAATATTTGAAACAAAAGAATAAATACAAGAAAAAAGTGCCTATCAGTGTAAAAATACACCGTTAGGCACTTTCTTGAGTTTTTTCTAGAATTCGAGTATCATAGTCTGGCGAGGACGAAGCTTCACGTTCTTGTTGATCAGAACGGTACGGCCATTCGTTACATCCGTAGCCTTCTCGGTATTGCCGATAATCTCTGCATAGCGGGAAACATTCAGTTCATTGGCTTCCTTCTTGCCATTGATGATGGTCATCACGCACTTTCCCTTATACTGGCGGGCAATGACATACACACCCTTCTGAGGACAGAACTGGGTCTGCTTGCCCTTGGTGACAACTTCGTTGCCCTGACGCCAATGCAATAATCGGCTGAGCCAGTCGAACATCTGGTTTTCAGCCTGTGTTCTTCCTTCGGCAGTAAAGGCATTGTGCTTGTCACCAGCCCAACCTCCAGGGAAGTCCTTGCGGACATTACCATCGGTTACGCTCTTGGTACCATTCATCAACACCTCGGTTCCATAATAGAGCTGTGGGGTGCGGTTGACGGTAAGGAGAAGTGCCAGTGCCTGCTTCAATGCCAGGGTATCCTTGCCTTCACCCAGGAAGCGGTCGGTATCGTGGTTCTCTACGAATGCCATCACGCTCTTTGGGTTCGGATAGAGATAGTCGTAGCAGAACACGTTGTAGATGCGGTTCATGCCGTTCCACCAGTCATCAGTCTCCTCGTTCTTCGCACTGTTGATGCGGTCGAAGAAGGCGAAATCCATCACGGTTGGCAGATAACTGTTCTTTTCAGAAAGCTTGCTATCCTTTTGCCATGCGGCAGTATAGGCAGGCTCGGTCACCCAAGTCTCACCCACGGTATTGAAGTGAGGATATTCCTCGCCCAGCACCTTCATCCAGTGTGCCATCGCATCACGGTCGGCGTATGGATAGGTATCCATGCGGATGCCGTCGATGCCCACGGTCTCTATCCACCACTCACTGTTCTGAATCAGATACTTGATGACGTGCGGATTGCGCTGGTTCAAATCTGGCATAGATGGAACAAACCATCCATCCACGGTTTCACGAAAATCTACCTTGCTGGCGTATGGGTCGAGCACAGGAGTCAACTTATAACTGGTCTGCAGATACTTGTCATTCACCTTAGCAGCACCATCCACGGTACCTATCTTCTTCTGATGTTCCGGTGTCTGATTTTCCGGAGCAAGCCATTCTGGAGCATTGAACCAATCCTTTGAGGGCATATCGGCTACCCAAGGATGATCGAAACCGCAGTGATTGAAAATCATATCCATCACCACCTTCAATCCCTTCTTGTGAGCCTCAGCAGTAAGCTGCTTGTACTCCTCGTTGGTTCCGAAGCGTGGATCTACACGATAGTAATTGGTGGTAGCGTAACCATGATAGGTACTGTTCTTGCCATCATTAGGACTGTCATTCTCCAAAACTGGAGTAAACCACAGGGCGGTTACGCCCAACTGGTTGAAATAATCCAGATGCTGGCGGATTCCCTCCAGGTCGCCACCATGACGAAGACTTGGTGCCGTGCGGTCGCAGGTCTTGTCACGCATGTTCTTGAATGCATCGTTCTTCAGATTGCCATTGGCAAAGCGGTCGGGCATCAGCATGTAGAGCACATCCTCGTTAGAGAAACCGATGCGCTTGTCACCCGCCATCTCACGGTTCTTCAACACATACTTCACCTTCTTCGACTGCTTGCCCTGCTTGAAGTTGAGCGTCATTTCTCCAGCCTTGGCACCATTGAGATTGAGATACACCAGGAGATAGTTAGGAGAATCGAGGCGGGCGATGCTATCCACCTTCACACCCGGATAATCCACCGTAACATCAGCATTCTTGATATCCTTGCCATACACCATCAACTGGAGCGAAGCATCCTTCATGCCCACATACCAGTCGGTAGGTTCAATGCGGCTTACGTTGACTGCCGCATTCATACTTATTGCGCTACCCATAAGCACTAATGAAGCTATTATCTTTTTCATATTTTACACCTTATTATATATATAGACTATTTCTACACCTTATTATATATAGACTATTTCTGATAAAGAATCAAGGCAGACTGAGGGGCAACCTCTACTTCCTTTCCTAAGATGAAGCCCAGACCTTCCTCGTTGATAACACCATTGCAACAAGCCACGGTGTAATTGCCCTCAGGAATCAGCATCTTCTTTGCCTGCTTGTTGAAATTATAGATGACTACGATATGCTTCCAGGCATCGATGCCCTCCAGGCTCTTGAGCTGGAAACCTACGAGGCAAGTCTGCTTGTTGCCATTGGCATCCTGACTAGGTAGGAACTCCAGATGCTGACGCACCTTATCGCCTGTAGAAAGACGGAAGGCAGGATGGTTCTTGCGGAGCTGAATCAGATTCTTATAGAAGGTGAATGCCTGTGGATACTTCTGCAGATTGGTCCAGGTAAACTGGTTGATGCTGTCTGGAGAATTGAAACTGTTATGCACTCCCTTCTTGTCGCGAAGCATCTCCTCGCCGGCAAGGATGAAAGGCACACCCTGCGAAGTGAAGACGCAGGTCTGGGCAAGCTGGTCGATGCGGAGCAATTCGGCAGTACGCATCTCTTCAGAGATTTTCTTGTCTGTCAGGGATGGGATGCTCGCCTTCAATCTATCTACCAAGCACATATCATCGTGGCAGCTTACATAGCTGATCTGCTCGGTTGGGTTGTTGGTCCAAGGCTTCTTGTCATAGTTCACCTTGGTCATATCTACCTGCGGATGAGCAATGCCACCCACGATACCGAACTTCAGACTCTCCTCCTCGCCAGGAAGACCAGCCAGGAGCGCACCCTTATGGTCATCAGAGAAAGGACCACGAAGGGCATCGCGCATATCATCGCTGAATGCACCGATACCATTGAGCTGATGGGTATTCGCCTTCATGGCGAGTTTCTCGGTAGGATAAGCACAGCTGCCTGCACTCCAGCCCTCACCATAGATATAGATACTAGGATCGATGCGGTTAACCATCTCACGGATAGCCTGCATGGTCTCGATATCGTGAACACCCATCAGGTCGAAGCGGAAGCCGTCGATATGGAATTCATCAATCCAGTACTTCACGCTCTCCAGCATAAACTGGCGCATCAAAGGCTTTTCAGAAGCTGTCTCGTTGCCGCAGCCGGAACCATCGCTATACTTTCCATCTTTATTCTTGCGATAATAATAATCAGGATAAGTACGCTGGAAGTTGCTGCCATTGATATCGAAGGTGTGATTATACACGGCATCGAAAATCACTCGGATGCCAGCCTTGTGAAGCGCCATCACCATCTCCTTGAATTCCTTGATGCGGGTTCCCGGAGCATAAGGGTCAGTACTGTAACTACCTTCCGGTACATTATAGTTCTTCGGATCATAGCCCCAGTTGAACTGAGGCTTGTTGAGCTGGGTTTCATCTACGGATGCATAATCGAATACCGGCTGGAAATGGATGGCATTGATGCCGAGGTTCTTGAGATATTCGATAGCCTTAGGTTCGGTAAGGGCGAGATACTTGCCCTGATACTTCAAACCCGATGTAGGAGAAATGGAGAAATCACGTACGTGGAGCTCGTAGATGACGAGGTCGGCTGGCGATTGGATGGCAGGACGCACATCCTTGTCCCATCCCACAGGGTCAGTATCATAGAGATCAACGATGGCGCCACGGTTTCCATTCACACCTACCGCCTTGGCAAAGGTTCCCGGCGTTTCGCCCTTACCGATATCGAAGGTATAGAACTTACCTTTCAGATCGCCCTTCACGGTAGCCCCCCATCGTTCATCGCCCATCTTTTTCATCTTCAGTGTCTTGTAAGCCTTACCTTTTTGTCCATCCTTATAAAGACGGATGGTAACAGAAGACTTGCCGGCTGTTGGAGCATTGAGAACGAACATGGTTTTCTCCTTGGAATACATCATCTCATTGAATGTCTGCTGAGCACTCAATGAAGTAGGTAATATCGATGCTGTCAATGCTGCAATTATTAGTTTCTGAATGTTCATATTATTTAAGTTCTTGTTAGTCATTAAACTATAGTTATAAAACTGTAGTTTTAAAATGGGAAAAGGAATTCAAGAGAAATCAGGAAATCATCCTCATAACACGAGGTTATGGTCTTATCCCTGACATCTCTCAAATTCCCAAAAATTATTTAGCGAGCAGTGAGATGGCGAAACCACCACCACGTGCTTCTTTAATCTTCAAGACATCACCCTTCTTCACAGTCTTGTGGATGATCTGGTAAGATTTAGGATTTTTCTCGTAATCTGCATTCTTGCCGTCCTGATAGATGGAGCAAGCATACTTCTTGCCCTTATCCAGGAAGTCGAGCTTTACTACGGATGTACGGGCAGCATCTGTCTTGCCACCAACAAACCAGTTGTCTGTGCCCTTAGCCTTGCGGGCTACGGTGATATACTTAGCTGGCTCTGCCTCCAGGTACTTGGAGTCGTCCCAGTCGCAAGCTACGTCGCGGATGAACTGGAAGGCATCGTCGTACTTCTCATAATGCTCTGGAAGATCGGCCGCCATCTGCAGCGGACTGTACATCACGAGATAAAGAGAAAGCTGACCACAGAGTGTGGTATGAACATAGCTCTTGTTGTTGCTCCACTCAGAAAGCTTGGTCTCGAAGATACCAGGAGTGTAATCCATCGGACCACCCTGCAGACGGGTGAATGGCAACATCACGGTGTGATAAGGCTTGCTGCCGCCAAATGCCTCGTACTCTGTACCACGGGCACTCTCGTTACCCACCAGGTTAGGCCAGGTGCGGCAGATACCAGTAGGACGGGTTGCCTCGTGGGCATTTACCATGATATGATGCTTGGCAGCTGTTTCAACCACACGCTGATAGTGATTGTTCATCAACTGGCTGTAGTGATACTCACCTCTTGGGATGATATCGCCCACATAACCGGTCTTCACGGCATCATAGCCATATTTGTTCATCAGGTTGAAGGCATCCTCCAAATGGCGCTCGTAGTTGAGAGCAGCAGAAGAGGTCTCGTGGTGCATCATCAGCTTCACGCCCTTGGAATGAGCATAGTCGTTGAGCATCTTGATATCGAAGTCAGGATATGGTGTTACGAAATCGAAGACATCGAGTTTCTGATGGCCGAACCAGTCTTCCCAACCTTCGTTCCAGCCTTCTACCAGCACCTCCTGCAAACCGTTCTTGGCTGCAAAGTCGATATAACGCTTTACTTCCTCGTTGGTTGCACCATGAGTGCCATTAGGCTTGCACTTGCTGTAATCGGTTACGCCGAGGCGAACAGATGGCAGGTCGTTGGTGTAGCTCCAGGTCTTGGTGCCAACAATCATATTCCACCATACACCGCAGTACTTGGTAGGATGAATCCATGAAGTATCCTCTATCTTGCAAGGTTCGTTGAGGTTCAAGGTCAACTTGCATGAAAGCATATCACGGGCATCATCGCTCACCATCACGGTACGCCAAGGAGTATTGAATGGAGTCTGGATAAATCCCTTTCTGCCTACGGCATCAGGAGTAAGCCAAGACTCGAAGGTCAATGTCTTCTCGTCGAGGTTGAGGTGCATGGTTGGATAATCCAGGCAGGCAGCCTCGTGGATATTGATATAGAGTCCATCCTTGGTCTTCATCTGGAGAGAGGTCTGAACGCCGGTATCCGAGAAGACGGTGGTAGATGAATTGCTCTTGTAAGCTTCACGGTTTTTCGCAATAATTGGGCGGATACCTGTCAACGGAGTAATGTTGTAGTCATACTCCTGGGTATCGTAATCACCAGGAATCCAATAGGCAGTATGATTGCCTGCCATGGCAAACTGTGTATGTTCCTCCTGAATCACGAAATAGTTAAGGCTTTCCTGCTGAGGGAACTCATAGCGCAAACCCATACCATAATCATATACGCGAAAACGAATAGTGATGTTACGCTTGGAAGATGTCTGATTCAGGTTTACCTCCATCTCGTTATAGTTGTTGCGGATGGTAGCAGTCTCACCCCATACAGGCTTCCAGGTCTCATCGAAGGTCGATGTCTTGCTACCGGTTTCTGTGAAACCATCCATCAGGCTGGTTTCTTCCATGCCCTTGGAGGCATGCTTATCCTTAGCCAGCTCCAATCCGAGATGAGATGGCTTACATACAGTCTTTCCCTTATAGCTCATCTCGTAGGTAGGCTGTCCCTTTTCGGATAAAGAGAAAGTTACCGAGACGTTGCCGTTAGGCGACTTGACGGTCTGGGCTGCTGCCAACATCGGGAGCAAGAGACCCATCACTAATAAATTCAGTTTCTTCATTCTGTTTACCTATTGTTTATTCTTTTGTTTATTCTTTAGACTTTAGGATATAGCAGCACCGGCAATCAGAAGAACAGCTTCCGTTGCACGCACTTGCATTATTGCTTGCAAAGATACGAAAAACAAAAATACCCTCCTAAAAATAGAAGGGTATTTTGATGTATAACAATGTGCAAACGGTTGCACACCTTTATTCCTTGTTTGAAGAGTCACCCGCTTAATTGCGTCCGCCCTGTGCCACAAGTTCCGTAATGTTAGCCATGAACTCCTTGTTGGCAGCCAACTCCTCCAGACTGAGGTGCATGCGATAGCGCCAGTAGTGCTTTGGATTGGCAGGAATGTTGATGCGCTCGGCTTCAGCATCCGGCAGACGGAGCTTCTCATCAATGGCGAGCCAATCCTGTACGCTCAAGATGCAGAGCATGGATGGAGAGGCCAGGTGACGGGCGATGATGTCTCTTGCCAACCAACCTGGGAGCGGATGAGGAGCTGGTCCCTCACGATAGAGCATCGTGTTGTAATACTCCTGGGTGCGGGAGATGTTCTCGTCCCACCACATACGCAAGGTTGGCATGTCATGGCTGGTGATGGTGCAGACAGAGCGGTATGGATTACGGCTCAGATGACCGAACTTAACCGTTGGGTCCTTTGGCATGCTCTGGAGCTCCAGGCTCAGAATCTTCAACTCGTTCATCACCCATGGCACGCAATCAGGCACCATACCCAGATCTTCGGCACAAACCAGCATGCGGGTAGCCTGAACCAGCTTAGGTAACTTCTTCATCGCCTCGCCATACCAGAACTGGTTGTTGCGACGGTAGAAGTAGTCGTTGTAAAGGCGGTTGAACGCAGCCTTGTCGTTATCATAGAGCGACTCGTAGATGAAGTCGAGCTGTGCAGAGATACGTGGGTGGAAGAGCTCAGGATCCTTACGGTCACGCACAAAGAGCACATCGCTGATCAGGGCATACAAGCCATCACGCAACCAGATTTCCTTCTCATCAGTTACATCCTGGAAGAGAGCCTCTACCTTGCGCTGGGTATCTACCTCAGGCTTCATCTGATAGCGCTCCTCATCCAGACGGTCGAGATACTTCTCCTTCACTTCGTCGGCACGCTCATGGAACATACGGTCCAATACCCAGTCGGTAATGAACGGACGGGTGAAGCGGTCCTCCTGGAAGTTCAAGCCGTAACTCTGGATCTCACCACGAGTCATGGCGAGAGCTGGCGCAAACTGTCCGAGCAAGCCATGCACGCTATGCACAGGGATTTCCCAAATGCGGAAGAAGCCGAGCACGTGGTCGATGCGGTAAGCATCAAAGAACTTCGACATATTCTGGAAGCGGCGGGTCCACCAGAGGCAGCCGTCCTTCAGCATCTCATCCCAGTTGTAGGTAGGAAATCCCCAGTTCTGTCCATTGACAGAGAAATCATCCGGTGGAGCACCTGCCTGACCATTCAGGTTGAAGTACTTAGGCTCCATCCAAACATCGCAGCTGTGGCGATGTACACCGATAGGAATATCACCCTTCAGGATGACACCCTTAGCCTTGGCATGCTCGTGTGCCTCCTGCATCTGCTTATTCAGAATGAACTGCACGAAGTAGAAGAACTCCACGTTCTGGTACGCCTCGGTTTCAGGGTTGGTCAAATCCTTGCGCTCAGCCTCATCCCAGACATTATGGTCTGGCCACTGAGAGAAGTCGGCAGTGCCATTCTTGTCGCGCAGGTAAGAATACTGTGCGTAAGGAACGAGCCACTGTTGTGTTTCCTGAAAGAAATCCTTGAAATCGGCTCCCGACATCATCTCTTTACCTTCCTGTGCAAATATCTGTTGCAGATAATCCTGCTTGAAATCATTCACCTTCTCATAATCAATCTGATGCAAGGCATTGAGTTCCTGGCGGGTCTTCTCTGCCTTCTCGCAAGCATTCTTGTCCTTCAATGCAGGTAAGGCATTCAGATCGGCATACATCGGATGGATGGCGAAGACGCTGATGCAGCTATATGGATAGCTGTCCGTCCAGGTATGGGTAATGGTGGTATCATTGATTGGCAGAAGCTGAAGAACTTTCTGACCGGTAGATGCCACGAGATCAATCATCGTCTTGAGATCGCCGAAATCGCCCACACCGGCACTTTTCTCGCTGCGCAGAGAGAATACTGGCACCTGTGTTCCGGCAAGCTTGCGGTTATAAAGGGCGAAGAATACCTGGTCCAGCTCATAAGCAATGGCATCACCGTTTTTCAGCTCAGGAAGGTCGATGGTGCGATTCATGGATGTTTCCCAGATCAGCGTATCCTTCTTTTCATTGTAAGCCACAAACTTGAATTCCATGTGGCGAGTCTGCAGATAGGCAGCATCCAGTTCTGCAACCCATTCATTATAAGAGTGCTGAGTCATCTTCAGCATTTTCTTGGCATTCCATGCACCCAACAGGTTATCAGCGCCCACAACACCTAAGCGATCACCGTCACAAAGCTGAGGAGCACGCACTACGAGGCGTACGGTCTTGGCTTCATTCTGCTCCTTCATCTCTTCAGGAGCCTGATGATTGATACAGTCTGTAAAGGCACTGCTATAGAGATATGCATCCTCTGGAATCACCTTCCAATAATCATACTGGGTCAGATTATTAGCCTTCAGGGCTGTAAGTTCCAGACGATGCTTCACAAGAAGCCATTCTGTCTTAACCACCACGCCGTCTCGCTCTACACTATAATAATAGGTATAGGCTTTGGCGGGTTGTTTTACACACCAGTCAACCGACCACTCCTTACCATTGAGAGTAGCCATAGGAAGTTTCAGTTTTTCTTCATCATCCTCCTGTATGTTCAAGACGAGTTGCTCGCCGAACATTGTTCCGTATTCTATATGAAAATGTATCGTCATAAGAGTCCGTTAGAAGTTAGTTTATATTTAATTTTATTATTTTCAGTGCGAAATTAGCAAAAAAATCGTAAGTATATAGTTTCTATTTGCACAATTTCAGACAAATCCTGCGCAAACGTTTGCACGGGTTTTATTTATACACTTATTCATGACCTTTGATAATGCCGACAGACAAAGCACCGGCAATAAGCAACACGCCAGCCACAATCATCATATCGCTCTGATGAGAACCAACCAGACCCAGAATAGTACCACCACAGATGGCAGCCACAATCTGAGGAATACAGATGGTTCCGTTGAACAAGCCCAGGTAAGCGCCCATGTGGCCATAACCCTGCAGAGCATTGGTCACGAAAGTGAAAGGCATCGCCAACATGGCAGCCCAGCCGGCACCAATCATCAGGAATGGGATAAACTGCAGATACTGATCGTGCAGGAATGGGATGAGAGCAAAGCCCACACCACCTATAATCAAGCTCACACTATAAGCCATCTTGGTATTCTTGAACTGAGGAAGAACCACTGCCCAGAGTACACTACCTACTGCCTGAACGGCAAAGAGGATGCCTACCCAGTTGCCTGCTGCCTGGAACTCTGCCGACTTAGGATCGGTGGTATTCCATACGGTCTCAGCAATGGCACCTGTAGAATAGTTCCAGAGATAAAGGAAAGCCGCCCAGCAGAAGAACTGAATCAGACCCACCTTCCAAAAAGTAGAAGGTGCGTTTTTCAAGAGGGTAATCCAGTCTGCCTTGCCCTCTTCTTCCTTTTCTACCTCGCCAGCTACACCATTATAGGCAGCATACTGCTGAGGATTCCACTCCTTCACCTTCATCGTGGTATAGATGACACAAAGGATGAGGATGGCGGCACCTACATAGAATGACCAGATGACGGAATCAGGCACCACGCCCTCGTCGGCTACATTCCTGATACCCAGGAAGGTAAAGAGGAAAGGAAAGATATATCCGGCTACAGAACCGGCATTGCAGAGGAAACTCTGGATAGAGTAAGCCTTTGCCTTCTGCTTCTCGTTCACCATATCGCCTACCAGCATCTTGAAAGGCTGCATCGCCATATTGATGCTCGTATCGAGGAACATCAGGGCAATCAAGCCGAAAAGCATCGCACCGCTTACCGTCAGACCGAGAGAACCGGAATTCGGCAGCAGACACATCACGAGTACGGCTATCGTGGCTCCAACAAAGAGATAAGGGATGCGGCGACCAAAACGGCACCAGGTCTTGTCACTCAATGTGCCGACAATAGGCTGTACAAGGATTCCCATCAATGGAGGGAGAATCCAGAAATAACTCAAGTTGTGTGGATCAGCACCCAACGTTGCAAAGATTCGGGAGATGTTGGCGCTCTGAAGAGCGTAGGCAATCTGTACTCCGAAGAATCCGAAGCTCAGGTTCCAGAGCTTCCAGAAACTTAAATCAGGTTTTTGTGTCATATTGTTGTTATTTAAATATTTCAATTTTATCTTGTTGTTCCACGAACCACCAGACGAGTTCTTACCACTCGCTTCTCAACGTCATGCGTAGGGGTGGATCCTTCCACCAGTCCGATGAGAATATTGGCAGCCTCTTCGCCTACTGCCACTCCACGCTGTTCTACCGTGGTGAGCATCGGATCGCAAGCCTTGGCTCTGTCGCCATTGGTAAAGCCGCAGATACTGATGTCATTCGGCACATCGAAGCCCATTCGCTTGGCAGTATAGAGAATGCCTATCGCCGTATCATCATTGATGGCGAAGAAAGCATCCGGATGATTTTCCTCCCTCAATATCTCTGGTGTAACCACCTCTGCCTGAGCACGGTTGTCACAGATTCTCACCCAGTCGGGGTTCTCCGTCAATCCGTGCTTCACCAGTGCATCATGATAACCGTTATAACGGTTCTTGGAGATTTCCAGATTCATCGGCGAACCGTAGAAGGCTATCTTCTTGCAGCCCGTATCCACCAGATGGGTAACGGCGGTAAAGGCGCCCATATAGTCATCTACTACCACTCGGGAGCAGTTCACGCCCGTACAGATTCTATCGTAGAAGACGAGAGGCACGCCATTGTTCATCAACTTCTCGAAATGTGCATACTGCTTGGTATCCTTCGCCTGTGATACGATGATACCGCATACCTTATTCTTATAGAAGTCCTCGCAGATGGCCACTTCCTTGTCGTATCTTTCGTTACTCTGTGCCACCATCACACGATATCCGCGGGCTCTCGCCTCCTCCTCTATGCCCGAAAGGACGGACATAAAATAATAATGTACGAACTCCGGCACAATGACTCCGATGACCTTCATCGGCTGTACCTTGCTATGGCGCAAAGCCTCACCAAGCATGTTCGGAAAGAAATTATGTTCACGTGCAAAAGTCTGAATACGCTCCTTCTGGGCAGCACTGATTCTAGGACTGTCCTTCAATGCCCGGCTCACTGTAGCAACACTGACTCCCAGTTCGCGAGCTATATCTTTCATTGTTATGTTGTTATTTTCGTTCATGTTATCTTAAATCATGCTGCAAAATTAGGCAAATATCCGCTATTTTGTACCTTTTTTGTTGACCTAAATCAAGCAAAAGGAATGCAAACGTTTGCGCATAAGAAATAACGGAATTAACTGAAAAATAGTACATCGTATCGAAAAAGACTTTAATTTTGCACCCAGAAAGAATAAACAATTAGACAACTCGACCTCTTTACATAAACAGGCCAGAGACTAAAAGCAGAATATTCATTTTAAGAATAACAATAGTATAAACATAAACTTAAAAATCAAGCAAATGATGAAGCAGGTAAAAATTAAATTACCTCTCAGAGCATTGACCCTCGCAGGTGGTCTGCTTCTGACGGTGAGTTCCTTTGCGCAGACTAATGCGATTAAGGGACATGTGAAGGATGCTTCCGGTGAGCCTGTCATGGGTGCTACCATTACAGTGAACGGTAAGGCAGTAGGTATTACCGACATGGATGGTAACTTCTCTGTTGACGCAGCTCCAGGTACCAATCTTACTTTCACCTATCTGGGAATGACTCCACAGACCGTGAAGGCTTCTAAAGAAATGAGCATTACCTTGCAGGATGATTCAAAGGCTTTGAACGAAGTCGTTGTCATCGGTTATGGTGTGGCTAAGAAGTCTGACTTAACCGGTTCTGTTACAGCTATCAAGCCAGACTCTAAGAACAAGGGTGTGGTTGTCAACGCACAGGATATGCTTACTGGTAAGGTTGCCGGTGTAAACATTACCAGCAACGACGGTACTCCTGGTGGTGGTGCCAAGATCCGTGTTCGTGGTGGTTCTTCTTTGAACGCATCTAACGACCCATTGATCGTTATCGATGGTCTGGCAATGGACAACGATGGTGTAAAGGGTCTTTCTAACCTCCTTTCTGTAGTAAACCCACAGGATATTGAGTCTTTCAGTGTCTTGAAGGATGCTTCTGCAACTGCTATCTACGGTTCCCGTGGTTCTAACGGTGTCATCATCATTACAACCAAGAAGGGTCGCAAGGGTCAGAAGCCTACCGTTTCTTACTCTGGTAGCGTAACCATCAGCGAAAAGAAGAACACGGTTGATGTTCTTAGCGCTGACGAGTTCCGTGCAAACGTTGAAAGACTGTATGGCAAAGACAGTGAGGCTTATAGCGCACTGGGTACAGCCAACACCAACTGGCAGGACTTGATTTACCGTACAGCTATCAGCCACGACCACAACATTACAGTTTCTGGCGCTGCTAAGTCTCTTCCATACCGTGTTTCTGTAGGTTATACAGACCAGCAGGGTATCGTGAAGACATCTGACTTCAAGCGTGCTACAGCATCTTTGAACTTGAACCCATCATTCTTCCAGGATCACTTGACATTGAATCTGAATGCCAAGGGTATGTATGCCAGAACCTTATATACAGATGGTTCTGTAGTTTCTTCAGCTGTAAGAATGGACCCTACTCAGGATCCATACAAGTTTACATCTCAATACCACAAGAATCAGTTGGGCAGCTACATGAAAGAGACTCTCTACAACTATGGCTGCTATTTCCAGTGGTCAAAGAAAGCTGAGTTTGGTGACAATACATGGCCTTTCACTTATGACAGCACCACACAGATGCCTAACCCTCTGTCTTTGCTGGATCAGGGCAGTCAGATTGCTCACAGCCGTTCATTCATCGGTAGTGCAGACATCGACTACAAGGTACACGGTTTCGAGGACTTGAGATTGCATGCAACCTTGGGTGCAGATATCTCAAAGGGTCGCCAGAGCCAGTCATTTGCTTCATCTTGCACAAGCGCAATGTACTATGGTAGCTACGGTGGTGAGGAAATTCTGAAGCGCAACCTCTCTTTGAGTGCTTACGCTCAGTACTACAAGGATTTCAACAAGATTCATCACTTCGACATCATGGCTGGTTATGAGTGGCAGCACTTCTGGCGCAGCAAGAACAATGATTATGTAGGTTATTATCCAGATACAAATAACGATGCAAGTCTTGCAAATACAGAGCGTCCTCATACTCCATATAGCGAGAAGAGCGAAAGCTATCTGGTATCTTTCTTCGGACGTGCCAACTACACCTTGCTCGACCGTTACTTCCTGACAGCTACCGTCCGTGATGATGGTTCTTCACGTTTCAAGGAGCACTGGGCTTGGTTCCCATCATTCGCTTTTGCATGGAAGGCTAACGAAGAGTCATTCCTGAAGAACGCTAACTGGTTGTCTGACTTGAAGCTCCGTCTGGGTTATGGTAAGACTGGTCAGCAGGCTGGTTCTATCGGTGACTATGAGTGGATTCCTTCTTATTCTATCAGCACTGGTACAAACGGTTTCTATCCAGTTACTGGCACAGGTGAACTTTATAGACCAAACAACTACCGTCCTGACTTGAAGTGGGAAACAACCTCTACCTACAACGTAGGTTTGGACTGGGGCATCATGGATCAGAGATTGACTGGTAGCGTAGATTGGTACTACAGAAAGACTACCGACTTGTTGAACTATGCTCCACTTTCTTCTATGGCAGGTTACAAGAACCAGGCATGGCAGAACATCGGTTCCTTGAAGAATACCGGTGTTGAAGCAGCTATTACCTGGCGTGCTATCCAGACCAAGGACTGGTTCTGGACCATGACATACAACTTCACTTACAACAAGAACGAGATTACCGACTTGAATGGTGTATCTGAGAATGGTGCTCCTGTTGTTAATACAAACATCAAGGTAGGTGATGGTTCTGGTGCTTATCTGCAGGCTAACCAGGTGGGTTATGCAATGAACTCATACTATGTTTACCAGCAGGTTTACGACAAGAACGGCAAGCCAATTGAGAACTGCGTAGTTGACCGTAACGGTGACGGTAAGATCAATGAAAGCGATAAGTATCTCTACAAGAGCCCAGCAGCTCCTGTAACCATGGGCTTCTCTTCTCGCCTGGAATACAAGAACTGGGACTTCGGTTTCTCTTTGCGTGCAAGCCTCGGCAACTATGTATATAACAATGTTGAGCAGGGCATGAGTAACATGAATACAGGTGAGTGGTTCTCTAACTCTTTGAAGTACTTCTCTAACCGTTTGAAGAGTACTGTTGAGAGAAACTGGCAGACCTACGAAATCACTTCTAAGTTGTCTGACTACTATGTGAAGAACGCTTCATTCCTGAAGTGTGACAACATCACATTGGGTTACAGCTTCAACAACCTGTTTAAGTCAAGCGGCTGGCATGGACTTTCAGGTCGTGCATACGCTACCGCATCAAATGTATTCACAATTACAAATTATGACGGCTTGGATCCAGAAGTAGGCGATGGTAATGACAACAACCTCTATCCACGTCCATTCTCTGTTGTAGTTGGTCTTAGCTTGAATTTCTAATAAGAAAGGATATTCATTATGAAAAAATATATTAAAAATATTGTTCCTGTAGCAGCACTCCTGCTTACAATGGGAACAACAACATCATGTGTCGGTGATTTGGACGTTACTCCGATTAACCCAAACATCCAGACAGGCCTTAACATCGATGGTCTTTTCAACAAGTGCTACGCTAACTTTGCCATGGCTGGTAATGGTGGTGCTAATGGTGACTGCGACATTGATGGCATTGATGGTGGTACATCTGGTTTTGTACGCCAGACATTCAATGCAAACGAATTACCAACCGATGAGGCTATCTGCGGTTGGGGTGATGATGGTATAGCCGGCTTCTGCTATAATAGCTACAATGCCACAAACCCAATGTTGCAAGGTTTGTATGCCCGTATTACAACAGGTATTGCTTATTGCAACCAGTATCTTGCTGAAGCAGGAGATCAGGATGCAACCAAGCTTGCAGAGATTCGCTTCCTGAGAGCATACGAATATTTTAGCTTGATGGACGGATGGGGCAACATCCCATTTACACTTCAGCCATTGACCAAGCCTGAAAGATATACCAGAGCACAGGTTTACGAATGGCTCGAGAAGGAGCTTCTTGAAATAGAGCCAAAACTTTCTGAAGCAAAGGCTAAGAAGTCAACAGATGCCGGTTACGGCCGTGTAGATAAGGCTGCATGCTGGCTGCTTCTCTCCCGTCTCTACCTCAATGCAGAAGTTTATACAGGCACACCTCAGTGGGAGAAGGCTAAGTCATACGCCAAGAAGGTGATGGATTCTTCTTATAAGCTGAACACCACAAGCGTAAACGGCTGGAGTGCTTACCAGATGCTCTTCATGGGCGATAACGGTGAGACAGATGCTGCTTACGAGGGTATTTTCCCTCTCTTGCAGGATGGTTTGAAGACCACAAGCTGGGGTACTACACTCTTCCTGTTGGCTTCTACCTACGATCAAGATATGCACGCAAATCCAAACAACCCTAAAGCTACCAATGGTACTGACCAGGCTTGGGGTGGTAACCGCGCTCGTCCTGACTTGGTGAAGAAGTTCTTCCCTAATGGTAACGTTCCAAATCTTGAAAGCTACGCTACAGCAGAAGCTGCCGGTGACGACCGTGCTCTCTTCAACGGTGTAAACCGTACATTGGATAATGATGACGTTTCTACTTTCAAGAGCGGTTTCGGTGTTGCTAAGTTTACCAACTTCAAGACAGACGGTAGCGCAGGTCATGATGCTAAATTCCCAGATGCAGACTTCTTCCTGATGCGTGCAGCAGAGGCTTACCTGAACTTTGCAGAGGCTGATGCCCGCCTGCATGGTGATCAGACTACAGAGGAAGGTACCGCAGCTATCAATGCTATCCGCAAACGTGCACATGCCTCTATTCGTGAAGACAAGGGCTATTCTCTGAGCGATATCTGCGATGAATGGAGCCGTGAGTTCTACTTCGAGGGTCGCCGTCGTATGGATCTGATCCGTTTCAACCGTTATGGTGGCAATGTCAACTACAACTGGCAGTGGAAGGGCGGCACCAAGGAAGGTCGCAACTTCTCTAAAGATTTGAATATCTTTGCTATCCCAACCAACGAGTTGACATCTAACAAGAATCTGATTCAGAACCCTGGATATTAATTCGCAAACATAAAAAGGAATTCATTATGAAAAATATAATTAAATCAGCTCTACTCGTTTTCATGAGTTTAACTCTCATGACAGCTTGTAGCGACGACAATGACTCTAATCCGACTATTCAGTCACCAACAGAGTTCAAATTGAATACTCCAGCATTGGAGAATACACCAATCGACCTGGCGAATTCGTCTAAGATTATGTTGACCTGCTCACAGCCTAACTATGGCTATACAGCTAGCGTTCAATATACAGTCCAGGTTGCTACCAAGGAAGATATGTCTGATGCTGTTGAGCTTTCAGAAACCAGCACAAGTGCCAAGGTTGCAATCAATGCAGCTTCATTGGCAAGTGCCTTGACTAACATCTATGTAGAAAAAGGCAAGACAGAGGCTGATTTCCCTATGGACGTAAAAGCTTACTTCCGCTTGAAGGCAAACATTGTGACCAGCAATGGTAATGTTGTAGAAGGAACAGAGATTCTTTCTAATGTAGTTTCACTCAACAAGATTCATCTCTTGTTCTCATTGCCACCAGTCAACTTGCCTAGCAATGTATTTGTAGTAGGTAACTTCTGTGACTGGGATTGGGCAAAGAGCTTCGACATGGTTCAGGTTTATGGTACAGATAATACCTTCTGGCGTCTTGTCTATATAGACGATAGCGGTATCAAGCTCAATACTGTAGCTGAATGGAATAAGAGCGAAGTTGGTTATGCTGGCATTACAGTTTCCGGCGACTGCAAGGACGATATCATCGACAAGGATGGCAATATCGCTTCTAGCAAACCAGGCTGGTATCTCGTAATCGTAACAACATCTGTTGTAAACCGTGAAATCCACTATGACGTTCAGTTCAACAAGCCAACAATCTGGCTCATTGGCCCTGCAGCTGGTAGCGACGATTTCGCAGAGGAAGCTGAAGGCTGGTCATTCACCGTACCTACAACCAAGGACGGAGAATTCGTATCTCCTGCATTCGTAGGTTCAGTTCCTGCTGGTACTGATAAGGGTGTACGTATGTACGTTAAGATTCCTGGACACGACTGGTGGCATTCTGAGTTCGTCACATTAGACGGTAAGATCAAGTACCGTGCAACAGGCGGCGACCAGGATAGAGCTACAGGTTCTGTAGGTCAGCAGGTTCACCTCAACTTCGCTAAGGGAACAGGTGAAATCAAGTAAATAACGATTTAAAATCGAAGTAAAATGAAAAAGTTATCATTATATATCTCTATCGCACTTGCAGGCCTCTTCATGGGGTCCTGCAGCGAAGATTTCAAAGACTGGGCAGATCCTCAGACTAACCCACAGGAAGATGCCATCACAATTCCTGGCTACCAGGCAAGTGCAGTTAGCGCATTAGATCTGGCTAAAGTAGCAGAAGACAGCGTGAATGTTTATACCATCAGCTCTGCCACTCTTCCAGAAGGTTTCGAATTGGGAAACAGCCGAATCGAACTGACTCCTGAGGGTGCAGAAAATGCAACTGCCATAGAAGTAAAGACTTCTAATGATGGTAAAGCTGCCAAGGCAGACCTGCAGGCTCTTATTGAAAGCGTTTATGGAAAGGCTCCTGTAGCTCGCACCTTCGACGGTCATGTTTACACAACTGCCGTAAAGGATGGACAGGCTGCTCTGATTGACGCAGGTACTGTAAAGGTGACAGCTACACCTGTAGCTCCTAACATCTCACAAAACTATTATATCATTGGTGGTACTTTGGCTTGGACAGCAGATGCAGCAAAGACCCAGAAGTTCAACCACAGCGATATTAATGTTTACGATGATCCAGTCTTCACTATCACAATTCCTGCAAAGGAGGGTGAAGATACATGGTTCAACATTGTAGATGATGCTGCTTGCGAAGGTGTTGCTGCTGGTGACTGGTCTTCTGTTCTCGGTACTGCAAAGGGTAACGGCAATAACGCTCTGAATGAAACAGAGCAGTTGGATACCCGTGCAAAGGTTGGCGACGGTGCATCATTCAAGGTTCCTGCAAGTGCTGGTGCCAAGTACATCAAGGTTGAGATCAACATGTTGGAATACACCTACAAGATTACTCCTCTCTCATTCGATGAATACTTCTATGAGATTGGCGGTGATTCTGGTTGGAAGACAACAAATGCTCTCTATGGTGGAAATGGTGATGGCAAGTATCAGGGATTCTATTACCTGAATGGCGAGTTCAAGTTCAAGCCACAGGCTGGAACTGATGACTGGGCTGGTGACTATGAATTCGATGGCGAAGGCAAGATTGCCGACAATGGTAACGGCAAGAACTGCCCTGACCCAGGTGCTGGTTTCTACAAGATTGACGTTGATTTGCAGGCTGGTACATACGCATTGACTCAGATTAAGTCTATCACTTGCGTAGGTAACCACAATGGTTGGAAAGAAGCTGATGCAAAATGCCACATGACATACAATAAGGAAGCAGGTTGCTGGGAGCTCACAACCACATTGAAGGATGGCTTCAAGTTCGCCATGAACGATGCTTGGGATACAAGCTGGGGTGGTGCTAACGGCGATGCTACCGCTTACGATAACATCTCTGTTAATAATGGTAAGAATCTCAATGTTCCTGCAGGCGAAGGCACTTACAAGATTCAGCTCTACCTCTCTCACGAGGGTGCTAACAAGGTGGTTCTCACCAAGAAGTAAAGAAAGAGTAAATAGATTTACTTCATCACGAATATATATAATTTATAGGCGACTCTCAGATTCTGGGAGCCGCCTATTTTCGTTTCATCTTCCAGTATTTCAATGTAAGCCATCCGCAGAAAGAACTATATATTCTGTGGAAACCACTATGGGGCTGAGCAGCGGGTGCAAAGGTACTTCTTTATTTGAATCCACCAATTTTTAGGGGGATAGATTTGCAGAAAATATTTAAGGTGAATCATAAATCTCCTTTCACAGAACATGGATTATATTGAAAATGAGAGAGTTAAGTGTGAAAGGAAAAATCTCTTTATTTTGAGATGGTAATTGATGGCTAAACTTAAATATGGCGATGTGCCTTGCTCCAATAGGGAATAGTGGGTGTTTTGATAATGAATAGTGGGTGCTTTGATAATGAATAGTGGGTGTCTTTGTTATGAATGCTGGGATAAAGGATAGTAACCAGAAGGATGAGGGATAGATATTGGCAGGAGAAAAGGGGTGAGTTATCGGCTGGACGACTAAGTTCGTCTATATGGATGACTCGGGTCATCTATATGTCTCACTCCCCTCATCTATATGGATGACCCGGGGCATCCGATACAAAGAAGCATTTTCTATTCCTTTTGTGATAGTTGCTTTCTCCCTTAGACTAAGTTGCTTTCTCCTTATATGAATAGTCCTATCTACTGATTATTATTGTTGTTTCAGAGAATTCTCCTTTCACACTTAAGCAACTGATGATAAGTATATTATGATGATTGTGAAAGGAGAATGAAATTTTAATTGTTATTTTTGAGAAGCTATTTCTGAAGGTAACTTTATGTTGAAACCCTCATTTTCATTATCATCATCCCTACATTTTTCCCAAAAACCTTGGAAGTTACGAGGAAAAGTCGTATCTTTGCACCGAATAAGTACAACATTTATATTTTTATGATTATGAGAACAGGCGA
>OIXX01000251.1_pt1 | contig 40276 bp, 37 predicted proteins | sample 1588161 | NCBI WGS metagenome assembly OIXX01 (sample SAMN03283274) | human gut metagenome | biome: human-associated habitat; material: feces | host: Homo sapiens | place: Peru | collected 2012
ATAGTAGATTCCTCGTTTCTTTGTGGAGTGTGGTTACTTACATTGTACACGAAATCTACTGTGAGTTTTTTAGTTGTCGCACTTTATTTTACTAATTCGTAGCCTGCATCTTTAATGACTTTGGCGAAATCATCTTCTGAAATGTCTGTGCTTTCCGTAAGGTCAGCTTTTTTGCCTTCTAAATCGACTTTGACGTTCGAGACACCATCCATTTTGGAGAGGGCTTCTGTGACGTGTTTGACGCAATGCTGGCACATCATACCTTCAATGTGGAGGGTTACTTGTTTGCCTGCTGCTGGCGGTGCATCGTGATGAGCTACATCGACGAGTTCATACCCCGCATCGACGATAGCTTTTTTATATGTTTCATTGTCGATTGGTTTACTCGTCGCAAGGTCTGCTTTTTCACCTTCTAAATCGACTTTGACATTTGTTACGCCATCGAGTTTAGATAAAGCTTCTGTTACATGTTTAACACAATGTTGGCACATCATGCCTTTGATTTTCAAGGTTGTATCCATAGGAACATTTTCTCCTTTTTCTTCTGCTTTCGGTGCAGCTACAGGTGCTGCTGGTGTAGTTGTAGTCTGGACAGTTGGTGATGTTTTTGTTTCACGTGAAACAAGAGCTTCTTCTGTGCCATGTTGTGTTTTGAAGAAACGCAAGCGCAGTGCATTGAGGCATACGCAAACGCTACTCATACTCATAGCAGCAGCACCAATCATTGGGCTGAGTTTAATGCCATAGACCGGATAAAGAATACCAGCGGCCAGAGGAATGCCGATGACGTTGTAAATGAAGGCCCAGAAGAGGTTTTCTTTAATATTCTTGATGACCGCTTTACTGAGGCGGATTGCGCTGACTGCATCGAGGAGGTCGTTACGCATGAGGACCGCATCGGCACTTTCGATAGCAATGTCTGTACCAGCGCCAATAGCCATGCCAAGGTCTGCTTTAGCTAATGCCGGCGCATCGTTGATGCCATCACCAATCATAGCGACTTTATGGCCTTCTGCTTGGAGAGCGGCAATGTGTTTTTCTTTATCTTGCGGTAAGACGCTAGCAATAACTTTCGGAATATGGAGGCGATTTTTAATCGCTTCGGCAGTCCGTTGATTATCGCCAGTAAGCATGACGACGTTAATGCCCATTTTTTTAAAGAGCGAAATAGCTTTGGCACTCGTTGCCTTTTCCATGTCGGCGACGGCGATGATGCCAATGATGTTTTTATTTTCCGCAAAGAGAAGCGGTGTTTTCCCATCGTCAGCGAGAGCATTGAAATGGCCTGTGTATTTCGCAATATCTACGCCTTTTTCTTCCATTAATGCAGCGTTGCCGGCGTAGTACGTATTGCCATTATATTTCGCTTCAATGCCTTTACCAAAGACGGCTTGGAAGTCTGTCATTTTTACAGGTGCAATGTTTTTATCTTTGCTATACCTCATGATAGCTTCAGCAAGAGGATGTTCACTCCCCTGTTCGAGGCCAGCGGCAATAGCAATGAGGTCTGTGTCACCTAATCCTAAAGCTTGAACATCCGTAACGCGCGGTTTCCCTTCGGTAATGGTGCCAGTTTTATCCATGACGACTGTATCAATGTCATGAGCCGTTTCGAGGGCTTCACCGGATTTAACGAGGATACCGTTTTCTGCGCCTTTACCAGTACCGACCATAATGGCAACTGGTGTAGCGAGGCCAAGGGCGCACGGGCAAGAAATGACGAGAATAGCAATGCCGATGGAGAAGGAAAATTCTAAATCGGCACCTAAGAGGAAGTACCAAATAGCCGTAGCGATGACGGCAATAGTAATGACAGCAGGAACAAAGATGCCGGCGATTTTATCGGCTAATTTCGCAATCGGTGCTTTACTAGAGCTTGCTTCATCGACGAGTTTAATGATTTGGCTAATCGTCGTGTTGTCGCCGACGCGCTGTGCTTTGAAATAAATGAACCCGGTTTTGTTCATCGTTGCTGATGTGACATTGTCCCCTACTTGTTTTGCAACGGGAATACTTTCACCAGTAATAGCCGATTCATCAACGCTTGTCGTGCCTTCGGAAATGATGCCGTCAGCAGGAATGCTTTCGCCTGGGCGAACGACGATTTCGTCACCTACAGCGAGTTGCGCTACTGGAATGACTACTTCTTGACCGTTACGCAAGACCGTTGCTTGTTTCGGTGCTAAGTCCATGAGTTTTTCAATAGCTGCACTGGTCTTGCCTTTAGCCCGTGTTTCGAGGTACTTTCCGACCGTAATCAACGTGATAATCATGCCGGCTGATTCAAAGTATAAGTTCATGCTGTACGAATCGACGAGCATCATATCGCCGTGGCCAAGGCCCCAGCCCATACGGAAAATAGCAAAAGCACCGAAGACGGCAGACGCCATAGAGCCCATGCCAACGAGGCTGTCCATATTCGGCATGCCGGCAAAGAGATTTTTAAAACCGTTAATATAATATTTCCGGTTTAAATACATAATCGGCAAGATTAATAAGAACTGGGAAAACGCAAAGGTAATGGCGTTTTCCGGGCCGTGGAAAATTGCTTTGAAAAATTCCGGCACAGGCAGGCCAAACCATTCGAGGAACATGTGATGCATCGCAATGTACATCGTTGGAATGAGGAAGACAATGGACCAAATGAGGCGATGCTTCATTTCTTTTGCTTCTTGCGCGTTAATGTCGCGCGGTGTCGGTGCAGCACTGGTAGCAGCTGTGCCTGGTGCGCTTTCCGGCGTTGCGCCGTAACCTGCATCGACGACAGCGTTAATAATATCTTGCGGTATTATTTTACTTTCATCGTAGTCCAGCTGCATGCTGTTTGTCAGCAAGTTAACGACGACATTTTCTGTACCGTCTAAGGCAGATACTGCCTTTTCTACACGGCCTGAGCAAACAGCACAGCTCATGCCGGTGACCATGTACTTTTCGTGCTTCATAAGATGAATCACTCCTTATTTCATTAATTTTTGTAACGCACAGACGAGCTCATCAACGACTTCATCATGACCGGCGCGAACGTCGTGGACTACGCAAGTCTTGATGTGTTGCGCTAATAGTTCTTTAGAAAAACTATTGAGTGCTGACTGAGCTGCACTGACTTGGGTCAAAATATCGACGCAATACCGGTCTGTTTCGACCATGTTTTTTATGCCGCGGATTTGACCTTCAATGCGATTCAGTCGTGTAATGAGCATTTTGTATTCTGCACTGTCGCGGTGTTTCGTTTTGACAGCGTGACAGCAACAGCATTTCTTCTCTGCTTCACCCATAAGTACTCCTCCTCTATATACCCCCTGTAGGTATATTTCTTACGTTCCTATCATATACCCACAGGGGGTATATGTCAAGAAACTATATAAGAATAGATTTCAATACTTAAAGGTATAAAAAAATCCCTACATCATATGATGTAGGGAGAAAAATCAGAGTATCTTATTTTTTGAGGAGATTGACAACGTCTTGTGTCTGATCTGTTGCCTGATCAGCACCAGCGATGATAGAGCCTTGTACTACGATGCAGTCGAGACCTTTGTCTTTGCGGACTTGTTCTACTTTAGCAACAACGTCTTTTTCCATCGGAACGACGAGTTTGTTTTCGAGGTCAACAATGTTTTTGTTGAGTTTCTGTGCAAGGTCGCGTTTTTCCTGGTCTGTTTTTAAGTTAGGAGCTTGTTTGCTGAAGTCTTCATCAGCTTTTTTGATAGCAGCTTGCATTTGAGCACTTACTTTCGGATAGTCTTTATGGGACTGGATTAATGTATCGAAATTGACATAGCCAACGCCGGCTGCAAATGTCGATGCTGCTGCGGCAATGCTCATCATGCCGACGACTGCGAGAGATGCCAACTGTTTTTTTAATTTCATAATAGTAATCCTCCTGTGTTGTGAGATAGTCTCAACTGTGTTCCTGTTTCGTATTATAGCAAATTTGCAGTGAAAGCACAACGGTTGTAACTATTTTGTACGTAATGTGTTAAATCTTTTCACATATTATTCGGTTTTGTTGTTAATCGTCGTGTCATCATCGTCTTTGATGTAAATATATTTATCCTTTTTCATCTTTTCAATGATTTCCGGAGCCATAGCGATTAACTTTTCAAAGGCCGAGGCTTGGTAGCCATCTTTTTTGATAGAGAACATTTCCACTCTGTCCCCTTTAATGACGAGGATAGCTGCCGGTTCTAATTTGGCACCGCCGCCACCGCCAGTCGTCTGACTGCCAGCTGCATCTTTGCTGTTATAACCGCCAGAGCCAAAGCCAAAAGTTACGTCCACAAAGGGAACGAGGATAGCGTCACCAATATGGACGGCTTCGCCGACGACGGTTTCGACGCGAATCATTTCTTTAAAGCTTTCAAAAATGCTTTCTAAATTATTTTTGATATACGTATTATCCATGGTGCGTTTCTCCTCTTTTCTGTACACGCCAGTAGGCAATGAATTGCCGTGCTGGACGGGATATAGCAAAACGTAAAGTATATGCGAGACAAACAATAGGATATATATGACCTTTCATGACGATAGTACAGTCATAGGTTTCATCTGTGAAATTAAAATGTAAATCTGTGACGCTTTGTGGAATCAAAGCATAGCAAGTGCCGGCCAACATGCCCGTTTCGTGCGGTTGTGGCAAGCCAATGATGCCGCTGACTTTTAGCGTGCGTACACGGGAGTGCCACAATAATTGCCGTACGTATGTAAAGAAGGCTGCTAGAAAGGATGAATTCCATACGAGGGGCTTCCAAGAAGATGGAGTTTCTTCTTTCCCTTTGACCTCGTCGTACGTCAGGATTTCTTCGCTTTCAATAGCTTTTGCTGCTGCTTCTACTTCAGCGGCTGTCGGCATCGACTCAGTTGGTGCTGTTTTTGCACGCTTTTTGCCAAACCAGATTTGTGTCGTTACAGGCTTTTTGCCATACTGATATAACAAGGAATAGAAACAGAGCTTCTGTCCCAACTGAATAGCACCGCGAAAATGAAAGGGCTTACCGACATACATGGTGACATCGTAGGCTAAGGGCAAGGACAAAACCAAGAGCACGAGCAAGCAGATTATACTGCCAATAGTCATCAGAGCTAACATGGCTTTCCCTCCCCTTTTCCGATAGCGACATTATTGTAATATTCTATACTGTACGGGCAAATTCCTTTTTAAAGCCTGCGACTTCTTCCTTTTTATGGAAAACGCAGTCTACATCTTCGGCACCGAAGCAACGAGAGCAAGAAATGCACGTTGCCGGTTCGTTGTCGCCAGATTCCCAAAGGTGCGGCAAATCAGGCTGACGGAGCAAGGGACGGCTCATGGAAATAAAAGCTAAATCTGTTGCTTCTAAGACTTGTTCCATATCCTGCCAGTTGCGGAAACCACCGACGACGCCGACATCCATCGAACAGTCTGTGAAAGCCATGGCAATGTCTTTGGCATACGGTTCAAAATACATCGGCTCTTTCGTACGGCGAATTGCGCGGAGCGGGCCTTTACGCGGCAGAGATGACATGTTGCCGCCACTGATTTCAAGGGCGTTGACCGATGCTTCAGCAAGCCATTTGGCAACAATTTTGCATTCTTCGAAGGTAAAGCTTCCTTCTTTCATGTAGTCGGCACTGTTTAATTTTACCCAAATCGGATAGTCTGGGCCCACAGCGGCGCGCATAGCACGGATGCAATCGAGCAAGAAACGAGCCCGGTTCTGAAGCGTACCACCATAGGAATCGGTACGATGATTGAAGAATGGCGATAAGAATTTACTTGCTAAATAGCCGTGAGCACCGTGGAACTGTACGCCGTCAAAGCCTGCTTTTTTCGCGCGCACTGCAGCGGCTGCAGCATCGCGGATGAGGCGCTTAATCTGTTCAAATGTCAGAGCCTGCGATTCTTTAATGGTACGGCCAATTTTTTCGGTAATGCCGCTCGGGCTGATAATCGTCCGGCCTTCTCCTTCAGGGAGCATAATAGACGAACCCATAATGACGATTTGCGCGACGATTTTACCGCCATGAGCATGGACGCCTTCTACCATTTGCGCCAACGGAGCAATACAGTCATCATCATCAATGCGAATTTGACAGTGCTGGCGCGGTTCTAGTTTACTGACAGCCATCATCCCTGTAATCATGACGCCTACACCGCCATCAGCAAGGGTCGTATACATATCTGTTAATTTTTGTGTAGGAAGGCCATGGGCATCGGCTTTCCCTTCAAAGGTAGCAGAACGGACAATGCAGCATGCTGCGTCGATACCGCCTATATGACAAGATTCAAAAAGCATGAATAATCTCTCCTTGACGTAACATAGAATGGTAATACAAACTCCATTTGAGTTTTATTTCATCTATTATAGACTATCTTGGCGCAAAATGCTAATGCTTTGTATAACGAAGTATAGTAAATATGAAAATACACTATGATTTATCTAAGAAGATATACTATATATTTTATTTATTTATATATAATCCATAGAAATAACAGAAATTATCGTGTATAATGTAAGTGTTTATTAAATTGAGCTATGAAGGGATGTTGAATCAATGGCTACAGCAATGGTATTAGGCACCCAATGGGGTGATGAAGGTAAAGGTAAAATCGTAGATTATTTGGCACAGAAAGCCGATGTCGTCGTACGCTCCCAGGGCGGTAATAACGCTGGTCATACGGTCGTTGTAGATGATAAAGCTTTTGCATTACGCCTCTTGCCGTCGGGCATTTTGTTCTCTGACAAAACATGCATTATCGGCAGTGGTGTAGTCGTCAATCCGAAAGTACTTCTTGAAGAATTGGCTGGTATGACTTCTAAAGGCGTACAGATTAGCAAACTGGAAATCTCTACGCGGGCCCATGTCATCTTGCCGTACCATATTCGCATTGATGAAGAAGATGAAAAATTAAAAGGCGATGCAAAAATCGGTACAACGAAAAACGGTATCGGTCCTTGCTACGCTGATAAAGTAAACCGTGTCGGTATTCGCATTGGCGATTTAATGGACACAGAAGTATTTAAAGAAAAATTACGTCTCAACATAGAATTAAAGAACCGTCTCTTTAAGACTTATTATGGCTGCGAAGGCTTCGATTATGAAACGGTCTTAAAAGAATATCTTGGCTATGCGGACCAAATCCGTCAGTACGTAAAAGATACAGATTATTCGGCTAATGCGTACATTCAAGAAGGAAAAAAAGTCCTCTTTGAAGGCGCACAGGCAACGATGCTCGACCTCGACCACGGCACGTATCCGTTCGTTACGAGCTCCAACCCGACAGCTGGCGGTGCTTGCACAGGCTCTGGTGTTGGCCCTCGTAAAATGCAGAACATCGTCGGCGTTGTCAAAGCATACACGACTCGCGTTGGTGCAGGCCCATTCCCGGCTGAACAGATTAATGAAACTGGCGAATACCTCCGTCAAACAGGCCATGAATTTGGTACTGTTACCGGTCGTCCCCGTCGTTGCGGCTGGCTCGATACGGCAGTTGTCAAATACGCTGCTATGTTAAACAGCCTCGATTATCTCGCTATTACGCGTCTTGATATTCTCGACGGCCTCGACACCATCAAGATTTGCACAGGCTATAAATACGACGGCAAAGTTCTCGAAGAATATCCGGCTAGCCTCGATGTCCTCGAAAAGGCTGAACCGATTTACGAAGAATTGCCGGGCTGGAAAACGAAGATTTCTGACTGCAAGTCCTATGATGAATTGCCGGAAGCTGCACGGTACTATGTAGAACGCATTAGCCAGCTCGTGGACGTACCTCTCGGTATCGTTTCGGTTGGCCCGAACCGTGACCAGACTATCGTCTTGCGCGATATTTTCTAAGCTATTTTTGGGTTTTCACCATAACAATAGATTACACAAAGAGCAGACCTCATTCGCGAGGTCTGCTCTTTGCTTTTTTAGTATATTCATTTTATTCGTGGCAGCGACCGGCAAGGGCACAACTTGAGCAAGCTGTAGGCGAGCAGCCGTCACCGCTAAATTCGAGGCCTACAAAGGCGACGAGTGTTTTCCGCGGCGTAATCATGCCGCTGTCTGTAAAGGATAAGCCAATGGTTTCACCGTGGACGGCTTTGACTACGTCTTTTTCTTGGTTCGCTGGCCAATCGCCTGTACCGGGAGACCAACGCCACTGGACTTTGTAGCCTTTCTTGGCACCAATGACATCGAGGTACGTCGTCATTTCTTCGGTCAATGACTGGAGGGCAATGGCTGCTGACGAATCAAGGAGAATGCCGTGATTAAAGTCTTTTGCTACGAAGGCTTGGTCAATGACTTCTTCTACTTCCTTGCCGAGAGTCAAGGCAAGGCCGAGGATAATCGTTGCCCGTTCGAGGCGCATCGGCAGGTCTTCCCCTTTGACTGTAAAGGGCTGGTCGCAGAGGATGGATTTTGATTCAGGGTCATAGAAGCATTGCTGGTAAATGCCTTTGGGCCGGAGCTTGCTTAGAATCGTGCGGCATGCGTCTTGGACGGCTTCGTCTGTAATATTAGCAGCACCACGGCCTTGGGCAAAGATATGGACGCGATGGGCATCTAAACTATGTATGGTTCCGTTAAATAAGGGCATAACGTAACTTCCTTTCTAAGGTATTATTTTTTTCTATTATACCATAGGATACCTTGAATTACACTGGCTACACTGCACTGTCTATGCTATACTATAACATAGACTTAATATAAATTATCAGGAAATGAGGTGGCTCTGGTGGCACATATTATTGCCGTAACCAATCAAAAAGGCGGTGTTGGAAAGACGACGACAGCAGTCAACCTTAGCGCGTGTTTGGCAGACGCTGGCAAGCGGACATTGCTCATTGATTTGGATCCCCAAGGCAATGCTACGAGCGGCTTAGGAATAGATAAAGACGGATTAGCAAAAAATTTATACGACTCCTTAATCGACAAGACTCCTATGGAAGAAGTTGTCCAAGAGTCTGTAGTCAAAAAATTAGCAGTCATTCCGGCAACGATGGATGTAGCCGGTGCAGCTGTAGAGTTAGTCAATATGGATCAGCGTGAACAGGCGTTGAAGCATAGTTTAGACCAGTACCTAGCATCGTTTAAGAAACCGTATGATTTCGTCATCATTGACTGCCCTCCTTCGTTAGGGCTCTTGACGATTAACGCCTTAGTGGCAGCGCAGTTCGTGCTGATTCCCGTGCAATGCGAGTTCTATGCTCTTGAAGGGTTGGCACAGCTCATGCAGACTGTCGAAATGGTGCGTTCTAATTTAAATGGCGACTTACGGCTCTTAGGCTTACTGATGACCATGTTTGACGGGCGGACGAATTTGTCTCTCCAAGTGACGGAAGAAGTCAAAAAATATTTTAGCGGTCAAGTCTTTAAGACCATTATTCCGCGGAATGTCCGCTTGAGTGAAGCTCCGAGCCATGGCGAACCGATTACGATGTACGACCCGCGCTCGAAAGGTGCTGTAGTTTACGGCAAATTGGCAAAAGAGGTGATGCGCCGTGTCCGCTAAACGAACTGGCTTAGGCACGAATAAAGGCTTAGGCAAACGGCTCCAAGCCTTGGGCTTAACAGAACAGCACGTAGACGATGTAAAGGCGAAGCCTCAAGGGGCAGTAGAAATCCCGGTCGCAGCCATTGTGCCAAATCCGCATCAGCCGCGGCAGCATTTTGATCCAGAGGCTCTTGAAGCTTTAGCCAATTCTATTAAAGAATACGGCATCGTCCAGCCTCTGGTCGTGCAACAACGAGGTAAAGGCAAATACGAACTCGTCGCCGGTGAACGACGGCTCCGGGCAGCCCAGCTTTGCCATCTTTCCAAGGTCCCGGCTATTATTAAAGCGTACGAGCCCCAAGTGGCAACGGAAATTGCGCTCATTGAAAATCTCCAGCGCGCTGACCTCAATGCCATTGAAGAAGGCCAGGCTTATGCCTCTTTAATCGAAGAATTTGGCTTGACTCAAGAAGAAGCGGCGAAAAAAGTCGGCAAAAGCCGCTCGCACGTAGCTAATATGATGCGGCTCTTGCAATTACCTGAAGCTATTCAACAGGCTGTTTGGGACGGCCAGCTGACCATGGGCCAAGCCCGTCCCCTGCTCCAACTACCGGCAGACTTGCAGGCTGCAGCGGCGGAAAAGATTATCTCTCAGGGCCTTTCGGCACGGCAAGCAGAACAGCTCGTCAAGTCTTTATTAGCGCAGAAGCCGCAGCAACCTAAAGAAGCACTGGATGCATATTTAGAGTCCGTCCAGGACCGGATGAAAATGCATTTAGGTACGTCTGTAGCTATTCGCTTAGGACGGAATAAGAAGAAAGGAAAGATTGAAATTTCCTTTACGTCTGAAGCAGAATTTGAACGGCTCTTAGCGTTACTAACTGACGAAGAAGAACGGCGTAGGGACGACGGTATTTCTTCGTTTCACGTCTAAAAAAATATAAAAAACATCTGTCCTTTTTCAAGGGATTAGTGTATGATAAATACCATGTAATAGATTTAATAGGTATGTGGACCAGGAGGAACGACATGGTGAACGGATTGAATGTGTTGTATCTCGCCTCAATGGGCGTAGTAGGAGTGATTTTACTGGCACTCCTTGGCTATATTTTTGTGCTCCATCGGCACGTGCGGCAGTTAGAAAGTAAATACACTTTCTTCATGCAAGACGAAAACGGCAAGAGCGTCGAAGCAAAACTCAAAGACGACGTAGCAAAACTCCATCATTTACAAGGAACGCTCGACATGATTCATCAGCGGCAAAAAGATATTTTAGCTGTCCAAAATCATTGCTTCCGTAAAATTGGTTTCGTCAAATATAATGCCTTCGATAATATTGGCAATAATTTAAGCTTTGCCTTTACAGTGCTCGATGGGAAGAATGATGGTTTTTGTCTCTCCAGCGTGTATGGCCGCAACGAATCGCGTATTTTCGCCAAACCTATCGTCGAAGGCAAGTGTCTGTACGGCATGAGTGAAGAAGAAAAAGAAAGCTTGACCAATGCTTTGAATTACAGCAGCGACACGCAAGAAGAAACACCGAAAGACGATACGAAACAGAAAAAAGCGTAGTAATGTGACGATTAGCGTAAGGAAGGAATGCAAGTGGACGTAAAGGAATGGATACAGGCACTTTCGATTGCAATCCGTAGTAAACTGCATAGCTTGAGTTATCGGCCAGGCTGGTCAGCCCTTTCGCGGACAGAGCCTATGATTCTCACGCCGAAGCAGTATAAACGAGCAATTCTCATCGCCAGTATCGGCATCGTTGTCATTGTAGCGGCTGTCGGTATTGGTGTGTATCAGTATATTTCACTCCAGCAAATGCGTGCCCAAGAAGCACTGCATCAGCAACAGCTGGATATTATGCGGGAAAAAACGTCATCCCTCCAAGACAAAGTCGATAAAATGGATGCCCTCGACCAAGAGCTGCGGCAAATGGTCAAAGGCTCAGGAAGTGGTGACAGCCCAAAAGGTGATGGTGGCACAGCGGGCCAGCAGAAGAAATCGCCAGACCTTTCTCATGCTGGATACAATGACGTGCTTTTAGCCACCACTCGTCTCGAAACGCGGACCAATGCCCGCATCATTAGTTTCATTACCTTAAAGACCGTACTCAGTGATACAGCAGGCCAGCAAGTCCGGCAAATGCAGCAGATTTCTAAGCAGTACCGTTCGTCGTCGGCCGCTGTGACCTCGTCGACGACACCGTCTATGTGGCCTATCCAAGGGACGATTACGTCGCCCTTTGGCTATCGCGGCAATCCTATTGGCGGCGGCACTGGCTATCATGAAGGCGTCGATATTGCTGTTGATTTCGGTACGCCTGTACGGGCGACCGCAGCTGGGACAGTATCCATGGCTGGCTGGGTCGACGGCTATGGCAATCTCGTCGAAATCGACCACGGCAACGGCATGAAGACCCGGTATGGTCATAATTCGATGCTCCTCGTCGTAGAAGGACAGAAAGTCCAAGCAGGCGATATTATTTCACTGGCTGGCAGTACGGGCCGCAGCACAGGGCCGCACGTCCATTATGAAGTGCGCGTCAATGATGTAGCGACGGACCCAATGTTATTTTTACCATGAGTGTTAGAGGGAATTTGAATGCGAAATTCCCTCTCTTTTTTTACTGTCAAGGGAGGGATACAGGGACATGGAAAAAAATCGGCCTTATCCTGACGGGTATTGCCCTCTCCGGACTCGCTCTCTTTTGTATTATGCCGACACGAGAACAGCCTGTGACGGGCGTGCGTATTGGTGTTAATTTAGATTTGACTGGTCCGGCGGCGGTCTACGACGTGTCGACGGCCAGAGGCATTACCTTAGCCATTGACGATATCAATGCTGCAGGAGGGCTCTTAGGACAGCCTGTAGAACAAATTGTCAAAAATAACGAAAGCCAACACGACCTGGCCATGACGCAGCTCAAAGAATTGAGTGCCCAGCGCGTGACGGCTGTCTTAGGGCCTAATATTACGGCTACAGCCTTGGCTGTGGCTCCGCTGGCTGAGTCCATGCATTTGCCCCTCATTAGTCCTGCTGGGACGCACCCAGATATTACGGTCAGTGCTACGTCGTACCACGTGTATTCCTATATTTTTCGGGCGACCTATATCGATTCCTATCAAGGCCGGGTCATGGCTGATTTTGCCCGACAAACCTTAGGTGCTAAGACGAGTGCCGTCATCTACGATGCTCATAGTTCGTACTCTCAAGGGCTGGCTGAGTTTTATCGTAAAGCCTTTACGGTCCGTGGCGGCACAGTGCCCCTCTTTATTGGCCTAGAAAAGAAAGAAGATTTAGTCCAAGCCATGGCCCTCATCAAGCAGCAACCTGTTGATGCCGTCTATGCGCCCTTTTATGGCGAAGGTGCCGAAGCGTGCCTGGTGGCGCGGTATGACGAAGGCATGATGATGCCTTTCCTTGGCGGCAATGGCTGGCAAGGCATGCGGCTTGCCCAGCACGTCGACCCGGCGTATGTAGAGAATGTCTATTATGCGGACCATTATAGTTACGGTACGGACTTGGACAAGGCTCGAGACTTTGCAGAAAAATACTACGCTGCTTACGGCCAGTGGCCCGATAGTTATGCTGCCCTCGGCTATGATGCAGCCATGATGGGCGCTGCTGCAGTCCGCCAAAGCCATAGCAACAAACCAGAAGCCGTGGCCGAAGCACTGCGCAAAACCGTCCAATTTCCAGGCGTTACAGGTACTTTCTCCATTGACGGCAATCACGATGCTATTACGCCGGTCTATATTATTCATTTCGTAGACGGCCAGCCTGCGCTCTATCAAACGATTCAGCCGACGACGTAAATTTTACAATTTTTACCTTTACAAATGAGAAGATAAATGATAATATAAGGGCAATGAACAGGCTATGACCTTCATAGCTGGGCGCAAGCAGCAGGACAATCGACCTGTGGGACTCCATATTGAATGGCGTTCTACAGGTCTTTTTTTATAGCATTACCGCTCATTTGCTTGCCATGTGAGTTCAATACGCGGTAGGTTATGATGGAAAAGGAGACGTATTATGGAAACACATCGCGAAAACCGTGTATGGTACCCCTTGCAAGGTGCCGTGTTAGCACAAGGATTGTTAGTCTTAGGAAAATTAGCTGTTGGCTTTATGACTGGTGCTGTGAGCTTAATCGCAGACGGCCTCCATTCGGGCATGAACCTCGTCAGTACATCCACGGCCTATATGGCGGCGCGGCGAAAAAATACTTTTGCCGATACGTTGCGGCAATATGGTGAAGCCCAAGCAGATCATATTTTATCTTCTTTAGAAGCATTGCTGCTCATCGTTGTGTCGTGTCTCATTTTTGCGCAAAGCCTGGGCCGGATTGCCCAGCCTCAGCTTGCGGCTAGTGCCATGCATTGGCCTTTGATTGTCATGATTCTTGCCACTATTGTCCAAGTAGGCTTGATGCAAGTCTTACAGACCGAAGCTGTCCGCCACGACTCGGCTGAACTGTATGCAGGCAGTAAAGAATCGCGGTGTGATGTCTTCTTAGCTGCTGCCTTAGCCACCGGCTTTGCTGTCATGATTGTGACAGGCTGGTTATGGCTCGATGCCATCCTGTCGTGTGTCGTGTCGCTCCATCTCTTCTATCGGGCTGTTATGATGCTGCGGTTCCACTACAACGGCTTCCATACGATTCCTTTGAATGATATAGAAAAACACCGCATTGGCCGCATCATTTTAGACAATCCCGGTGTCTTAGGGTATCACAACTTAGAAGTCCGTACAGAACATGAAGTGATGAAATTATATTTCCACTTAGAAGTATCGAAAGAGCTGCCGAGTTATAAAGCCGCTGCTGTTTCAGATGCAGTCAGCTTGTCACTCCTCTTAAAATACGGTCCTTGTGCCCCGTCTATTCACGTAGACAGACGATAAAGACAGTTCATGCGGAACAACGACCGGATTATTTTTATTTGCAAATCCTATTAACTACACGATGGCGTTGTTCCGCATTGACTACATATGAAATATTTTTCTCTTTATAGAAAAATATTTTAATTTTTAAAGATAAAAATAGAATCTATGATTAAAAATCAAAGAAAATTGCGAAACAATGTATTTACATCATATTAGAAAACTGTTATAATATGATATAATAAAAATATATTAGTTAGCAAAGACGCTATTCTCTATGAAAAGAATAGCGTCTTTTTATCTTTTTTAAGGGGTGATTATTATGTTAAAACCTAAAAACGTAAACTGGAGCGTCCTCTTAGGGGCAGCGTTCCTCATGGCGACGTCCTCTATTGGGCCGGGCTTTTTAACACAGACCACAGTATATACACAGTCCTTGTTGGCTGACTTTGGCTTCGTTATTTTGTTTACTGTTATTTTAGATATTGGCGCGCAGCTCAATGTTTGGCGCATCATCGGCATTAGCGGTAAACGAGGCCAAGACGTAGCAAACTTGGTCTTACCGGGCCTTGGTTATGTTGTTGCCTTTTTAATCGTCATTGGCGGTCTGGCTTTCAATATCGGAAACATTGCTGGTGCTGGCTTAGGCATGCAAGTCCTCTTTGGGCTGGATCCGAAAATCGGCGCAGTCATTAGTGCCGTCATTGGTATAGCTATTTTCGTCGTCAAAGAAGCAGGCAAAGCGATGGACAAATTTGCGCAAATCGCTGGCGTTGCTATGATTCTATTGACGCTCTATGTCGTCATTTCGTCGCAGCCACCGTATGGACAAGCATTGGCCCATACGGTTATGCCGGACAAAATCGACTTTGAAGCCATCATTACGATTATTGGCGGTACTGTTGGCGGTTATATTACCTTTGCCGGCGGCCATCGCTTGGTAGATGCTGGTGTGAGCGGCCCGGAACATATTAAGGAAATTACGAAATCGTCCGTTATGGGCGTTGTCGTCACAGGGATTATGCGTGTTCTCCTCTTCTTGGCAACACTCGGTGTCATCGTTGCCGGTATGACTCTCGATAAATCGAATCCGCCTGCGTCGGTCTTCCTCTTAGCAACAGGCAATATTGGCTATAAGATTTTCGGTATTGTCATGTGGGCTGCCGCTATTTCGTCCGTTATCGGTGCTGCGTACACGTCTGTTTCCTTTATTCGGACCTTTAGCAAGACCTTAGATGTAAATTACCGGAAATTAATCATTGCGTTTATTATTTTCTCGACAGCTGTCTTTGTCTTTGTGGGCAAACCAGTCTTTGTCCTCGTCCTCGTTGGGACTTTAAATGGCTTTATTTTACCGATTACCTTAGGTGTTATGCTGCTCGCTGCGTACAATAAGAAAATCATTGGCTCGTACCATCATCCGATTTGGATGACCGCCTTCGGTGTCATCGTCTTCTTAATGACAGCGTATATGAGCATTATGACGATTATTAAATTAATCGGTTAGTTCGTACGGAAAGTAAAGGAGCTATGCAACATGGCTGATTATAGTATGATGAAACCGGCTGACGTACGCCAGCTCATTCGGGATGGAAATATTACGAGTTTTACGAGCGGCATGTGCAATGGCTATGCCCAGGCTAATTTGGCCATTTTGCCGAAAGACTTAGCTTTTGATTTCCTGCTTTTTACGCAGCGCAATCCTAAGCCTTGCCCAGTCCTCGATGTGACCGAAGTTGGCGACCCGGAACCGAAAGTAGCTGCTCCGGGCGCGGATATTCTCTATGATATTCCAAAGTATCGCATTTACAAATACGGTGAACTCGTCGATGAAGTATCGGATTTGAGCCAGTATTGGCGTGATGATTTAGTAGCCTTTTTGCTCGGTTGCAGCTTTTCCTTTGAAGGGCCTATGCTCGATGCAGGCCTCGAAGTACGGCACATTACAGAAAATCACAATGTGCCTATGTACATTACCAATATTCCGTGCCATTCTGCCGGTGTCTTTGCAGGACCTATGGTCGTATCTATGCGGCCCATGACGCCGAAGAACGCCATTCGGGCTATTCAAGTGACGAGCCGCATGCCGTCTGTCCACGGTGCGCCTATTCACTTTGGCGACCCGGCTGCTATTGGCATCAAAGATATTACGAAACCGGACTTCGGTGACCCGTCGACTATTCGCGCTGGTGAAGTACCAGTCTTTTGGGCTTGTGGTGTTACGCCTCAGGCCGTAGCTATGGCGGCAAAACCACCATTGATGATAACCCACGCACCGGGCCACATGTTTATTACAGATTTAAAAAACAGCGACCTTAGCGTCCTGTAAGGAATAGAGGGATAGGATGTATACAATTGATTTAAACAGTGATTTAGGCGAAAGTTTTGGTACCTATACGATTGGCAATGACGAAGCGGTCTTAGCCTATGTAACGTCAGCAAATATTGCCTGCGGCTTTCATGCTGGTGACCCATCGGTCATGAAGAAAACCGTCGATTTAGCCTTAGCGAAAGGCGTAGCCCTTGGAGCCCATCCGGGACTGCCTGATTTAGTTGGCTTTGGTCGCCGGAAAATGGCTGTCTCCCCTGCAGATGCATATGCTATGGTCGTCTACCAAGTCGGTGCCTTGCAGGCCTTTGTAGCAGCAAAAGGTGCTAAATTACAGCACGTGAAACCCCACGGCGCACTGTACAACATGGCCGCAAAAGATAAAGCCTTAGCTGTAGCCATTGCCAAAGCCGTCCATGATGTCAATCCTGATTTGATTCTCTACGGCTTAGCTGGCAGTTATTTAATCAGCGAAGGGAAAGCAGCTGGCCTGAAAACGGCGAGCGAAGTCTTTGCGGACCGGACATACCAGCCTGATGGCTCCCTTACGCCGCGGACCCAGCCTGATGCGATGGTCACGGACGAAGACGAAGCCATTGCCCGAGTATTGCGCATGATTACGGAAGGTGTCGTAAAAGCGCAGAACGGTGAAGACATTCCCGTCCAGGCCGATACAGTTTGCATTCACGGTGATGGAGCCAAAGCCTTGGCCTTTGCTGAAAAGATTAAGAAAGCCTTAGTCGCCCATGGCGTGGCTGTACAGCCTTTCCAGAAAGGATAAGCTATGAATCAAGATATGATAGATATTCAGCCTCTCGGTGAATCGGCTATTTCCATCTCCTTTGGCCATACTGTGTCCTTAGATATTCATCATCACGTACGGGCCTTAGGCGAATATATAGAAGAACATCCGTGCCCAGGCTTGAAAGAATATATTTTGTCGTACACCAGCGTTACCTTGATGTATGATATTGAAGCTGTCTTAGACGGGCACGATGATGCCCAATCGGCAGCTGCAGTGATGACGGCCTATGCCAGAGATGCAGTCGCCCATTTGGATAAAGAAACGCTGCCGCCACCGGCAGTCGTGACCATTCCTGTGTGTTATGGTGGCTCTTTTGGACCCGATTTAGAATTTGTTGCCCAAAGTCATGACATGACACCAGAAGAAGTGATTGCAATTCACACGAAAAACGAGTATACCGTATATATGATAGGTTTTTGCCCGGGCTTCCCCTATTTGGGTGGCTTAGACGAACGGATTGCGACACCGCGCCGTTCCAGTCCGCGTGTGACTATTCCCGCACGCAGTGTCGGTATTGCAGGCATGCAGACCGGTGTCTATCCCCTCTCTACGCCAGGTGGTTGGCAGCTCATTGGCCGCTCGGCTATTGAGCTCTTTACGCCGGATAAAGATACGCCAAGCCTGTTAAAAGCTGGCGACCTTGTCTGCTTCAAAAGCATTACAGAAAAAGAATACAAGCAAATCAGGGGGGATGCAGAATGAGTATGGATGTACTGCGCAGCGGTATGCAAACGACGATCCAAGACTTGGGCCGCTGGGGCTATCAGAAATACGGCATCCTCGTCGGTGGTACCATGGATACAGATGCAGCGCGTCTCAGCAACCGCCTCGTCGGCAATGACGAAGGCGAAGGGGTTTTAGAAATCACGACGATAGGCCCAGTCTTGCGCTTTACAGAAGATGCGCTCATTGCCATTTGCGGTGCCGACTTAACGCCCCTTGCCGATAATTGTCCCTTGCCCATGGGACGGCCTGTGTATGTCTCTGCTGGGACGACACTCCGCTTTGTCCAACCAAAACGTGGTTGCCGCGCCTATCTTGCTGTATCGGGAGGCTTTGACATTCCCAAAGTTATGGGCAGTAAGAGTACTTATTTACAAGCTCACTTAGGAGGCTATCAAGGGCGGCCTTTGCAAAAAGGCGATGTTCTATCTCTCTGCGGCTTGACGACAAAGGGCGAAAAGATTTTGTCTCACTTAAAAGCTATGGGAATCGTCAAAAGTGTCGATTGGTATGTAATGGAGCCGTCTCTGTACTACGGCACAACACAGACGATTCGCCTGACGAAAGGCCTGCAATACGATGCCTTTGCTACGGTCAGTCAAGGAGATTTAGTGAAAAAAGAATTTACCATTACGACCCAAGCAGACCGCATGGGCTATCGCCTCGAAGGGCCGACGCTGCAGCTCAAAGAGCCGCGTGAAATGATTTCCGAAGCGGCGACCTTTGGGACCATGCAAGTACCGGGTAACGGCAATCCTATTATCCTCATGGCCGACCACCAGTCCGTTGCAGGGTATCTCAAAATCGGCCAAGTGTGCCTCGTTGATTTACCGGCCCTAGCCCAGTGCGGCCCAGGTATGAAACTACGCTTCTCCTTGATTACGACAGACGAAGCGGAATCCTTGTGGCGTAGTCATGAACGATATATGAACGAAATTGCCCTGGCCTTGCAGTGCCGGTTTGCCTAACTGTTATACATAGAGATTGAGAGGGATTATAGTGAAAATAGAAGAACTTGGCTCGATTATTGCCTTATTTGAAAAATCATCCTTGACGAGACTAAAAATACAAGATGATAAAACGGCTATTGAAATGGCACGGGAACAAATTGCCGTTCCTACGGCTCCGGCAGCAACGCCGACCCCGCAAGTGGTCGTCAATACGGCAGATACAGAAAAAATCGAAACCATTGTGGCACCCATGGTCGGGACATTCTATCAATCGGCTCATCCTGGCGATAAGCCTCTCGTAGCTGTGGGCGATACCGTCGACATGGATACGACGGTCTGCGTCCTCGAAGCGATGAAAGTCTTTACAGAAGTACCGGCAAACGTCAAAGGGACGATTACAGAAATCCTCGTCCAAGACGGCGATTTTGTGGAATACGGTCAGCCTTTATTTAACGTGAAGACCCGGTAGAAGGTGAGCTTATGAAACCATTTCAAAAAATACTCATTGCCAACCGCGGTGAAATTGCGCTCCGCATTATTAAAGCGTGCCGGGACTTACACATTAAAACCATTGCCGTCTACTCTACTGCCGATGCCGAAGCAGCCCACGTCAAAGCTGCTGATGAAGCGTACTGCATTGGCCCTGCTGCAGCTGGGAAAAGTTATTTAAATATGACGGCCTTATTGACCGTTGCCAAACACGCTCATGCCGATGCCATTCATCCAGGCTACGGCTTTTTATCAGAAAATGCAAACTTTGCCGATGCTTGCGTAGCTGCTGGGATTACCTTCATTGGACCAAGTGGTGATGCCATTCGCCATATGGGCGATAAGGCCCAAGCCAGAGAAACGATGATTCATGCTGGTGTCCCCGTCGTACCCGGAACAGACGGACTTATCCGCTACTATGCCGAATGCGAACAAGAAGCAGCTCGTATTGGCTACCCTGTCCTCATCAAAGCAACGGCTGGCGGCGGCGGCCGGGGCATGCGCATTGTCGAACATAAACAAGGCTTGCTCTTGGCACTCCAAGAAGCTATGCGTGAAGCAGAACTCAACTTTGGCAACGGCGGCGTATATATGGAAAAATACTTGCGCCATTCCCATCACGTAGAAATCCAAATTATGGCTGATGCATATGGCAATGTCGTTGCTCTCGGCGAACGGGATTGCTCGACCCAGCGGCGGCACCAAAAAGTCATTGAAGAATCGCCGTCCCCGATTGTCGATGAACCGATGCGGCAGAAAATGTACGCTGCAGCAATTGCTGCGGCCAAAGCCGTCCACTACTGCGGTGCAGGGACACTGGAATTTATTGTCGACGAAAATCGGAATTTCTACTTCATGGAAATGAATACGCGTATCCAAGTCGAACACGGCGTAACGGAAATGGTAACACACACGGACTTGGTTAAGACGCAAATTCTCATTGCCCAAGGCGAACCATTACCGTGGAAACAAGAAGACATCCACATCGATGGCTGGGCTATTGAATGCCGTATTAATGCCGAAAATCCGGCGAAAAACTTTATGCCTAGTCCTGGGAAGATTACAGTCTACGATGCGCCTGCTGGCGAAGGCATCCGTATTGATGGGTGCGTTGCAAAGGGCAGCGTGGTCAGTCCCTTCTACGACTCTATGATTGCCAAAGTCATCGTTCATGGCACGACGCGGCAAGATGCAATTGACAAAATGCGTAAAGCTTTGGAAGATTTCCGTATTGAAGGCATTCAGACGAATATGCTGCTCATGTGGAATATCCTTTCGGGCTATGTGTTCCAACACGGACAGATGGATACAAACTACTTAGAAGACCATTTACAAGAATATATTTCTTAAATGAAAAGGCCTCCTGTGCGCTTGACTTCACAGAAGGCCTTTGTTATCATAAATATAGAAAAGGTGCTGTATCGGCAAACGGTTATAGCCCCTATATGACCTACAGAAAAGTAACCGTAAGTTTGCGAGACTAGGCGGTTACTTTTTTATTTGCTGAAGTAAAATAATCAAGACGATGAGCAGTAACAACGTTACATTAATATCATCCATGGGCAACACCCCTAATCCATTTTAGATGAAACTAGGGGCCCCATAACCGCCTGCCGTTGTGTGATACAGCACCGTTTACTAGTATATCTGTACGCTTATCATCTTGTCAATAATAAAATGATTTCCTATATGAGAAAGGAATAGACTATGTTAGACTTTACGGCTATTGATTTTGAAACAGCCAATAAATACGCCAATAGTGCCTGCTCCTTGGCGGCAGTGACGAAGCACGATGACCTGACCATTGACGAAACATACCGCCTCATTAAGCCGCCCTTTATGGTCTTTGCGCCGGAAAACATCAACGTCCACGGCATTACGCCGGACCAAGTAAAACATGAAGCGAAATTCGATGCTCTGTGGCCCGTCTTTGCACCGCACATTGCCAATCGTATTATCGTGGCCCACTATGCTGTCTTTGATACGCGTGTCTTGCGGAGCCTCCTGAAGACCTATCATTTAGATACGCCCCACACGTCCTATGCATGTACTGTCGAAATTTCCCGGAAAGTTTGGCCGGAACTACCGAATCATAAATTAAATACTGTGGCCAATTACTTAGGCTTTTCCTTCCATCACCACCAAGCCTTAGACGATGCCAGAGCATGCGCGTTCATCGTCTGTGAAGCGGCGAAAAAAGTAAGTGCTCACTCTATGGAAGACCTCCTCGGTGCCACAGGACTTACGCTCAAGACCTTATAAGATATATTCATTTCGCATATGGACATAGATCATATACCTTTTTAGTATACATGCCTTTTGTTTATGCAAAAATCAACGTATAATGTACATAAATAGCTTATATACCGAAAGGAGATAATCTTATGAAAATCGTTTTGTTAGAATCTTTAGGCATTAGCCAAGAATTGCTCGACTCGTACGTTAAGCCACTGCAAGAAAAAGGCTATGAATTTGCCGCATACGAACGCAACGATGACCCAGCTGTGCAAATTGAAGAAGCAAAAGACGCAGACATCCTCATCATTGCCAATATGCCTTTAAAAACAGAAGTCATCAATGCGTGCCCAAAACTGAAATACATTGATGTTGCTTTCACCGGTGTGGACCACGTTGCCTTGGATGCAGCAAAAGCAAAAGGCATTAAAGTCAGCAATGCTTCTGGCTACTCGACTGTTGCTGTTGCAGAACTTACGATTGCTATGATGCTCAATCTCTTGCGTTACGTGCCGCAAGTCGATGCAGCTTGCCGTGCTGGTGGTACAAAAGCAGGCTTCATTGGCAATGAATTAGAAGGCAAAACGGTTGCCCTCATTGGCACAGGTGCCATTGGCCATCGCGTAGCTGAACTCGTTCATGCTTTTGGGGCAAAAGTCATTGCGTACAACGGTTTCTCCAATAAACCGAATACAGAACTCATTACCTATTTGCCGTTGAAAGAAATGATGGAACAAGCAGATATTGTCTCCCTCCATTGCCCGGTAACGGATAAATCGAAAGGCCTCATCAATGCAGAAACCCTTTCATATATGAAACCGACAGCCTTCCTCGTCAATGAAGCGCGCGGTCCTGTCGTCGACTCCCAGGCTCTCGCCGATGCCCTCAATAACGGCAAAATTGCCGGTGCCGGTATCGATGTCTTTGAAAACGAACCGCCTCTCGATACGAATCATCCCCTGCTCCACTCGAAGAACACGATTGTTACGCCGCACGTTGCCTTCGCGACGAAAGAATCCATGGCAAAACGTGCTGTCATCGTCTTCGATAACATTGATGCCTACATCGCAGGCAATCAGAAAAACGTAATTTTATAAGCATTCCATAGGAAAAGAGCGATACTGTCTCGAAATAGATAGTATAGCTCTTTTTTTGTCATAGGAGGTGACCTATGGAACGGTTGTATTTTCTGGATAATCTGAAGACTTGCATCGTAGTGTTGATGGTGGTCTTTCATGCGGCTATGTCGTACATGGCTTATGCGCCGGAATGGTGGTATGTCCTTGATGGCGACAGCTCGCTTGTTGGAACGGTGTTCGTCTTATGGGCTGATATATTTATTATGCCGGTTATGTTTTTTGTGGCCGGGTATTTTGCGTTGCCATCGTTGGCAAGACATGGCCGAATTGGGTTTTGGCGTAAGAAAGGCGTACATATTATCCTGCCCTGGCTGGTAGGTGCCCTCGTCTGCGCTCCATATATTGCCTATTTAACTATTGCAAGCAGACCTAATCCAATGGATTTCCCGACGTTTTATATACAGTTATTTTGGGGTATTTTTTATCAGCAGGCTCATTATTGGTTTTTAGGCTTTCTCTGTGCACTCTATGGGGTGCTGTTTCTGGCTATTTGCTGGTGCCCTTCAATATTGCAACGCAGGTGCGAGTGTCAGCCCATATGGAAATCGCTGGTACTTGTCCTCGTAGGTTCTGTTATTTCTATGACCGTCGTCAATGTATATATTTCTGATGATGCTTGGATTCACCCCTTCTATATTCTCGTCTTTCAGCCCACACGGGTACTCTTGTACGTATTGTATTTTGCCCTTGGTGCCTATGCGTGGCGAGGCCAATGGTTTGCAGCCTTCATGCCGTGGCGTACGTGCTGGGGGTGTAGTTTCTTAGTCATGAGTGTCGTCTATGTTCTCTTTCGCCTTGGCGTGTTTGGTGCGTTTATGCCGCTAGAAACGATAGTGGTTCATGCAGTGTTGCATAATCTCTTTTGTTTGACTGCTGTCATGGCTTTAGTTGCATGGTTTCAGGCATATGTTGCCTTTGCTTCGCCCCTATGGCGGCAGAGTGCAGCCCTTTCGTATCCTGTGTATTATGTCCATCAATTTGCTGTACAGCATTTGGTTTGGCTATTCCGGGATACTGGTTGGCCATTAGGTATAAAATATATAGCTGTTTGCATCTTAGCCTTAGGGATTTCCTGGTGGTTTAGTAAGATTGTGTTAAAGAAATTACCTTGTTTTTCCTAGTAAAAAAGCTTTGTATACGTATGTATACGAGGCTTTTGTCGTTATGGTGCAGGAAAACTATCCCGGTATATCCAAGTGGCTTTAAATTCTGTACGAATGGGCACGGCAGCCTGTTTTTGCTGTAATTGTAAGAGGAGTTGCGTCGCTGCTGTTTGGCATTGGGCGCGTACTTGTGTATCGAGACTAGTAATCTGAGCGTACTCCGTGAGCGGTGAATCTACGAGGCTAATGACCGGAATAGGCAGTGATAACGCTTGTAAGGCTTGCTGTGCCGAGATGGCTAGCGTATCTGTTGCCGTAATGATGGCATCTATAGCGGCTTTGCTTTGCTGGATTTTTTGCAGTGCCTGTTGAATGTGTCCTGGTGTGTGCGCTGATACGCGCATGAGTTGCTTCGGAGATTTGCTTATACGGCGAAATAAGGCAAGATATGCTTCCTCTTCGTATGATGAGCCCTGATAGAGATATAACGGCCGTTTAAGGCCTGTTTTGGCGAGTTTTTTACATACATTTGTGATGGCTGCGTCTGTTGTGCTTGTAATCGTGTGCAGCGAGGGAATTAGTGTCATCCCGTGGAGAGCCATTATGGGGATACGCTGCGCTCCTTCTGTTAGGACTTGGCAAAACTCGTCTGTTTTGGCCGGTAAACTGACGAGGACTAAGGCATCGATGTGCTTCTCTAATAGTCTTTGTAGTGCCTCTTCGCCTCCTGCTTCGGGCAATGTTGCTACAAGCAGACTATATCCTTCTTGCTGAAAGGCTGCCGACAAGAGAGCTACGGCTTGATGCTGTTCGTATTGCATCAAGTCTGTTACGACGACACCGATGAGCTTCATCGAATCGAGTCCAATACCTCTGGCAAAGGGATTAGGGTTATATTTCATTTCCGCCATTTTCGCACGGACCTTCTCCTTCGTCTTGGCACTGACTAAGGAGCTATTATTTAACACGCGCGATACGGTTGCAATCGACACATTGCAAGCACTAGCAATGTCATAAATTGTTACACTCACTATTCTTCACCGCCTCATAATGATGTAAACAGTATATCATAAAATGATATAAAATAGGAATAATAAATGTAAGCATTTACATAAAATACAAAAGGCATTTTTTATGGTATCATACAAGAGATAAAATCTGGTATGAAGGAGAGATAGGATGAATTCCTTTGAGGTTATTTCTAGTCAGCTCATTCAGTTTGTCGTCATGTTGGCGTGCGGGTATTTAGCGGCTCGGCGAGGCATCATACCGCGGCCTTTTTTAGATGGTTTAGCTAAATTAATTATGGCCGTGTTGATTCCCCTCTTGATTTTTGCCAATGCCATGCACGGGACGACGTGGGACATGATGATTGAGAGTTCTGTAATTATGGTTTTAATGGCCTGTATGTACGTCGGCCTCATTGCCGTGCAGGCTGTCGTAGCGCGGCTCTTAGGGCTTACGGGAAATCATAGCCGCATGTATCAGGCGACGACGATTTTTGGCAATGCCGGTTTTATTGGCATTCCTATTTTATTAGCTGCTTTTCCGAGTCACGGCGGTATTTACGTAACGCTCATGAGTATTGTGGACCAATGTTTCTTATGGACCTATGGCTTGTATTTGACGACGCCGAGTGGCAGTGGACAGAGTTTTTCGTGGAAATATTTTATTAATCCGGCCTTGATTGCGGTCGTGCTCTCGATTGTCCTCATTGCTGCCGGGATTACCTTGCCGGGACCGTTAGAACAGTCTCTCTTGACGATTGGCCACGCAGCTACACCGCTGGCACTCATTTATTTAGGAGCCTTGCTTTATTATTCTGACTGGAGTGTCGCGGCGAAGACGAAAGAAGTATACGTCGGCATGGTGGTCAAACTCTTATGTTATCCTTTGGCCTTTTTCTATGTTGCTAAGGCTCTTTGCTCCGACCTCGATGCAGTTCGGGCGATTACACTCCTGGCAAGTTTGCCGACCATGGCGGTTATTGCCATGTTTGCGGCAGCAAAACACAACGACGGCGACTTCGCATTAGGTGTCGTCCTCATTATGACCGTCGTCAGCATGGCGACGCTGACGGTTGTGACGTACGTCATTTATCCGTAAGGCTCCGTGTTTTATTGAAAATCGTTTGTCTCGTTACACCTAGAATAGACGCGACTTCATTGCGTGTATACCCTTGATTTAATAAAGTTTCAATCATGAGTTCATCGACTTTTTGATGTAACTGCTTTCTATCAATGTGTAGTGTCGACGGATCTACAAAAGAGGCCTCCCTATGCTGGCCTTGGTCAAATAAATAGGAATAAGTCGTATCGTGCTGTTCTCCAAAAATATGATAACGCATTGCGACACTTGCAAGCTCTCGAATATTGCCCCACCAGTGGTGCTGTTCGAGGGCTTTTTTTAGTGCTTCTGAAAGGTGCGGTTTCGTACTGGATACGTTTTCGTAGAATAAGGAGAATAAATAGACAATATCGTCAGGTCGTTCGTTGAGGGATGGCAAATTGAGGGTCAATGTATTGAGGCGGAAAAAGAGGTCGCGTCGGAAGCGGCTTGATTGGACGGCTTCTAAAATATCAGCGTTACTTGCTGAAATAATGCGAATATCCAAGGGAATAACCGAGTCCGAACCAATGCGCATGATTTCTTTTGCTTCTAAGACGCGGAGCAATTTGGATTGAATATTAGGAGTCATACTGTTGATTTCGTCGAGAAAAATCGTGCCGTTGTGAGCTAGTTCAAAGTACCCTGCTTTCCCTTCTTTTCGCGCCCCTGTAAAGGAGCCGCCAACGTAGCCAAAGAGTTCGCTTTCTAAGAGTTCCGGCGGTAAGGCCGCGCAGTTGACGACCACAAAGGGGCCGCTGCGACGAGGGCTGGCGTTGTGAATACTTTGGGCGAAAAGCTCTTTCCCTGTGCCGCTTTCGCCTTGAATGAGGACGGGCGCGTTATACGCAGCAATCGTCTTGGCTGTGGCAATGACCGCTTGCATGCGTTCGTTTTGGGTCTTAATATCGGCAAAATGGTGCGTCGCCGTCAGGCCGGTTTTAGCCAGCTTATAGCGAATGTTTTTTTCTAACCGTTGTAACTCTGTTACATCGCGCAAAGTCAAAATGTAATGTTTCGTCTTATCTAAGCGAAAGGGCGACGCATGGGCGACGAGTGTGTACGGCGGTACGGTCAGAATTTTTTCAGTTCCTTCAAGGAGCCGTTCAATATCTTTAGCTGGGAGAATATCGCGGATATTCCGGGCTGTATGGGCTACGCGCAAAAAGCGGCGCGCCTGTGTATTGATGTGGGAAATGTCTCCTTTAATATCGTATAAGATAATGCCTTCGTCGACGTGGGACAAGATGGATTGTAAGAGGCTTAACTGTTTCTTATCTTTTGTTTGAAAGGTAATGAGCTCGTGAGCGTATTGATAAACCGACAAGATCGTCGATTCACTGGGGCGAATGGGATAGACTGGCATCCCTAAATGAGGTGCTACTTGCGGCAGCAACGTACAGCCTACAATAGCCGTATGCGGTGTTGCCGGGATGGCATCGAGGATTTCTAAGAGCTTGTAGTGTGTATCGTCAATGCTGTAGGGTGGATAGCGGACGAGCTTGGCCTGAATATCAGGGGGGCAGGCGTTGCTGTTAAACATAAAATGCTTATTTAAGAGCAAATGGATTTTGTCGTATTTCCCGGCAATTTGCCGCAGCGTATAGAGGGCATCGTTGGTCGAACTATACAGGCAAAGAATGGGCACATCATCGATAGCTGCCGATAAAATCTGGTGAGAGCCGCTATTGGTAATGAGTACTTCTGCACCTTGGCGAATGAGTTCCCGTGCTTGATGCACCAAATTGGGAAAGTCAATAATGATGATTGGCGGCGTACTGCCTTGATGAGGGAAACTATCGCGGTACGTCCACAACGTATGTTCAATAGCCGTTTTCATCGGTTCGTCGGCGACGAGAAAGGCAATGTTATTCATGAGCAATCCTCCTCTACAAGTCGTATATAGTTCTAGTATACGGAACAAGAAAGCTATCTGTAAAGTAAAGTTAAATTAATTTTACATAAATGAAAGAGATTTTTCTCATGAAATTTATGCAATGGCTTAAAAGCTGTCTTTGGTAGGTTGGCACGATAGTTGCATATAAGATAGTGAAGGATGTAGAACGGATTATGTATAGGAGGTACGATGTATGAAAAAGTTATGGACTGGCAATGAAGCCGTAGCACGCGGCTTATACGAAGCAGGTGTGCGGTTTGCGTCGGCATATCCTGGCACACCGAGTACGGAAATTTTGGAAAATGTAGCTAATTATAAAGAAATTGACGCTGAATGGGCACCGAATGAGAAAGTGGCTATGGAAGCGGCTATTGGTGCGTCTATTGCGGGCGTGCGCTCTTTTGCAGCCATGAAAATGGTCGGTGTCAACGTGGCGGCTGACCCTTTATATACGTTCTCCTATTTAGGGATTAACGGCGGTTTTCTCTTCGTCTCTGCTGATGACCCAGGCATGCATTCGTCACAGAATGAACAAGACAATCGCAACTACGCTAAAGCTATGAAAATCGCCATGTTTGAGCCGTCTGATTCGCAAGAATGTTTAGATATGGTGAAAGAAGCTTACAAGGTCAGCGAAGAATATGCTGTGCCCATTATGCTGCGTATGACCACGCGCGTTTGTCACTCCAAGAGCCTCGTCGTCGATGACGAACGGCAAGATATTCCTCATGTGCCGTATGTGAAACAACGCGATAAAATGGACGCTATTCCAGCTATTTCTAAACAGCGCCGCTACGTCGTGGAAGAACGAGAACAACGACTGAAAGCATACGCTGAAATTTGCCCTTTTAATACGGAAGAAATGCACGATACGAAAATCGGTATCATCGCAGCTGGCGCGGCCTATATGTACGCCAAAGAAGCCTTAGGTGACAATGCTTCGTATTTAAAATTAGGCTTTACATATCCCTTGCCAATGCAGAAAATCCGTGATTTTGCTGCGAAAGTGGATACTCTTTACGTGGTCGAAGAGCTGGATCCCTTTATGGAAGAAGCCATTAAAGCCGCTGGTATTCCCTGTCACGGTAAAGATGTCATTCCTGGTATTGACGAACTCAACCCCAATATCGTCGCCAAAGGCATCCTTGGTGAAGCGAAACATGGCGTGACTGTACCGGACTCTCTCTTTGTCCCACGTCCGCCTGCCTTATGTGCTGGTTGCCCACACCGCGGTTTCTTCTATGAATTAGCGAAAAAGAAAAATACCGTCATGGTCGGCGATATTGGCTGTTATGCTCTTGGTGGTGCTGCGCCGCTCAATGCCAAAGACATGGCCATCTGCATGGGCAGTGCCTTTGCGGTCGGTCACGGCTTATGCCACGGCTTTACACAGAGCGGTCAGGATAAACGGGTTGTAGCCGTCATGGGGGACTCGACGTTCTTCCATACGGGCATTAATTCTCTCATGGAAGTGTCTTATAATCGGTCCAATACGATTTGCGTCATCCTCGACAATCGCATTACGGGCATGACCGGTCATCAAGAAAATCCTGGAAGCGGTTACAAACTAAATGGCGATATGACGACGACAATTGACATTGAAACAGTCGTCAGAGCTGTGGGCATCAAACACGTACGGACTGTTAATCCTTTGCAATTAACAGAAATGAAAGGTGCCATAGATTGGGCCTTTGAGATTACTGACGAGCCTGTCGTGATTATTACGAAATGGCCTTGTGTACTAAAGAAATTCTCGGCAGAAGATAAAAAAGAATTTAACCTCGATAAAACACCGTGCAAAGTAGTCCATGATAAATGCATTGGTTGTAAAAAATGCATGACAACAGGCTGCCCGGCACTGCGCTTTGATAAAGCAGCGAAAAAATCGGGTATTTCGAAAGCAGACTGCGTCGGTTGTACAGTTTGCATGCAAGTATGCCCAGTAGATGCGATTGAAAGAATGGAGGCGTAAATCATGACGGACGTAAAGAGCGTATTATTTGTCGGCGTTGGCGGACAAGGAACGATATTAGCGAGCAAGATTTTGACTATGGGACTGATTGAACATGGCTATGACGTCAAAATGTCAGAAGTTCACGGCATGAGCCAGCGCGGCGGCAGTGTCAGCACGCAAGTGCGCTTTGGCGAAAAAGTCTATTCGCCCATTATTGGTGAAGGTACAGCAGACATTCTCGTGTCTTTTGAAGAAATGGAAGCGGCCCGATACGCGCAATTCCTCAAACCAGACGGCAAAATCGTCGTCAATACCTGCCGTATTCCGTCTATGCCCATTCTCTCTGGTGCGTGCGAATATCCCGAAGGCGGTATTGAGGCCTTAAAAGAACACGTCCCTGTCTTGACTGTCGATGCAACACAGATTGCGACGGACTTAGGCAACCCGAAGAGTGCGAACGTCGTCCTCTTAGGTGCCCTCATTGGTGCGATGGAGCTCAATGACATCGACTGGAAGAGCATCGTCGCCAAGACGGTCAAACCAGCCTTTGTGGATATGAATTTAAAAGCCTTTGATGCAGGAATCGCAGCCGTATTATAAGGAAATATAGGGAATCTTAGGTACAAGGGGGAATTACAGGGATGTAAGGAGGAATATACATGTCTTCAGAATCTGTATCGTGTCCGGACCGCGCCGTTCGTAAAGGGAAGCTGACCTATTCAGAAAGAGCTGGCATGACCCAAGCAGAGTGGAATGCCGCAACGAAATTTAGCGGCATTGACATAGGCTGGATTATTATTTGCGTCGGTATGTCCTTGGGGGCAGGAATAGTCTTCTTGCCCATCCAAGTAGGCTTATCAGGACTCTTGATTTTCTTGCTTGTTGCTATCGTTGGCTATCCTATTGCTTATAGTCACCAGAAACTCTATTTATAAGTCCTGGCAGAAGCTCCGAAGTGCGAAGACTTTGCCGGTATTATTTCGGGGTACTTAGGGAAAAACTGGGGCTTCTTCTTAGGGATTCTCTACTTTGTCTTTACGACGATTTTGATTTTTCTCTATTCGACGGCATTGACTAATGATAGCGCATCGTTCCTCGTGACTTTTGGCGTGACGGACACGGTTCTTTCAGATAATGTCTTTTATGGGCTCGCCTTGATTTGTTGTCTCGTCCTCGTTGCTTCGCAAGGGGAAAAATTATTGATGAAAGTCTCGTCCGGTATAGTCTTGACCAAAGCGGGGGTTATTGCGGCCTTAGGGTTTATGATGGTGCCGCACTGGGATATGGCAAACGTCTTGATTCCAACGGATTTCGTATATGTGCTGAAGAATTTCATCATTTTACTGCCTTTCATTGCCATGTCCATTGAATTTTTTGTAGCCTTAGGGCCGGTGGTGATTCATTTTCGCTCGAAAACGGATAATCCTGTCGTTGCCCAGTATCGGGCTATGCGCGTCTTTAACGTTGCCTATCTCTTCTTAGTAGGCCTCGTCATTTTCTACACCATTTCTTTTAATCTCGCCATGAGCCATGAACAAGCCGTCGTGGCGTACACAGCCAATATTTCGGCCCTGGCCTTAGCGGCGCAGCACATGGATGGAACCCACATTAAGGTGTTAAATTTAATTTTAAATATCTTTGCGGTTGTGACAGCGTACTTCGCCATGTTCCTCAGCTTCCGCGATGCTTGTGTAGGCATCGTTATGAATCTCTTGCGCCGTATCATGCCGGAAGAGCGCATTCACCGGCAATGGATAACGTACGGCATCAGTGCTTTTTGTGTCCTCACGTGCTGGGGTGTCATCGTCTGTAATGTGCCAGTCCTCAATTTTACGCCCATTATTGGCAGTCTCATCGGGATTATTGCCTGTTTTTTGCCAGCCTTTTTAGTACTGAAATTAGATTTATTTAAGACCTATCGCAGCTGGAAATTAATTCCTATTCTGGCAATGGGCGTGATTTTACTCATTTCTCCCTTTATGGCCTTCTTGGCATGATATACTAGAGAAAAATACGTACGAAAGGAACCGTATGCTATGAAACTTTTCGATATATATAAGGAAAAACTGCGCTGTCCTGAAGAGGCCGTGCAAGTCGTTCAATCTGGCGACTGGGTTGATTACAGTCAAGGCTGTTCGTATCCAACTTTGTTGGACCAAGCTTTGGCGAAGCGGCGTGATGAATTAAATGATATTAATGTTCGCAATGCCATTTCGTGTAAGCCTGCTGCGATTTTAGAAGAGGATCCGGAAAACAAAACCTTTACGTATAATTTGTGGCATTGTTCCGGTATTGACCGCAAGTATGTCGACACTGGCCGGGCATATTATGAGCCTATGCTTTTTCGGCATTGTGGCTCTTACTACACGAAAGGCTACGCGCCTGTTGACGTAGCCATGATCACGGTCGCGCCGATGGATAAGCAAGGCAATTTTTCGTACGGCCTGACGAATTGCTGTCAACAAGAGGTACTCGACGCGGCAAAGACGATTATTGTCGAAGTGAATCCGCACATGCCGGTTGTCTTTGGCATGGCTACAGACCATATTCATGTATCTGATGTAGACTATATTGTAGAAAGTGATGCGCCCTTAAATATAGCACCGAACCGCGAAGCTAGCGACATTGACCGGCAAATTGCAGGGCAGATTTTCCCGTATTTACACGACGGCATGACCTTGCAGCTCGGCATTGGTGGCATGCCCAATGCCCTTGGTGTACTCATTGCTGAATCGGATTTAAAAGACTTAGGCATGCACACAGAGCTCATGAGTGACGGCTATTTAAATCTCTACAAGGCAGGCAAGATTACGAATAAGAAAAAGACCCTCCAACGGGGCAAAGGAGTCTTTTCCATTTGCATGGGTTCGCCGGAACTGTATGAGTTTCTTGACCACAATCTCGATATTTTGTCGGCTCCTATGTGGTATGTCAATAATCCCGAAACGATTCGCCAGCTCGATGATTTCATTTCGATTAACAGCTGTATTGCTATGGATTTATACGGCCAAGTCTGTTCGGAATCGGCTGGAACGCGGCACATTAGCGGTACGGGCGGTCAGCTCGATTTCGTAACGGGAGCCTATTTAGCACCACATGGTAAGGCCTTCCTGGCGATGCCGTCGATGCACGTCGACAAGAATGGCATGCGCCACTCTCATATTTTGCCGAAATTTACAGGCGGTGACATCATTACGACACCGCGGACGCAAGCTCCTTTTATGGTCACAGAATATGGCGTAGCTAATTTATCGGGCCTCACGACGTGGCAACGGGCGGAAGCGATTATTAACATTGCTCATCCTGATTTCCGGGAAGACTTGATTAAAGCGGCAGGGGAACAGCGGATTTGGCGGCGTTCTAACAAACGCTAAGGAGGCGCATATGACCAACACGCTGACACGACAAGAAACGACGCGTTGGCTGTATCTAGCCTTGAGCGTCGTGCTCCTCATGTGCTTAGGCCTCATTTATGCGTGGTCTGTTTTCCGCGTGCCCTTAGAGCAAGATTTTGGCTGGGCCAAGGCAGAAACGTCGCTGACCTTTTCTATTTCCATGATGATGTTTTGCTTAGGCGGTGTCGTCTCCGGTATCGTCACGGCTAAACGCGGTGTGGCGACAACCCTCGTCGCTTGCGCTGTCTGCTTAGGTGCTGGTTTTGGCGGTGCGTCACAAGTACATTCCCTTCTTGGAATTTATGTGACATATGGTGCGTTGTGCGGCCTCGGTGTCGGCCTTGGCTATAACGCCACTATTAGTACGGCTGTGAAATGGTTCCCTGATAAGACAGGCCTTGTGTCCGGCATTTCCCTCATGGGCTTTGGAGTAGGGGCGATGGTCTTAGGAACGGTGGCGGCTTCGCTCATTGAAAGCATTGGCTGGCGTATGACCTTTGGCGGTATTGGCCTGGTCTTTGGAATCTTAATGCTCGTCGGTGCTCTGGTTCTGCGCCCGGCATCGCCAGCCTTTATCCAGCATATGACCCATGGCAGCAGTGCTAAGACCCAGACTGTAGAAGATTTGTCCTTTCACACGATGTTGCGACGGCGCAATTTTTGGCTCTATTTTGCTTGGGCGGCGTTGCTCAGCGCGGCAGGTCTTGCTGTCATCAATATTTCTACAGCCTATGCCGGTGAGTTTGTAGGACATAATTTGACGGAAGCGGCAGCTCTGGCCGGTATCGTCTCCATTGCTAACGGCGTTGGCCGCGTTGTCTTTGGCCAGCTCTTTGACAGCAAAGGCTACAAGGTGACGATGGTCGTCATTACGACGGCTTGCTTCCTGGCAGGCAGTGCGTTCATTGCGGCCGACATGAGCCGTAGTCTGCCTGTTTTAGTCGCGGCGTTTGTCCTCATTGGCCTCATGTACGGCGGTGTGACACCAACGAACTCTGCCTTTACGGCGTACTTTTTCGGGCGCACCCATTATGCCCTCAACTTTAGCATTACCAATCTTAACTTAATCATTGCTTCGTACGTTGGCCCCTTGTGTGCTAGCGGCGAGCCGTTCTTTGCCTTTGTTCTCTTCCTTGCTTTGGCAGTCGCAGCGTTTATCTTGTTATGCTGCATCCGTCGACCGAGTATGTGAAGATAGAGCATATATATAACCTCAGCAAAGACACTGCTATCGTTCCCACGACGTAGCAGTGTCTTTACTTATGACTTTTTCGTGCTCTTTTGTTGCGAACCATGCAAAAACAAAATTTTTCATTTACAAAGTAAAGTGATAAAATGAACATAGTATAGAAATACAAGAACGGATTTATCAATATACAAGAAGAGAGGTGATGGTATGGTACAACTGTCGTTGGCGTTGACGCAAAAAATAAGCTTATCCCAAATGCAGCGGCTCATGATTCAGCTCATGACACTGCGCGGCCAAGACATGCGGGATTTTTTACAAGAACAAGTCGTGACCAACCCTCTCTTGGATATTCGCTATCCCGATGTCTATCAGGCGAAAGGGCAAAGCCAAGAGAAGCCGCTCTACCAAGTCAAAGCTCATAGTGACTCTTGGGAAGAAAAGCTCATGAAACAGCTGCGGCTCCAGCAAGTACCAAAAGCTATCCTCATGGCAGGAGGCCTGATTATTCAGCATCTCGATGAAAAAGGATTTTGCACGGAAGATATTGATTTCTTAGGCCAGCCGTACCAGTTGTCGGTACAGCAAATGGCAGCGGGTCTCTCTCTCGTCCAGTCTTTTGACCCACCCGGTATTGGTGCCCAGTCGGTGCAAGATTGCTTGCGATTGCAGACGATACGCAGCGGCAAGGCTCCCAAGGGGACGCTCGAACTCGTGACGACTTGTTATGATGATTTTCTCCATGCCCGGTGGGAAACCATTGCTAAGACACTGGACATATCTTTGGCAGAAGTCGGGAAGATTCGTGCCTTTTTAAAGACCTTATCTTTACAGCCTATTGCTACGATGGATGAACGGCACGAATATATTCGGCCTGACGTAGAAATTTACGTAGATAAGGCTGGACAGGTGCAGATTCGTTCGCTCGAAGAATTGCCGGAAGTATTTTTCCGGCACGACCTGTACGCAGCGTATGCGGCCCAAGGAGATGGAGAGACGAAACAATTTATTCGCAAAGCAAAACGGCAATTTCTCGATTTACAAAGTGCCTTAGCGTATCGCTGGAAATCTATTTTCACAGTCCTGTCATACGTTGCAGCCCATCAAGAAGCGCATTTCCGCGAGGGCAAAGCTTTGCGACCTTTGTTGCAGCAAGATGTGGCTCATGCTACAGGCCTGAGTACGGCGACGGTCAGCCGCGTATGCCGCGATAGATATGTGTTATGTAAGCAGCGCGTCGTGCCACTCCAAAGCTTTTTTGCCCGCTCTTACAGCCATCATGCCAGCGTAAGCGGCGTTATTTCCGATAAAGCCATTATGGCCGAATTGACGGCTCTCATTCAGGCTGAAAATAAGCAAAAGCCCTTATCGGACCAAGCCATTATGGAGCATTTTAAGACGCGAAATATTGCCATTGCCAGACGGACGATTGCTAAGTTCCGCACGCATTTACATATTCCCAATAGTACCATGCGCAAGCGCATTCACGCGCTGCAACAAGCCTAGATGACACGTATACGTCAGTATACATGCTATAGAAGTATGCTTAAAGGAGGAATTTCATATTATGTACAAACTTTCGCAAATTGCTGATGAGTACAAGGCTAAATGTATTACGGCAGCCGAAGCGGCAGCACTCGTCAAAGACGGCGACCGCATTTCGTACGGCCTGGGCTGCTCTGCTCCGTATGACATCGATTTGGCCTTAGGCGAACGGGCTAAAGACCTGAAAGGTGTCGAAATCCTTGGCTCGACGATTATCAAAAAAGACCCGTACGCACCGTATGTCCACAGTGAATCGAATGAACAAGTCCGCTTTGCTTCGGCTCATTTAAGCGGTGCTGACCGGAAAATGAATAAAGCTGGCCGTTGCTGGTTTATTCCTATGCTCTTTAATGAATTGCCGAAATATTGGACGAACATTGATAAACTCATCATTCAAGTCCATCCAATGGATAAATGGGGCAACTTCAACTTAGGGCCGCAAGCTTCGGATTTACGGGGACTCTTACGGGCTGCAAAAGAAGTTATTGTCGAAGTGAATACGAATATGCCTCGTGCCCTGGGCTATGAAACGGAACTTAACCTCTGCGATATAGACTATATCGTCGAAGGCTCCAACACGCCTATGCCGGAAATTCCAAACAAACCGGCTACAGACGTAGACAACAAGATTGCAGACATCGTCGTCGGCATGATTGAAAACGGCAGTACTTTACAGCTCGGCATTGGCGGCTTGCCGTCTGCTATTGGACATAAGTTAGCTGAATCGGATGTAAAAGACTTGAGCGGCCATACGGAAATGCTCGTCGATTCGTACGTAGACCTCTACGAAGCAGGGAAGATTACAGGGAAAAAGAATCGTGATAAAGGTAAAATCATGTACGCCTTTGCCGGTGGGACACAGCGGCTCTATGATTTCCTCGATGACAACCAAATCGTCTTCAATGCGCCTGTCAGCTACATTAATAACATTGGCGTCGTCGCTAGTATCGATAAATTTATTTCCATTAACAGCTGTATTGACCTCGATTTATATGGACAAGTCAATGCTGAAACGGCAGGGTTCCAGCAAATCAGCGGCACTGGCGGGCAACTCGACTTTGCTCAAGGGGCTTTTGCGTCAAACGGCGGCAAGAGCTTCATTTGCGTTCATTCGACGCGGAAATTTAAAGACGGCCATGTAGAATCGCTGATTGTGCCGACGCTTCCGAAAGGTACAGTCATTACGACGCCGCGGTCGGCTGTCCATTACATCGTTACGGAATACGGCGCAGCTATGCTCAAAGGCAAATCGACGTGGGAACGGGCAGAAGCACTCATCAACATTGCTCATCCTGATTTCCGGGAAGACCTCATTAAAAATGCAGAAAAAATGGGGATTTGGACGAAGACCAGTAAAATTTCTGAATAATCTATGATACACTATAAGGCATAACGACACTCTCGTCGCTATGCCTTATTTTGGTATACAGGAGATTCTTTTATGCATATACATTCAGAATTAGCCCAGCAAATCGTCGACTCGGCCCAGAAGATTGTGGGCTGGAACGTGAATTTCATTACGAAACAAGGCACGATCATTGCTAGCACTGATGCCAAGCGTATTGGCATGTATCATGCTGCAGGCCATAAAGCGGCCAAGACGAAAGACATACAAATCGTGTCCTATACAGGCGAATACGAAGGAGCTGTTCAAGGGATTAACTATCCCATCATTATGCATCACGACGTTGCCGGTGTCATTGGCATTACAGGTGAGCCGGACATTGTCGGGCAGTACGGCTTTTTATTGACGAAAATTTGCGAAGTCTTTTTGCGGGAATATGAATTAGAAGCCCAGTCCTTTTCGGAGCAGCAACGCATTAGCCATGTCGTGACGGCGTTAATCTATCATGACGTAGACAGTATTGCGCAGCTCATTCAAGACCGAGATATTGGCGCAGATGACGCATTCATCGTTGTGACTCTGGCTTTGACGAACCCAGGAAGCGGCCAAGAACGGCTGGAAAAGCAGCTTATTCAAACGATGCAAGGGTGGCACGTGTCGCTCTATACGTCAATTTACCCGAACACCCTCGTCTTTCTCCTGACAGAACGGGTGTATGACCAATGGAAACGCCAGCTCCGTACGTGGCAACCCCTGTATGGTGAGACTGTCACTATCGGTGTCGGCACGTGGGAGAGAGCTTATACGCTGCATCATTCCTATCGCTTTTCCCAAATGGCTTTGCGCTATGGCCGCAGCAGCGGTGCCTTCTGTGTCTTTGCAGAAAACATGAACGTCGAGCTCCTCTTAGAAAGCATCGATGCCCCTGTGCGGCGGCAATATAAAGAACGGCTTTGTGCGCACTTATCCGCTGCCGACCTGGCCTTACTGCATGCCTATTATGCCCATGATTTATCCATTCAAGAAACGGCAGACGCTTTGCACATTCACAAAAATACATTGCAATACCGGCTCAAACGGATTCACGAGAAATCCGGTTTAGACCCACGTAAATTCCGCGATGCTGTTCCCTTGTACATTGCCGTCCAGATGAACGATTAACTTGTCAGAGAAGACAAAAAGTAAGACGTAATTTCATGTCCTCGTACATAGTAAAAGACCTCGTCCTTTGATACACTATGGATAACACATAACGTAGGTAGTTTCGTACATAGGAGATGAGACACATGAAAATTGTCGTAGCAATCGATTCCTTAAAAAATAGTTTGACCTCTATGGAAGCAGGCAAAGCCATTGCCCAAGGTATTTACAATGCTTTTGGTACAGAAGACGTGCAAGTCGTCGTCAAACCCTTAGCCGACGGTGGTGAAGGTACTGTCGAAGCCTTAGCGGAAGGGCTCCACGGCGAACTCGATTCGGTCAGCGTACACGGTCCTCTTTCCAGTGCTGTTACCTGTCCGTATGCCTATATTCCCCAGTCGAAAACGGCAGTCATCGAAATGGCTGGTGCTGCTGGTATTGGCCTCGTGCCTGATGCACAGCGCAATCCCTTAGAAACGACGACGTACGGCGTGGGCGAAGTGATTCACCATGCCATTAAACAAGGCGTGCGCCATTTCATCATCGGTATTGGCGGCAGTGCGACTAGCGATTGCGGCCTTGGCATGCTCCAAGCTTTAGGATATGTTTTTAAAGATAGTGACGGCAATCCTGTGGGACTTGGCGGTAAAGCCATGGAACGAGTCGCCTCTGTCGATACGAGCGGAGCCCTGCCGGAACTGTCTGAATGTGTCTTTGATATTGCTTGTGACGTGACCAATCCCTTGTATGGCCCAACTGGTGCAGCCCATATCTTTGGCCCTCAAAAAGGAGCAACACCGGAGATTGTTGGACGTTTAGATGCAGGCAGCCGCAATGTCGCCGCTGTCACAGCAACCCTTCTCGGCGAAGACTTGTCCCAAACACCTGGTGCCGGTGCTGCTGGTGGATTAGGGTTTGCCTTTCTGGCCTATCTCCATGGCACGCTCCGTTCAGGTATCCAAATCGTCTTAGATGCCATTCGTTTAGAAGAAACACTAGCTGATGCGGAATACGTCGTTACGGGCGAAGGCCGCTTGGATGCACAGACAGCCATGGGCAAAGCTCCTATCGGCGTAGCTCACTTGGCGAAAAAACACGGTGCGAAAGTGATTGCCTTAGCAGGTTGCACGACAGAAGACGCCAAAGCGTGTAACCAAAGTGGTATTGATGCGTTCTTCTCCATTGTCGATACGGCGATGCCTTTGGCTGAAGCTATGAAGAAAGATGTAGCCTTGAAAAATATGACTAATACAGCTACGCAGGTCTTTAATTTAGTGCGTGTTGCTGCGCATTAATGATACACTAAAAAAGACGCTACCTTTGATGCGTACCCCCTTTACTGGACAACCCAGTGAAGGGGGTATTTTCATGAAATATAGCTATGAATACAAAAGACAGTGCGTAACATTGTATCGCCAAGGCAGTTGGCCTCTGACACCAAAAGGAGTACAGCCCCAACATTTTCGAGACATGATTCGCCGATGGGCAAAGAGAGAAGAAGCGCAAGGTCCGGAAGCCCTGCGCCATAAGGCGCAAAACAAAGTATGGACGGCAGCAGAAAAACTAGCGTTAGTTGCGAAAA
>OIXX01000252.1_pt1 | contig 40069 bp, 30 predicted proteins | sample 1588161 | NCBI WGS metagenome assembly OIXX01 (sample SAMN03283274) | human gut metagenome | biome: human-associated habitat; material: feces | host: Homo sapiens | place: Peru | collected 2012
GGTCGCGCGCGCGGACGTGGTGTAAGAGTGTCCTGAGGTCCGTCGCTGCAAGTCCCGATATTACTCCTTCTTTAGACCGCGCCTCTCGACTATCTCGTCCACGATCTCCTTGGCGCGCCGCCCGAGCGCGCGGCGCCTCCCCTCCGTCGGGGCCTGCCTGTCCGCGGGCTCGGCGAAGCCCTCGGCGGCCGATGCCTCGGAGAACACCCGCTGCTGGGACCACTGCCCCTCGGTCTCCATGAGGCTCGCGCACGTCAGGCGCAGCATCGACTCCCTCGAGGGGAAGGACTGCACGACCCTGTAGCGGCGCTTGATCTCGCGGTTGGCGCGCTCCTGGACGTTGTTGGTGCGGAGCTTGGGCCAGTGAGCCCTGGGGAAGGCCGTGAACGCCAGCGCGGAGTCCTCGGCCCGCTCGAAGACCTCGCCGGCCCTGGCGGACACCGACGCCACCCAGGGCACGGCCTCGGCCCACACGCAGCGCGCGAGGTCGGGGTCGTCCTGGTAGACCGCGGCGTGCACGAGGTCCCTGACGGCGGCCTTGGAGCCCTCGGGCCTGCCCGAGCAGGCGCTCTGGAGGTTGCGCTGCAGGTGCGTCACGCAGCGCTGCCAGGCGCATCCCTGGAACAGGCGCGAGACGGCGGCCGCGAGCCCGGCGTGGCTGTCGGAGACCACGAGGCGCACGCCGGACAGCCCGCGCTCGCGCAGCCCGCCGAGGAAGGCCGCCCAGGAGTCCTCGCTCTCGGTGTCGACCACGTCGCAGCCCAGGAAGTGCTTGCGCCCGTCGGCGCCCAGCCCGATCGCGGTCACGACGCCCTGCGAGACGACCGACGAGCCGACCCTGCAGCTCATGTAGGTGGCGTCGAGCCACAGGTAGCAGCACGGCGTGCCGGACAGGTCGCGGCGGCGGAACTCGGCCACCTCGGCGTCGAGGCCGGAGCAGAGGCTCGAGACCTCCGAGCTCGACAGCGAGGATATGCCCAGCTTGGACGCCACGCGCTCGACCTTGCGGGTGGACACGCCGCACACGTACATCTCCTGCACGATGGCGGCCACCGAGGTGTCGACGCGCGACCAGCGCGCGAGCATGCCCTCGGGGTAGTAGGTGCCGTGCCTGAGCTTGGGTATCTCGAGCTCCACGTCGCCCACGGCGGTCCTGAGCGACCTGGTGCGGTAGCCGTTGCGGCTGTTCTCCCTGCCGCCGCCGCGCTCGTTGCGGCCCGCGCCGCACATCTGCTGGGCCTCGGAGTCCATCAGCGCGTTCATCACGCCGCCCAGCACCCTGCACGCGAACTCGCGCGCGTCGCCGCACTCCCGCCAAAGCCGCGCCGCCTCGAGGGCCTCGTCGCGGCTGAGGCGCAGTACACTCTCTTCTTGGGGCATCGCCTTTCCTTCCATTCGTCACCTTCACTACTCCAACGACGAATTCTAGGCGGTGCCCCCGCCCTTTCAAGGAAGGGCGGGGGCGGGGCATGCCCCGCCTCTTACACCACATCTCTGCGCGCTACCATTTCGACTTGCGCTTTGGTCTAATTAGTCCAAAATTGCTGCTACCAAATCGGTAACAGTACTCATATTTGATGTTTTTTGACCAGCAGGTATCCCCGCCTTAGCAAATCGATAGCAAAACGGGCTCCAGACCGCTGAATCGTACCGCTATGGCACGTCCGCAATCCGGAACCCGGTCCAAATTGAGTTATTGCGCTGTGTTAGGCCAAAACGTCCGACAAAATCTCAATCAGGCTGTCCACGTCGGCTTCCTCGCAGACAAGCGGCGGCAGGAAACGCAGCGTGTGGGCGCCCGTGGCGTTAATCACGGCGCCAGCGGCCAGCGCGCGGGCAACAATATCATGTGCATCGCCCGCAGCGTCATCCAGATCGCAGCCGAGCATTAAGCCGCGACCGCGTACCTCGACCACATGCGGCAGCTTGGCGAGCTTTGCCTCCATATAGGCGCCTACCTTGGCGGCATGCTCGCCATAATCGCCGCGCACGAGCGCGGAGAGCGTCGCGGCGCACGCCGCGACAGCCAAGCAGCTACCGCCAAAGGTCGAGCCGTGGTCGCCCGGCTTAAACGCATCGGCGATCTTCTTCTTTGCCACCACGGCACCCATGGGCACGCCATCGGCAATGCCCTTGGCAAGGCTCATAATGTCGGGCTCCACGCCATAGGTCTGGAATGCAAACGGCTTGCCGGAGCGGAAGATGCCACACTGGACCTCGTCGGCGATAAGAACGGCGCCCACCTCGTGTGCCAAGTCGCGCGCCGCCGTCATAAACTCCTCGGTCATGGGGTGCACACCGCTCTCGCCCTGAATCGGCTCGAGCATGACGGCGCAGACCTCGCTCCCCAACTGCTTAAAGATCGAGCGCAGTTCGTCGACATCGTTGGGCGTGCAGGCCACAAAGCCACCCGGCAGCGGACGGAAACTGTCCTGTAGCCAATCCTGCATGGTGGCGGCAATGGTCTCGAGCGTACGGCCGTGGAAGCCGCCGCGCATGCATACGATGGTGTTGCCGCCGTTACCAGCACGCTTGGCGTACAGACGCGCGAGCTTCATCGATCCCTCGTTGGCTTCGGCACCAGAATTGGCAAAGAACGTCTCCCACACTTGCTCGTCCGCAGCCGGGGCACCGAGCGCAGCGGCCGTGGTCTCATCGCCGGCGGCAATGGCATCGGCCAGAACGCACGCACCATCTACGTCGTCATTGGCAAGCTTGGACAGCAGCGCCGCGACCTGTCCACGCTGCTCGATGTAGAAGTAATTGGAGACATGCATGAGCTTTTTGGTCTGTGCCTCGAGCGCGGAGAGCACTGCAGGGTTGCCGTGGCCCAGGCTGCACACACCAATACCAGCAAGAAAGTCAAGATACTCGCGGCCGTCATCGCCGGTGAGCTTCATGCCGTGACCCTCGACAAACTCTACCGGAGAGCGACCAAAGGTATGCATAACGTAATGGGATTCGAGCGATTGTTGAGTTGCAAGTGACATGGGATGCCTTTCGTTGGGCGCCGTACGGCGCAGGGCTATGGGTGCAGGGACGCGACGACCGCGGGTCAGCTAGACCGTCTGGAGCTTCTCGACCTCGTCGAGGTTCTCGGTCAGGCGCGCCGCAAACGTCGAAAGCGGGTGCGGATGCGTATCGAACTCGTAGGCCATCTCGGTGGAGTGGATCACGGTACCGACGCCAGCATCGGTCAGCAGCTCCAGCAGCAGCGAGTGCGGCGTCGTGCCGTTGATGATGTGGGCTCGGAACACGCCGGCGGTAAGCGCATCGACGGCGGCGCGCAGCTTGGGGATCATGCCCTTGTCGACCTCGCCGCCATAGAGCATCTCATTGACCTCGTCGAGCGTCAGGTTGGAGATAAGCGAATCCTTGTCGCTAAAGTCCTTGTACAGACCGTCGACATCGGTCAAAAAAATCGCCTTGTGCGCATGGAGCGCCGCCGCAACGGCACCGGCGGCGGTGTCGGCGTTGATGTTGAAGAAGCCGCCGTCCTCTCCCGCCGCGACCGTGGCGATAACGGGAATGTACTCGCTGTCGAGCAGGCGCTCGATATAGTCGGTGTTGACGTGCGTGACCTTGCCTACGCGGCCGAGTTCTGGGTCAAGTGGCTCGGCGATTAGGGTACCGGCGTCGCTGCCGGACACGCCCACGGCCAGGTTGCCGTGGTGGTTGAGCGCCGCGACCAGCTCCTGATTGACCTTGCCGCCCAGTACCTCGCGCACGATATCCATGGTGGCAGGCGTAGTCACGCGCTGGCCGTTCTTAAACTCGACGGGAATGTCGTAGTGGCTGAGCGCCTCGTTGATGGCCTTGCCGCCACCGTGCACGATAACAGGGCGCATGCCGATAATCTTGAGCAGGACGATGTCGCTCATCACGTCACGACGCAGCTGCTCGTCGACCATGGCGGCACCGCCGTACTTGATAACGACCGTCTTACCGGTCAGGTTCTTAATCCATGGCAGCGCCTCGAACAGCAGCTGCGCGGTAACTTCGTTGGATTCGCTCGAGCGACAATCGCGTGCGAACTTCATAGTCTGCCTCGTCTTTCGTGTAGCTATCGCGCCGTACCTCGTTGCCCGCGATTGCAGCGGGACGCGCGGCACATCGGGAGTCTAGGAACGGTAATCGCCGTTAATGGAGATGTACTCGTGCGTGAGGTCGCAAGTCCACACGGTGGTTGCCGCGTCCCCCGCGCCCAGGTCTGCCGAGATCACAATCTCGGGTGCCTCAAAGCGACGCAGCGCCTCGTCCTCGTCAAAGGGAACGGTCAGGCCATCACGGCAGACGGGCATACCCATCATATCGATGGACACATCTTCTTGGTTAAACTGCACGCCGCACTTGCCAAGCGCCATGGCAACGCGGCCCCAGTTGCAGTCGTGACCGGCGATGCAGGTCTTGACGAGCGGCGAGTTGGCGACAGCACGAGCGGCGATATCGGCCTCCTCGTCGTTCACGGCGCCGGTGACGTTAACCGTCACGAGCTTGGATGCGCCCTCGCCATCTGCGGCGATGTTGCGCGCCAAGCTCTCGCACACCTCATGCACGGCAAAGGCCAGCTCGTCGAAGGCGTCAGAGCCCTCGACAATAGGCTCGGCATCTGCGGCAGCGCCGGAAGCAAGCATGATGCAGGTGTCGTTGGTCGAAGTATCGGAGTCGACCGTTACCTTATTAAAGGTCTGCTTGACGGTGGAGAGCAACAGGGCGTGGAGCGCTGCCGGCTCGACGGGGGCATCGGTAGTGATGACCGCGATCATGGTTGCCATGTTGGGCATGATCATGCCCGAGCCCTTGCACATACCGCCCACCGTATAGGCATTGCCCGCGTGCCCCGCGGCCTCACTGCGGTAACACACGGCATACTCCTTGGAGTGCGTGTCGGTCGTCATGATAGCGCGGGCAGCATCGGCGCCACCGTGGGCAGAGAGCGCTTCGTAGGCGGCAGGAACGGCAGTCTCAAACGTGTCGATCGGCAGAATCTGACCAATTACGCCCGTGGAGGCGACCAGAATCTGCTGGGGCTCGCAGCCGATGACCTGCGAGGCGATGTTGCAGGTCTCTCGCGCGCAGGCAAGACCGGTCTCACCCGTGGCGGCGTTGGCATTGCCAGAGTTGACCGAAACACCGGCAATGACGCCGTAGCCCTTGTCGGCGCCGCCCAGGTTGGCGCGGCTCACCTGCACGGGCGCCGCACAAAAGCGGTTAGTCGTAAACACGCCGGCCCCGGGACAGGGTTTATCGGGCACGACGAGCGCGTAATCCAGGCGCTCGGGATTCTTGCGGAATCCGGCATGGATGCCCGCCGCCTTAAAGCCGGCTGCCGCCGTTACGCCGCCCTCTACGGCATGAATCTTGATATCGAACTGCTCAGCATTCATCGTCTTTATGACTCCTTATGTCAAACAAAAAATGGACATCGATTGGTGCGCCATGCCAGCCACAATCATGAGACCAGCTTAAGAGTGGCGCCCCACTCGATGCCCGACCACCAAATCGTTAACAATCGAATGTGCTACACCGGGCACGCCACTGTGGGCAAGCCTCGTCGCTCGTCAAAACCAAAGACGATGTTGGCGCACTGGACCGCCTGGCCTGCTGCACCCTTGCACAGATTGTCGATGGCACCCGTAGCCACCAGAACGCCCGCGCGCTTGTTGAGCACGAGGCCGATCTGGGCGGCGTTGGTGCCGACGACCGAAGCCGTCTTGGGCTGCTGGCCGGCATCGAGTACGCGCACGAAGGTGCGACCGGCGTAGAACTGCTGGTAATGGTCGACAACATCCTCGAGGGTCAAGGTATCGATAGCCTGCGGCGCAAGCGGCATCGTCACCGTAGAGAGTAGACCGCGCTTGAGCGGTGCCAAGTGCGGGGTAAAGACGACACGATCGGTTAGGCCCAAGATCTGCTCGATTTCGGGCGTGTGACGATGCTTGCCCACGCCATAGGCCTCCAGGTTTTCGTCCGCGCTGCAAAAATGCGTACGGGCGTTGCAGGACTTACCGGCACCCGTTACACCGCTGATAGCGTCAACGATCACGGGGCCGCTCTGGGCAACCCAGCCGGCGCGTACGGCAGGTGCGGCGGCAAGGCTCGTTGCGGTGGGATAGCAACCGGCGCAGGCGACCAGTACGGGCTTGCCATCGGCGTGGTCGGATGCAGCGGTCTCCAAATCCTGGCAGAACAGCTCGGGCAGGCCGAAAGCGCGGGTCTTGAGCAGCTCGGGGCTCGTGTGCTCGGCGGCATACCAAGCCTCAAAGGTGGCCGGATCGCTCAGGCGATAGTCGGCCGAGAGGTCAATGCAGGAGACGCCCGCGGCAAGCAAGGCGGGCACCTGTGCCATGGCAGCCGTGTGCGGCACGGCCAAAAAGACCACGTCGCAGTTCTTGAGCTCGGGGGCGTCATGCGTCGTGAAGACAAGGTCGCTTACGCCAGTGAAGCTCGGGTACACCGCAGACAACGGCTGGCCGGCATCGGCGTTGGACGTAATGGCAGCAAGTTCAAACTCGGGATGACCGAGGACGAGGCGAATAAGCTCGGCGCCGGCATATCCAGCCGCACCGACGATTCCAACCTTTATAGACATATCAGACTCCTTGTCTGCAGTTATGCACCAATGCGCATCCCGCAGCCGTGGTTATGAAGTGAGTTGAAACTTTAGCACCAAAAGATGCATATATACGCAAATCTTTTGTATATTCATGCATTGAAACAGTCCCGACACATTCACTCGAAGGAATTGACAAATAAATGCGGGCCCCATATTGCCCAGTGCGCCTTACGGTGACGTTGCAATGTGGGACCCGCTACATGCGAGAATTTAAATTGTCGAAGCTTGCTGAGAGACTCGTTTAGAGTTCGACCGGCACCCATTCGTCATGGTTGCAGATAAAGGCCTCGGGTTCCTCCACGCTAAAGAAGACGAGCGTGGGATCGCCTGCGCCCTCGTAGTGCTCGCCTAGGCGCTCCAGGTGCTTCCAGCCTGCCTCGCGCATATCGGGAGCAGCCTGGTCATCCAGACTCGCATGCCCGCGCAAGATGAGCCAGCCATGGCCCGGCCACCAACTCGTGGCCTCAAAGCGTTGATTTTGCAGTAGCTCTTGCCACACGTCTTTGGTGCGCGCCGTTACAAACCACAGCTTACCGTCCTGGATCTGCGCAAACGAAAACGGACGCACATGCGGCTGTCCGTCAACGCTCGTCGCCAAATACCATGCCGGCACCGACGTCAGATACTCCAACACCGTATTCAATCCGTCCATGCGTCCTCCTGACGCTCGCTAATTTGGAATGAGCAGTTAATTTGGGACGGGGCTATTTTAGCTACCCCTTGACTGCCAATGAATTATTTGGACCAGGATAATTGTCAGCTGGCATATGGGGGTAGCTAAAATAGCCCCGTCCCAAATTAACTACCCCGGAATACTGGTTGGTGAGGGTTAAAGCTCCAGGCGCTCCTCGCTGCCGTCGATATCACAGAAGCGGGCGACGATATTGCGCGCCGAGAAAAACGCAAGGCGACCGTCATTGGCGCTCTCGTGTTCCTCGCCAATGCCCAGCATATGCTTAAAACCTGCCTCGCGCACCCGGTCGCTCACGACCGCGTCGTCCTCGAGCGCGGCCTCGCCGGTCAGCACAATCCAACACTCCCCCGGTTTCCAACCCGAAACCTCAAACTTGGGGTTCGCGCTGAGCTCGGCCCACACGTCCTTATCGCGCGAGGTGCAAAACCACAGTTTGCCATCATCGACCATGGCAAACGAGAACGGCCTCACGCGCGGCTGATGTCCGTCCGCCACGTCGATCGTGGCGAGATACCACGCCGGAATACGCCTAAGATACGAGCAGGCGCGCTCGAGCTGCGCCGTGCGGTCGTTGTCGGTCATAGGACCCCTTTCCTGCGCTCGAATCGCGCCTAAACAAGTTGAAGATTGATGACGATGACGCAGATGAGCAGCAACGCCGTAACCATCGCCGCCAACGCATCGCCGCGGCCAAATGCAAGCGCATGCAGACGTGTGCGGCCCTGCTCGCCATGATAGCAACGGGCATCCATGGCGGCAGACAACGTCTCGGCATGACGAAACACGCCCGTGAACAGCGGAATCGCCACACTGCCAAGCATACGCACGCCGCCGAGCGGGCCTCCCGTCACGCGCGCACCGCGGCTTGCCTGCGCATCGGCCGTCTGCTTCATCTCGGTGGCAAACTGCGGCATAAAGCGCAGCGCGATACCCATGATCATGCCGAGCTCGTGCGCAGGAAGTCCCACACGCGCAAACGGCGCGAGCAGGCGCTCAAAGCCCGCGGTGAGGTCGAGTGTCGGTGTGGCGAGGGTGATAGCGCTCATACCGGCCATCATCAAGGTCAGGCGGCACGCCATAAAGGCGGCGGAATGCAGCGAGCCCTCGCTTATCTGCAAAAAGCCGAGCTGCCACAGAATGCGCCCGCTCTGGTCGGAAAACAGGTTGAGCACCGCGACCACCGCGACGATCGCCAGCAGCGGCGCCATCGATGACAGGACGCGACGAGCCGGCACCCGGGACACGGTATAGATCAGGACAACGAAGATTGCGACCGGGACCAGTCCGCGGAAGCTGCTGACCGTGAGCGCCGTGATCAGAAACACAAAGCCCAAGAGCAACTTGGTTCGCGGGTCCAGGCGGTGGATTGCACTATCGCCGGGATAGTAGCTGCCAAACGAAAACGCCTCCATTAGCAGCCCTCCTCTCGCGCGACCGTCTTGGGTGTAGCAATGTCCGCGACGTTAGAAGGACCGTCCGAGCGACCGATTAGCAGGTCCACCAACTCGTCGGCCAGTGACTCAACCGTATAGAGGCCGTCGAAGCGCAGCGGCATGCCTGCCTTCGCAAGCGCCAGCGCCATGCGCTGAGCAGTGGGAACACCCAAACCGATCGACTTGAGCTCATCGGCATGCGCAAACACCTGCGCGGGGGCTCCCTCGGCAAACACCGCACCTTCGTTCATTACGACGATACGGTCGCAGCAATTGGCCAAGTCATCCATGCTGTGCGAAACCATGACAACGGTCAGGCCATCGCGGTGAAGCCGATCGATGAGCTCCAGAAAATCACTGCGCGCCGCTGGATCGAGCCCAGCCATGGGCTCATCGAGTACCAAGACCTCGGGCTCCATGGCAAGCACGCCAGCAAACGCCACACGCCGCTGCTGCCCGCCCGAGAGCTCAAAGGGGCTCTTGTCGCCCACCGTGGCCAGGTCGAGGCCCACGCGCGCGAGCGATGACTCAACGCGGCGGGCAACCTCGGCCTGCGACAAGCCCAGGTTATGCGGACCAAATGCCACGTCCTGTGCCACGGTCTCGGCAAACAGCTGACGTTCTGGATACTGAAACACCACGCCGACCTTTGCCTTAACCGCGGCGACATCTTTCTTGTTTACCAGGTCGAGCCCCAGCGCGTAAACGGAACCCTCCTGGGGACGAATCAGGCCGTTGAGATGCTGAACCAGCGTCGACTTACCCGAACCGGTATGGCCCGCAAGGCCCAGGAACTCGCCACGACACACCGTTAGCGACACATCGCGCAACGCCCAGGGGCTGCTGGGGTCGTTGCCCCAGAGGGCCTGTTTGCTCGATGCGCCCTCGGCGGCCGAGCGCTTGTGCCAACGACGACGCTCGCGGGCGCTCAGCGCATAGCTATACGAAAGATGCGAAATCTCGATGACGGGCTCCAGCGCGTCTGCACCATCGATTGCAGAGGAGACGTTGTCGGGAATACGAGGATCGGATGCGAGAAGCCGTCCGGCGATGCCTGCCCTACTCCGCTCGGTATAAGCCTGCGCTATATCGGCGACCATATCCGCCTCGCGCACCTGTGCGCAAATGGGCACGCCCTTCGCGCGAAGTGCCTTGCCAAGACAGCACGATGCCGGCATATCCAGGTTCAGCCGCGCGAGTTCGTCCGCCCGCGTCAAGATCTCCTCGGGCGTACCGAGCATGGCAACGCGGCCCGCTTGGAAGACAGCAACGCGATCGGCCTCAGCGGCCTCTTCCATAAAGTGCGTAATCATCACGATGGTCATGCCGCGTTCGTGCAGCGCGTGACAGGCCTCCATAAGGCCCTTGCGCCCGCGCGGATCGAGCATCGAGGACGCCTCGTCCAAAATGAGCACGCGCGGCTCCATGGCGAGCACGCCGGCAAGCGCCACGCGCTGCTTTTGTCCGCCCGAGAGAGCGTGGGTCTCGTGTCGCTCAAAGCCCACCAGACCAACGGCCTTCAGCGCCTCGCGCACGCGCTGTGCGATCTGGGCCGATTCAACCCCTAAGTTCTCGGGACCAAACGCAACATCGTCCTCGACAAGCGTCGCCACAAGCTGATCGTCGGGATTCTGGAACACCATGCCCGCAGTCGAGCGGATGTCGTAGACCAGCTCGGGATCGGACGCGTCCATGCCGTTGACGCACACCGTTCCCGTATCGGGCTGCAGCAGCGCGTTCAAATGCTTGGCAAACGTCGACTTGCCCGACCCGTTTCCGCCGAGGATGCAGAAAAACTCGCCATCCTCGATGTTCAGATCGATGCCATCGAGCGCCGGTGCCGCACCGTCATAGCTAAAGGAAACGCCCCGACACTCAATCATGCGCGGCCTTTGACCTGGTCCTTCTTGGGCGTAATGAGATTAGAGACCGCCTTGTACACCGCCAGCGTCAACACCGAGTTGAGCACGGTCTTGATAAGGTTGAACGGCAGCACAGCGGGAATCATGAGCGGCAAAATCACGTCGACCGAGCCATACCAGAACCAAACGCCAATGGTCAAATTCGCGACCATAGAAAGCACCGTAGCGGCAATAACGCCCAGCGCCAGGCCAATCACGGCACCCTTGTAGGTGCGCATCTTCTGATAGACGATAGCCGCAGGCAGGATATAGCCCAGCGTGGCAACCAAATTCATAAGTGCACCGACCCAATCGCCCGTGGTAAGCGCATGGATAACAATCGCCATAGCGGCAACAGCGGTGCCGGCACCAGGGCCATACGCAAATCCACACACCATCGCCGGCACCAGCGACGGGTCATACGTCAAAAACGGCGCCGAGGGGAGGATGGGCAGCTGCACATACATAAACAGTGCTCCCAAAGCGCACATCAACGCCATGGTAACGAGCTGTTTGGTGGTCCACCTATTCGTGTTCTCAAAATGGATATGCTGCGACTGTTCAGACATAAGATCACCTGCCTCTTTCATCCGGACTCTAACCGTTGGTACTGGGATCTCACCAGTTCAGCCGGCATGCGAACCAACGCACACACGGGTCGCGGACTCATCGGCTCGAACACAGGCACCTCGCCTGCGCCGCGGCACCCCTTTGGCACCGCCCGTTTTACCGCCAGTGGGGAATTCCACCCCGCCCTGAAACAGCAATTGCAAGTGTAGCACGAGCAGACGCTCGCGCAAGTATGCCGAGGGTTATTTATGGTGGGGGAAACGCTCCAGAAATACACCCGGGACAAGTTGGAACGACAACCACGTTCTCCGTTCAAGCCAAAGTGGTGCGCCTTTCGCGCAAAGCGCGAAACAGCAAAAGGGACACGTATTCCCATCAATCACGTCCTTCTCCGCGAGCCGACCTCAAGTCCGTAAACGCAGGGGATCCGGGGGCGTGACGGGGGTTTCTCTCCGGAACATTCCGCAGGACGCAAAGAGGCTCCGCAGCGCAAAGCGCGAAGCGGAGCCTCTTTGCATGTCCGAGGACGTTCCGGAGAGAAACCCCCGTCACGCCCCCGGATTCCCGGTGGGAGTTCTAGACCGTGTCGGCCTTAGTACATACCGCCGCCCTGCTGACCAGCGGTAGCAGCGGCGATAGCGTCCTCAAGCTGAGTGTTCTTGGGCACATCGGAGACGGTGGCCTCGGTGATGAGGATCAGGCTGGCGACAGAAGCAGCGTTCTGCAGGGTGACGCGGCTGACCTTGACGGGGTCGAGGACGCCCATCTCGATCATGTCGCCCCACTCGCCGTTGGCAGAGTTGAGACCCTGGCCGGCGGGCAGCTCGGCAACCTTGTCGACCACGACAGCGCCCTCAAAACCAGCGTTCTTGGCGATGGTGGCGACCGGAGCGGTCAGAGCCTTCTTGACGATGTCGACGCCGATCTTCTCCTCGGGGTCGTCGATCTCGACAGCATCGAGCGCAGGCGCAGCGTCCATGAAGGCGACGCCGCCACCGGCGACAATGCCCTCCTCGACAGCGGCGCGGGTTGCCTGCAGGGCGTCCTCGACGCGGTGCTTGATCTCCTTGAGCTCGGACTCGGTAGCAGCGCCGACCTTGATGACGGCAACGCCACCGGAGAGCTTGGCCAGGCGCTCCTGGAGCTTCTCACGGTCGAAGTCAGAGGTGGTGTTCTCCATCTCGCCCTTGATCTGAGCGATGCGGGCGTCGATGGCCTCCTTGGAGCCAGCGCCGCCGACGACGACGGTGTTGTCCTTGGAGATGGTGACGGATTTAGCGGTACCGAGCATATCGGCGGTGATGTCAGCAACCTTCACGCCCAGCTCGTCCAGAGCGGCCTGACCGCCGGTGAGGACGGCGATATCCTCGAGGATGCGCTTGCGGCGATCGCCGTAGCCCGGAGCCTTGACGGCGCAGACGTTGAGGGCGCCACGGATCTTGTTGAGGACCAGGGTCGGCAGAGCCTCGCCGTCGATGTCCTCAGCGATGATGAGCAGGCCACGGCCGGCGCGCTGGACAGCCTCGAGAACAGGCATGATGTCCTGAACGTTGGAGATCTTCTGGTCGGTGATGAGGATGTACGGATCCTTCATCACGGCCTCCATGCGGTCGTTGTCCGTGACGAAATAGGCAGAGACATAGCCCTTGTCGAACTGCATGCCCTCGACGGTGTCGATGGTAATGTCGAACGTCTGGGAATCCTCGACGGTGATGACGCCGTCCTTGCCCACGACCTCCATGGCCTCGGCGATCTTCTCGCCAACCTTGGGGTCACCGGCGGAGATGGTGCCGACGGAAGCGATCTGCTCCTTGGTCTCGACCGGCTTGGCCTGCTTCTTCATCTCGTCAACGGCGGCGTTTACAGCCTTGTCGATGCCGCGACGGATGGCCAGCGGGTTGGCGCCAGCGGCGACGTTGCGCAGACCGTCGTTGACGATAGCCTGAGCGAGCAGGGTTGCGGTGGTGGTGCCATCACCCACGGTGTCGTTGGTCTTGGTGGCGACCTCCTTCACCAGCTGAGCGCCCATGTTCTCGATGTTGTCCTCGAGCTCGATCTCCTTAGCGACGGAAACGCCATCGTTGGTGATGGTCGGGGCACCAAACGAGCGCTGCAGAGCGACGTAACGGCCCTTGGGGCCCATGGTGACGGTAACGGCGTCGGCCAGAGTGTTGACGCCCTTTGCGAGCTTGGCACGGGCATCGGTGTTGAACGTAATGTTCTTTGCCATGGTAGGTAATCCTCCAAAAGAAATGTGACTCGCGGCGCCGCTTCCGAGTCTTATACGGCGCCGCGTTCAACGACGAATCAGAGATTCTGACGAGACTAAGCCTCGACGACGGCGTAGATGTCGTCGGCGCGCATCAGCAGATACTTCTCGCCGTCGACCTTGACCTCATTGCCACCAAACTTACCGTAGATGACAACGTCGCCAACCTTGACGTCCATGGGGACGCGCTCGCCCTTGTCGTTGACCTTGCCAGCGCCAACGGCAACGATGGTGCCGCGCTGCGGCTTCTCCTGAGCGTTGCTGGCGATGTACAGACCAGAGGCGGTCTTCTGCTCGGCCTCGTCGGGCTTGACCAGGACGCGATCTGCAAGCGGCTTCAAAGACGACATGCTTGTTTCCTCCTTTGTGGGCCGCGCGGTCATGCCGCGCGGGTTAACCCTTTTTGTTTGCGTACGCGTTGAATGGTACCCACGAATGGCGGGTTATACAACACAGAGTCAAAAAATCTTATTTTTTGGCACTTAGATTTTCTGAATTCCGGAGGATAACCAAACGGTCGCTCCCGAGGCGGGCCGGAGGGTCGGTGTGCAAGGTTTCCTGCTCGGGCAGTCCTGCTCGCACGAAGGCCACATTAAGTGGCCTTCGGCTCGTGCGGAACTCGCGATAAACCTTGCACACCGACCCTCCGGCCCGCCTCGGGAGCTAGGGCAGCTTACTCGAGCCCGGTATTCAGAAAAGTCATTGCAGCAAAATGGCGATGCGGATGGGGCACACAAGAAAGAGAGATGTGGGAGTTAGCGTTCGTAGATGAGATTGCCCGCAAGATAGGTCGCTTGGACCTTGGTGGCTTGCAGTTCTTGCGGGTCAACGGTGAGCGGGTTTTGATCGAGGACTACCAGATCGGCGTATTTGCCGGGCTCCAGGCTGCCAAGGTTTTGCTCGTCGCCTGCCGCGTAGGCGCTGCCCAGGGTGTAGTTGCGCAGAGCCGTAGCCGCGTCGATGCGCTCGCTGGGAAGCCAGCCGCCCTCAGGCCAGTGACTGCGAGGGTCTTGGCGCGTGATGGCCGTGTAGAGCACGTTCATGCTGGTAACGGCTGTGATGGGGCTATCGGTACCGAAAGCTTGGCGGATGCCGCGATGCTTATAGGTCGCAAACGGCCACATGATGCGGCTGCGCTCCAAGCCCAGATCGCGCTCCGGGCCACCCGGGTCGAGCGTGATGTGGCAAGGCTGGCTCGAGGCAATGACGTTGAGCTTGCGCAGACGGTCGATGTCCTGGGGCAAGAGATTCTCCAGATGCTCAAGCGTATTATGGCCGTGCGGGGGCAGACCGTAAAGTTCTGCCGCCTCCTCAAAGATATCGAGCGCAGCATGGATGGCACCGTCTCCGATAACGTGGATGCGCACGGTGTGGCCGCGCTCGGCTGCCGCCAGAACCAACTTGCGCATGCGCTCGACAGGAACCGTCAGGCGACCCTGGTCGCCCGGGAAGCGCGGGTTGGTATAGGGTTCAGTGAGGTATGCGGTATGCTCGCTCGACACGCCGTCGAAGAACTGTTTAAAGCCTGGCGCCGAGAGCAGCGCGTTGTTCGCGTAGCGGGTCTGGAGTTCTTCCAAGCGCGATTGGTCATCCTGCAACGTGGGGAACAGGTGAGCGCGAATGCCCAGCTTGCCGGCGGCCTGCAGCTTGTCGTAAACATCGTCGCGAATAAAATCGCAGCCCGGCATGGGCATGAGCGACATATCGCAGATCGAGGTGATGCCTTGCTCGGCCATACGCTTCATCTGGTCGGCGTAAGCGCTCGCGATGCGGTCCTCGCCCAGCCACTCCAGGCAGCGCGGCAGCAGCTGCATAGCAGCTGCCTCGTGGACAATACCCGTAAGCTCACCGTTCGAGTCCTTGTCGTAACTGCCACCCGCCGGAGGCTCGCTGTCGCGCGTCACGCCGAGGGCTTCGAGTGCGCGGCTGTTGAGCCACAGGGTATGTCCATTGCCCGAATACATAACACAGGGGCGATCGGGGAAGGCGGCGTCGACGGAGGCCTTGGTAGGGTGCTCGGGCGGATCCCAGCGGTAATCGCGCCAGCCCTGGGTCACGACCCAGGCGTCATCGGGCAAGCCCTGGGAAAACTCGCGTGCATGCTGCACCAATGCCGCCTCGGATGTGCCCATATCCATGAGCATGTACGGCGAGGAGGCAACCGAAGTATGGAAGAAATGCAGGTGCGCATCGTGGAAACCGGGGCAGATGAATTGCTCGCCATAGTCGACAACTGGCACGGCGGCAGGGGCGGCGGCAATCACGTCATCGGGCGCACCGACCGCGACGATGCGATCGCCTGCAATGGCAATCGCCAGCTCGCGGGCGGCATCGATGCCGTCTTGCGCGGTAAAAACGTTCTTGGAGCGGATAATCCGGTCGATATGCTGCATGGGCATCCCCATCTCTGGCAGGAAATTCAACAACCCCAAGTGTACTCCCCCGCCCTTGCAACAAAACCCCAAGCGGCAAATGGCAACTTTACCAGCCCTAGCGGCAGGTGGCATACTTGAATGAGCCTGTATGATTTTGCGATCGACCCAGCAAGGAGCAAATCGACCATGACGAAGACCAAGGCACAGCAGATTATGGCGGCAACCAAGGTTCGCGCGGCAGACGACGTCACCACGGCCATCCGAGATATCGCTGCCGAGTTTGAGCCCTATATCATCAAGCAGCGCCGGCACTTCCATAAGCACCCGGAGCTGAGCCTTGCCGAGGAGCGCACGACCTCCGACATCGCCAACCAGCTCGACGCCATGAATATCCCCTACGAGCGTCCGCTCAAGACCGGCTTGGTGGCAACGCTTCGCGGCACCGCGCCCGACGCCTATCGCGAGGACGGCACGCCACGCCGCCGTATCCTGCTGCGCGCCGATATCGACGCCCTGCCCGTCACCGAGCAGACCGGCGAGGAGTTCGCCAGCGTCAACGAGGGTTGCATGCACGCCTGCGGTCACGACTGCCATATCGCCATGATGCTCGGCACGCTGCAAATCCTGCGCCATATGACCGACGACATCCACGGCGAGATCCGCATCGTCTTCCAGCCCAGTGAGGAAAACGGCCAGGGCGCAAAACTCATGATCGGCACGGGTGTTCTCGACGGCGTCGACGGCGCCTACGCCGCGCACATCTGGAGCGAGGTCGACGCCGGCACCGTAAGCTGCGAGCCCGGCCCGCGCATGGCCAATACCGACTGGTTCCGCATCGACGTTCGCGGTACCTCATGCCACGGCGCCATGCCCCAGCGCGGCCACGACGCCGTTATGGTGGCGGCAGAAATTGTCAACGCCCTGCAGACCATCGTCTCACGCGAAATCAGCCCCTACGAGCCTGCTGTCATCACTGTCGGCGAGCTGCACGGCGGCACCGCACGCAACGTCATCGCCGGCACCGCCTACCTCGCCGGCACGGTGCGTACCTATGGCGATTCGACGCACGAGGAAATGCCCGAGCTCATGCGCCGCATCGTGGAGCACACTGCGGCGGCCCTGGGCGCCGAGGCCGAACTTACCGACTACACCATCGCCAACTATAAGGTCGAAAACGACGCCGCCTCGAGCGAGCGTTGTCGTCAGGCCGTGGTCAAGTGCCTGGGTGCGGCCGGCGAAGGCCATTACCGTGGCACGCTTTCGGGCGAGGACTTCTCGGAGTATCTGCGCCGCGTTCCGGGCGTGCTCGCCTTTGTTGGCACGCGCAACCCCCAGATTGGCGCCACGTACGCCCAACATTCTTGCTTCTACAAGATTGACGAATCGGTACTGTCCAAGGGTTCCATGGTAGCCGCCCAGTATGCCATCGACTTTTTGGCCGAGCCCACGCAAGAGGAGCTCGACGGCCCCACGATCGCCGCGGTTGCCGAAACCAACCCCGACTTGGCCGCCAAACTGCGCTCTGCCAAGGCAACGGCCGCTGAGGCGCGCGACGCCATGCACGATGCCCGCACCGCCCGCCATGCCGCAATCAAGGGCATCCACGATGCGCGGGCTGCTGCACGCCGCGAGGGGAAGCACGACGAGTAGTCAATTCGCCGGCATCTCGCAGTCATAGCCACATCGCGATGTCAAAGCGGGGGCGGACGTTTCGAATCGTCCGCCCCCGCTCATTTGTCAAGTGCTATTTCTACCATTTGTACCCCGCCCCCAAATGGCAGAGCCAGCGTGGGGGTTCGAGGTGGATGATATCGGTGGGAACTCCGGTGGGAGCGTGACCACCAAAGAGCAGGCCCGCGTCTGCCGGGTTGATAAGGCGCACGATCCATACGGCGACGACCAGCACGCACAACATGGCGACCGCAATGTCGATACCACGCTTTAGCTTGCTCGATGCCACCTCCTTGCGCACGAACGCGAGCACAAACGCAATCGGTACCACCCAAAACAGCGGATGGTAGGCAAAGGCCGCCGCAAAATCGAGGCGCAGCGCCGCCAGCCACGCCCTCGTCATACCGCATCCTGGACAAGGAATGCCCGTCATCAATCGGAAAATGCAGCCGATGTCGAGCAGGTAGAGCGCGAGCCAGGCGACAAAGAGCGCGCCGGTGCAAGAAAGGGCGCGGCGAAGGAGCTCCGAAGTGCCCTTATGTCCCTGGGAGCTGTTCACGCCGCCTTTATTGTTAGGCATGAGCGCCAAGACGGATGTTGTAAGCCGTTGCCATGGCATTGGTATTATTGATGATGATGTTCATGGCAAAGATGGGGCCAAGACCGCACAGCAGCACGCCGACAATCTGCCACATAAGAACAGTGGTGCCGTTTTCCTGGAACATCAGGCCGTAGCGAGGAGCGTTGGCCTGCAGGCGGTTTCCCATCTTGTAATACCAGTAGTACGCGTAGAAGCCGCAGGTCACAAACGACAGCAGAATGAATGCCGCCAGACCCGGCGTGGAATCGCCGTCGTCTTGGCACATGACATTGACGTCGCGGGCCAAGCAATACAGGAAGTAGTACGCGTAGAAGCCGCAGGTCACAAGAGAGAGCAGCAGCCAGCCGATCAGGCTGCGGTCAGCCTTAACGGGGCCATAGCCCATCGGAGCGGATGCGGGCTGTTGGGCGTACTGACCGGTGTACTGCTGCTGAGGCTGGGGCGCGGGCTGAATAGTCTGGGCCGGAGCGGGCTGGGGCTGCGGGGCCGGAGCGGCAGAAGCGGCACCAACGGCGGATCCGCAAACAGGGCAGAATTTGGCATCATCCGAAATAGGAGAACCACAAGTGGTACAGAACATCAGCTTCTCCTTTTCCTAAGGCGTCGCGCGCCTTCAAACCTTACACATCTATGTTCTCAACAATAGCCGCGACGTTGTTGCGCAACATTGATCAATTTCCGAGAAATATTGCCGCAACCGTTTTCCAGGCATTTTCTTGCTTTCGCCGTAGAAAAAGGCACCCCGGGTTCAGTTGCCCGGGGCGTCTCGACCGACTATTCGGTTTGATTGTTTTCGGCAGCAGGATTATCGCCTGACTCATCCGCCGGCGTGGCGACGGCATTCCAATCGGGTTCTGCAGGCGTCGCCTCGGGCGCCGGTGCGGGTGTAGGGGCCGGTGCCGGAGCAGACGTCGGCGCGGGCGACGTTGCAGGCGCAGGTGCGGGCGCCGGTGCGGGTGCAGGTGCAGCACCAGCGGCCATGGGATTAAAGCCCGTAGGTGTAGGCTTCTTCTCGCCCGGAAGCACAAACGTCAGGACATCGTCGGCATCCTCGTCGGCCCACTCACTGGCATGACGTGCCGCCCAATAGCCAACGGCGCGATACTTGAGCATCTTGCCAAACACAACCAGGAACACCGTGACAAAGGCAACGATCATCAAGAACAGGATGAGCACGATGCCACCGCCCTCGATGATTGCCACAAGACCAGACGGATGAGAATAGTAGCCGTAATAGCCATAGCCACCGATAAAGAACGCAGCGATAGAGCCGAAGACGGCGATAAGGATCCACGTAATGATTTGCGAGATGATACCCGTCAACAACTCGGGCAGGATGGAAGCGCAGAACAACTTGCCCAGGTTGGCCTTATAGGGCTTCCCAACCTTCTTGAGCGAAAACGCGCTCTCCACGCGGCCGGCGACCGCAAAGTGCATCACAGCGGCATCGCCAAACATCCTAAAGAAGATACCCAGCACAAACGAGACGAACAGGGCAAAGACGAGCCACCCCATCGAGGCGATGAGGGTGCTCTCAAGGCCGCTCGAACCATAGAAATAATACGGACCGACAGCACCGATCACGGTGCTCTCAATCACCGAGAGCACCCCGCCAATCACCGGGATAGCGGCTATGAACTCGAGCACGCCCGTAATGACAGACGAGAAGATGCCCAATCCAAACGAGGTCGAGCGCAGCAGTGGACGCTCCATACCGTTATCATCCTTGAGCGACAGGTCGCGACCCCACTCGATAGCAAAGCCGACACCGCACACGCTTGCCACGTAAGCGAGCAAAAAGCCAATGGCCGCCGCAATGCCACCGATAACGGGGATGAACAGCACCAGCACCGACACGACGCAGATAAGCGCCGGCAAAAAGGCGATCTGGCATACGCGAACCAGGGTACCGGGAACCTTAATCATGTCGTTGAAGGCCTGTGCCATGCAGCCCTTGGGCACGTTCATGGCCGGCTGGGGCGCAACGAACGGCTGCGGTTGAGGCTGGACAAACGGCTGGCCCTGGGGCTGGGGCTGGCCCTGCGGGACAGAACCGGCAGCGGCATGGGGGAACTCGGTATTAGGAGCACCGCACGCACCGCAGAATTTATCGTTGTCGCCCATGGGGGCCCCACACTGCGAACAGAACATCAAAATCATCCCTTCGTATCTTGAGCCAATCCTCAATTCGGTAACGATGTTTTGCATCATTATCGCCCAACATGGGGACAAATGCGCCCAAATGCGCATCTTGCAATGTAAAGGGTCTGTCGCAGCCGCTCAAAGAGACCCGCTCACTAATTCGTTCCGCGGAAACCCTTGCCGACGATCTCGGAGCTATCGACGATCGTGATAAACGAGCCCGGGTCGATCTCACGGACATAGCGGCGCAGTTGCACCGCCTCGCGACGGCTCAGCACGCTCATAATCACCGTGACGCACTTGCCCGAAAAGGCACCGTAGCCACGGCTGATCGTTGCCGTGCGGTTGAGATGCTTGACGATAAACTCCTCGACTTTGAGCGGTTCGGCGCAAATAATCGTACAGACCTTGCGCAGGTGGATGCCCTCGATGGCCTTATCGACGACGAGCGTCTTGGCAAATAGGCCAAGCACGCAGTACAGGCCGACGCGCGGGCCATACAGGAAAGCCGCGATGGTCACGATGCCGATATCGACCAGCAACAGGGCACGGCCGATCTCAAGCGTCGTGCGACGCTTGAGGATCATGGCAAGGATGTCGGTGCCGCCCGTCGAGGCACCAATGTCAAAGACAATGGCACTGCCCAGCGCCGGCAAGATGACGGCAAAACACAGGTCGAGCCACATATCGCCCGTCATCGAGACATCGGTCGGAATGAAGAGCTCAAACAGCGAGACATAGGCGGAAAGCGCAAACGAGGCAAAAACGCTCCAAAGAATCGCCTTGCGGTCCAAGAAGATGAAGCCCAAGACGACCAGGACCGCGTTGATGATCCACATAAAGACACCGACGGGCAGGGTCGGGAACAACGTGGACAGAATAACCGACAAGCCCGAGGTGCCGCCAAAGGCAAAGTGGTTGGGAGTTTTAAAGGCCACGATGGCGAACGCCGTGAGAATCAGGCCCAGGTTGAGCTCGGCGAAGAAGCGCGGAAAGCCCGGCTCCTGGCTGCGTTTTTGGCCGGCACGCTCGCCGCGCTCGATATCGGCGCGATCGACCACACACTCCATCGGCACCACGGGAGGACGATGCACCTCCTCGGCTGCACGCGATGCCGCCTCTGTCGCGGCGGCCTCAATCGCCCATGCCTCGCTTTCTGTTTCGTACTCGTCAGCCATTACGGCAACCCCTCGTTAGCAATGTGGAAACAATGCGCCCATTAGGGTAACGCGGAACGCAGCGATTGCAACCCTTAGTTAGATGAGCGGTATGCCTGCATCGGAGGCATACAAATAACGGTCGGCCGCACATGCATCCGTGCGGCCGACCGTTTAGTATTTCCGCAGATAAAACCTGCCAAAATAAACCTGTCCCTTTTTGGTAGGTTATTCGTGCTGGCTGGTGCGGTGCTCGTACTCCTCGGGGGTGATGACGTCCTCGATGCGCAGGTTGACGCCTGCCACCTCAAGGCCAGTCATTGCAGCCAAGCGCTCGGTGACGCGTGCCTTAACGTCGTCGAAAATTGCGGGCGCATAGGCGCCGTACTCGATGATGACGGAGATGTTAACGACCACGCGGTTGTCATCGGTGACCTCGACCGTCACGCCCTTGGTCAGGTTCTCGGCACCAAACTGTTCCTGCACAAAGTGCATGAGGTTGCCCTTCATGCCCAGGACGTGCGGCACCTCGCGAGTGGCCATGGCGACGATCTTCTCGATCACGCCATTGGAATAGGTCAGCGAGTCCTCGGACTCGTCCGCCTCCTCGTCCATCTCCTCGTTGTCCCCGTCCGCATCGGACTCGGCCTCGACGAGCGCCTCGTCCTCGAGCGTCACGTCCCCGGCATCGGCGATGGCCTCGTTCGCCTCGAGCTCGGTATCGGCTACATCGACCTTCGTATTAAAAGCCATGGTTCCTCCTTATGCCTGCCGCGGATGCGACAGTCGAATACGTATTAGTGGCCGCTAAACAGGCGCCCGAAGAAGTTGACGATGCCGTTTTCGCCATCACGAATCTGGCCAATCACAGCGCCGATGAGCACAAAGAACGCGATGACGAGCGTATCCCACAGGCCCAGCGTAAGCACCAGCACGGCGAGGATAAAGCCAGCGACGGCGCCGAGCGTGGTGTTGGGATGGCGTACGGCGTAGCTCCAGATGGCAGCACCCGTTCCCTTGATGAGACCCATGGCCTCGTCAAAGTCGTTGGCGGCGCTGTCGTGCTGCTCGCCGGCCTCGGGCTTGGGGTCGGCGGACTCGCCTGCCGGCGTAGCGTTCTGGTCGATCGTCAAGCGCGGCGTGCGGGCGGTCTTGTCTTGGTTGGTATCACTCACCGGAAACCTCCACGGTCTGGACGGTAGTCTTGGACGGCAAAAAACGGACGCGCGCGGTCGTGCCCGGCGTGCCGAGCATGGTGTCGCAGGCCTTCTCGATGCGCTGCTGCATCGAAGTGGCAAGGGAAGCGACGTCTTTATCATCGAGCGCGATGGCGTCGACCTTAAAACGGACGCGCGATTCGTCGGAGCCCTGCACGCGTGCCTCGACATGCTCGATCATCACACGGTCGTCGCGCTCTGCCGCAGCACGAGCACACGAGGAGAGGGCCGCGAGCGTGACCTCGATATTGCGCTCCCCCGCCGGATGCACGCAGGACGGCTCGCGACGAGCAAACATCAGGCGGAAGAAACCCACGAGCACGCCGAGCGCCACGACACCGCCGCACGCCGTAACAACGATACGCGGCGCAGCATCGCGCATCAGCAGCATAAAGCGATAGGTGTATGGCCCCCAAAACTGGCAGACAAGCGTGCCCAGCGCCACGATGGCGGCGGCAAGATACACAATCGCTAGGGCTCGTTTGAGTACGCGCACGCGCGCTCCCTTCAGGTTTCGGTCCACAGAATGCAAAACGATTCGCATCATTATAAAAGAGCCGGGTCCGGTGCTGTAGGCACGCGGATCCGGCTCATCTATTCCACGAGACTTGCATGCTCGTTTCATTATGCCCAGATATGCACGGCTTAACCCATGCAGGCGCTACTCCTCCTCGAGGGCAGCGATGACCTCGTCGGTCATGTCCATGGTGCTGTAAACATCCTGGACGTCGTCGAGCTCCTCAAGGCGGTCGATGAGGCGCTGAACCTTCTTGGCGTCGGCGCCGGAGACCTCGGTCGGGGTGGTCGGGACCATGGTGGTCTCGGAGCCCTTGACCTGGATGCCCTGCTCCTCGAGCGTCTTGGAAACAGCCATGACGTCATTGGCGGCGGTCCAGACGATCCATTCCTCGCCGGCGTCCTCGTAGTCCTCGCCGCCGGCCTCGGCGATGGCCATCATGAACTCATCCTCGTCACCGGCAGCACCGTTGGCGATCATGATCTCCTTCTTGGCGTTCTCGTCCAGGATCTCCTTGGCGACGACGATCTGGCCCTTGCGCTCAAACTGGAAGGCGACGGAGCCGGAGGTGCCCAGGTTGCCGCCAGCGTGGGAGAAGGCGGAACGGACATCGGCAGCGGTACGGTTGCGGTTATCGGTCAGGCAGTCAACGTAGACGGCGACACCGGCAGGACCATAGCCCTCGTACACGATGTTCTCGTAGACGGCGGCGTCGGCACCCGAACCGAAGGCCTTGTCGATAGCGGACTTGATCTTGTCCTTAGGCATAGACTGAGCCTTGGCCTTGGCAACGGCAGCGGCGAGGCTGGCGTTGTTCTCGGGCAGCGGGTCGCCGCCGAGACGGGCGGCAACGGTGATGTTGCGGCTCAGCTTGGAGAAGAGGGCGGAACGCTTGGCGTCCTGCGCGCCCTTACGATGCTTGGTTGTGGCCCACTTAGAGTGTCCGGACATACGTGTCTCCTATCGGTTTCGACCTAAAGCCCAGCGCAGATGCCGGGGCAATATAAACAAACGTCGTTATGATATACCTACTGGTCTGCGAGATAAACCCCAAAATGAAGGCGTCGTGATGATGCAACCCCTTGGCGCCAAGTAACCTATCCCCTTTGCACCACATTAGGACCAGAGGAGGTCGCTGCGGGTGATGGTGGCGCCGATGGCAAAGGGCATGCAGACGATGACCGGATACAGGTAGCGCATGTAGGTCGAGCCGTTGCAGGGACCGATCAGGCACACGGCGAGCACGCCCAGCAGCGGCACCCAAATGGCCAGCCCGCGCCACGAATGACGACGTAACAGATAGACCACCACGGCGATCATGATCCATACATAGGTGGCCGAGCTCATGGTGAGCGAGATAAACGGGACGCGTTGTACTGCCACGCGATACAGGTTGCTCAGGTGGTCGCACCAGCGCACGACCTTGCTATCGACCGGATGGAAGTCGAAGTACTTGAGATTATCGGGGCGTGCCATAATCTCGGCACTGCGCGCCGTGCTGTAGACCCACGCATCGCGGGCACTCGGATAAAAGTAGCCGTAGTAGTTATTGATGAGCGCCGAGATATAGCACTCGGGATCCTTTTTGAACATCTGGGCCCACACCTCAAAATAGGCCTTGATGTCCTCCTGCGAGGCGTACTCGTTAAAGCAATTTTTGACGGCGTCCGACTTATCCGGGTCGTAACGGTGGCCCAGATTGTCGTACTTGAGTACCCGGTCGATCACAGCACGCTCTTCATCGGTCACCAAGCCGTCGCAAGGAGCCTCCACGATGGTGCCGTCCTCCTTAACCGTGGGGTTGACGCCCGAGTTGAGGCCGTCGTGCTTTTGGACGAAACGAGCCGTCTGCTGGAACGGAATCGAGAGGATTTCGCGCTTGGAACCAGGCGTGATGTCGTGTGCCGGCATAAAGACCTTAGTGAAGTACATATTAGAGGCAAGGCAGAGTGCAAGCACCGCAAGAACTCCCACCCAGCGGAAACGCGGGATGGCGCTCGAAGGCGCAGCACCAGCCTGCTTGCCTGCACGATGGGCCACATGCGCGTCCCATGCGCAAAACGCCGCCGCGATTACGCATGCCGCCAGGGGAAACACCAGACCGCCGTTGCGCAGAAACGTGGAACCCATGGCGCCCAGAGCGAGCAGCAGCCAGTCATGGCGCGCAAAGAGCACGGGCCTGGGATCGCCCGCACGCTCGGCATTGGCATCGCGACGGGGCAGGCCGCAGGCCACGAGCTTGACGGTCTGCACGAGCAAAACCAAAAACGCGTCGGCAAACAGCACATCTTTGGTAAGCAGGGCCGCGTAGTTGGAGAACATGGGCATAAACACAAAGAACAGCAAGATCACGCCGCGGACCGGCAGGCTCACGCCCAGCTTGCGCAGCGACGAGATGGAATAGGCCATGCAGGCGGCCGTAATGACGAACTGAGTGCAGGTGTAGATGGCAAGACCTGCGTCGGCGCTGTTGAACAGTGAAAGCCCCAGCTGGACGCACGAACCGATGATAGCCGTGTGCACCACGGGGTGATGTCCGTTGAGCAACACATTGGGATTGAGCAGACGCAGGTAGTCACTTGTGCCGTTGGGATAGTTGAACCACTGGCGAATCTGCGCACCCGTATCTCCCATAAAAAGGCCGGGCAGCGAAGCGACGAGCGTGGGCGCCCAGACGATCATAAGCACCAGGAAGGGCCCGGCAAAGGGATGGACCGAGAGCGCGGCGTGAGCCACACGCCATACGCGGCCAAAGTGCGCTTCGGAAAACGGAATACGCCGAGAGCTCAGCCAATCTAGACACTCAAAGGCAAGGTAGAAGGCAACGACCGCCAAGAGCATCCAGCCCACACCGCCGATCCAGGCGCAGATGATGCGCGCCTTGTCGCCGAGCACGATCTCGGCCGAATCGGTGAGGTCGTAGCTGCGGCCAAACACCATGCAGACGGCAAAGAACAGCGACGGAAGAACCACCGAGGGACGCCAGGCGTCGCCGCGGCCAAAGAATACGTAGCGAAACGGCAGCGTGAGCAGGCAGGCAAGCGCAAGCAGCATGACCGCGTCGGTATGGCCGGCAAACGAGAGGAGCACCTCGTAGCACACGTACAGCGCACCCGTCGCCTTGGGGTCAATCGCCAAGACTGCATTGCTCGACACCGGGGCGGGATCGATGGAAAACGCCGTGGTCGCCAACAGCGCGAGCAAAAATGCGATGAGCGTCTGCTTGGCGGGGTAGCGCTTAAACCAAACGATGCGGGCAGCGTCGCGCGCAGCCGTTGTGGAGAGGTCGGAATCCTTCACAGTCCGAAAGCCTTTCTAGAAACCTGCCAAAAAGGGACAGGTTTATTTTGGCAGGTTTTATCTGGGAAAACGTTACGGTTTTGTCATCGTTGCCCAGCGAACCACCACAAAGGCGCCTGTCCCCTTTTGGTGGTTTTGGTGGTTAGGCATCCAGGTAGATGCGCTGGGGGCGATTGCGGTGTCGGGCGAAGATGATGAGCGCCAGACCGGCGATCACGAGCGGCAAACTCAGCAGCTGGCCCATGGTGATGACGCCGCCCAGCAGATAGCCCAGCTGGGCATCGGGCACGCGCACGAACTCAACGAGAAAGCGGACGATGCCGTACCCCATCACGAACACGCCCATAAACGTGCCCTGGGGCAGCAGCGGCTTTTTGCGGCTGAGCACCTGCAGAATGCAAAAGAGCACGATACCCTCAAGAAATGCCTCATAGAGCTGGGAGGGATGACGCGGCATATCGCCCGCGGTGCCGCCAAAGACAACACCCCAAGGCAGGTCGGTCGGCTTGCCCCACAGCTCGCCGTTGACGAAATTGGCACAACGGCCCAGGCACAAGGCCAGCGGCGCGCCTATGACGGCAAGGTCTGCCAAAGTCCATGCGTCGAGCTTATACATGCGGCACACGATGATGCCGCCGATAATGCCGCCCACCAAGCCGCCATGGAAGCTCATACCGCCCTCGTTAGTGGCAAAGATCTCGAGCGGGTGGGTCCAATAGTAGCCATCGCCGTAAAAGACGACGTAGAACAGGCGCGCACCGATAATGAGGCCAAAGACCACGCCGACCACGACACTCGTCAGGTCGTCAATCGTGATGTTAAAGCCCCAGCGACGCTGCGTGCGGTACATGACGACCGCCGTGAGCAGGGCGCCGACCACATAGGCCAGACCATACCAGTAAATCGTGATGGGCCCCGCCGAAATCGCGACAGGATCAAGCATATGGTAGAAGTCGTTGAGCATGTCGACCCTCCTACTCCCTACATACAAATGCGGCCGCGGGCCTTGCGCTCGCAGCCGCATATTTGGACGTAACGTCTATGCGGAGTATGTCGCCCGCAGCCTTCGCATCCTAGAACGGCGCGTACTCGTCGTACAGGTCGTCGGCCTCACCGGAAACATTGACCTGCTCGACGCGGGTAACGCCGGGCACATGCTCCTTCAGGATGCGCTCGATGCCCATGGACAGGGTCAGCGAGCTCATGGGGCAGCCGGCGCAGGAGCCCTGCAGTTCCAGCTTGACGACGCCCTCGTCGTCGACGCCCACATACTCCATATCGCCGCCGTCGGCCTGCAGGTTGGGGCGAATCTCTTCAAGAACCTTCTTAAGCAGCTCTTCGTTAACAGCCACAGGGGCTCCTTTCTCACAATAACGCGGGCGCGCCCGCGGACAGAAGCTATGTTACTACAGCCATGTACCCGCTCACGAGCCGTCCATGCGCGCAGACGCGACTTTCACGAGCAGTCAATTTGGGACGGGGCTCTTTTAGCTGCCTTTTGTTGCCAGCTGGCGTTGCCACGCGCTACTGTCGAGCCTGTCCCCCGGTACCAATCTGGACATCGACGATAACCTGGCGGTAGCTGATGCCGCAGGAGTCGAGAATGCGGCGGCTGATACGGCCGTCATCGGTGTCGGCATACTTGTTGTCCAGGTAGACAACCTCGCCTACACCTACCTGCGCCAGGATCTTGGCACAGTCGTGGCACGGGAACAGCGTGACGTAGACCGTGGAACCCTCAAGATCTTTGAGCGAGCCGCGGTAGTTGAGCACGGCGTTTGCCTCGGCATGCACCACGTAGTTGTGCTTATCCTGCAACGGGTCGTCGCTCGTTCCCCACGGGAAAAAGTCGTCGTTGAGCGCCGAGGGCGTACCGTTGTAGCCCACCGAAAGGATGCGGTGGTTGGTGCTGGCGATGCACGCGCCCACCTGCGTGTTGGGGTCCTTGCTGCGGCGCTGCGCGGCGATGGCCACGCTCATAAAGAACTCATCCCAGCTAATAACGTCGCGGCGCTTGCCCGACGCGGTTTGATGAAGATCGTCCGACATGGCAGACACCTCCGAAATCGCAATAGTCTGACCCATTGTAGCAGGTGGAAGGTGGGGGCGTTTGTCCCACCGGCGCCCTCACTTTTGCACGCGGCGGGGCTTTTGGTTGATGTGGTAGAGCTCGGCGAGACCCCGCAGCGTCAACGCGTCATCGACCGTCAGGCTATGACCGACCAGGGCCGCAAGCGCCTTGGCATCGTCGCCGGTAATGACGATGGGCACATCGCCCTCCCCCGCGGTCTTGGTCGCGCGCATCTCGGCGAGCACCATGTCGAGCATGCCGTCGATGCGCGCCACCTCGCCCAAAACCACGCCCGAGCGCATGGCCTCGCGCGTGTTGCGTCCGATGACGTGTGTCGGCGCCGAGGGCTCAACCTGGGGCAGGCGCGCTGCTGCCGCCGAAAGCGAACGGGCGCCGAGGGCCAGCCCCGGCGCGATAACGCCGCCGACAAAGGTGCCGCGCGCGTCGATGACCTCGATATTGGTCGTGGTGCCCAGGTCGATCACGATGCACGGCGAGCCGTAGACGGCGCGGGCCGCCACGGCGTCGGCGATGCGGTCGGGGCCGATCTCGGCCGGATCGTCGTAGCGCACGGGCATGCCGGTCTTAAGTCCCGGCCCCACCGTGAGCACGCGCCCCGTGCAGGTGCGGGAAAGCGCCGCCTTCCACGGGCGCTCGAGCGCCGGGACCACACAGCTCAGCACGGCCGCGGCGGGTGCGAGCACCCCGGGCACACCCGCATCGGCGGCGAGCGCGCCCATGACCTGCACGAGACGCATGCGCGCCTCGTCGGCCGTAATACGGGCCGGCGTCGTGATCTCGCACGTCGCAAGCGGGCGCTCCTGCGCCGCGGCCGAATCCTCGGCAAACAGGCCAAAGCGAATGAATGTGTTGCCCACGTCGACCGTCAATATATATGCGCACCCATTAAGCATCGTCGGCGCTCCTTTCGTCTGCCCAGCAGTATATCCCGATGATTATTCTGGGACGGGGATTTAAAAATCATTAGGTACGCAATGATTTTTAAATCCCCGTCCCAGAATAATCATCCTTCGGCTTCGCTCGGGGCAGTTAAAAAAGCCCCGTCCCAAATGAACTGCCGTGCCGCTATACTGGTGCGCGGTCGTGCGCGAGCTCACGCGGCGGCCCTTGGTAACCCGACTTCCCGCGCCGTATCCGTAGCGGCGCTCCCGGGGGAAGCGGATATACGCAAAGGAGTTCAATATGAGCAATCCCTCGAACCGTACCTCGATGCGCGGTCAACTCACGCTGCGCGGCGTCGTCATCGGCGTCCTTGGCTGCGTGATCATCACGGCGAGCTCGGCCTATACCGCCCTCAAGATGGGCGCACTCCCCTGGCCGATCATTTTCGCTGCCGTCATTTCACTGTTCTTCCTGAAGCTCATGGGCAACGCCAGTCTCAACGAGGCCAACGTTACCCACACCATCATGTCCGCGGGCGCCATGGTCGCCGGCGGTCTGGCGTTTACCATCCCGGGCGCCTGGATGCTGGGCTATGCCGACCAGATCAGCTGGCTCGACATGTTTATCGTGGCACTCGCCGGCACCATCTTGGGCCTTCTGGCGACAGCGCTCATCCACCGTCACTTTATCGTGGACGCCGCGCTGGAGTTCCCCACCGGCAACGCCGCAGCTCAGACCCTGCGTGCCACCGAGGCCGGCGGCAAGACCGGCAAACAGCTCTTTGGCTCCATGGCCATCGCCGGCATCTACAGCGTGCTGCGCGACGCCCTGGGCGTGGTGCCCAGCATGCTGTGCACGCTCAATATCCCCGGCGTGACCTTTGGCATCTACAACTCGCCCATGTTGCTGTCCATCGGCTTTTTGGTGGGCTTCGCCCCGGTTGCCTTTTGGTTTGCCGGCGCGCTGCTGGGCAACTTTGGCATTATCGTCGGCGGTACCGCTGCCGGCCTCTTCGATGTTGTGACCGCGCAGGGTGTCGTCAAGTCCCTGGGTATGGGCCTTATGATGGGCTTTGGCGTCGCCGTCGTCCTTAAAGACATCCTGCCGCAGGTCGCAGGTATCGTCCGCGGCCTCGCCGCCGACAGCTCCAGCGACACCGACGAGCAGTCGCTCATCTCGGGCTCCCTTAAGCTCGACGCCGGCATCATCGGCCTGGGCACCGCCGCCATCGCCGTGATCGTTGCCATCGCGCTCGACCTCGGTCCCGTCCCGGCCGTCATCGTCACGCTGTTCACCTTTGTCACCACCATCATGAGCGCTCAGAGCTGCGGTCAGACGGGTATCGACCCCATGGAGATCTTTGGCCTCATCGTCATGCTCATCGTGGCGGCCTTCGCGCAGCTCGCGCAGGTCAAACTGTTCTTTATCGCCGGCATCGTAGCCGTGGCGTGCGGCCTTGCGGGCGATGTCATGAACGACTTTAAGGCCGGCGCCGTGCTGGGCACCAACCCGCGCGCGCAGTGGGTCGGCCAGGCCATCGGCGGCATCGTGGGCGCCCTGGTCGCTGCCGCTGTCATGGTCGCGCTCGTCACCGCCTATGGTCCGGACGCCTTCGGCCCCGACAAGAGCTTTGTGGCCGCGCAGGCAAGCGTGGTCGCCACCATGGTCTCGGGCATCCCGAGCGTGCCGTGGTTCGCAGGCGGCTTTATCGCCGGCATCGTCATGTACTGGCTCGGCATTCCGGCCATGATGATCGGCCTGGGCGTGTACCTGCCGTTCTACATGTCGCTCACGGCCTTCCTGGGCTCCTGCATCAAGCTCGCCTACGACAAGTGGGCCGCACACCGCGACGCCGCCGCCGGTCTTTCGAACGAGGAGAAGGCCGCCAAGGATGCTGCCTTCCAGGAGCAGGGCCTGGTCGTTGCCAGCGGTCTACTGGGCGGCGAGTCCGTCGTTGGCGTTATCCTGGCGTTTGTCTCCGTGGGCTTAAGCCTGCTGGGCTAAGCTGAGCAGCTGCTCGACAGCAACCATATTGCCTACGATTTGCCCGGTCGGTAGCTTTCGCGGCCACCGACCGGGCTTTTTGATACCAACGCAAAGAAAGGCCGGCGCGCTGCATTTAACAGCGCGCCGGCCTTATCGTTTGGCTATCGATGCGTTCCTGCTATGAACCGAAGTTCGTTGCAGAAACTACGCTCGAAACGCTACATCTGCTTGCGACGACGATCGCCCAGCGTCACGCCAGCAGCCACGAGGGTGATACCGCCAATGACGAACACCTCGCCTGCAAGTGCGGAGTCATCGCCAGTCTGGGCGAGTGCGGCCGACGCGGCCTTCTTCTTGGCGACAGGAGCCTTTGCAGCAGCCTGCGTAACCTGGGGCTTGGCCTGAGGCTTGCTCTGCGGCTCGGCCTTGGGATGATACTTGTCGTATTCGGCCTGTGCGGCAGCCAGGGCATCCTTGGCATCGCCAAACTCGGCCAGTGCAGCGGCATAGGCGTCGTTGGCATCGGACAGCTTGGCATCGGCATCGCTCAGGGCAGCCTTGAGGCCAGCGGCGGCATCAACGGCGGCCTTATAGCGAGCGTAAGCAGCGTTCAGCTTGACCAGCTTCTCGTTGCCCGTCGTGCCCGCGGCAAGGGATGCCTTGTGGTCGACAGCCTCAAGATCGGCCTTGAGCGCCTCGTCGTTGGCAAGCTCGGCCTTGGTCTTGACGATCTCGAGGTTCGCATCGATGACGGCTTCGTTGGCGGCCTCGAGCTGCTTCTGGGCATCGGCGACACCGGCGACGGCAGCGTCATAGGCGGCCTTGGCGTCGTCGACCGCCTTCTGAGCGCCGGCGTAGCGCTCGAAGGCCTTGTTTGCGGTGGCAAGCTCGCCCTCGGCGGCCTTGACCTTCTCTTGTGCGTCGGACAGGGCCTGCGTCTTGGCGGCAACTGCCTGCTTGGCGTCCGAAAGAGCGGTCGCGGCGTGCGCATCTGCGGCCTGAGCCTTGTCAACGTCAGCCTGGGCAGCGCCGTCGGCCTTCTTGGCCTTGTCAAGGGCGCCCTGCTTGTCCGCAAGGTCCACCTTGGCGTTGTCACGCTTGGCAGTAAGGTCCTTAACCGAAGCCGTGGCGTTGTCATACGCCTCATTGGCCTGGTCGGATTTTGCCTTGGCGGCATCGTAATCGCCCTGTGCCTTCGCCTTGCGAGCGGAAGCCTTGGACGCGTTCGTCTGGCATTCGTCGAGCGTCGCATTAACCTTGTCGAGAGCAGTCTGAGCAGCGGCGGCTTCGCTCTTGGCGGCATCGAGCTTGGTCTGGGGCGTCTTGACGTCGATACCCTTGAGTTTGGCTTCGGCGGCGTCGTATGCCGTCTTCGCGGCGGCGGCGCCGGCTTTAGCCTTCTCGTACTCGCCCTTGGCGGTGTTCACGTCCGTGTCGGCCGCGGTATAGGCGTCTTGTGCCGCATCCTGCTTATTTCCCGCTGCGAAGTAAGCTTTCTTGGCAGTGCCGAAGTTCTTCTGCGCCTCTGCCAGCTTATTCTGAAGCTGCTTCAGCTGCTCCTTCTGCTCCTGCGTGCCGCCTGCATTGTAGGCGGAATCGATGTAGTCGTTCAGGAGCTTCTTGAACTCGGAGACAGTGAAATCAGCCTGACTGTCATAAGCGCTGTAATCGAAGATGGTTACCTCGGAATCGGTGTTCTTACCGCTACCAGTTGCGATGCCGATAGCCTTCGTGCCGGCATCGATGATGTTGAGATAGTGCCCGCACTCTTTGTAGATGCTGTAGTAGTGCTGGTAGATATAGTAGGAATCATATCGATGGCTTCCAAGTGCGTCACCATACTGTTCGACGTACTTATCGAATGCCTTTTTCTCCTGGGTGTAGAGACCGGTATATGGCCAGCCAAGCGTATCCTCGGTCTCGCCGCCGGTATATGCACCTCCGCCGCCGGCAAGATTTTCCCCGTTGTCGAAATAGCAGTTCGAGTGTCCCCAGATGTTCGATGAATATGATGTATTAAGGGCTGCTGCCACAGTCATGCGGAGGCTGACGCTGAGCGCCGACTGACCGTTCGCCTTGCGGAGGTTGTTCTGGGTGTCGAGATACGTCAGGGCGTTGCGCATCTGCTCCAGGGAAAGCGGGTTGGTGTCGCGAGACATATCCTGATCGACGTACTGGTCATACCATTCGGCTTTGTCATCGGTACCGGTCAGCATCGATACGGCGTCCTGGGCGTTCTTCTTCTGCGTGGCGGTGAAATCGCTGCTGTTGCTGATGTAGGCCATAAAGCCGAGCATGCCCTTATTGATAACTTCCTGGTCAACGGTCATGTTGGACTTGAGGTCTGCAATCTGCTGCTCAAGAGCCTCAACCTGGGCATTAGCAGCGTCATAAGCCTTTTCCGCGGCGTTCGAAGCGGCGCAGGCCGCCTCCCACTCGCTGCGCTTCTGCTGACGGACCTCGACGAGTCGGTCGTACTCCGCCTTCTTGTCGGCTTCGGTCTGCTGGGCCTGCTCGTATGCCGACTTCGCGGCGTCGCGCTTGCTGACGGCGGCGTTGTACTCCTTGCTTACCGCATCATATGCAGACTGGGCAGATGCCACAGCGGCGTTGGCGGCGTTGGCCTTCTCCTGCGCGGCGGTGACGGTAGTCTGCGCAGCCTGCAGGTTCGCCTGGGCGGTAGCGTCGGCAGCCGTCGCGGCGTCAAGGGCGCTCTGCGCGGTAGCAAGCTCGTTGGCAGCGGTATTCTTAGCAGCCTCGAGCGCATCCAGATCGACACCCGTGCCAGAAGTAGCGGCATCGAGCGCAGCCTGCGCCTGATCCAGCTTCTGCTGGGCGTTGTTACGTGCGGTGGTTGCAGTAGCGAGGGCAGCGGCGGTCTGCTGTTTCTTGGCCTGGGCAGTCGTCAGAGCAGACTCGGCATCACTCTTTACCTGCTCAGCATTGGCGGCGGCGGTCTTAGCTGTCGCAAGCTCACCCTCGGCCGTCTTCACACCGGCATTCGCCGCATCGAGCTTGGCCTGCGCGTCCTCGACGGCCTTCTTGGCGGCCTCGTACTCGTCCATACCCATGGCATCGAGCTTGGCCTGGGCATCATCGAGGGCCTTCTTGGCCTCATCCTGCTTTGCCTTGGCGTCCTTGAGCGCCTGGGTCTTGTCATCGACCCTCTTATTGGCCTGATCGAGCTGGTCGTTCAGGTCGCCCAGCTTCTTTTGCTGTTGCTCGGCCTTGTCGACGGCCGCCTTAAGCTCGTCGATCTTCTCCTGAAGCGCGGCGACTTCTGCAGCGTTCTGCTCGGCCGTGTTGTCGCTCAGGGCCTTTGTAGCATGGTCTCTGTGCTGCTGGGCCTGCTGCTGAGATTGAGCCGCGGCATCAACCTTCTTCTGGGCGGCGTTGTAGGCCTCCTGGGCGGCCTTGAGTTGCTTTGCCGACTCCTCCGCCAGCTGGGCAGCCGTCTTTGCGACCGCTTGGTTACCGGCGGCAACGGTGTTCTCTACAGAACTACCCCCCCCCTGAACAGAATCGCCGTTATCGGTTGACGGTGCGGCGATTGCCGCCAGCGGCGACATGAGCGGCTGAGCGATGAGGCCCGCCGTCAAAACGGTTGCGACGGCACGGTTAGCAACGCCCTTGACGTTGACGGCCTTCGCCCGAGGCTCAAAGTGTTGTGGACTGTAGTTTGCCATGGCTTTCTCCCTTTGACACGGATGTATCCATACGCATCTAAATGTAGGAGCTGATTTTTGAATTCTGTTGCGCAACATTGGTCACCGGCGAAGTTTTTGAAACTAACACCTCAGGACATCACAATTTCGACACATATGAGGGCGTCCGTAAATCATATTTTCATGAGACAGCGTCCAGTTTGCCATGTACGCTTGTTCTGACGTCATCCGCCCTGCCAGCCGGCATCCAACTATCACCCCGCCCGCCACGGTGTAGAGCAAGAGCGACGGGCGGGATATGCGGCCCGTGCCAGAATGAGGTAAACATGGAACTCGACAAGCAACAGATCAAGCGACTGCGTGAGCGCCATCATCGGCGCCATGGCATCCGCTCTGCCCATAGCGAGGCCATGGAGAACGCAAGCCGCTTTCTAAAGCAGGCATTCAACATTCGCGAGGGTCGCGCGCCCTACCACGTGATTCGCAAGCGCTTTGTTAACGGGGCGCGGCTGACCGGCTCTCACCTGTGCATCCTGATCATCGCCATGCTCATCGCGAGTATCGGCCTCGATATCGACTCGGACATCGCCATTGTAGGCGCCATGCTCATCTGCCCGCTCATGGGCTCGGTCCTTGCCATGGCATACGGCATCGCCACGCTCGACCGCGAGATTGCCGTCGAGGCCGTCGCCGGCCTCGCGCTGCAGATGATCTTTTGCCTGGTCACGTCCACGCTGTACTTTAAGCTCTCGCCCCTTGGCACCACCACGGCCGCCATCATCGACAACTCGACGCCCACCGTATGGGACCTTGCCGTCGCGCTCGCGGGCGGCTTTGCGGGCGGGCTGGGCAACTCGCGCGATCAGGAGCCTTCGACACTCATTGCTGGCGTAGCCGTGGCGACCGCGCTCATGCCGCCCCTGTGCGCGGCGGGTTACGGCATTGCCATCGCGAGCGGGTCGCTGTTTCTCTCGGCGCTTTATGAGTTTGGCATCAACGTGGTCTTTATCGCGCTGGCCACCGAAGCCGTGTTGCTTCTTTTGCGCGTGCCGCTCAAGCGCGACCTGAACGGCGACGGTATTGTGACTGCCGAAGAAAACGCCGAGGTCGACGAGCTATCGCGCAAGGTGCGCCGTCGCATCATTGTGGCCACGGTAGTCTTTGCCATCCCCTGCATCGTTATGACCGCGGGGTCCATTGGCTCGGCGCAGGCCGGCGTGCAGGACGGCTACGGCGTCACCGAAACTACGCGCGAGCTCGCCGCGGTGCTTCCGGGCTTTAAGGATTACACTGTCGCCGTCGAGACCTCGGCTACCGAGGGCGACGAGGAGGGACTTGTCGAGCGCGAGATTGTCGCCCACGTGACGACAAGCGAGGCGCTTGGGGCACACGACCGTCATGTCGCCCGCAAGCTCATTGACCTCAACGTACCCGAACTCGATCGCGTGGAGTTCGATGTGCAGTGATGCCGACGCGGGATGTTGCAAAACGCACGTAGCAACTCAGGATGTTGGTACCAAAGGGATCGGCTTTGACAAACGGGGCAGTTTCGTCGTAGCCGCCTGCAGCGCACTCCGCATCGAGTTGGTCTTTGATGGCTGCTTGCTTCTCGACGTTATAGGTCGCGACGATCTGATTGTGGACTTTCTTCTGTTCGTCGGTGAGTCCGTCGTCCGCGTTGGACGTATCGTTCGCATCGGCTCCGGCAGCAGAGCAACCTGCAACCCCCGCGCTCGCCCGCCGGCGCGCCCACCGCCGTGCCCGCAAGGGCAGCACGACGCGTGAGCGGCCAGCCGCCTTCGTTACTCAATCCCATGTCGTCACCATCAAAGAATTCCATCGCTGCCGTTTTCTTCCTATTCCAGGGCGCTTGCCAAGCTCTGCCCAATTATGACTCGAAGCTTAACAAGCGCCCCTTAAGGCTAGCTTAGGCTCGCGGCAGCCGGAGCTGTTAGCCGCAAGACGTACAGGGGCGCAGGCATACGATGATCCGTTTTCCTCCGTCCCCGAGAGATCTTTTTAGTACTTGAAGAAGCCCTCACCCGAGCTTTCGCCCAGCTTGCCTTCGTCGAGCATCTGCTTGAGGACGGAAGCCATGGCCTTAAAGTTGTAGGGCATCATCATCTTTTTGAGCAGCGGGCTCACCAGGCCCGGGACCTTCTGATACTGCAAAACGATGTTGTAGGCCGTCTGGATGCCCACGGTGTCGAACACGCGGAACGGACCTTTGGGCGCGCCGGTGCCGCGCGTCCACGCGAGGTCGATGCTCTTGGGGTCGCTGACGCCCGAGACATACAGGTCAAGGCCCGAAAGCAGCCATGGCACCAGCATGGAATTGAGCAGGTAGCCGTTCTTTTCCTTGTTGACGGGAAGCGCCAGCATGCGGATGTCGTTGGCAAAGTCGACGAGCTCGTCGAAGTAGCGCTTGTCGGTCTGGTCCTGGGCCATGACCTCGGTCATGTTGTTCTTCCAGATAGAGTTGGCAAAGTGCAGCGACAGGTACTTCTCGGGACGGCCGGTGTACTTGGCAAAGGTGCTCGGCAGCAGCGTGGAAGAGTTCGTCACGATGACGGTCTTTTGCGGGAGAACCGGGGCGAGCTTCTTGTAGAAGTCGATTTTTGCCTGGGTATCCTCGGCCATAGACTCGATGACCAGATCGGCGTCGGCCACCGCCTTGGCAAGATCGAGCTCCAGCTTGAGCGTGGAGTAGGCACGCTCAACGGCAGCGAGCGCCGCCTCCTTGTCGAAGGGTTGGCCGCTATCGGCGATACCGGAGCACCACTCGCCCGTGCCGTCCGCCATGCCCTCGATAGCAGCGATGTACTCCTCGCGCACGTGGTCGATCTTGGGCTGGGTGCGCCCGATGCTGCCCTCGCTGCGCAGCCAGATCGTCACATCAAAGCCGCAGAAGGCAGCCTGAAAGGCAATCTGGCTTCCCAGCACGCCGCCGCCGGCAACACAAACGGTCTTGTAGCTCATAGAACGGTCCTCTCTTACGTAATTCCATAGATGTGTATTTATTCAACCGTAAGAGGGCTGCACGCTGGAGGTGGGTTCTATAAACGGACGGTTACTTGCGGCGAACGGCTACATCTGTTCATTATCTCAGGGCTTTACAGGCCATTTTTCGTGCCGCAGGACCGTCGTTTCGGAAGTGCGGTGAAAAATTGAGCTTCGCCGACCAGACCGACTTTTTTAGCAATAAAACCGCAGGTAACGAGAGCTCAAAAGAGCAGTGTGCTCGGAGGTTTGGAGTTTTTCCCCGCACTTCTGAAATACGAGTCCGCCGAAGGCGTCAACAAGCCCATTTACGCAACATATGTCCAGTAAAAACGGGTAGTAGCCGGTACAGCTACCACCCGTTTGTCTCATATCTGGTCCATAGCAGGCAGGCTACTTCTTAATGCCGCGTCCCAGGCGCTCAGCGACCGACGCCACGGCACTCTCGTCGACCGAGCCGCAGCTCATGCAGCCATCGTGGGCACGCATCTGGCCGGTAACCTCGTCCATCGCGAGCGGCGCCACCTTCTCGAGCTTAAAGCCCTTGCCGGCGCGCAGGTTTTCCTTGGCCACGCTAATCATGAGCTTAATGCGGTTGAGCTGGTTAACCTCGGACGCACCGGGATCGTAGTCCACCGCGACAATGTTGCTCTCGGGGTGCTGACGGCGCAGTTCCTTGATCACAGCCTTACCCACCACGTGGTTGGGCAGGCACGCGAAGGGTTGCGTGCAGATGATGTTGGGCGCGCCATGGTCGATCAGGTCGAGCATCTCGGCCGTGAGCAGCCAGCCTTCACCCATGTTATTGCACACCGAAAGCACCGTGCGGGCCTTGTCCGCCATAGTGCCGATCCGCTCGGGCGCCTCGAAGCGGCGGGACTTCTCGAGCATCTCCTCCACCGGCGTGCGCATCCAGTCCACAAGCTTGATGAGCGCTTGCATGCTCGCGCGCGTCGTGGCAGAGCTTCCCAGCTCGTCCTTCTGCAGCTCGGCGTTGCTCATGGAGTACAGGAAGAAGTCGAGCAGGCCCGGTACCACGGCCTCGCAGCCCTCGCGCTCGATGACATCGACCACGTGGTTGTTGGCCGTGGGGTGGAACTTGACCAAGATCTCGCCGACCACGCCCACGCGCGGCTTAGTACCCTCGCCCACGAGCGGCATGGTGTCGAACGCGCGGATGGCCTCACGCGCAAGCTTGGTGTAGTTGTGGCGGTTGAACTTGGGCGCCAGCTTGCGGGCACGCGCCATGTACTCCTCGTAGAGCGCATTAGCGGCACCGGGCGTGGCCTCGTACGGGCGGCAGCGGTAGAGCATCTGCATCATCACGTCGCCAAAGAGCACCGCGTAGACGGCCTGCTTAAGCAGCGCCGGCGTAACCTTAAAGCCGGGGTTGTCCTCGCCGAGCGCCACGGCCGAAAGCGAGATCACCGGAATTTCGGGGTGGCCGCTCTCGCGCAGGGCCTTGCGGATGAGCGCGATGTAGTTGGTGGCACGGCACCCGCCGCCGGTCTGGCTGATGACCACGGCCGTCTTGGACAGGTCGTACCGACCGCTCTCGATGGCCTCCATGATCTGGCCGGTCACCAGGATCGACGGATAGCAGATGTCGTTGTTCACGTAGCGCAGGCCGGCCTCTACGGCATCGTGGTCAGTCGAGGGCAGCAGCTCCAAGTTGTAGCCGGCACCGCGGAACACCTCTTTGACTAGGTCAAAGTGGATCGGTGCCATCTGCGGGCACAGGATGGTGTAGCCCTCCTCGCGCATCTGCTCGGTAAAGGGCACCTTGGGCCACGCGGTCGAAGCACTCTCGCGCTGAGCCTCAAACGTGTACTTGCGGCTCGCGAACGCGGGGGCATCCATGGAGGGCGCCACCGGCGCGGCAACGCCCTGCTCGTAGGCCTCGCCCGCGGCCGTGGCCTCGGCCAAGCGCTCGGCCTCCTGGTCCTTGAGCGCCGCCATGAGCGAGCGGATGCGGATGCGC
>OIXX01000253.1_pt1 | contig 39746 bp, 43 predicted proteins | sample 1588161 | NCBI WGS metagenome assembly OIXX01 (sample SAMN03283274) | human gut metagenome | biome: human-associated habitat; material: feces | host: Homo sapiens | place: Peru | collected 2012
CACAGGCCCCGGGCCCCGGGAAGGGGCGGATCGGGTCTCCACGGTTTGCACACAATTCGGCAACATGGCGCGGCCCTCCCCCGTCCCCGTCCTTGCACCATGTGCGCATAACAAAGCGGGGCACCCGTATGAACTGCGCCCCAAAACTTGGACGCGTAAACAAAATACCCTAAGCGGCCTCCCGAAGGGCCTGCTCCCGGAACTCCGCCGGGGTCAGGCCCTTCAGCTTGACCTGGCGGCGCACGGTGTTCCACCGGACGATGTAGGCGTCGAGGTCGGCCTTGAAGCTCCCGAAGTCCTCCCAGTCCCGTCCGCGGAAGAACTCGTCCTTCATGTGGCCGAAGACCTGCTCGGTGGCGGCGTTGTCCAGGCAGTTGCCCTTGCGGCTCATGCTCTGGCGGATCCCGGCCTCCCGGAGCCTCGAGCACCAGCTCCCGTGCTGGTACTGCCAGCCCATGTCCGAGTGCAGCACCGGCGAGGCGCCCTCGGGGACCTTGGGCAGCAGCTCGTCGAGCAGCTCCGCCTGCTGCGCCAGGTTCGGGCTCTCCGACACCGACCAGGCCACGATCTCCTTGCTGCCCATGTCGTAGACGGGCGCGAGGTAGGCCTTGCCGAACGAGCACCTGAACTCCGTCACGTCCGTGCCGAGCTTCTCCCAGGGCGCGGCGGCCGAGAAGTCGCGGCCGAGCAGGTTCTCGAAGGTCTCGCCCACGGTCCCCCTGTAGGAGCTGTACCAGCGCCGGCCGGCCTCGCGCCTGATGCCGCAGCGGAGCCCCAGCTCGCGCATCACCTTCAGCACGGTCTTGTCGGCCACCCGGGCCCCGTCCACGGCCCTGAGCTCCATCGCCACCTGGCGGTGCCCCACGCCGTTGGCCTCCCTGGAGAAGATCTCCGCGACCCGCCCCCGGAGGTCCGGCCTGGTCGGGGCCTTGGGATGGGCGAGCGCCCAGTAGTAGGTCGACCTGGGCGGGGACGCCGCCTCCAGCAGGTCGGCCAGCGGGAACAGCCCCGAAAGCGCGGCTACGGCCTCCGCGCGCCGCCGAGCGGTAAGCCGAGCTCCGCCTTCAGGGCTATCGATTTTTTTAGGTACGCGACCTGCGCCTCGAGCCTGGCGACCTCGCGCTCGAGCTCCTCCTCGCGCGTCGCGGGCCCGGCCTTGGCCGGCCTGCCCTTGGGGCGCGGCCTCAGGGCCTCGGCGCCGCCCGCGCGGTAGGCGCGGCACCAGGCGTCCAGCGGCGACTTGGAGGCGATGCCGAGCTCCGCCATCACCGCCGGCTTCGGCCTCCCCGCGTCCACGACGGCCCTCGCCGCGGCGACCTTCGTGTCCCAGTCGTACTCCCTGTGCCCCATGTCCAGCAGCCCGTCCCTCCCGGTAGCGCGGAACCTCAGCTGCCATTTTCTCACGGCCCTGGCGGGGACGCCGAGCGATCTCGCGGCGGCCTTGTACCCGAACCCCCGCTCGAAGAGATCGGCGGCGAGCCGCCGGACCGACGTGTCGTAGATGGTCAAGAGAAAGCCTCCCATTCCCCGGACTTTACTTTCCAGTCCAAGAAATGGGAGGCAGTTCAGTAGGGCACCCCGCTCAGAATTCCTGATATATGAGATATGAGTCCTTAGGCCTCCAGCGCCTTCTTGGCGATGGCAGCAAGCTCGTTGAAGGACTCGATGTCCTCGTAGGCCATCTGAGCCAGGACCTTGCGGTCGAGCTCGATGCCGGCGAGCTTCAGGCCGTGCATGAACTGGCTGTAGGAGATGTCGTTCATGCGCGCAGCGGCGTTGATACGGGTGATCCAGAGGCTGCGGATCTCGCGCTTCTTGTTGCGACGATCGCGGTACTGGTACTGGAGCGAGTGCTGCACCTGCTCCTTGGCGTACTTATAGGTTCGCGAGGCGGCACCGTAGTACCCCTTCGCGCGATTCATGACGGTGCGGCGCTTCTTCTTGGCGTTCACGGCGCGCTTGACTCGTGCCATTGCTGATCAACTCCTCGTTGTTGGAACTATCGGTAAACGGGCGGCTTAGCGGCCAGCGAGACGGGCGTTGACGAGCTTCTTGTCAGCGCTGGAAATCTCGGTCTCCTGACGGAAGTTGCGCTTGCGCTTCGTGGTCTTCTTGGTGAGGATGTGGCTCTTGAAGGCCTTGGCGCGCATGAGCTTACCGGTGCCGGTGCGGCGGAAACGCTTCTTGGTGCCGCTGTGCGACTTCATCTTGGGCATGAAACTCTCCTTCGATTCCTGTAGTTACTTCTTCTTGCTATCGGTTTCACCATCGGCGGCGTCTTCGTTGTCGAAGGCGCCCTTGATGGGAGCGAGAAGCATGAGCATGTTACGGCCCTCAAGCTTGGGCTGGCTCTCGACCGTAGCGTAGGGCTTGAGATCCTGTGCCAGACGCTCGAGCACGTTGAGGCCCTGCTCCGGGTGCGCCATCTCGCGACCGCGGAACATGATGGTGATCTTGACGCGCGCGCCCTTCTTGAGAAAACGCAGCACGTGGCCCTTCTTGGTCTCGTAGTCGCCCACATCAATCTTGGGGCGGAACTTCATTTCCTTGACCTCGACGCGGGACTGGTTCTTACGAGCCTGCTTGGCCTTCATAGCCTGCTGGTACTTGAACTTGCCGTAGTCCATGACCTTGCACACCGGCGGCTCTGCGTTGGGCGCGATCTCGACCAGGTCGAGTCCCTGGTCATCGGCGATACGCTGGGCATCGCGAATGTCGAAGAGACCGAGCTGGGATCCATCGACGCCGATCAGGCGGCACCGCTTCGCGGTGATCTCGTCATTGATACGGGTGTCATCAGACTTAGCTATCTCGACTACCTCCTTCTTACCTGCCGAACGAATAAAACCCGGTGCCGCAAAGGCAACCGGGTTTCACATCTCGAGGACAGGGCTCACGAAGCGTGAGACGTCAGTCTGAAATTGTGGAACCAGGTAGCTGCCTTATTGGCGCCACGAGGTGGGAACCCGCGGGCTCCACTTCGCTTGCCGCTCCGGATAAACCGGAACAGCACTACAGCATAATAGCACGAAGCACGTGGCTCCACGCTATCGCCATGGGTTTTTGAGCTGGTGCCCGAGGTGAGATTCGAACTCACACGATGTCGCCATCGGAGGATTTTGAGTCCCCTGCGTCTGCCGTTCCGCCACTCGGGCACATATGCGCTCGGCCATGGTAACACAAAACGCCGCAGGTCCGCGCTGAAGACCAGCGCCGTCTACGCGCGGAAGAGGTAGCGAACGTCGTAGGGCGCGAGCTCCAAGCTGCCCGAGAGCTCCACGGTCTCCTGTCCCAGCAGATCGGTCAGCGCACCCGAGAGCTCGCCGGCGTAGAGCGTGCACGGCTCGGCCACCGCGTTGACCGCCACGTAGACGGTCCCCTGTGCGGACGCGCGCTCGAAGAGCAGCTGCTTGTTCTGGATGACCACGTTGCGATATCCGCCGTGGCAGAGCGCATGGGCACCGGTCCCCTTGGTTCGGGCCTCGATGAGATGCTCGATGAATTCCGTAAGGCCACTCGGCTCCGGCTTCTCGAAGTCCGGGCGAAGCCCCCAGTCGCCGTCTGCCTTGCGGCCCTTCGCACCCCATTCGCTCCCGTAGTACAGGCAGGGCACACCCGGCATGCCGAAGAGCACCCCGTAGGCGGGGCGGATGCACGAGGAATCGGTGAGGATGCTCGCCAAGCGCTCCACATCGTGGTTGTCGGCAAACGAGAGCAGGTGCTTGCCCTGGTAGATGCACCAGGGATCGGAGCCGAACTGCCGGTGCAGCGAGTGCGCGATCTCGAACATGTTCTGGCTGTTGAAGCTCGAGTACAGGCCCTTGTAGCACTCGTAGTTGGTGCAGGAATCGAGCATGCGGTCGTTCACGAGCTGGTTGTAGTCCCCGTGGAGCGTCTCGCCGATGAGGGCGAAGCCGTCTGGGCGAGAACCGTCGGGCCGGTCGAGCTCGCGCGCAAGGTCATGCAGCCGGTTGAGGAAGCCGTAATCCAGGCTATAGGCCACATCGAGGCGAAGCCCGTCGATGCCGAACTCGCTCACCCAGAAGCGCACGGTGTCGAGCAGGTAGTCGGCGACGGCGGGGTTCTGGAGGTTGAGTTTCACGAGCTCGAAGTGCCCCTCCCAGCCCTCGTACCAAAAGCCGTCGCCGTAGGCGGAGTCCCCATCGAAATTGGTGATGAACCACTCGCGATACGCGCTCTCCCAACGGTGCTCCTGCAGGTCGCGAAACGCCCAGAAGCCTCGCCCTACATGGTTGAACACGGCATCGAGCACCACACGGATCCCGTGGGCGTGAAGCTCGGAAACCACCCGGGCAAGGTCCCCGTTGCTACCCAGGCGCCGATCGATTGTGCGCAGGTCGCGCGTATCGTAGCCATGCGAATCGGACTCGAACACCGGGTTCAGGATGACCGCGCCGATGCCCAGCCCCTCGAGATAGCCCGCCCACTCGGCCACCTTGGCCAGCGGGGCCGGAGACGCAGGCTCCGAAGGCGCGTCCACGGAAGCGTTCTCGCGCGGACAGCCGCAGAAGCCAAGCGGATAGATTTGGTAGAAGGCAACGTCATCGAGCCACATAGAGGTGCCTCCAAGCTAGAACGTGACCGCGCGAGGCTCACTGGCGAAGGAGTAGAACGTCGCCGTGGCGTTCGTCAACGCCAACACGGTGCAGTTCCCGTCATCCGCAGCGTACATATCCTTGAGCTCGGGATAGTCGTCAAGCGATGCCTGGCGCGCCTGCAGGCGGTCATCCTCAACGGCGTCCGCTTCAATGCGCAGCCAACCGCCTTCGGCATCCATGGCGCACATCGCTACACGCGGATGAGCCGCCATCTGCTTGAAAACGCTCTTGCTGCGCCCCGTCTCGATATAGAGCTTGCCATCGAAGAGCGTCGCCGTACCGAATGGCCGCACCTGAGGGTTGCCCTCCTCGTCGACCGTTGCCAAGAAGTACGTCGGGTTCTTCTTGAGATATGCCAGGACTTCTTCGATCGCGCTCATCGATGCTCCTTTGTCTCGTAATGCGCAGGCGATGGAGATCCGCCCTGTCACCTGCACAGAAACCTAGATGCGCTCCGCCATCTCGAGCACGAGCTGCTCGGTCTTGTCCCAACCCAGGCAGGCGTCGGTGATGGACTTGCCGTAGACGCCGCCATCCACCGGCTGGTTGCCGTCCTCCAGGTAGGACTCGATCATGAAGCCCTTGACCAGCTTGTTGATGGAGGCGCTGCGACGGCAGGAGTCCGCGACCTCCTTGCAGATGCGCAGCTGCTCGAGCGGGCGCTTGCCCGAGTTGTCGTGGTTGCAGTCGATCACGGCCGCGGGGTTCACGAGGTCGGCCGCCTCGTAGCGCGCAGCCAGGCGCTCGAGGTACTCGTAGTGGTAGTTGGGGTAGTTGATGCCGTCAAGGCCCTGGTAGCCGCGCAGCACGGCGTGCGCGAGCGGATTGCCCGTGGTCTCCACCTCCCAGTTGCGGAAAATGAAGGTCTGCGGGGCCTGCGCGGCGTAGATGGAGTTGAGCATGACGGCCGTGGAGCCACCCGTGGGGTTCTTCATGCCCACCGGGCACGGGATGCCGGAGGCCACCAGACGATGCTCTTGGTTCTCGACGGAGCGCGCGCCCACGGCGATGTAGGAGAGCAGGTCGATCAGGTACTGGTAGTTGCTGGGATAAAGCATCTCGTCGGCGGTGAACATACCCGTCTCCTCCACCACGCGCAGGTGCATGTGGCGGATGGCCTTGACGCCCTCGAGCAGGTCGGGCGCCGCCTCGGGATCGGGGTTGTGGAGCAGGCCCTTGTAACCCGTGCCGCGGGTGCGGGGCTTATTGGTGTAGACGCGGGGGATGATGATGAACTTGTCCGCCACACGCTCGGAGAGCTTGGCCAGGCGGTGCATGTAGTCGAGCACCGAGTCCTCGCGGTCGGCCGAGCACGGGCCGATGATGAGCAGGCGACGCTCGGGGTCGGCTCCGGTCAGAACGTCCGCGACCTTGGCGTCGAAGGCGGGCTTGCGCGCGGCGGACTCCACTGAAAGCGGCATCTCCTCGCGAATCTCCTTGGGGATGGGCAGGCGGCGCTTGAATTCCATGGACATGGCAGATCCTCCGTGCAACGGGATGGCAAGAATCGAGTCGGCGCGTCAGGCCGAACGCTCGCCATTATCGCGCGAACCGCGGTCACTGCACAAGAGTAAAGCGGGGATTCCGGCAGTCATTGGCACCCTGCCGTGGTTTTCGGCTATCCCTGCATGAAGGGGTTCGCGGCGATCTCCCTGGCCATAGTCGTGGTCGGGCCGTGCCCGATCAGACAGAGCGTGTCGGCGGGCATGAGCCGCGCCATCTTGGCGAGGCTTTTGAGGATGGTCGCCTCGTCACCGCCCGGAAGATCGGTGCGACCGTGGCTTCCGGGAAAGAGGGTGTCGCCTACGAACGCGACGTTCCCGCCGGTCGTCGCCGCAAAGTAAACCATGCCACCCCGCGTATGGCCGGGCACCGAGAACGCTTGCAGGCGGGCGTCCCCCACTTCGATCACGTCGCCCTCGTTCAGCAGGCGGTCCGGCTCGCCGGGATCGGGCGTGTCGATATCCCAGCTTCGCAGCTGTTTCTGGATGGATTCACCCACCGTCTCGACATCGCCCGCCGGCAACAAATAGGGAACCTGCTCCCCCAGCACGCGGCGGAGTCCCGCCACGCCGCCTAGATGATCCGCATGCCCGTGAGTGCAGAGCAACGCCACCACGCGGACGCCGGGATGCTTGAGCGCGAATTGCCGCGCGAGCTCGACCCCGTCCCACGCCGGATCGATGATCACGGCCTCGTCACCCGAGACGGCAAAGTAGGTGTTGGTCGTGATGGGACCGTTCGTCACGCAGTCGATGGCGAGCGTGCCGCGAGGCGTGAGGTCGAGCGTGAAATCGGACATGGGAAGAGCTCCTCCGGAACCGGTGACGAATGATGGGCGCGATCGCGGGCGCTACCGCTGCTTCAACTGCTTGGCGCCCTCACCCGGCATGATACGGCGGGCGTCGTAGACGCTCTCCACGCGGCTGATGTTCGCGAGTAGCGGGTCCAGGCCGCTGGCATCTGAGATCTCGACCAGGAAGCGCAGCGTGGCGATGCCCTCGCGATTGGTTGCGGTGGCGGCGGAGAGAATGTTGCCGCCCGCCTCGCCAATGGCGATGGTAACGTCCTTCAGGAGCCCCGTGCGGTCCAGACACTCGACCACGATTTCTACCTGGAAGAGCGCGTCAGCCGAGCCGTCCCACTCGACCTCGATCATGCGCTCCGGATGCGCCATCAGGCCCTTCACGTTAGGGCAGTTGGCCCGGTGCACGGACACCCCGCGCCCGCGCGTGATGAAGCCCACGATGTCATCGCCCGCAACGGGGTTGCAGCAGTGCGCCAGGCGCACGAGCATCTCGATATCGCCGCCCTTGACCAGCACGCCGGAGCTGCCGTGGCGGCGCTTCTCGTCCTTGCCCTGACCGCGCCGGCCGCTGCCGCGCACCTGAGCGCGCGCCTCGGCGACCACCTGCTCGGCCGTCTGCTCGGTGCGCGCCTCCTCGAGCTTGGGCTCGAGGATCGCCTCCACCTTGTTGCCGATGGCGCGCACCGCCTGCTTGCCCGCGCCGATAGCCGCGAACAGGTCTTCCAAGTGCCGGTAGTTCAGGCGCTCCACCACCTGGTTGAGCGCGCGCGTGGTGCGCTGCGTGGAGATGCCGAAGCCGCGCTTGCGCAGGTCCTTGGCGAGCATCTCGCGCCCCGCCGTGGCATCGTCGTCCTTGGTGGCCGCGGCGAAATAGCGGCGGATCTTGGCCCGGGCGCCCGGCGTCCGCACGATGGCGAGCCAGTCGCGCGAGGGCTTGGAGGCCTTGTTGGTGAGGATCTCCACGCGATCGCCCATGGCGAGCTCGTGCGAGAGCGGGGCCACGACGCCGTTCACCTTGGCGCCCACGCAATGGTTGCCCACCTCGGTGTGCACCGCGTAGGCACAGTCCAACGGCGTGGAGCCGGAGCGCAGGCTCATGACCTCGCCCTTGGGTGTGAAGACAAAGATCTCCTGATCGAAGAGGTCGGCCTTGAGCGAGTGGAGGAACTCCTTGGGGTCGCCCATGTCGTCGGACACGGCCCAGTCGAGCGAACGCTTGAGCCAGTTGATCTGGTCGTCCAGACGCTGGGCCTCGTTGGACTTGGTGGCCGTGGAACCGCCGGAGCTCTTGTAGAGCCAGTGGGCCGCGATGCCGTACTCGGCCTGCTCGTGCATCTCGTAGGTGCGAATCTGAATCTCGAGCGGGCGTGCCGTGGGGCCGATCACCGTGGTGTGCAAGCTCTGGTAGTTGTTGAACTTGGGCGTGGCGATGTAATCCTTGAAGCGGCCCGGCATGGGGTGCCAGAGCGAGTGGACGGCGCCGAGCGCGGAATAGCAATCGCTCACGGTGTCGACGATGACGCGCAGCGCCACGAGGTCGTAGATCTCGGAGAACTCCTTGCCCTTGCGCTTCATCTTCTGGTAGATGGACCAGTAGTGCTTGGAGCGCCCACTGATCTGGTAGTGCGAGAGCCCCGCGCCCTTTAGCTCGTCGTCCAGCGTCTTGATGGTCTCGGCCAAAAAGCGCTCGCGTGCCTCGCGGCTCTCGGACACCATGCGGGCGATGCGCTGGTAGGCCTCGGGCTCCAAGTAGAAGAAGGAGAGGTCCTCGAGCTCCCATTTGATGCTCGAGATGCCCAGGCGCTCGGCCAAGGGGGCGTAGACGTCCATGGTCTCGCGGGCCTTGAAGATGCGACGGTCCTCGCGCAGCGCCGCGAGGGTGCGCATGTTGTGCAGGCGGTCGGCAAGCTTCACGATGATCACGCGAATGTCGCGGCTCATGGCGAGAAACATCTTGCGCAGGTTGAGCGCCTGCTTCTCGTCCATGCTATCGACCTCGATGTTGGTGAGTTTGGTCACACCGTCCACGAGCTCGGCCACGGTGTCGCCAAAGAGCCCCGCCACGTCGGAAAGCGAGGTCTCCGTGTCCTCAACTGTGTCGTGCAGGAGCGCGGCGCACACCACGTCGCAGTCCATCTTGAGCTCGGCCAGAATGATGGCGACCTCGACGGGATGGTTGATGTACATCTCGCCGGAGCGGCGCTTCTGGTCGGAATGCTTCTCCGCGGCGAAGCAGTACGCCCGCTCCACCTTGGCGTAATCCTCACCGTCCATGTACTTGAGGCACAGGCTGCGCAGCTTGTCCCAGTTGTCGGCGCAGATCTCGGGCGGCAGGTCGTCGGCGGAGGGATAGTGGACCATCTGGTCCGTGCGACGCAAGGGGACTTCCTGGTCCACGTACTTGTGTCCCGGGCCCGCGGCACCGGTCTTCGATGCGTTCGATGCGGCGTCCATGGCCATCTCCTCTCAGTCCATGCGCGGAACGATCGGCCTGTTGATGCGATGAAGCATATCACGCGCGGATGCGCCGAGCGCCCAGCTCCTAAAGGCGTCAAACGCCATGCGGGCATGCAAGCCTTCCAGGTAGCGGATGCTCTGCGTAAGATCCACGCGCCCCGGTTCCTCCACCATCTCGATCGTACGGGAGTCCTCGATACCGGCCAGCCGCACGAAGCCGAGCTCCTCGAAGATCGCCAGGCCGCCCGGCACGGCACGCTCATCCAAGGGCGCGCGGGTGTCGATGGCGAGGCACATGCTGGCGATGTCGTGGTCGGAGGCGCTGAAGCGCGGCTCGCCCGTGGCGCCCCGATGCCGGCGCCACATGGTCTGCAGCGCCCGGTAGAGCGTCACCAGCTCCTCGCGCTCGGGTGCCTGATCGTCCAGCAGATGCTCGTTGATGCGGGCGTCGCGCGCGGAATAGAGCAGGTGGATGCGGGCGGGCGCCCCATCGCGTCCTGCACGGCCGCTCATCTGGTTGAACTCCGTGGCGGAGAACGGCATATGGTAGAGCACCACGTGGCGGATATCGGGCAGGTTGACGCCCTCGCCAAAGGCCGAGGTCGAGATGATGCAGGTCAGCTCACCCGAACGGAAGGCCTGCTCCACCCGGAAACGGTCGGCCCGCGAGAGACCGGCGTTGTAGTAGGCGATCGCGGCGCCGTATTCCGGCACCCGGCGGCGGAGCGTTCCCGCAAGGAACACGGACTGCTCGCGGGAGTTGACGTACACCACACACTTCTCGCCGGTCGCGACGATGGATACCAGACGGTTCTCGCGGTTGGAGAGATCGCGTTCGTCCTCGAGGTCGAGGTTCGCGCGAACGGCGTCGTCCACCACCAGCTGGACCGGCGGCAGGAGTTCGCGAATCGCGGCGAGCGTGCGATCGTCCGCGGTGGCCGTGCACGCGAGCACGCGGGGGTGCCTCAGCTTCTCCAGGACAGCAGGCAGCTCCTGGTAGGCGCTACGGTCTCCGCCCTTGGCACCCGCTAGGTGGTGCGCCTCGTCCACCACCACGAAGCCCACGCGCCCGCCGTGCGCGAAGCGGTCCACGTGAATCGCCAGGAACTCGGGCGTGGTGAGCACGACGTCGAGCCCGCCCGCCGCGAGCCGCGAGAACGAGCGGTCGCGGAATGCCTGGGTGGTCTCGCCGGTCAGCACGCTCACCGAGAGGCCAAGCCGAGCGAATGCCTCGGCCAGCTGGAAGGATTGGTCGGCCACGAGCGCGCGCAGGGGGTACACGAACACGCTCGCGCGATGGTTCAGCACGGCCTCGCGCGCGGCATGCACGTGGAAGATGAGCGACTTGCCGCGCCCCGTGCCCATGATGGCGAGCACGTTGCGCCCCGCGGCCAGCGCGGAGAGCGCCTCGCGCTGTGCCGCATGGGGCTCGGCATCGCCGATGAAGCTGTGGATGAGCGAGCGCGTGAGCTGGTCGTACGGGATACGGGCAAGCGCCTCGCGCCGATCGGTGCGCGGGGCGGGGGTTTCCGTTGCCTGCGAAGCGGCGGGCGAAGGCGAAGGGGCGGGTTCTTTTGCAGGGGCGTCCGCAGGCGCCTCGCCCTCCGGCGCCTGGGAGGCATCGGCGCAGAGGATGTCCTTCACCATGAGCTTGGTCTTGATGCGGCCCTGCCAGGGCTCCGGAACCGCCTCGAAGACCAGGTCGACGGCGCAATCGCAGGTAACCATGCGCTCGATGTCGGGCACGCGGAACATGATGGCCGGTACGCTCGCCCGCCCGTCCGTGGCGGTGAAGCGCATATGCTCACCCGTACGGCCCACCACGGCGCGCCCTTCCATGGTGACGCCCGAGGCGCCCAGCAGCGGCACGCGGTTACCCTGGCCGAAGGGCTCCAGGCAGGAGATCTGCTGCACGGTATCGATATCCAGCTCGGACAGGTGCACCATCGCCGCGACCTCCTCGCGGTCCTCGAAGTCCTCGGCGGGCAGCTCGGAGAGCACGGCGTCCAAGCGCTCGCGCAGCGCCGGCAGGTTCTCCGTCGGGCAGGTGACGCCCACCGCGCCGGCATGGCCGCCGAATCGGATCAAGAGGTCCTGGCAGCGCTCCACGGCCTCGAACAGATTGACCCTGCCCACGGAGCGGCCGGAGCCGCGCGCCACGTCGCCCTCGATGGAGAAGAGGAGCGAGGGCACATGGTAGCGATTGACCAGCCGGCTCGCGACGATGCCCTTCACGCCCTCGTGCCAGCCCTCGCCGCCCACCACGATCACGCGGCCGCCGTGGTAGGTCCGCTCCACGCACGCCAGCGCCTGCTTGGTGAGGTCCGCCTCGATGTCTCGGCGCTGCCGATTAACGTCCTCGATCTGGGAGGCGAGCCGGCCGGCCGCGTTCGCATCCGTGGCCATGAGCAGGTCGAGCGCGAGCGCCGGATCGGCCATGCGGCCCGCGGCGTTCAGGCGCGGGATGAGCGAGAAGGAGAGAGCATCCGCCTTGATGGTGGAGAGATCGGTCCGAGCGAGGGCGGCGAGGGCGACGTAGCCGGGACGCGTGGTGGTTCGCATATGCGCCACGCCGTCGGCCACGAGCGCGCGGTTCTCGGGCGTGAGCGGCATCATGTCGGCCACGGTGCCGAGCGCCGCCACCTCGGTGTAGCGCCGCCACAGATTGGGCTTGCCCAGGCGGCGACCCAGCTCGTGCACCAGCTTGAGCGCCACGCCGGCACCCGCGAGCTCGCGGCTAGGGCCGTCCGCGATCAGTTTGGGATCGGTGAGCGGAACCCCCTGGGGCACGAGGTCGGCGGGCTCGTGATGGTCCGTCACCACCAGGTCGATACCGTGCTCGGCCAGATAGGGCACCTCGTCGCGCGCGGCGATGCCGTTGTCCACGGTGACGATGATGCTCGGAGAACACGCCTCGACCACGCGGTCAAGCGCCGCCTGGCTGATGCCGTAGCCCTCATCGAAGCGCCGGGGAATGAACGGGTGCGCCCGCCCGCCCAGCTCGCGCAGAGCCTCGGTGAGCAGCGTGGTGGACGTGATGCCGTCCACGTCGAAATCTCCGAACACCGCAATGGTCTCGTTTGCGGCGAGCGCCGCCTGGATGCGGTCGGCGACCTCGGCCATGCCGGGGATGACAAGCGGGTCGGCCCAGTCGCGCTCGAGCGAGGGCGTGAGGAAGAGCCGGCCCTCCTCCACCGAGCCGATGCCGTGCGCCACCATGATGCGGGCCACGAGCGGCGCCACATTCAGGCCGTCTACCAGCTGTTGTTCGAGTTGCGGATGAGGTTGCGCCACCGTCCAGCGGTGCGTCGTCTTGAGCGATGCCATGAGAATCATTTCCAATGTGCGGGCCCGCTACGGCAGGCCGAAGGTGTTGAACGCCTTCATTATACGCATCGCGCGGACATCGCCGGTTGCCACTCGGTTAAGCGATCGCGGCGGGAGACGGGCCGAGATGGGCCTTCTGCGCCGAGTGTGTTACCAGACGTTAAACCGCGGGATGCGAACCCTATACTGTGGAACCGCGCGCGTTCCCGAGTGAAAGGCTGGCGGTTGATGGAGACCTGGACGCGCATGGGCAAGGCCCTCGCCTCGCACATGCACCTCATCGTTCCCGGCTGCGTGGCCGCCGGTGTGCTGTTTCCCCAGGTATTCGGCCCGATTACCGTTGCCGTGCCCACTCTCTTCGCCATCATGACCTTCCAGGGTGCCCTCAACAACACCTTGCAGCAGCTGGGACAGCAGTTTCGGCACCCCAGGCGCCTACTCGTCATCCTGGGCGTCACGCTCGTCTTCATGCCGTGCCTGGCGTGCGCCCTCGCCTTCATCCTCTTCAACGGCAACGCCAACCTGATCACCGGCGTGGTTCTGGAGTACAGCGTTCCCATCGGCGTGGTCAGCTTTATGTGGGTGGGCATCTTCTCGGGCAACGGGTCGCTGGCGCTCGCCGCCATCCTCACCTCCACCGTTCTCGCGCCGTTCTCCATCCCGCTCACGCTGCAGCTGCTGCTGGGCCACGTGGTGCATATCGACGCCGCGAACATGATGATCGAAATGATCTTCATGATCGCGCTGCCGGCCCTTGCGGGCATGGTCCTGAACAACGTAACCGATGGCTGGGGCCACCAGAAGCTCTCCCCCGCCCTGAGCCCGGCCTGCCGCATCATGCTCATCCTCATCATCACCGCCAACTCCACGCGCATGAGCGACTACGTGCTCCACATGACCTGGACGCGTGCGGGCGTTGCCCTCTTCATCCTGCTGTTTGCCAGCACGGGCTTTCTATGGGGCATTCTGGCCGCCAAGCTGCTCCATCTCCCGCACGCGGACCTGGTGACGATGTGCTTTGACTGCGGGTTGCGGAATATCTCCTCGGGCGCCGTCATCGCAAGCCAGTACTTCCCCGGCGAGGTCGTCTTCCCCGTCATGTGCGGCACCATGTTCCAGCAGATACTCGCCTCGCTCTTCGGTAAGGCGATGAAGCACTTCTCGGATGACGCCAAAGGAGCGCGCGCATGCCCGACCGCATCCCAACGCTGACGCGCGAGTTCTGCGCGGAGAACATGACGCACGTGCCCCGGGCGATCCAGGCGGGGGCCGCGCGCATCGAACTGTGCGACAACCTGGCCCAGGGCGGCACCACGCCGAGCGCGGGCGTCATCCGCGCGTGCGTGCGCCGCGCCCATGCCGGCAACGCACGCGTGATGGTGATGATTCGACCCCGCGGCGGAGATTTTTGCTATGCGGAGGAGGAGCTCCTCTCCATGGAGGCCGACATCGCGCTTGCGGCCAGCCTGGGCGTTGACGGCGTGGTCTTCGGCTGCCTGCGCCCGCTCGACGAGCTCATCCACGCCGCCGCACGAGAATCCGCCCTCGTGGCGGGCGCCCTCCCCGGTGCGGGACCCCTCGCCTATACGGCCGGCTTTGAGCTCGATACCGGTGCGACCCAGCGCCTTGCCGCCCTCGCCCACCAGCTCGGCATCGCCGACGTCACCTTTCATATGGCATTTGATAAGCTGGATGAGAAGTCCCAGCTCAGAGCAATCGATACCCTCGCAGGCATGGGCGTCTCGCGCATCCTCACGCACGGCGGCGTCGCCGGCACGCCCATCGAGGAGAGCTATCCTCGCCTGCACCGGCTCATCGACCACGCCGCGGGACGCCTGACCATCCTGCCCGGCGGCGGCATCACGTATCGCAACGCCGAGAGCGTGGCGGATGAGCTGGGCGTGTCTGAGGTGCATGGGACCAGAATCGTCAATCTGGCGAGCGGATCCGGTTCTCCCGCGGCAACCCCGGACGCACGCGAGAACCACAGGGAGGTCTCGGCACATGGAAGCAACTCGTCCGCTCGTCTTTGAGAACCGCGCCGCCGCCGGAAAGCCCGACGATCATCGCCGGCCCTCCGGATACTGCCCCTTTTGCGATGTCGACCACCTCACCGACATCATCGCGCGCGAGGACGACCGCATCTGGCTCATGAACAAGTACCGGACGCTCCGCGACACGGTGCAGACGGTCGTGATCGAGTCCGCGGAACACGACGGCGAGCTTTCCCGCTATCCCCGCGAGCAGTGCCGCGCCATCATCCGCTTTGCGCTTTCGTGCTGGGACCAGATGATCGCTTCCGGCGAGTACCGGAGCGTTCTCATGTACAAGAACTTCGGCCCGCTCTCCGGCGGAAGCCTCAACCATCCGCACCTGCAGGTCGTGGGGCTGGTGCACGATGACGGCTACGCCAACGTGGTTCCGGAGAACCTCGACGGCCTGCCCGTCTTTGCCCATGGGGGCGTGGAGGTCACCGTCTCCACCAAGCCGATCATGGGCTTCTTCGAGGTGAATATCGCCATGCCGCGCGCGGCGGGCCCGCAAACGCGCGACGCCTTCGCAGACGCCATCCACGTGACGACGTGGTACCTGCTGAACGAGCACCATGGCGGCCGCGCCACCTCGTACAACCTGTTCTTCTACCACATGGCCGGCAAGACGATCTGCAAGGCGCTGCCCCGCTGGGTGGCCTCGCCCTACTTCATCGGCTACAAGCTCGCCCAGGTGAACAGCCCTGAACGTCTTGAGGATGATGCCCGTGCGCTCCGGCGGCTGCTGGAAACGGGTGTGCGCTGACGGGTGCCGTGCTGGCATGGGCCGCAACGGTTTGGCCGATGCGAAAGGAATTCGCCGCTACATCTTCGGGTAGACGGCGCGGCATGTCCCCCTTGTCGCCGATTTGTCTGGGGAATGGCCGCACCGGAGCGCAATACCAGCAAGACACGGTGCTTGCCGAATGATTATCCGACCCGCGGGCATTCCTCAGGAGCATTGAGACCGGTGAATACTTCAGAATGTTCGGCATTGAAAACATGCTCGGAACGAACTTTTGAACTCGATGGTCCGCAAACTCATTAAGTAGAAGAACGGCTGGCGGTCTTACTTGAAACAGCAAGACCGCCAGCAGTTTTAAAAATATGTCAATTCTGGTTTAACAGAGACAAAACAAGCGCTGGCCACCAGCTGCCGCCAGGCCGCCAGGCCGCCAGCCCAGCGCTACAGCGTGCCGAAGATACGGTCGCCGGCGTCTCCCAGGCCGGGCACGATGTAGGCGTTCTCGTTCAGGCCCTCGTCGATGGCGCAGGTAAAGATACGCACGTCCGGATCGGCGGAGGTGACGGCCGCCAGGCCCTCGGGTGCGGCCACGAGCACGAGCAGGCGCAGGTCGCGCACGCCCTGACGGCGCAGATAGGCGATCGCCGCGTCGGCGGAGCCGCCCGTGGCGAGCATCGGGTCTACCACCAAGCAGGTGCGCTCGGCGATGTCGGGCGGCACCTTGGCGTAGTACTCGTGCGGCTCGCGCGTGACCTCGTCGCGATACATCCCCAGGTGCCCCACGCGCGCGGCGGGAATCAGGTCAAGGATACCGTCCACCATGCCGAGGCCCGCGCGCAGAATCGGAATGACGGCGACCTTGCGACCGGCCACCCGCTTGCAGACGGTCTCACAGATGGGCGTGGTCACCGGCACGTCTTCCAGCGGAAAGTCGCGCGTGGCCTCATAGCCCTCAAACAGCGCCAACTCGCGCACGAGCTCACGGAACTGCTTGGTGCCCGTGTCCTCGCTGCGCAGAATCGACAGCTTGTGCTGCACCATCGGATGGTCGACGAGCGTCACGCGTGCGGCGTCGTATGCGGCATGCCCAGCCATGGTTCCTCCCTAGGAGATTTCGACGATCTCGATGTCGAAGTTGAGGTCCTTGCCGGCCAGCTCGTGGTTCGCGTCCAGTTTGATGCCGGAATCGGTCTTCTCGACGACCACCACGGGCACGGGCTGCCCGCCGGGGCCTGTGAGGAAGAGCTTGTCGCCCACGGAGATGCCCTCCATATCGGGCACCTGCTCGGCCGGAAAGTCCAGCACCAGGTCATCGCGGCGCTCGCCGTAAGCCTCGGCGGCGGGGATATGGACCGTCTTCTTCTCGCCCACGGCCATGTCCTTCACCGCGGCGTCGAAGCCGGCGATCATCTGGTGGGCGCCGCAGGTGAACTCGATGGGCTCGCCGCGGTCGTAGCTGCTGTCGAACTGGGTGCCGTCGTCCAGCGTGCCGCGGTAATGGGCACGGATCTTCTTGCCTTCGTTAGACATGCATCCTCGCTTTCATCGGGGTTGGTTCGCATACCGTTTCACTATAGTGGAGAAGACGATGGGTTGGCGCCGGGGATTCCGGATGGTCTTGAAGGGTGGCTGCGCGGTGGTGCGAGCGGCACGGACATACGAGCTGGAGGTGACGTTGCCGGGCGGCGGGGTCCAGCGCGTGGCCGTGACCGAGAAGCGCGTGCGTCGGCTGAACCTCCGCGTGCGGGCCGACGGCTCCGTCGCGCTGAGCGTGCCGGCGGGCACGGCACCTGCGAGCGCGCGGTCGTTCCTCGAGCACAGCGCCGCCTGGCTGGAACGCGCCCTCGCGCGGAGCGTGCGCAAGCGGGCGGCGGCGGAGGAACGGAGGCGGGAGCCGCTCATCTCCCGCACGGGTGCGGACGCCGGTACGCTCCCCCTCTGGGGCAGGCTCGTACCGGCCACCGAGGTGCTCGGCGCAGATGCGCCGCAGCTGGCCGACGACGAGCTCGCCCAGCGCATCGACGCCCTCTACCGCCGCGAGGTGGCACGGGCGCTGCCGGTCGCCGCCACACGCTACGAAGCCGCCCTCGGGGTTCACGCCGCGCGCTGGAGCGTGCGCACCATGGAGACGCGCTGGGGCTCGTGTACGCCCGCCACCGGGTCCATCCGCATGTGCTCGCGCCTGGCGGCCTACCCGCCCGCCTGCCTGGATTCCGTAGTTGCCCACGAGCTTGTCCATCTGCTGGAGCCGAGCCACAACGCGCGCTTCCACGCACTTCTGGACGAGGTTTGCCCTGGCAACCGCGATGCACGCCGCATCCTCAAGTGCTCGCCCCGCGAGGCCTGCGCAAACGGAGGAACCGCCTTGGGAAGCGAGCACGACGGCGAAACCACCCTCCACATATGAAGCGCAAAAGATGGACCTAAGAACCGCCTAAGAAGTCCGAACACGCAAAACGACGCGTAGAGCAGGGGTTATAACACCTTCGGCCGCAAGGACGAGACGAAGGGGGGCCCATGGGCGCCTCTACACTCATAACCCGGCGCAGCGTCGTCATGGCCGCCGGCTTGGCGCTCGCATCGGGCGCGGGCCAGGGCGGCAACGCCGCAAACGGCAACAGCCAGGGCGAGCCGCCCGCGCTGCCCGACGGTTCCGGCAGCCGTGAACACGTAGGACCGCAAGTCAAAATAGCCCCAGAACGCGTCTAGACCAAGGACATCTCTCATCGGTTTTTCCGACTCATGAACGCTCCCTTCCCCATAAAAGCCGAGTAGTGAACGCACCGTTCACAACTCGGCTTTTCCCATGACCGTTTACCTGCGGTTTTTCTGCCAGCATGAATCCTCGCCGCTCAACGCTATTCACAACTCGGATAAACCAACGACAAACCGCCCATCGCCGGCGAATCCGTGCACCCCGCAGCCACGAAAGGGTTAAGCTAAGGAGGGTGTGTGAATTTGACGGGCTCGTCGATCGCGCGATAGGAGTTCTAACGATGCTCGGAAAGAAAAACGACAGGCCACGCCTGCAGACGATCTTCGGAGCGGGTGCACAGGGCGGTGCAGCCACGGTGTTCAACACAAGCTCGAGCACGTTCACGGTGTCTGGCTCCGGCAACCATGATGGCACCTACTTCCGAAGCGGGAACCTCATCTCCGGTCCAGACGGCATGCATATCATCATCGGCAGCGGCCCCGTGAAGACCGTCCTTGGACCGAACGGCGAGACGCGTACCGTGATCGAACACGGTTTTAGCGGAACAGTTTTCTAGAACCACGCCCGGCAGCAGGCACGCCGGCTCGGACGGCACGCGGGGTCACCGGCGGCGCCTTCCGAGCGAACTGAGGATTCCTTCCCGAGAAGGCGCGGGAACGGGCAGCGGTATTGGGCACGTAACTGACACGGCGCCCATCCTCGTTTTGCCCGTTCCCGCGCCTTCTCGGGAAGGAATTCCAGTCTCGCGAGGACCAGCCGCCGGTGACCCCGCGTGCCGTCCGAGCTGGGCGCGACAGCCGCCGCTACCGTACGCGCAGAATCTCGACGCCGCAGGAGCGCAGCGGCAGTCCCACGGGCGCCCACGGCTTCTCGAGCCGCACGCGCACGCCCTGCACGCGCGCGTACCGGCGCAGCAGGAGCTCGGCAACCCCCTGCGCCGCTGCCTCGATCAACTTGAACGTGTGCTCGCGCAGGAACTCGTCCACGTCGTGGCACACGGCACCGTAGTCCACCGAGGCATCCAGATCGTCCTCGGCACCCGCATCATGTAGGTTGCAGTAGAGCGTGAGCGAGACCACGAACTTCTGGCCGAGCTCGTTCTCGGCGGGGTAGACGCCGTGGTTCGCGAAGACCTCGAGCCCCTCGATCAGCACCTTATCGGCCTGGAGCAGATCCTCGCGCGCCACGCGCACCACGCTCCGCTGCGTTACCGGCAGGCCCCGCTTCGCACGGGCAAGGCCCGCGCCCTCTGCGGGCGTGGCGTTCTCTGGCAGCTGTTTCTTATCCATAGATACATCGTCTCCCTAGACTCTCAGCTGCAGGTTCTTCTCCTCATCCGTCCACTTGCAGGTAGCACGCGCCGCGCAGGCGAAGCACGGGCGCGACGCGTGGTCGGCCCACGCGATCAACCCGGCAAGCTCGCCCTCCGGCTGCGGGGTACCGCGGCGATGCCCGCGCACCGCCGTCAGAATCTCCGCTTGCTCGGATGGGGAGAACCGCATCTCACCCTCAACCGTACCCAGAATCTCGGCCGCAATCCGCTCACCCGCAACATCGTGCGGAGTCCCCACGTCGTATTGCTCGGCCCGGCCGATATCGTGCAGGAGCGCTGCGGCGTAGACCACCTCGCGATCAAGCCCCAGGCCGTCCTCGAGCCGGCGAATCCAGGCTACGCGGGCAACGTCCAGCAGATGCGAGAGCCCGTGCCGGCAGAACCGCCGGTCGCGCTCAAACTCCCGCACCCGGTCCAGTTCCCGCATGAAACGCGGATGCGCGAGCACGGCGTCCACGCGGGGCATGCCCTCCCCTACCACGGGCTAGCGCCCCAACAGGGCAAAGAAGCGCTGCTCCAGCGCGGGGTCGGTCTCGAACACGCCGCGACGGGCGCAGGTAGCCGTCTGGGCACCGGGCTTCTGCACGCCGCGCATGGTCATGCACATGTGCTCGGCCTCCAGGTAGACGATCACGCCCTGCGGAGCGAGGTGCTCCATGAGGGCGTCCGCGATCTGGGAGGTCAACTGCTCCTGCAGCTGCAGGCGGCGCGCGAAGGTCTCGACCGTGCGCGCCAGCTTGGAGAGCCCCGCCACCCGGCCGTTCGGCACGTAGCCGATGGCGGCCTTGCCAAAGAACGGCAGCAGATGGTGCTCGCAAAGGGAATAGAACGTGATGTCGCGCTCCACTACCACATCGTTCGAGGCGACGGAGAAGGTCTTTGACAGGTGCTCGGAGGCGTCCGAATCCATTCCCGCAAGCAGCTCGGCGTACATCCGGGCCACGCGCTCCGGGGTCTCCAGCAGCCCCTCGCGCTCCGGATCCTCGCCCATGCCCTCAAGCAGCAGGCGGCACGCCCGCTCGATCTTATCTTGGTCGATCATTCCGACCCCTCTCGCACGTGAAATGTCCGCCCGTCATGCTACCACGACGAATGGCGCCCTACATCTCGTGCGTGGCGTAGATGGGATCGTCTTGCCAGAGGACCACCGAGCCCTGAGCGCGCGTGGCGGGCAGGTCGATGATCCGCTGGTTGGAGGAGCCACGGAACCGCAGCGTGATATCGTGCAGGTCCTGGACGAACGGCCCGTCCACCAAGACGTCGATACAGTCGAGCAGCCGGTCCGTGACGCCCTCCGCGTAGTGCCGCCCGCCGGGCACCAGCTCGGTATCGTACACGTCGCCGGTGTAGCACCAGATGGTCCGGCCGGACTCGCGTGGGAACTCCGCCCGCACGCGCTCCACAAAGTCCACGAGCCCCGCCTGGTTCTCGGGCTCCATGGGCTCGCCGCCCAGAAGCGAGAGCCCGTCCATATAGGAGGCTCGCAGGCTCTCGATGATCTTGTCCTCCACAGCGGACGTGAAGGGCTCGCCCGCCGCAAAGCTCCACGCGCTCTCGTTGAAGCAGTTCTTGCACCCGCGCCGGCAACCGGAGACGAAGAGCGAAGTCCGCACCCCCTCGCCGTTGGCGATATCGAAATACTTGATTGTGGCGTAGTTCATAAACCGTTCCTAAAGGTGCAGCACGCGGTCGCGGATCTCCTCGGTGCGGCCCTGGTTCCAGAACTGCGTGCCGATGTAGCCGCAGGTACGACGCGCCACGTTGAGCGTCTCCTGGTTGCGGTTGCCGCAGTTCGGGCACTCCCACACGAGCTTGCCGTCGTCCTCCACGATCTTGATCTCGCCGTCGTAGCCGCACTCCTGGCAGTAGTCGCTCTTGGTGTTGAGCTCGGCGTACATGATGTTGTCGTAGATGTACTGCATCACGCGCACCACGGCCTTGAGGTTGTCCTGCATGTTGGGAACCTCGACGTAGCTGATGGCACCGCCCGGCGAGAGCGGCTGGAACTGGCTCTCGAACTTGAGCTTGTCGAAGGCGTCGATCTCCTCGGTCACGTGCACGTGGTAGCTGTTGGTAATGTAGCCCTTGTCCGTGACGCCCGGGATGATGCCGAAGCGGCGCTGCAAGGCCTTCGCGAACTTGTAGGTGGTGGACTCCAGCGGCGTGCCGTAGATGGAGTAGTCGATGTCTTCCGCGGCCTTCCACTCGTTGCACTTGTCGTTCATCTTCTGCATCACGGCGAGGGCGAACTCCTGGCCGCCGTTGGCGTCCGTGTGGCTGTGGCCCGTCATGTACTTCACGCACTCGTACAGGCCCGCGTAGCCCAGGCTGATGGTGGAGTAGCCGCCGTAGAGGAGCTTGTCGATGGTCTCGCCCTTCTTCAGACGGGCGAGTGCACCGTACTGCCAAAGGATCGGCGCGGCGTCGGAGAGCGTGCCGAGCAGGCGCTCGTGGCGGCAGCGCAGCGCGCGGTGGCAGAGCTCCAAGCGCTCGTCGAAGATCTCCCAGAACTTGTCCATGTCCTGATGCGAGGAGAGCGCCACGTCGGGCAGGTTGATGGTCACCACGCCCTGGTTGAAGCGGCCGTAGTACTTAGGCTTGCCCGGCTCGTAGTTGCCGGCGTTGGCCACGTTGTCAAAGCCGTTGCCCGAGCGGTCCGGCGTGAGGAAGCTGCGGCAGCCCATGCAGGTGAAGCAATCGCCCTCGCCCGGCTTCTCGCCCTTGGAGAGCTTGAGCTCGCGCATCTTCTTCTCGGAGATGTAGTCGGGCACCATGCGCTTGGCGGTGCACTTGGCGGCAAGCTCGGTCAGGTAGAAGTACGGGGAGTCCTCGTGGACGTTGTCCTCCTCGAGCACGTAGATGAGCTTGGGGAACGCCGGGGTGATCCACACGCCGGCCTCGTTCTTCACGCCCTCGTAGCGCTGGCGGAGCGTCTCCTCGATGATGATGGCGAGGTCGTGTTTCTCCTGGGGCGTGCGGGCCTCGTTGAGGTACATGAAGACCGTCACGAACGGCGCCTGGCCGTTGGTGGTCATGAGGGTGACCACCTGGTACTGGATGGTCTGCACGCCGCGGCGGATCTCGTCGCGCAGGCGCTCCTCCACGATGGCGGAGACCTTCACCTCGGGCGCGTCCACGCCCAGCTCGGCCAGCTCGCGCTCAACGCTCGCGCGGATCTTCTTGCGCGAGACGTCCACGAAGGGCGCCAGGTGCGTGAGCGAGATGGACTGGCCGCCGTACTGGCAGCTCGCCACCTGGGCGATGATCTGCGTGGCGATGTTGCAGGCGGTGGAGAAGCTGTGCGGCTTCTCGATGAGCGTACCGGAGATGACGGTGCCGTTCTGCAGCATGTCCTCGAGGTTCACGAGGTCGCAGTTGTGCATGTGCTGCGCGAAGTAGTCGGAGTCGTGGAAGTGGATGATGCCCTCGTTGTGGGCCTCCACGACCTCGGCGGGCAGCAGCACGCGCTGCGTGAGGTCCTTGGAGACCTCACCGGCCATGTAGTCGCGCTGCACGGAGTTCACCGTGGGGTTCTTGTTGGAGTTCTCCTGCTTGACCTCTTCGTTGTTGCACTCGATGAGGGAGAGGATCTTGTCGTCCGTGGTGTTCTTCTGGCGCTTCAGGCCCTGCAGGTAGCGGTAGATGATGTAGTGGCGGGCCACCTCGAACTTGTCCAGGCGCATGAGCTGGTCCTCGACCATGTCCTGAACTTCCTCCACCGAGACGGTATGGCCAGCCTGCTCGCACTGCTCCGCCACGTTCTGCGCGGCAAACTCGATCTCGCGGGGGCGCAGACGCTCGGCCTCCTGGACCTCGGCGTTGGCACCCTTGATGGCGTTGACGATCTTCTCGATGTCGAACGTGACCTCGGTACCGCTGCGCTTGATGATCTTCATGGTGTCTCGCTTCTCTTATGGCTGCTCGGTAGCTGCTCTTTGCGTCAATGCGTGCTGTACTATAGTAGCCCAGTTCAACTCACTAGATACTGTGAGTTTTGTTAGACGCCACACTATATGTTGTGTTTTTGCAGGTCAGCGCCAATGATTTTCTCCGCTGCATTTTCCTGCGGGCGCCAAACCGGGCAAGCTTGGTTAAACCCTCTGCCAACGACCTGCGGCGCGCCGTTGCTTGTGCAGATTTCGAGATGGATGATAATCCACCATTCAACGGCAGGTGAGCGGCAGGCGGTGGGTTGGACCCAGATATTGTGGCAAGGTGTGGGGCGCGGGCGTTGCGAGTGGGGCAACAGGCGGGTGGGCGCCGAGTACCCCATCGCCTGTAGGTTTTTCCGAGTTGTGAACACTCGAAGCCCATCAAATGCCGATACTACGAGGCCACCGACACGGCCACTTTACCAATCTAGAAAAAGCGGCCTCAAACTGAGGCCGCAAGCTGCGCTGCTGGTGGGCGTTACAAGATTTGAACTTGTGACCTCTTCCGTGTCAGCGCCCTGCCGCTCCGTCAACAGGCGTTTTCCAGTGAATCAATCTTCACACTTCATGCATCCAGAGCGTCCGATTGGTCCGTCTATCTCGGCTTTTCTGATTCTCTATGATTCCAGACAGGCCGTCCGTTACGGTGAGTCCAAACCTATTTTGGACAGCGTTTGGACAGCAGCCATCATTCATTTGGACAGACATTCGGGAGCTGGTCTCAATGGCAACTTACTCGAAAGGAAGCCTGCGCGAGCGAAGCAAGGGACACTGGCAGGCACGCTTCTGCCGGACCGATAGAAACGGCTCGAGCATCGTAACCAGATCGTTCGAAGCGACCTCTCGCCGAGCCGCGACCCTCATCATGGAGGACATCAGAAGGGAGCTGATCGAGCAGGACGGCGACGGCGCCTCAAGTCGCGAGCTCATTGCGTACATGTTGGATTACGTTGACGAGCGCGAGCGCTCCCAGCAGATAGAGGCGAGCACCGCGACCAACTACCGCAGCTCCATCAAGCATCTCGCGCGCTATCTCGAGGGCTACTCAATCGAAGAGATAACGCCGGAGAACGTCATGGACGTGCAGGCAGCCCTGCTCACGGACGGCCTCGTCGCCGACACCGTTGCAAAGGACCATCGCTTCTTCAAACAGGTGATGGACTACGCCTGCGAGATGGGCCATATCCATCGCAGCCCCTTCAACAAGGCGACCAAGCCGCCGAAGCGTCGGAAGCCTCGTCCGAACGCGCTCGACGAGAGGAGCCGTTCGATGCTTTTGTCCGTCCTGGACGCGTCCCCCACGACTAAACAGAACGTTGCGGCGCGCCTCGGGCTGCTCGCCGGACTCAGAAGGGAGGAGGTCGCTGGCCTCAGGTGGGGCGACGTTGACCTCGTTGCCAACAGAATCAGAGTCGGTCGCGCCGTCGGAGTGTCGAATGGTAGACCCTATCTCAAGGGCACGAAGACCGAGGCAAGCGAACGGGAGGTCGTCCTCGAGAAGGGGCTCGCCGATACTCTGCGCTCCCTCAGGAGCTCTCTCGGGGTAAGCGCGCGGGAGGACCACTATGTCCTCGGAGACGGAGACTCGTTCTACACGCCCGACCGCATCACGAAGGACTTCACGTCGCTCGCCAAGGCGATGAACCTCATCGGAGCGGCTGGAAAGCGAGCCACGTTCCACGACCTCCGCGACACGTTCGCCACGCACCTTATCTCCCAAGGGGTAAACGTGAAGACTGTCTCCTATCTTCTTGGTCACGCAAATGCAGCAATGACCCTTAACGTCTATACGTCCAACACGCCCGCCGGGATGGAGTCGGCGGCGGAAGCGCTCGAGGGGCTCGCCGGATAAGAAAGGGCGCAGCCCGCTATTGAGCTGCGCCCCACTCAATCAGTACGACATCCTGCCGCTATGCCCGCGTCGCGGCCATGCGGCACGCCTCTGAGCACGTGGTAGCCGTCGGAATCTTGAATCGGCTTGGCTTCTCCTCCCCGAGGAGGACGAGCTTCCTCGATCTGCTCCTCGCCATGTAGAGGCTTCCGCACACGGAACAGACCTGCCAAACCGGGTCGTCCTCCGCCCCTTTTCGCCTGGTCTCAGGATTCTTCTTGCGGGCGAGATCGAGGTTCTCGACGATCTGCTCGGCAATCGCCCTTTGAAGCGTCATCCTGTCCGCAGAGCCGCCGAAGTACGCCCCTCCGTCCTCGAGGCCGTCCACGCGCAGGGACTCCTTTGAAACGAGGCGGTGACCGTAGGTCCCCCAGCAGTTCGTAAGGCAGGCCTCGAGGAATACCGCGAGGTCCCCCTGAAGCCCATCCCACGCCTGCCACAGCGGACGCCTCTCGAGAAGGGCCAGTGTCTCGGGGTCGCCCCCGCTGCGCTCCAACGCCTTGCGCACGATTTCGTCTACGCGCTCTGCCTCGGAATCGTTCAGGATGCCGTCCGGAATGCCCATATTTGAATAAGCCTCCTCGAAGGTGGGGAGGTATACCCAGCTTACAGAGCAAAACGCCTTGATGAGGTTGGGCCGGCCCTTGATGAACAGATCGAAGAGCCTCTCGACCCGGCGAATGTCCAGCTGCATTCCGCCAACGCGACTGGCTGCGCACTCGATTCTCTCAGCCTCCCCCTTCCTCACGCCCTCAAGCGACGCCGGCTTGAGGGCGCTCACGTAGCGATGGCGCTGAATTCCGGTAATCCGGCGCTCGCTGGCCGTGTCGTCAATGTAGGAAAACCCCTGCAATACCACGGACGCCATCTGCAGCAGATAGAGCACCGCCCGCGTTTCCTCCAACGAGATGAGGCACGGGGGCGCCTCCCAGAACCCGGAATCGTGATGCCTGCCCGCCGCCTCGTTCCAGGCAAGGGCCCGAAGCCGCTCTGTACCGACGAGCTTGTCATCGTCTTCGAGATAGCGCACGAAGCCGCGGTGGCCCGCTCGAAGGTAGTCGGACTCGGCGCTGGCGGTCATCCCGGAGTAGAACAGCCTCTTGGCATCCCACGCGTAGTCGCACCCCGAGAAGTTTTCGGACGGGTCGAGGGGCCCTCGGTCACGGGATCCCATCCTGTCCCTCATGTCTCTCACGATGCCGAACAGGCGGGCGAAGGCGCCTCCGTCGCGTCGCTCGTCCTCTGCTTGGCGCTCGGAGACGACGCTGTGGAGCAGACGACGGTACGAAAGGGGGTCCTCGATCGCGGCAAAGGTGCGGTCGATGGCGCCGGCGTAAGGGCACATCACGGGACCGTACTCCCTCAAGAACGACAGCACCTGCTCGTCGTCCGAGAAGTCATAGTCGAGCAGGACCTTCGTGACGAAGCCTCTCGGGAGGGCGACCGCCTTCTTGAGCTCCTTGTCCCTGTCGATGCGAATCGCTCGAGGGAGTTTCGGATACCCTGCGCCTCCTTCACCCAAATCAACAATCGAGCAGTCGTACACGACCCAGTACCGCTCCTCCTCCATCAATACCACTCCTTACCTGTGTGTTCTCGATTACTTATCCATATTGTACTGCAATTGAGAACGGTTGAGAATAATGACGGACAACCGGGAAAGCCGGGACGACTCGAACAAGGAGGACTATATGAGGCACAACATCGGCACATCTCCTGAGTGCGGGGGCATGCGGGGAAGGAAGTCGTCGGACACCCGCGAGGAGTGGATCACGGCGAAACAGCTTGCCGTCGAGTACCACGTCGGGCGTTCGACCGCTTACGAGGCGTTCAAGCGCCTTGACACCATCCGCATTGGTGGCTGCGTCCGCGCTCGCCGCTCCGAGGTCGAGGAGAGGCTGAGGCGCTATGGCCGCATCTAGGCGTTTGCTGCCGCCGGGCGAGTCCATCGACGCCGCCGCCCTCATGGACATGGAGTTTAGCGTCAGCCGGGCGATCATCCCCGGCCTTCTCTACGTCGGGCTCACCATCCTGGCATCGCGCCCCAAGGACGGAAAGTCCTTCATGTCCATCAAGCTCGGTCTCTGCCTGGCGCTCGGGGTGAGCTTCCTCGGCCTCCCGCCCATCCAGTGCGGCGTTCTCGTCCTCGCCCTGGAGGACACCCTCGACCGAATCAAGGACCGCCTCGCGGCTCTCCCGTACGACAAGACAGACCGGCTGCGCTTCGCGACGTCGTCAGACGGCCTGCCCGGGGCGCTCTTCAACGAGCTCGACTCCCAGCTGGCGACGTTCCCCGACATTCGCGTCGTGGTGATCGATACCCTCCAAAAGGTCCGTCACCGCGCGGGCGATGTCGGATACAACGCCGACTACGAGGACCTCGGCCTGATGAAGGAGTACGCCGACGAGCACGGCATCGCCATCCTGCTCTTGCACCACACCCGCAAGGCCGAGGCGGGGACAGAGTACGACAGGATCTCCGGGACGTCGGGGATCACCGGCGTGGCGGACACGATGATGGTCCTCTCCCGCACCGGCGAGGAGACCAAGCTCCTGGTCAAGGGCCGCGAGTTCGAGGAGCGCGAGTACGACCTCGCGTTCAACGGCGGGAACTGGGAGCTCGCAGACGAGAAGACTGTGCGCGAGCGCGCCATCCGGACGCTGCCCATCGCAGTCAAGCGGGTCACCGAACTCATGGGGGCCTGCGACTCCTGGAGCGGCACCTGCAAGGAGCTCCTGGAGACCATCAGCGTTCCCGATATCACCGAGCGCGCCCTGTCGCAGCAGCTCCGCGACAACGCGGGCGCCCTCGGCGCAATCGGCATCTCTATCGCGTGGCGGCGGACCAACCGTGGGACCGTCGTCTCTCTGGGAAGGGCGCACGACGCAGCAAGCGGTGACGGAGTGGCGGTCTCGCCCCTCCCCGGGGCGTCTGCGGACCGTCACTCCTTCACCGGAGGGGGAAGCCGATGAGCGTGTTGGACAACCTCCCCCTCACACGGCTCAAGCTCGACGCGGCTCTGAGCGACCACCAACTGGGCGGTGAGCTCGATGAGCGCGGGGTCAGGCTCCACCTGCTCGCCATAGAGAGGGAGCTCGAGCGTCTCGACCTCCGCATCTCTGCCCTTGCGCGCCGGGACGCCCCTTACCAAGACAACCCCTAGGAGGAAAAGATGGGAGACAAGATCAAGGTCATGAGCCTGAGGCTCTCGGCGGGGGACTACCGGCGCCTTCACGCCTACGGGGTCTCGAAGGGCCTCTCGGACAGCGCCGCCGCCCGCGAGCTCATCGCGGGCGGCCTCGCCGCCGACGGCCTCGCGCTCTACAGCTCAGAGCTCGGCACGTACCTGCGGGGCGTCGTTCAACCGCTCCTCGACCAGATCGACGAGACGCTCGAGGCGAGGAACGCCGAGCAGGAGGACCGCATCGCCCGCGTGGTCCACCGCGCCACCCGCGCCTCCATCGTCGCCGCGATAGCGGCGGTGGAAATCGAGAAGGGCACCTTCGCGGGGCTCGACGGCGTCAGCGCCGCCGACATCTACGCGACCTACGACAAGCAGGCAGGGCTGATCCAGGCGGGCTACACCCTTGAGGAGGCGAGGGAGCGTGTGCGCCGTGGGAAGGAGTAGCCTTTTCGTCAACGCGCGCGTCCACCTCCCCGGCTCGAGGGGACGCGCCGCCGTCTCGGCGAGCACCATCGGCTATATCGCCACGAGGCCGGGCGCAGACGCCTCGCCAACCCCCGGGGACCTCAGGCGCGCCGAGATGGCCGAGCGCATGGCGCTGGCGGGCTACTATGCCGAGCGCCCTGGCTCGACGGCCCTCTTCGACCAAGACGGCGCCGTGCCCCTGCGCGAGGCGCGGGCACGCCTCGCCACCGCGGATGGGGCGCTCTCGACGTGGGTCGTCAGCGTCCGCCGCGAGGAGGCGGGCGAGCTCCGCCTCGGCTGCAAGGAGGAGTGGCAGCGATGGTGCCGTCGGGAGCTGACGCCCGCCCTGGCGGTCGCGATGGGGGTGCCCGAGTCGTCCGTGCGATGGGTGGCGGCCGAGCACGAGAACGCCCCGAACAGCAAGCACGTGCACGTGGTGGCCTGGTCCTCCGACGGCTCCTTCTCGTCAATCATGCCCAGGGGACGGCTCGAGCGGGCCCGCGAGATGATGACGGACGCCGCGCTCGAGCCCGCCGTGAGGGTCGCCCTCTCTGAGCGCGACGCGGCGCGCCGCGCGGCGATCGAGGCGACGCGGGCGATACCCGCCGAGAGCGTGAGCGTCGAGCTGCCGCCCACAGGACGCATCTCCTACGCGCATCTGAGGCGCTGGCACCCGGAGACGGCTTCGGACCTTCTCGACGCGCTGCGCCGCGCCGACGAGCTGCACCCGCGCATGGCCGAGGCGAAGTCGCTCTACCGCGAGGCGGTCGATCGCTGCGCGGAGCTCAAGGGGCTTACCGGCGACGAGCGCACCCGCTACGTCCGAGCCGCCATGGACGACCTCGACGCCCGCAGGGCGAACGCTCTGCTCCGCACCCTAGTGCCCGACCGCGCGGAGGCTGGACCCGACGCGCCAGCGCGCTCCGCGGCGCCGGCCGACGGCCCCGCCATCCGACGGGCAGCCGGGAGGCGCGTGAGGGGCGAGGTCGCCGCATGCGCGACGCGAAGGGAGCTGGACGCCGCCGCAAGCGCCGTCCGCGAGCGGCGCCCCGTCCCGGAGGGGCCGCTCAGATCGTGCCCGTCTTACCGATACGCCCTTAAGTCCGCACCCGCCGCTGCGGGTCGCGCTGCTCTCGCCGTGCTCGCCGCGGGAGCCAGCCAGGACCGGCGGCGAGACGTCGCAGACGAGGCCGGTGAGGCCGCGCTGCGCATCCTGGCCCGGGCGGCACTCGCCGCCCTGCGCACCGCGGCGGCCGCGGGCGGGGAGGCCGTTCGCATCAACAGTCGAGTCCAAAGGGAGGTCCACCTATGAGGAGGGCGAAGAGCTTCAACGACGAGGAGCCGGGAATCCCGAGAGCCATGCTGGCGGGGTTCCTGGCCGGGACGGCGGCGGATCTCATAATCCTCCCCGCCGTCTGGGGCTGGCTCGCGCCGGCCGTAGGAGGCGTGGTCGATGCGGTGCTCCGCACCCTCTCGCCCGCCTCGCCGGCGCCCCCTTCCGGCGCCGTGGACGTCCCGCGCCTGGAGAACCCGCTTGCCGCGCTCCCCGGGATACTCTCCGGCGGGCAGCGCAGCGCGTTCCTCCTCGCGGCGCTGGGCGTGCTCGCGCTCTGCATAACCATCGCGCTCGCGAACCGTATCTCGCGCCTCAGGTGGATTCACGACGGCACGTGGGTGGGAGGCAGGAGGGCTCCGGGTGCGCCGATACACGGCGACGCGCGGCTCGTGTCCAGACCCTCAGAGCTGAGACGGCTCACGAGCGGCTGGCGCGAGGGAGAGGGGCCGAGGGGCGGCACGCTCGCCGTCGGCGTCCTCGGTGGCGAGATTCGGCTGATCGACTCCGTACACGCCTGCATCCTGGCGGAGAGCGGAGAGGGCAAGTCCCGCAGGATAGCCCTACCCACCGCCCTGGCCAACTTCCTCGCGGGGAGGAGCCTGATAATCAACGACATTAAGGGCGAGCTCCGGGCATACCTCGAGCCCTACTTCCGCAAGGCGGGTACCCATCGCATCGTGGACGTGATGTTCGACGCGCCGGCCGCGTCGGCGAGGTTCGACCCCTTGGAGCGCGCGAAGGCGGCGTACCGCGAGGAGGGGCACGGCGGCGCGACCCGCGAGCTTCGCGAGCTGGCGCGATGCATCGTGCCGTCGGCGCTCAAGGGCCAGCCCTTCTTCACCGACAACGCCCGCAACCTGTTCGTCGGAATCGCACTTCGCATCATCATGGATGAGGGGGTGCCCGAGGAGAGCAAGACGGTCATGTCCGTCGCGGCGGCGATCTCACCCTCGGGGCAGGAGTCGGCGCTCGACCGCATCGCCTCCCTCGTCTCCGGGCTCCCGCCAGGGCATCCCTCCCTCCCGTTCCTCTCCGGAATCAACGGCGAGTCGGGCGGAGCCCCTGGCGTCATATCCACGCTCGCTACCTACCTCTCCGAGTACGCTGACGGCAACGTCGCCCTCATGCTCCACGGGGACGAGTGCGCCCTAGACCGGATCGGCGAGGAGCCGACGGTGTTCTTCGTCTCGTCAAGCTCCGCAACCGGGAACTACAAGCGGCTTGTCCAGACGTTCGTCGCGCAGGCGCTCTCGGCGCTGCGCCTATGCGCGGCCCGCAACGCGGGCAGATGCCCCGTGGAGGCTGTCCTGGTGCTCGACGAGGCGGCGTCGCTCGGCAGGAACGAGCGCCTGATTCAGGACCTCGGCGAGATGCGCTCGGAGGGCATCCATGTCCTGTGGTTCTGCCAGTCCCTCCTCCAGCTTCAGAGCGTGAGCGGGTACAGCCGAGAGGAGGCCGAGACGATCCTCGATCTCCTCAAGGACAAGGTGGTGCTCTCCTGCTCGAACGTCGAGACCGCTCGCAAACTCTCCGAGTCGCTCGGCTCCTACACGGCTCTCTCCGAGTCCCGCAGCCGCACCAAGGGAACCAACTCCGGATCAACGGGCACGAGCGAGGGCACCGTGCGCCGCCCTCTCATCGCCCCGGACGAGCTCATGAGGCGGACGGGACGCGAGACCGGCGCGCTCGTGATCCAAGACGGACACGCGATGGCGCTGCCGAGCCGAGACGTGTCCGAGACGTTCGTCGCCGAGATGCTCGGCATGACCTCGCCCGAGGCGGAGAGGCACATGATGGAGGAAGCGCTGTCGCGTCGCGAGATCCGAAACGAGACGGCGCCGCCCGTCTGGACTGGCGCGGGCGGGGAGGTTCGAGCCCCCAGGGACGGCGCGCGAATCGGTTACACCCCCGAGGGCTTCTGAGGCGGTCCGTAATCGTCCCCGACCTGCCGATTCGTACCTCGGTGCTTACGCGCCGCAGGGAGGCGTAAACACGGCTCTGCCGGCGCCGACGGTGTGTCGGCTACGCCCCCCACCTGCGCCTCGAACCCGGCTCGCCGGGTTGCGCCGCCCGCCTCTCAGGCGCGACGTAGTCGCGCCTTATCCTGCTCCGCCGGTTTTCGGCGGAAATGATGGGGTTTCTGAATGTCTCCCATGGCGCGCGGGGCGCCGGGACGCCGAGCACGCCGCACAGGATGAGGGGTGCCGACCATGCGCCGGCACCCCGTCTCGTCACTGCCCCCGGCCACGTGCACCGTCTCGCCGGTCTCGCAGTCAACATCCTCGATGCCGCCGGCGCCCACGTGAACCCCGGCCCACTCGCATCCTCCTGCGGCGAGCGCGTCGGCCTCGGAGGAGGCGGACGCCACGAGAGCGCCGAGCACCTCGCCCCTCGGGGCAAGGCCCCACTCCTCAGCGCCACCGCCCTCGCCGTCCTCCCACTCGAGGGCGACAGTGAGCGGGGCGAGCTCGCGCACGGTCTCCTGGTAACCCCGGAGCCCCGCGAGGGCGAGAGGCGGGACCGTCGCGAGGGGGGTAGGAGCAGAACCCGGACCGCACCGAGCGGCCCGACAGCTCGATGACGCCCGCGCCCACGAGGGCGTCGAGGAGCGCTGCGGGGACGCCGTTCGCGTCCACGACCACGCGGCCGGCGTCCGCGCACCACGCGGCGGCGACCGGGTCGCCCGGCAGGTTCACGGTGAGGACGCTCCAGAGCCCGAGGTGCCACTCCTCGTCGCCCGGGTCGGTGACGTTGAGGGCGAGGAGCGCGAGCGCCCCGCCCTGCTCGTACCGGTCGGCGCATATCACGAGCCTCACGCGCTCGCCCCAGCCGGTCTCGTACTCGACGGCCGTCATGCCCACCGCCTCCCCTCTAGCGCACTCGCACACGTCGGCTCGAAGCGCTCGTCGCGCTCGACGGCGTTGAACCCGCGCGAGCGGTTCAGCTCCTCCATCTCCCGGACGGAGAAGTAGCCCCACTCGGTCTCGAAGCCGCGCACGAGGCCGAACGCCTCGCCGGTCGCGGGGTCGTACTCGGTGAGGTACCAGTCCCACCCGTTGAGGGGCGAGAAGTAGTGGACGAGCGCCACGGGGTCGCCCTCCCCCTCGGTCGCGTACAGCGGCGGCGCAACCTGAGACGGATGTCGATTCATTTCACCGAGCCCGACCTTGCGGAGGTGCCCCTCGCGCGGCCGATCTGCTCGATTCACTGAGGCGCCCTTAACGGCGACGTTGTCGTTTCGGCGACAGACAACGAGATTCACGTTGCAGAGCTCGAGCGCAGGTGCGGCGTAATTCCAAAGCGCTTAATCCTCGTTCCTCCGGGAGGCATCCCGAGCCCCCGTCATGCCGCGCGCGAGAAGCGCGTCGAGGAATGCCCGCGGACCTCGTCCTCCTCCTGCTCGCGCATGCGCCGAGGGAGTGCTCACGCGCCATAGAGCCATACGCGGATATTGAACTGGTGGCATCCAGCAACATTCCGAATACAGTCACTCAGAATGTAAAGATGTCTAGACATTTTGACGCGCTTTGGGTATATTGAGAAATGTAAAGAGAGTTTGACATTTCAAGGCCGACTTCGAAAAGTGGAGGGAGGTAGGAACAATCGCAAGGCCGGCTCTACTATGCGACAGGAGGTAAGTGAAATGAAGAAGATGGACGAGATGGAGAGGAGCATCCAGCTCCATGCGGAGGAGTGGGGGTACAGGGCGGCCCTGCTGTCCCTGAGCGCGTGGGCGCTGTTCAACTGCTGGCAGGCGCTCGCGAACGGCTCCGAGTACGACCCCCTGCCCGCCCTGGCCCTGTGCCTCGCGGTATGCGTCCAGGGATTCTCCCAGATGGCAATGAGGCGCAGGATGGTCGCCGGAGACGAAGAGTACCGGGAGCCAAACAAGCTCCTGCGGGCGGCGGTGGTCGCGATCGTCGTCATCGCGCTCGTCCTGTCGGTCGGGGCCTACCTCCTGGCAAGGGCCTAGGCCGCCATGAGGAACATAGTAAAGCAGCTGAGGAAGCATGCCGGGCTGCGCCAGGAGGACATGGCGCGGGAGCTGGGCGTGAGCCGCCAGACGATCATCGCCGTCGAGAACGACAAGTACAACCCCACGCTCGAGCTCGCGATGAAGATCGCGAGGCTGCTCGGGCTTCACGTGGACGAGATCTTCTTCCTTGATGACTGATGGATAAGCCCCTCCTTCACGAACCGTGTGCCCCGGGCGGCGGAAATCACCTCCGCGCGCCCATCTTCCCTCCGTATCGCCCCGGCGTCGTCTGGCCCAGAGGATACCCTCCTCAAATGATTTGGTTATAGGACCCACGTAGCGTCCCGACGTGCCAGGTGGGAGAGCGACGCCGCGAGGAGGAGCCCCGCCGCCGCCAGCCAGGCGGCCGAGAGACCGAGCGACGCGGGGACTCCCCACCGGGCGACGTCGATCCACGGCACCATCGCCGCATCACCCGTTCCGACCAGTGCGCTCATGGTAGCAGCAGAGACGCCGTTGAGGTCGGCCTGAAAGAAGACGCCCCCGAGGTTCATGTTGAGGAAGCTGCTCGCGATGAAGAGGGCGAGGACCGCGAGCGTCGCGATGAGGGGGCTCCTCGCGACGAGCGAGACTGAGCACGAGAGGGCACAGCAGAAGAGCACCGAGAGCGCGACGCTGACAACGGCGAATGCCGACGCGTTGCCCGCCGGCCCGAACGCGAGGGAGAGCAGGAGGTACATCGCCGCCGCAGCGATGACGGAGAACAGCGAGAGGAGTGCGAGCCGCGCAAGGACGGCACGGCGAGGGGCCACGCCCGCCTGGGCGTAGAAGCGCCACGTCCCGTCGAAGTCGCGGGCGAAAGCGTAGCAATAGATGGTCCCTAGTACGATGAAGCCGAACTGCGAGAGCACCGAGTGGTAGACGAGCGCCGCCGCGCCCGGCAGCGCGAGCCCGCTCTGCGTCGCGTACGGGGCGGAGAGCATCGCGCACATCGCGAGGAGGGTGCCGAGAGCGAGCGCAAGGGCGAGCGCCGTGCGGCCGCGCAACATCCTCCGCAGTTCGAACAGCAGTATCGCCCTCATAGGGCATCGTCGCCCCTCGTCTCCATCCGCGCCGTCATGAACGCACGGAGCGCCTCCACCGTCCTCTCGCCCGGGTACTCGACGAGGGCTCTCTCCTCCGCGTCTAGGAACAGAATGCGGCCGCCGAGGGCGAGGACGTCCTCGAGGTTGTGCGAGGTCGCGAGGATGGTCGCCCCCTCGAGGGCGAGCACGGCGTCGATGCACGCCTGGCGGCTCCGGTAGTCGAGGCCGCTGAGCGCCTCGTCGAGCATGAGGACGTCCCGCCCCGTGGAGAGGCAGACGCCGATCTCGAGCAGGCGGCGCTGACCCGTGCTGAGCCTCGAGACGCGCGTCCCCGAGAGGCCCTCCACGACGTCCGCGACCATGCGCGAGCGGGAGCGGAGCCGCGCCATTCCGGTCTTGCCGACAAGGTCGACGATGTCGCCGACCAGCACCTCGCCGGGGATCTTCGAGCGGTCCGAGACGGTGCAGCAGCGCCCGGGCAGGTCGCCCGGGACCGCCCCGGAGAGGGGCGGCACCTCACCCGCGAGCGTGCGGTAAACCGTCGACTTGCCGCATCCGTTGTCCCCGACGATACTCGTGACCCGGCCCTCGTCAATGCGCAGGTCGCACTCGCGGACCAGCGGGCTTTCTGGGTCGTAGCCCACGGAGAAGTGAATCACCATGTCAGCTCCTTTCCGTCATTAGAAAATCGGGCCGGTATAGCTAGACCGTCATGCCTGCAGCCGCAGACATGGATCAGGCGCGGATTGCGAATCCATCACCCGCCCTACGCCCTCTTCCGAATCGCGGCGAGGGCGACGGCGAGCTCAGCCGCGGCGGTGGCCGCCGCGAAGAGCGCCTGCGCGGGCAGCTGCGAAGCGGTCCCGATGCCGCAGGCGACCGCCAGCGCGCCCATGTGCGTCGGGACGGGCGCCCCCGACATCTGGGCGATGAGGCCGGCTACCGTGAGGACGATCACCGCCGTCGCGGCGACGGGCCCGACGCCGAACAGGGCGAACGCGGCGACGGAGAGGCACGCGAGGCTCGCCGCGACGAGCGCCGCGACCGCGAGGCGCGGGAGGAGCTCCGCCGCGACGGCCACGGGCGCCACGCCGGACGCCGCCCCGAGCGCGCACGCGGCGACGAGGTTCATCGCGGCGAAGGGCACGGTGACGCCGGCGGAGGCGATCGCGGCGCTGCGGGCGAGCCATGCCCCGCGTCGTGTCCCGCGCGCGAAAGAGACTGTCGCGGCCCCGCTCGAGAGCCCCTCGCGCAGGACGAGGTAGGCGACCGCGACCGCCGCGACCGGGAGCACCGCCGCGTGCGCGAGCGCTGCGGCGGCGACCGCCTCCGCGGCGCCGCAGCCGGAGACCCCCGCGGCGTAGGCGGGGTCGGGCAGGAAGCCGATAACCTCGCCGGACGCGGTGAAGCCCGCTGCCCAGGCGCCGGCGCCGGCGAGCAGGTAGAGCACCGCCGTAGCGGCGGCCCAGGCGATGACGGCGAGCGGGGCCCCGCTCGCGAGCGCCACGCGTGCCTGGGCGACCAGGGGTTTCGATCGTGCCATGTCAGACCTCCTTGAGGGAAGAGGCGGCCGAGGCCGCCGCGACGCCCCCGGCGAGCATTCCGGCACAGACGGCGAGGGCGAGCGCCGCCTGCGCGGCGTCGAGGCAGAGCGCCGAGGCGTTCAGCAGATAGAAGACGGGGTGGAGCGCCCAGGGGAGGATCGGTGCCGCCGCCCCCGCCGCCGACGCCGCCCCGTAGGCGCTCGGGTAGCCGAGCAGGACGAGCGCGGCGAGGGCGAGCTGCGCCATGATGGAGACGAACGGGCCGCGGAGCGCGGCGTAGAGCGCGGCGGACCAGGAGGCGAGCGCGCAGAGGCCGAGAGCGTCGACGGCGACCGCCCCGGCGAAGGCCGAGAGCTCTTCGGGGCCGATGGCGACGCCGTACTGGGCGGCCTTGAAGGCGAGTGCCACCCCGCACGACGCGGCGTAGAGCGCCGAAAGCGCGCAGCAGGAGACGAGGACGCGCGCCGTCCCGAGCCGCGCGAGCGAGGCGCCCCGCGCCCGCGAGACGCGGGCGGCGCCGCACGCGAAGTCGGCGGAGAACGTCGCGAGCCCGTAGGCGACCGCCACGGGGATCCACAGCGCGGTGTAGACGAGCGACGTGCGCACCGCCGAGAGCCCGGGCGCCGCCGGGTCGACGACGTTGCCGATGAAGCCGATCGCCCCGCCTATCCGCGAGGGGTCGGGACCCGCCGTCATGAGGAGCGGTCCGCCCGGGAACCCGGCGGGAGAGGACATGGTCAGGGCGGCGAGCACCGCGGCGCAGGCAGCGAGCGCGGGGAGCGCCCGCGAGAAGAGGAGCTTGCGCGCCTCGGCGCGGGCTGCCCGCGCGAGGGCGCTCATCGTTCGCCCCCATGCACGAGCCTCCCGTAGAGCGCCTCGAGCGAGGCCGCGCCCGCCGCGTCGCGCGCCGGGACCGTCCCTGCGAGGTGCCCCTGGGACACCACGACGTAGTCGGTCGCCACCTCGGCGAGCTCGGGCAAGATGTGGCTCGAGACGAGAAACGTCGTCCCCCGCTCCCGGTTTACGCGGCGGATGAGCTCGCGCACCTCGATGATCCCGGTCGGGTCGAGCCCGTTCACCGGCTCGTCCATGACGACGAGCTCGGGGTCGCCCAGCAGCGCGACGGCGAGGTCGAGCCGTCGGCGCATGCCCATCGAGAACGCGCGGACGCGCTTCTTCCCGACGGCCTCGAGCCCGACCGCCTCGAGCAGCCCGTCTATCCCGGAGGCGGGGACGCCCCACTCGAGGCAGCGGACCTCCAGGTTCGCCCGCGCGGAGAGCCCGGGGTAGGCCGAGCTCGCATCGGGCATGTAGCCCATGCGCCCCCGGGCGGCGGCGAGCCCGCGCCCGCCGCGCTCGCCGAACAGCTCGACCGAGCCCGAGCTGGGGCGGGCGGTGCCCGTGACGATGCGGATGAGCGTGGACTTCCCGGCGCCGTTCTCGCCGATGAGCCCGTAGACGCGCCCCGCCTCGAGGGCGAGGTCGATGGGGCCGAGGACGGTCCTCCCGCGGCACGCCTTCGTGACCCCGTGAAGGCGGAGGGGCATGGCTGTCGTCATTGCGTTCCTTTCTCCTAGGACGGATTTTGGGTATGCGTCACGGGCCCCGCGTAGGGCGGGGAGCGAATCGACGCAGGCTCGAGGCCGGTTGGGTTGGGGTTGAGGTTCGGGTTCCACAGGCTTGAACAGCCCGACGGATGGGGCGCCCGGGCGCGCTGCGCCTAGGGCGCGGCAGGCGCTTCCGGGGCCGCAGGGACTTGGGGTGCGGTGATGCCGGAGGTGTCGATCTCGCCCAGGTTGGCGAGCTGGCCGATGAACGGGATGCCCTCGGGGTCGTCCACCTCGACGCCGCCGAGCACGATGGTGTCGTCGCGCATGTCTATCTGAGTCGTGAATACGGCCGGGTCGAAGCCCGAGGCGACAAAGCCGATGCCCGCGAGGACGACGCCCGCAGCGACGAGCCCGCCCGCCGCGGCGAGGTAGATCTTCTTGGCGCTGGTCATGGTACTCGCTCCTTTCTACGCCGCGAGGTGCGCGGCGGTGCCGCCCTTCTCGCCCCGGTCCTTCCAGAAGGGCGAGGCGGCCTTCCTCGCCCAGAGCACCGAGAGGCGGGCGATCTGCTTGGATGCCGCCCAGGCGCCCGCGCCCACGAGGAGGGCCGCCCCGACGAGGGCGAGCCCGCAGCCCAGCATCGCGATCGCGTAGGGCGCGTGGCCGACGGCAACGCCCGCCGCCGCGAGCGCGAGCGACGCCGCGCCCACGGCCCCCAGGGCCGCGGCGATGACCCACACGCAAAGCGCCAGCACCCAAATGCACACGTAGACCGTGACGGCCACCGCCGCGAAGGCCAGCAGAAGCGGCACCCACACCGGCGATCCCACGATGGCGAGCACCCACAGCAGCGCGTTGCTGCGCCGGCGCGTCTTGGCTATGGCGCGCGGCACGGCGGGCAGGTCGTCGAGCGTGGCCTCGGCCACCTCGCCGGGCGTTCCCATGGCGGCCACGGCCTCCTCCTCGGACATCCCGTCCTCCATGCGGTCGGCGATGGCCTCCGCGTAGAACTGCTTGGTCTCCTCCACCTGGTCCTCCGACAGGCAGGCCAAGAGCTCGCCCAGCTGGCCCAGAAACTCATCGCGCGTCATGGTGCGCCCCCTCAACGTATGCGTAGATCTCCTTCACGGACGGCCACTCGGCCAGGAACTCCTCGACGCGCGCACGTCCGGCGTCCGTGATGCGGTAGTAGCGGCGCAGCCGCCCGTTGTGCTCGGCGGAGCGCGCCGTGATGCACCCGGCCTTCT
>OIXX01000254.1_pt1 | contig 39367 bp, 33 predicted proteins | sample 1588161 | NCBI WGS metagenome assembly OIXX01 (sample SAMN03283274) | human gut metagenome | biome: human-associated habitat; material: feces | host: Homo sapiens | place: Peru | collected 2012
GGGGGCGAAGTCGTTCAGACCCTTGGCCATCGGGGCGAGGCAGTTGGTGGTGCAAGAAGCGGCAGAGATGATGTTGTCCTCGGCCGTCAGCTGCTCATGGTTGACGTTGTAGACGATGGTGGGCAGGTCGTTGCCGGCGGGAGCGGAGATGACGACCTTCTTGGCGCCGGCGTTGATGTGCGCCTGGGCCTTGGCCTTGGAGGTGTAGAAGCCGGTGCACTCGAGCACGACGTCCACGCCGAGCTCGCCCCACGGCAGGTTGTTGGCGTCGGCCTCCTTGTAGATGGTGATCTTCTTGCCGTCGACGACGATGGCGTCCTCGAGGGCCTCGACCTGGTGGTCACGGGAGTAGTTGCCCTGGGTGGAGTCGTACTTCAGCAGGTACGCCAGCATGTCCGGAGAGGTGAGGTCGTTGATGGCGACGATCTCGGAACCCTCGTGGCCGAACATCTGACGGAACGCCAGACGACCGATGCGGCCGAAGCCGTTAATCGCAACCTTGACTGCCATGTGTGTCTCCTTTCGTTAGGCCCCACATGCGTCGAGCACCCTTGCCCGCCGCTCAGGCCCACAAACTAACCACTTGCCAAATATACCTTTTTTTCAGCCACTCAATCACGTCATTGGAAACTTCTGAGTAATTAATGCCCATTGAAGCGTTTACAATTTCGCAGGTCGAACACCTCTTGAATCGATTCATGTAAACCCTTCGCAAAGCTTGGACGCCATTCCGGGCGCAATCTTTACACCCCGGCTTCGGAGGCGATTCGCTCGAGCCGAAGCACCCGATGGTAGAGCGCGCTCTTGGAGAGCGGCGGGTCCGCCATCTGACCCAGATCGCGCAGCGAGAGATCGGGGCCCGCCTCGCGCAGGCGGCAGAACTCCTCCAGCGCCTCGGGCAGCCCCTCGCGGAGTCCCGCGCGCTCCAGGCGCCAGATGAGCTCCAGCTGCTGCTGGGCGGCGCCGGCGGAGCGACCCTGGTTTGCTAGCTCGGCGTTCACGCGACGGTTGACGTCGTTCTTCACCGACTTCACCGCACGGGCGTCGCGAATCTCGGCCACGGAGCGCTCGGCCCCCACCTGCTCGAGCAGGTGCTCGATGTCCTCGGCGCTCTTCACGTACACGGCGAAGCTCCCCCGCCGCGGATTCACCCGGGCGCGCACGCCGAGCTCGCCGATCAGGTCCGCGAGCGCCCGGGCGTACTCCTCGCCCTGCACGGCGATCTCGAGGTGGAAGTCTCCCCGGGGATCCGCCACGAACCCGCCGGCGATGAGCGCGCCGCGCACGTAGGCGAGGCGGCAGCACGGTCGCTGGACGATATGCGCCGGCGTCCCCGGCACGAAGCCTCCCTGGCGGTCGAGGATGCCCAGGAGCACGAGTGCCTTGCCCAGGTCGGGCTGATCGGGCAGGGCGATGAGGTAGTTTCGCACCTTGTGGAGCACCGAGCGCCGCACCGTGAACTCAGTTTTGAGCTTGAGGATCTCATGCGTGAGCTGGATCATCGTGCGCGCCACGGCGCCCGTCTCGGTGGCAACGGTCAGGCGGTAATGCCCCGGTCCCGTGAAGGAGAGCGTTCCGCACACGCGCGTCACGGCGGCGAGCACCGCGAGGTTGCAGTACTCGCACGTCGGCTCGCAGCGAGCGAGTTCGTCCCTTACCTCAGCGCTGAAGGACATCCGGCCATCACCCCCGAGGCTTCCGTGGACGAGAACGGGGCGTCCCCGCGCAGGACCGGCAAGGCCGCATGCTCAAATACAAACCACGCCATGGCGTTAGGAGGACGTGTTCGCACGCGGCAGGTCGCGGTGCGAGATGCTCACGCGGTACTGCTGACGCTCGAGATGGCGAGCGGTGGCCTCGGCGATCGTCACGGAACGGTGCTGACCGCCCGTGCAGCCGATCGCGATGGTGAGCTGCGGCTTGCCCTCGGCGATGTAGCCAGGCATGACGGCGTCGAGCAGCTGGAACCACGCCTTCAGGAAGTCCTTGGTCTTGGGGTTCTCGAGCACGAAGTCGGCAACCTGCTGGTCCAGGCCCGTCATGGTGCGCATCTGGGGATCATAGAAGGGGTTCGGCAGGAAGCGCACGTCGATCATGATGTCCGCCTCCACGGGCATGCCGTGCTTGAAGCCGAACGAGAAGACATGCACCTCCATGAGCTGTTGGTCCGCGAGCTCGGAGAACGCCCGGCGCAGCTTGTTGCGCAGCGCGTTGGTGCGGAGCCGGCTCGTGTCGATGATAATGTCCGCCTTCTCGCGGATCTCCTTCAGCTGGGTGCGCTCGCGCTGGATGGCATCGGCCGTGGTGTCACCGCGCTTGGCGAGCGGATGGCGACGGCGGTTCTCACTGTACCGGCGAATGAGCACCTCGTCGGAGGCCTCCAGGAAGAGCACCTCGCAGCTCATCTCACGACGCTCGAGCTCGGCGATGCAGTCGAGCAGCTCGTCGAAGAGCCCCTGGCTGCGCAAATCGCAGGTAACGGCCAGATGGCGGCCCACGCCTGTGTTGATGCCCACGAGCTCGGCCAGCTGCAGGATCAGGCGCGGGGGCAGGTTGTCGATGCAGAAGTAGCCCATGTCCTCGAACACGTGCATCGCCTGGGTGCGGCCTGATCCGGACATGCCGGTGATGATGACGATGTCGGGTACGCGGTCCTTACCCTCGGCCATCGACGCGTTGTTGAACTCGGGCATGGTGTCTCCTTGCGAATCGCTCGCCCTCGAGTCGAAGAGCCGGTGCAAAGGCCGCACGGCCCTCGCCCCGGCGCGGACGTGCTAGAGGTACTTCCGCCAGTCGTCGTCCTCGTCGTCGGCCTCGCTCGCGGCCGCGGCGGCGCGGGCATCGGCGGCACGGCGGGCGGCCACCGCGTAGGGCTCGGGGTTCTTCTCGGGGAAGTGCGAGAAAACATGCTCGAACACGGGCAGGTTCTCGTCGAAGCGCGTGCGCGGAACGGCAAAGACCACCTGCTTCGCCACGTGGTTCCCACCGGCAAGCTCGGCACGGAACATCTCCGCCACCTGCTCGGCATTCCAGCCGAACACGCCGCACCCAAAGGCGCCCAGGACGAGCTTCTCGTGACCGAGGCTATCGGCGATGGCAAGCACGAGGCGGATACGGGAGCGCATGGCCGAGACGAGCTGGTCGTCCTTCACGCGGTACTCCTCGCGGGCGCGGCGCGCGTTGGGCGCGGCCGACACGATCACGTCGGCGTAGGCGTGCACCTTGCCGCGCGTGAACCGGATGGCGGGCGCCACCAGGGCGCGGTCACGGTAGAGATGGCAGTTGACGTTTCGCCGGCGGTTCTCGGCATACCAGGCCTTCTGCGTGGCGAGCACGTTGTAGAGGGTGGACTCGGCGCAGAGCGCCTCCTCCTGCGCCCAGGCGCCGCGGTCGTATCCACCGCCCGCGTACATGAAGGAGGCGAAGTCGAGGACGGCAAGATCGGTGAACTGCGCGCGACCGCGGCCGAGCTCCAGGATGGCGGCGACGCTGTCCTGGTCGGTCACGGTCACGGATGGCACCGCGGGCTCGGACGCGGCAGCCTCCTCGGCGACGTCAGGTTCGTCCGCAGTCTGCTCAGCCGCGACCTTCTCCGCGCGCTCAACCTTCGGAAAGCCGTCGTACACCTTGATGCCGGCAACCGAGGCGGCGATTTCCTTCCCAAAGCGCGCCTCCATGTCGGCGATATGCCGCGTTGCCACGCGCACCCGCTGATCGCGCCGGCTGTTTCGCCCTCGCTCCATGGTCAGACCTCCCTCTAGCAGGAATTCATTGCCCCTGATGGTAGCACGGTCCAGCCGGATGGGAGAGCGGACGGCGCCGGGCGCGCAGGGCGGGCGGTCTACAGGCGCGCGTCGATGAGCCCGGCCATAAGACGCACGGCGGCATCGTCGGCGTTCAGGCAGGGCACGTAGACGAACTCGTTGCCCTCGCCCGCAAACGCCGCCTCCGCGCGGGGGCGGAACTCGTGCTCCACGTCGTAGAGCGTCTCCAGGCAATCGATGGAGAAGCCGGGGCAGATGAGGAACAGGCGCCCCTCCGCAGCGGCGGCGACGTCCGCCAGCCGATTCACCGTAAAGGGCCCGTGCCACGTGCGGCTGTCCTCGAAGGGGGACTGAAAGGAAACGGACCACCGATCGCGCGCGAGGCCCAGGCGCTCGGCGATAGCGGTGCAGCTCGCATCCACCTGAGCGGGATAGGTATCCCCCGCCTCCACGTCGGGCTGCGGCACGGAATGGAAGCTGAAGATCACCCGGTCGCGCGCGGGGTCAAGACCGGCGGCGCGCAGCTTGCCCGCGATGGCATCCAGGTACCCGGCCTCACTGCCAAAGGAATCCACCACATCGAGCACCGGCGACCACGAGAGGGAAGCGAGCGCCGCGCGTACGCGCGCGACGACGGCCCCCGTCGTGGACTTGGCGCTCTGCGGGTAGAGCGGCAGCACGATGATGCGCGAACAGCCCACATCGCGCAGCTCCGCGAGAGCCGTGCGCACGCTGGGCTCACCATAGCTCATGGCGGCGCGCACGAGCGGGGCGGACCCGGCGTAGCGCCGGCGCAGCTCGGCCTCGGTACGCGACGCCAAGTGCCGGGCGCCCACGATGAGCGGCGAGCCCTCCGCGCCCCAGATCTCGGCATACTTGGCCGCCGAGCGGACCTTTCGCTTGGGCAGGATGAAGCAGTGCAGGATGAGCCACCAGGGCACGGCGGCCATGGGCCGGACGTTCTCGTCCATGAGGAACTCCGCCAGATAGGATTTGACGGCTGCGGGCTCGGGTGCCGCAGGCGAGCCGGTGTTGACCAGCAATGCCCCGACGCGCTCGAACGTACTCATACGACCTCCCCGACCTCGATGTGACGCGCATATGGTACGACAAAGACCTCAATGCCGCGACAGCGCGCATTGTCCTCGTTTGAGAATAGTCGCGCAGGGCTGTTCCCGGCGGCAGGGGGGGAGCCTGGTCCGGCGGGCGTCCTCCGCAGCGAACTGAGGCAATCCGGGTGCGAACCCCCAGGAACGCGCTGCGGCTCCGTGCTCGCAAGGAGTATGAGCACATGTCCGTTCAGCGCGTTCCTGGGGGTTCGCACCCGGATTGTCCAGTCTCGCGAGGACGCACCCGCCGGACCAGGCTCCCCCTGCCGCCGGGAACAGCGCCGTCACCGTTCAAAACGAAAAGCCGGCCACGTGGAAACACACATGGCCGGCTCGGTGCATGAATGCGGGAAAGCGATTACGCGATGTGCCCCAGGAAGTCCTTGGTGCGCTCGTGCTTGGGATGGTCGAACACCTCGGTCGGTGTACCCTCCTCCACGATCACGCCGCCGTCCATGAAGACCACGCGGTCGGCGACCTCGCGGGCAAAGCCCATCTCGTGGGTCACCACGATCATCGTCATGCCGCCGCGCGCCAGGTCGCGCATGACGCCGAGGACGTCGCGCACGAGCTCGGGGTCGAGGGCGGAAGTCGCCTCATCGAAGAGCATCACGTGCGGGTTCATGGCGAGGGCGCGGGCGATGGCCACACGCTGTTGCTGGCCACCGGAAAGCTGGCTGGGCATGAAGTCGATGCGCTCGGCGAGCCCGACCTTCGTCAGCTCCTCCACGGCGATCTTCGCAGCCTCCTCCTTGCTCCGCTTGAGCACCTTCTGCTGCGCGATCATCACGTTCTTCTTGACGGAGAGGTGCGGGAACAGGTTGAACTGCTGGAACACCATGCCCAGATGCGTGCGGACGCGGTTCACGTCCACGCCCTTGGCGGTGATCTCCTGCCCCTCGAAGAAGACCTGACCGCCCGTGGGGGTCTCGAGCAGGTTCACGCAACGGAGCATCGTGGACTTGCCGGAGCCGGAGGGCCCGAGCACCACGACCACCTCGCCGCGGTGCACGTCAAGGTTCACGTCGCGCAGAACGACGTTATCGCCGAAGCTCTTCTGCAGATTCTTGATGCTCACCACGACTTCCGGGGAAGAAGCGCCCTTGCTGGTAGCGGTCTGGACCGTCTCGCTTGTCTTGGTCATCTCTTCCTCCCTAGAGGTCCGGACGGTTGACGACAGGCAGGGCCGCGCCGGAGCCGGTGTTGTTGATCTTCATGCGCTTGCTCTTGCGCGTGACCGTACCGGCATCCGCACCGGAGAGGCGCTCCTCGAGCTTACTGACCAGGCTGGTCAGCGGCAGCGTGATAACTAGGTAGAAGAGAGCCGCGACAACATAGGGGGTAATGGAGCCCGTCGTTGCCACGATCGTCTTCGCGTACATGACGATCTCCATGACGCCCACGGCGGCGAGCAGCGAGGTGTCCTTGTAGAGCAGGATGAACTCGCTCGTCAGGGTGGGGATCACGTTGCGGAACGTCTGCGGGATGATGATGGAGACCATGGTCTGGAAGGCGTTCATGCCCAGGCTGCGCGCAGCCTCGTTCTGCCCCTTGGGGATGGCCTGGATACCGGCGCGGAAGACCTCGCAGAGGTAGGCGGCCGCGTTCATGGCCATGACGATGACGCCCAGCGGATAGTTGCCGATGTTCACGCCCGCGAGCGGCAGACCGAAGAACGCGATGTAGATCTGCAGGAACTCAGGTGTACCGCGAATGATGTTCACGTAGATGCTCGCGATGGCGCGGAGCACGCGCGACTTGGAAATGCGCATGAGCGAGAGGCAAAAGCCGAAGGGAATCGCCAGCGGGAACGCCACGAACACCACGGCGAGCGCCATGAGGAAGCCCTGGAACACGATGGGCAGGCTCGTGAAGATCAACACGGGGTTCAGGAAGAGGCGCAGGAAGCGGTTGGAGTTCCACGCCTGCACGCCGGGATTGCTCTCGAGCGCCTGCTCGATCTGATCGACCACCGACGTCTTGCGGACCTTGACCTGCGGCATGTCCTGGGCGTCGTGGCTCTTGCCGTCGGCGAGCTCATAGGTGCCCGTGAGCGTCATATCGCCGCCGGCCGTGGGGAACTGCACCCCGTAGACCTCGAGGCGCAGGTAGCGCCCCGCAGCGGTGGGCTCCGAGAACTTCACCGTGAGGGTCTGGCCGTCCGCTTCGTAGGTGGCCTTGGGGAACTCGCGCTCCATCAGATCCTCACCGGAGAGCAGCGTCACGCGCGCGTCCTCGGTGGTGAAGGTCGTCCCCTCGGGAAACGAAAGGGTGAGCTGGGAGACCTCCTCGTCGGCATCAGCTTGGAGCTCCCAGGTGATGCGCGTGTCCACGCCGCCGATCACATCGCTTCCGGTGTCGGCGTTGGGCTGCGCTGACAGTTTCTCCACTTGCATGGCGCACGCGGGCGCGGGCACCGAGAAAGCGCCCGCCACGAGCACGAGCGCCGTAAGGATGGTGAGCGCGAGCGATCGAATCGAACGCGCGGCGCGCATCGATCGAGCCCTCTCATCTGATCCAGACACGTTGTCTCCTAACAACTTCCAACGAACAAACATGTTTGCATACAAATGCGAAACATGAAAGGCAAAATACCCGTTTTATGCAGCGGCCCTCCCCTTTTATACGGGAAGGGCCGCTGCACGTTCGTGAGCGGTCGCCGTCCGCGCGACCAGCTCCTCTGCTTACTTGATGTTGTACTGGCCCATCAGGCTATCCACGGTGCCGTCATCCGTCAGCTCCTTGAGTGCCTTGTTGATGGCGTCCTTCAAGCCGCTGTTGTCCTTGTTGACGGCGATGGCGTACTCCTCGCCCGTAGAGATCAGCTTGACGACCTGCTCGTTATCGAACGAAGTGGCCACGAGCTGGGCTGCGACGGAACGGTTGGTCACGAGCGCCACGGACTGGCCGGCCTGAAGCGCCGAGAAGCAGTCGGTCGCGTTCTTGAACGGCACGAGCTCGGCATTGGGGAAGTTCTCCTTAGCGAAGGCCTCGGCCGTGGAACCGGACTGCACGGCAATCTTGGCGTCGGCGGAGTCGAGCTTCTCCTTGTAGTTGTCGCCCGTGATGTCCGCGTTGTCCTTCATGGTGACGATGGCCTGGTCATCCATGTAGTAGGAGTCGGTGAAGTCGACCTCCTTCTTGCGCTCCGGCGTAACGGTGATGGCGCCGATGCCCACATCGTACTTGGCGCCGGAGGAGACGCCCGGGACGATCGTGTCGAAGTCCACGTTGGCGAACTCGACGGTGAGGCCCAGCTTCTTGGCGATGTCCTGGATGAGGTCCAGGTCGAAGCCCTTGTACTGACCGTCTTCCATGTACTCGAACGGCTCGTATTCGGCGGCGGTGCCGACGGTGAGCGTGCCGTCCTTCACGAGCGTGTAGCCATCCTTGGAGCTCGAAGCGGCAGAGCCAGCGGAGCTACCGGCAGACGAGGTTCCGGACGTGGAGCCGCCGCCGCACCCGACGAGGCCGAGGCCGGCAACGGCCACGAAACTGGAGGCGAGGCCGAGGAACTGGCGACGCGAGACTGACTGGTTGAGCATGAGGAGTACCCCTTCCTTATCCATTCCCCCGCGCCAGATCATATCGCCTGGCGCATAAGGTGTGACCTAGTATGGCGTTTTATGCAACGATGTTCAAACGTTCCTGCCCGTTTGTTTCTATTGAGTATCGATTATGCATAAATGGGGCCATCTGTTTACGATATGGTTTCTGTCGGGTTACAGATGGGCTGGGAGGCGCCGGCATGGGTGCGTGGGCCGGGAGCGCACCGCAGTGGCGACCGGTACAATAGGTGGAAACGCGCTCGGAAGGACGCCCATGTCACGAACCCTGTTCATCGATGCCGATGCCTGCCCCGTCACGCGGGAGGCTCTGGATACCGCCCGACGGGCGGGCTGGCCGGTCGTCATCGCCGGCAACAGCACGCAGAACCTGGAGCGCCGCATTCGGCGCGACGACCCACGCGACCCGGAGCATGCGCGCCGGGGCTTCTGGGTAGGCGTTTTGGACGTCTCCGTGGGCGCGGATTCCGCCGATTTCGCGATCGTTGCGCGTCTGAGCGCCGGTGACGTGGTGGTCACGCAGGACATCGGGCTGGCGAGCATGGTCCTCGGACGCGGGGCCGCGGCGATCAGCGTGCGGGGGCACGTATTTCGCAAGGAAACCATCGATATGGAGCTCTTCGTGCGCCACGAGGAGAAGAAGGTGCGCCGTGCCGGAGGCCGCACCCGGGGGCCCGCGGCGTTTTCTTCCGAGGACCGGCGGCGCTTCCGCGAGAACCTCACGCGCCTCCTGGGTTAAAAAGCGCGCGCCGGCCCCGCTTTGTCGCCATCGTGGAAACCGGCCAGACGGAGCCGGGGCGCGTGCGCGTTCCGCTAGCATGAAGCCCCATCGTTTGAGAGGGGGCCACATGGACGATACGCGCCGAACCAATCCATCCGATGCCCAGTGGGCGCCCATGTCCGATGAGGCCTGGGCAGAGGCATCCGCTGCCTCTCCCGGCACGCCGCCCGTACCGGATACCGTGTCCGCGCCCGCCTCGAACGCCACCGTTCCGAGCAACGCCTCCACAGCCAACGGTGCCCCCGCATACCGCCCGTCCGCCTATGCACATGGCACCGGCGCACAGGCAGCGGAGGGTCTCCCCGACCGCACGCGCATCGCCCCCGCATCGCTGCGCCCCCGCGCACACGTTCCGGCCTCGCCCTCGGACACCGCGCCGCAGCGTATGCCACGCGCAGCTCAGGTCCCGGTCGAATCGCCCCGACCGCTTCGCGAAAGCGTACTCGGCGGCCGGGACGGAGCGGCCCTTCCCGGCAACGATCCGCATCGTCCCGCACGCGAACCGCGCCCGCCGAAGCCTGCGCGCCACGGCTGCATCGCCACCCTGCTCTGGCTCATCGTACTCGCGACCATAGCCTTCATGGGGCTCAGGCTCATCCCGCTCGACCACTCCACGGGCCGCATGGTGCCCGAGCTCGTCTCGTTCATGCCGCTCGCCTTGGTCCCCGCCATCTTCTGTCTGGTCCTCGCCGCGCTCTGGCGCCGCCGCATCCTGTTCGTGGTCTGCGCGCTCGCGCTCGGCGTCAACGGCTGGTGGCACGCAGGCTATCTGATCCCCACCGCCCGCGTCTCCCAGGCCGCGGAGACCGCCGTTGCAAGCAGCTCGACCACCGACGACGCCTACGCGCGCATCATGACGGTGAACACGCTCAACGGCAGTGCGAGCGCCCAGGAGATCGTGGACACCTGCCGCGCCCAGCACGTGGAGGTCCTCTGCCTGCAGGAGCTCACCACCACCATGGTGAACGACCTCCTCGCCGCCGGCATCACCGACGTGCTCCCCCACTACATCGTCTCCGACGAAGCGAGCGCGGTCAGCAACGGCGGGCGGAACGGCATCTTCACCGCAGCCTCCATGAGCAACGTGTCCTACAACCTGCTGCCCATCGAGACGAGCTCCATGCCCGCCGTGGATATCCAGATCGGCGGCACCACCGTGCGCGTGGTGAGTGTGCACCCCAATTCCCCCACGCGCGGTGCGCAGGACCTCTGGAACGAGGGCCTCTCCGTGATCGGCACCCTCTCCAACTACGACCATGCCTACCTGGTGATGGGAGACTTCAACTCAACCTGGGACCACGCGCGCTTCCGCGAGCTCCTGGGCAGCACCTTCGTGGACGCCTCCGAGCAGGCGGGCGAGGGATTCCATATGACCTATCCCGCCAACAGCGCGATTCCCTCGATCATCGAGATCGACCATATCGTCTACAGTAAGAACTCCGGTATCACCGTGAGCTCGCTCCAGACGGTGGAGATCGCCGGCACCGATCACCAGGCACTCCTCGCCACGCTCCAGGCGAGCTGATGCGAGGCTGCTCTCAAACACGATCGTAAGAAGCAGGCCTGCAACGGAAAAGAGGTTGCGATGCAGCAATTCGTCAGCGACTACATGGAGGGGGCGGCGCCCGAGATCCTCGACGCGCTCACCCGCACCAATATGGAGAAGACCGCCGGCTACGGTCGCGACCCGTATTGCGAGAGCGCGCGAGAGAGGATTCGCCGCGCCTGCAACGCGCCAGAGGCCGAGGTTCATTTTCTCGTCGGCGGCACCCAGACCAACGAGACCATCATCTCATCGCTGCTCCAGCCCTGGCAGGGCGTCCTCGCAGCCGAAAGCGGACACGTCGCCGTGCATGAGGCGGGGGCGATCGAGCACGGCGGGCACAAGGTGCTCACCGTCCCCGGCGTGGACGGCAAGCTCTCGGGAGACGCCGTCCGCAGCTTCGTCAACGCGTTCTACGCCGACGCCAACTGGGAGCACGAGGTGGCGCCTGGCGCCGTCTACGTGTCGCAACCCACGGAGTACGGCACGCTCTACACCCTCGCCGAGCTCGAGGACATCCGGCGGGCTTGCGATGATGCGAACCTCAAGCTCTACATCGACGGCGCGCGCTTGGGATATGCGCTCGCAGCCGCGGGCAACGACGTCTCCCTTCCCGACCTCGCGCGCCTGGCGGACGTCTTCTATATCGGCGGTACCAAGGTCGGCTGCCTCTTCGGCGAAGCCGTCGTGTTCCCCAAGCCGGGGCTCATCCCCCACTTCTACACCATCACGAAGATCCACGGCGGCATGCTCGCCAAGGGTCGGCTACTGGGCATCCAGTTCGACACGCTTTTTACCGACAACCTCTACGAGCGCCTGGGCGCGCATGGCGACACCTGCGCCGACCGTATCCGCGCCGCGCTCGTGGAGCGCGGATACGAGCTCTTCAAGCCCTCGACCACCAACCAGGTGATGGTGAGCGTAACGCCCGAGCAGGCTGCCGAGCTCGCAAAGCGCGTGGAGTTCGGCTTCATGGAGGCGCTTCCCAACGGGCGCGAGGTCATCCGCTTCTGCACGAGCTGGGCCACGCGCGAGGAGGACGTGGACGAGCTCATCAGCCTCCTCTAGCCGGCAGGATGCCGCTACGCCTTTGCCGCAGCGGCATCCATCTCCTTTTGGCGGGCTCGGTCGCGCGCGAGGATGGGGCCGAGGAACCGACCCGTGTAGCTCTGCTCGCACTTGACCACCTGCTCAGGCGTACCGGACACCACCACGGTCCCGCCGCCGTCGCCGCCCTCGGGACCCATGTCGATGAGCCGGTCGGCCACCTTGATCACGTCGAGGTTGTGCTCGATCACGAGCACCGTGTTGCCTGCGTCGACCAAGCGCTGCAGCACGTCGATGAGCTGGCGCACGTCTTCGAAATGCAGGCCCGTGGTCGGCTCGTCCAGGATGTAGAAGGTCTTGCCCGTCTGCTTGCGGTGCAGCTCTTTAGCAAGCTTCACGCGCTGCGCTTCGCCACCGGAGAGCGTGGTCGCCGGCTGGCCGAGCTTCACGTAGCCCAGGCCCACATCGTAGAGCGTCTGAAGTTTGCGCTTGATCTGCGGGATGTTGCCGAAGAAGGCCAGCGCCTCCGTCACGCTCATGTCCAGCACGTCCGAGATGGACTTGCCGCGATACTTCACCTCGAGCGTCTCGCGGTTGTAGCGCTTGCCGTGGCACACCTCGCAGGGCACGTAGATGTCGGGCAGGAAGTGCATCTCGATCTTGATCTGGCCGTCACCCTTGCAAGCCTCGCAGCGGCCGCCGGACACGTTGAAACTGAAGCGCCCGGGCGAGTAGCCGCGTGCCTTGGACTCCGGTACGCTCGCGAAGAGCGCGCGCAGATCGTCCCAAAGCCCGATGTAGGTGGCGGGGTTGCTGCGCGGGGTACGGCCGATGGGCGACTGATCGATATCGATCACCTTGTCGATGTTCTCTATACCCTCGAGCTTCTTGTAGGGACCCACCGGACGGGCCGAACGCTGGATGGCGTTGGTGAGCGCCGGGGCGATGGTATCGGTCACCAGGCTCGACTTGCCGGAACCGGAAACACCCGTCACCACCGTGAAGGTACCGAACTCGATCTTCGCCGTCACGTTCTTGAGATTGTTGCAGGAGGCGCCCGTGATCTTGAGCGCCCCGCGGCCGGGCTTGCGCCGCTTCTCGGGCACGCGGATCATCCGCTTGCCGGTGAGGTACTGGCCGGTCAGCGAGTCCGGGCAGGCCATGATCTGCTCCGGCGTTCCCGCCGCCACCACGCGCCCGCCGTGCTCGCCGGCACCGGGTCCCATGTCCACCACGTAGTCCGCCGCGCGGATGGTGTCCTCGTCGTGCTCGACCACGATGACCGTGTTGCCGATATCGCGCAGGCGCTCGAGCGTGGCGATGAGGCGCTCGTTGTCGCGCTGGTGCAGGCCGATGGACGGCTCGTCCAGAATATAGAGCACGCCCATGAGGCCCGCGCCGATCTGCGTGGCCAGGCGAATGCGTTGCGCCTCGCCGCCGGAAAGCGTGGCGGAGGCGCGGTCGAGCGTGAGATAGTCCAGACCCACATCAACCAGGAAGCGCAGGCGCTCGATGACCTCCTTGACGATGCGCCCGCCGATGAACCGCTGGCGCTCGGTCAGCTCGAGCCCCTCGAAGAACGCGAGCCCCTGCTTGCAGCTCATGCAGCACACGTCGTAGATGGACTTACCGCCCACCGTGACGGCGAGCATCTCCGGCCGCAGGCGCGCGCCGTGGCATGCGGTGCACGGCTCCTCGCGGATGTACTTCTCGAGCTTGGCGCGGGTGGACTCGCTCTCGGACTCCGTGTAGCGCTCGTAGAGGATGTTCCGCACCCCGGAGAACTTGGTGAACCAGTACGTGTCGCGGCCGTCCTTGGTGTGATAGTCCACGCGCATCTTGTCGTTGCCGAGCCCGTCCAGGAAGACGCGACGGACCTTCGCCGGCAGCTTCTTCCACGGCGTCGACGGGTCTACGCCAAGGTGCAGGCAGAGCGCGTGGAAGATCTGCGGGTAGTAGTTCGACTTACCGAAGAAGGAGCCGAACACGCCCTCGTCCACCGAGAGGTTGGGGTCCTCGATCAGCGCCTCGGCGTCCACCACCTTCTTGAAGCCGAGGCCGTCGCACTCCGGACAGGCGCCGTAGGGCGCGTTGAACGAGAAATCGCGCGGCTGCAGGTCGTCGATGGAGTGACCGTGCTCGGGGCACGCGAGCGCCAGCGAGTACTGCAGCAGCTCGCCCTCGGTTCCCTCGGGCGCATCGCGATCGGGCAGCAGGTAGACGGCCATGTTGCCGTGCGCCAGCCTGGTGGCTGTCTCCACCGCCTCGGCGATGCGGCCAAGGCTCCCCTCGCGTATGACGATGCGGTCCACCACCACCTCGATGGTGTGCTTGAACTTCTTGTCGAGCTCGATGGGGTCGTCGAGCGAGCGCACCTCGCCGTCCACGCGCACGCGCGAGTAGCCCTGGGCGCGCAGGTCCTCGAGCAGCTTGGCGAACTCACCCTTGCGCCCCACCACGACGGGCGAGAGCACGAGCGCCCGGTGACCCTCACCCGCAGCGAGGATCTTATCCGCCACCTGATCGGTGGTCTGGCGCTCGATCACGCGGCCGCACTCCGGGCAATGCGGCGTGCCGATGCGTGCGAAGAGCAGGCGCAGGTAGTCGTAGATCTCGGTGACCGTGCCCACCGTGGAGCGCGGGTTCTTGCTCGTGGTCTTCTGGTCGATGGACACGGCCGGAGAAAGGCCGTCGATCGAGTCCAGGTCGGGCTTGTCCATCTGCCCCAGGAACTGGCGGGCGTAGCTCGAGAGCGACTCCACGTAGCGGCGCTGCCCTTCGGCGTAGATGGTGTCGAAAGCCAGGCTCGATTTACCGGAGCCGGAGAGGCCCGTGATGACGGCGAGCTTGTCGCGCGGGATGGTCACGTCGATATCCTGCAGGTTGTGCTCGCGCGCGCCGCGGATGACGATGGATGAATCTGACATGGCGAACCTCTCGCATGGATGAGAACACTCGTTTTGGCAGGCCTATAGTCTAGCGCACGATACGGACAGGTGTTCGTGATAGATGGCGCCGTCACAAACCGCGCATGCTCGTTGCCGCGCGGTTGGGCGCATTTTATGATGAGCTGGTCCGGAAGCGATGCGGAGAACGAGGCGGCATGGCCGATTACCAGCATATTGTCCATGGATTCGAGCCGGTGTTCAACAACCGGTCGCGCATACTCGTGCTGGGCTCGCTCCCGTCCGCGCTCTCGCGCGCGAACGCCTTCTATTACGGCAATCCGCGTAACAGGTTCTGGCGGGTGCTCGCCGCCAGCCTGAACGAACCCGTCCCGCCAAACGAGGGAGACCCGCTGGCTGCGGGGTCTCCGAACGGCGCCGAACCCGCTGCCGCCACCCTCGAGCAATCCATAGCCGCCAAGCGGGCGCTCCTGCTGTGCCATGGCATCGCGCTCTGGGACGTGATCCACAGCTGCGATATCAAGGGCTCCTCGGACGCGAGCATCAGGAACGTGACGCCCGCCGACCTCGCACGCGTTCTCGATGCGGCGAAGATCGAGCGCATCGTCTGCAACGGTGGGACCGCCGGCCGCCTCTACCATCGCTACCTCGAGGAGGCAGCTGGCTTTCCCGCCATCGTCCTGCCCTCCACCAGCCCCGCGAACGCCGCATGGACGCTCGAGCGCCTCATCGAGCGCTGGCAGCCGGAACTCTCCCCGCCGCGCGCGGCGTCTCGCCCGCGGTAGCGCCGACCGGTGCTCGCCGCTCAGGACAATTCGGAGTGGCGCGTGAAACCAGCCGTTTACACAATTGCGCCCGTTTGCGCGCGTTATCAGCCTGAAACATGCCATGCATAGAATCGGCCTAGGATTGCATATCGGCGCCAGGAACTGAGACGCCGAGAGAGGGGTAGTCATGGCAAACAACAGCATCTATCAGTTCGAGCGGCCAACGAACGAGCCCGGTCGCGACTTCATGCCCGGTTCACCCGAGAAGGCGGAACTCAAGGACGAACTCGCCCGCCAGCAAGCCGGCGTGGAGCGCATCCCGCTCATCATCGGCGGCAAGCCGGTCTACACCGAGAAGACCGTGCCCGTCGTGCTCCCGCACGACCACCACCATATGATCGCCGAGCTCTCCATCGCCGGACCCGGGGAACTCGCCGCTGCGATCAAGGCCGCCATGGACGCCAAGGAAGCCTGGGAGGCGCTTTCCACCGAGCACCGCCTGGCCATCTTCGAAAAGGCTGCCGCGCTCGTGGCGGGTCCCTGGCGCAACCGCATCGTCGCCTCCAACATGCTCGGGCAGAGCAAGGTCGTCCGCCAGGCCGAGGGTGAATCTGCCTGCGCCCTCGCCGACTTCCTGCGCTTCGGCGTGGCCGACGCACGCCGGATCTACGCCGACCAGCCCATGCGACCCGGCTTTACCGAGATGAACCGCGTCGTCTACCGCCCGCTCGAGGGATTCGTCGTGGCCGTGGCGCCGTTCAACTTCACGTCCATCTCGTGCAACCTGGCCTGCGCACCCGCGCTCTGCGGCAACGTGGTGCTCTGGAAGCCCTCGACCACGGCGGCGCTCGCCAGCTGGCGCTTCATGCAGGTCCTCATGGAAGCGGGCCTTCCCGCCGGCGTCATCAACTTCATCCCCTGCCGCGGCGATGCGCTGCAGAACTGCGTGCTTGCCAGCCCTGACTTCGCCGGCTTTCACTTCACCGGTTCCACGCAGGTGTTCTCCGACGTGTGGCGGTTCGTGGGCGAGCACATCGACACCTACAAGACCTACCCGCGCCTGGTGGGCGAGACCGGTGGCAAGGACTTCGTCTTCGCCCACCCCTCGGCGGATATCGACGTCCTGGTCGCCTGCCTGGCCCTCTCCCCCTTCGAGTACCAGGGGCAGAAGTGCTCTGCCGCGAGCCGCGCGTACGTGCCCAAGAGCATCTGGCCGGAGGTCCGCGAGAAGCTGCTCGCAGTCGTTGCCACGCTCAAGGCGGGAGACCCCTGCGACTTCCGCAACATGCTGGGCGCCGTCATCGACGAGCGCGCCTACCGTCGCTGCGCCGACGCGATCGACGCCGTCCGCGACGCCGAGGATGCCACGCTGCTCTGCGGCGGACACGACGACGACCGCGGCTGGTTCATCTACCCCGCCGTCATCGAGACGGAGAACCCTCACTACGACACCATGGAGCGCGAGCTCTTCGGCCCGGTGCTGACGGTGTATCCCTACGATGACGACAAGCTCGACGAGACGCTCGCGCTGTGCGATGCCTCCGAGTACGGCCTCACGGGCTCCATCTACTGCGAGGACCGCGAGGAGCTCGCCCGCCTGGAATGGGTGCTGCGCAACGCCGCCGGCAATCTCTACCTGAACGACAAGCCCTCCGGCTCCGCCGTGGGCCAGCAGCCCTTCGGCGGCGCGCGCCACTCGGGCACCAACGACAAGGCGGGAACCGCCCTCAACCTGCATCGCTGGATGAGCCCCTGCGCCGTGAAGGAAGCGTATGCGCCGAATCCCGCGATCACGTATCCCTACATGACCGAGGAATAAGCCGCAGCCCCGGCAAATCCCCTACCCCGTTTTTCCGCCCCGGCGGGCGCGTCGACGACATCGACCGCCCGCCGGGGCATTTCCTGCGCTTCGGGCGCTCCGGCATAGAAAAGGAAGCGGCCTTGCGCGACATCCTCGATGCCATGCAAGGCCGCTTCCCAGAGAGGAGAGCTGGTATCCGCGCGCTACTCGGCGAAGAGCGGTGTGGAGAGGTAGCGCTCACCGGTGTCGGCGAGCAGGGCCACAATGGTCTTTCCCTCGTTCTCGGGACGCTTGGCAAGCTGGACGGCAGCCCAGACGGCGGCGCCGGAGGAGATGCCCACGAGCACGCCCTCCTTGTGGCCCACCGCGCGACCGGTCGCGAAGGCATCCTCGTTGGAGACGGTGACGACCTCGTCGTACACCTTGGTGTCCAGCACGTCGGGCACGAAGCCGGCGCCGATTCCCTGGATCTTGTGGGCACCCGCATGGCCCTCGGAGAGCACCGGCGAGCTCTTGGGCTCAACGGCGACCACGCGCACATCGGGGTTCTGCTGCTTGAGGTAGTGGCCCACGCCGGTCACCGTGCCGCCGGTACCCACGCCGGCCACGAAGACGTCGACCTTGCCGTCCGCATCCTCCCAGATCTCGGGACCGGTGGTCTTCTCGTGGGCCGCCGGGTTGGACGGGTTGGTGAACTGGCCGGGAATGAAGCTCTTGGGCGTGGTCTCGGCGAGCTCCTTGGCCTTGGCGATGGCGCCCTTCATACCCTCGGAGCCCGGGGTGAGCACCAGCTTGGCGCCGTACGCCTGCATGAGCTGGCGACGCTCGACGCTCATGGTCTCGGGCATGGTGATGATGAGCTGGTAACCGCGCGCGGCGGCGACGCTCGCCAGGCCAACGCCGGTGTTACCGCTCGTGGGCTCGATGAGCGTGTAGCCGTCGTGCGGACGGATCTTACCGGCGGCCTCGGCATCGTCGAGCATGGCCTTGGCGATACGGTCCTTCACCGACCCTGCCGGGTTGAAGTACTCGAGCTTGACGAGAACGCGGGCCTTGAGCCCCTCCTCCTTCTCGATGTGGCTGAGCTCGAGGAGCGGGGTGTGACCGATCAGCTGGTCGATGGACGTGTAGATGTTCGCCATCATATGCCTCCTGTAGCGTCGTTATCCTTTATTCCTATATCCCTGTAGGGTAATTAGGAATCTTGTTGCTCATAGTAAAGTCCTTGAATCCTAGTTTGTCAATAGGATTATGAGATAATCGGTGGACGGCCTGATCCCGCTCAAAAAAATCGCGGGACGATTCCCCCACCCCTTTGTATATAAACCCGTCATTCTGGTAGGATAATGGGAAACAGATTGGAAGGAGTTCGCCATGCTGATTTCAACCAAAGGGCGCTACGCCCTCCGCGTCATGGTCGATCTTGCCGAGCATCAGGCAGCTGGTCGCATCCCCCTCAAAGAGATCGCCGACCGCCAGGGCGTATCGGAAAAGTACCTCGAGAACATTCTCGCGACGCTGGTGCGCGCCGGCCTGCTCTCGGGCATGCGCGGCAAGGGCGGCGGCTACCGCCTCACGCGCGATCCCGACAAGTACACCGCGGGTGAGATCCTACGCCTAACCGAGGGGAGCCTGGCTCCGGTTTCGTGCCTGGAAGGCGACAACAACGGCTGCGAGCGCGCCGGCGAGTGCCGTACCATCGGCATGTGGCGCGAGCTCGATGAGATGATCAGCAACTACCTCGACGGCATCACCGTGGCCGACCTGGTCGCCAAGCCCATGGAGTACGACTTCGTCATCTAGGCTTCGGGCCGGAAGACCACCCGGAAAAGCGGGCACGTTCCCGCACGAACAAGCTGGGGAAGGAGGGCGCATGCCCGCCAAGCGCGTGCTCGTCGCCATGAGCGGCGGCGTGGACTCAAGCGTTACCGCGTACCTGCTCAAGCAGCAGGGCTATGCCTGCGAGGGCGCCACGATGCGGCTGACCTGCTCGCGCTCCTTCGACGACGTGGGCCCGCGAAGCTGCTGCTCACTCGCCGACATCGCCGATGCCCAGGCCGTCTGCGAGCGTCTGGGCATCCCCCATCACGTACTCGACATGCGCGAGCTCTTCGAGCGCCACGTGGTCGATAAGTTCGTGGAGACCTACGAGGACGGACGGACGCCCAACCCGTGCATCGACTGCAACCGCTTCCTCAAGTTCGGCTCCCTCCTCGACTACGCGCTCGAGCACGGGTTCGACGCCATCGCCACCGGCCACTACGCGCGGATTGCCCAGGACCCAAGCGGCACCTGGACCCTGAGCTGCGGCGTGGACCCCGCCAAGGATCAGAGCTACGTGCTCTACTCGCTCACCCAGGAACGCCTGGCGCGCACGCTCCTGCCGCTCGGCGGCCTGGTGAAGAGCCGCGACGTGCGGCGCATCGCCGAGGAACAGGGGTTTGTCAACGCCGAGAAGCCCGACAGCCAGGGCATCTGCTTCGTTCCGGATGGGGACTTCGCGGGCTATATCGAGCGCCGACGCGGCGAGCTCCTGCCCGAGGGCGACATCGTGGACGCAACGGGCGTCGTGCTCGGCCATCACCAGGGCGCGATCCGCTACACCGTGGGGCAGCGCAAGGGGCTGGGCGTCGCCATGCTCCACCCCGTCTACGTGACCGCCGTGGACGCGCGCGCCAACACCGTGACACTCGGCGAGAACGCGGACCTCATGGCAAGCGCCCTTGTGGCGGACGACTGGATCTGGAGCGCACCGGAGGCCGAGATGCGCGCCGCGCTCGATGCCGCCGGCTCCGCCGGCGTTCCCGTCTCGGCGAAGATCCGCTACCATCAACCGTCGCAGACGGCACGTCTGAGCTGGGGAGATGCAGGCAGCTTGCATAATGGCAGCTCAACGGTGCTCAGAGTGACGTTCTCCCAGCCCCAGCGCGCGATCGCACCCGGCCAAGCCGTGGTGGTCTACGACGGGGACCGCGTGCTCGGCGGCGGTACCGCGCTCGCCGCCTTCCGCTAATGCGTGGCGCAAGGAAACAGCCTGCCCCGTGCGCCACATACCCCGCTGATTCCACGATTCATGAGGAAGACGGCCCTCGCACCGCCGCGTCTTGTGTTGTCTCTGTGTCTGCTAGACACCCCCAGGGGGAGGGGGTATCATGCAGGCGAATTCAAAGGAAGGAGTCGCATGGCTCACGAGAAGTTCAATGTAACGGGCATGACCTGCGGTGCGTGCCAGGCGCACGTGAACCGTGCCGTCAGCAGGCTGCCCGGCGTCTCGACCGTCGCCGTCAACCTGCTCTCCGGCTCCATGGCGGTCGACTACGACGAAACCCAGCTCAGCGCCGACGACATCTGCACCGCCGTGGACCGCGCCGGCTACGGCGCCACCCCGGCGTATGCCGCGCCCGCTGCCGGGTCCGGACAGCAATCCGCCCCCGCCGCGCGTTTGGAGTCCCCCACCAAAAAGCTCGAGGCCACGGCCGAAGCCATGAAGACGCGCCTCATCGTCTCGCTCGTCTTCTGGGCACCGCTCTTCTATCTGGGAATGGGTCACATGTTCCACTGGCCGCTACCCGCCGTGTTCACCGACCACATGCACTCCATGACGCTCGCGCTCACCCTGCTGCTGCTCACCGTGCCCATCGTCTTCGCCAACCGCGCCTACTTCGTGAACGGCTGGAAGTCCACCCTGCACGGCGCCCCCACCATGGATGCGCTCGTGGCGATCGGCGCCGCGGCGAGCCTCGGCTGGTCCGTCTACGCCATGTACGCCATGGCAGACATGCTCGCCATGAAGGATCCCATGGGCGCCATGGAGATGGGCATGGACAACCTCTACTTCGAAGCCGCCGGCACCATCCTCACCCTCGTCACCGTGGGCAAGTACCTGGAGACCCGCAGCAAGTCCAAGACCGGTGGGGCCATCGAGAAACTCATCGACCTCGCCCCCAAGCGCGCGACGGTGGTTCTGGACGACGGAACCGAGCACGAGGTCGCCGTGGAAGCGATCCAACTGGGCCAGACCGTGCGCGTGCGCCCCGGCGAGAGCATCCCGGTGGACGGCGTGGTCCTCGAGGGCAGCTCGGCGGTGGATGAGTCCGCGCTCACGGGCGAGAGCATGCCGGTGGAGAAGAACCCCGGCGATACCGTCTCGGCGGCCACCATCAACCGCACCGGCAGCTTCACCTTCCGCGCCACCCGCGTGGGCTCCGACACCAACCTCGCCAAGATCATTCAGCTGGTAGAGGACGCCAACGCCACCAAGGCACCTATCAGCCGCCTGGCCGACCAAGTTGCCGCGGTGTTCGTCCCCGTCGTGATCGCCATCGCGCTCGTGACCTTCATCGCCTGGATGATCATCACCGGCAACGCCAACGAGGCCCTCACCGCCGCTGTGGCCGTGCTCGTCATCAGCTGCCCCTGCGCGCTCGGCCTCGCCACCCCCGTGGCCATTATGGTGGGCACCGGCAAGGGCGCCGAGATGGGCATCCTCTTCAAGAGCGCCGAGGCTCTGGAGACGCTGCGCGGCGTGGGCAGCGTGGTCCTCGACAAGACGGGCACCGTGACGCAAGGCAAACCCGCCGTGACCGACGTGCTCCCCGCCACCCGCGCGGACGGCACGCCCGCCCGCAGCGAGAAGCAGCTGATGAAACTCGCCGCAGCGCTCGAGCGCGGCAGCGAGCACCCACTGGCTGAAGCCGTCATGGCGCGGGCGGGCGAGATGGGCATCGTCGCCCGCGTGGTCGAGGACTTCCAGGCCGTGCCCGGACGCGGCGTGACGGCACGCGAGGGCCAGAACCGCATTGCCGCCGGCAACGCCGCCCTCATGGGAGAGCTGGGGGTGGCCGTGGACGAGCACCGGCTGGACGAGCTCGCCCAGGCCGGCAAGACCCCGCTGCTCTTTGCCAAGAACGGCGAGCTCATGGGCATCATCGCCGTGGCCGACGAGGTCAAGCCCACGAGCAAGGCGGCCATCGCGGCGCTGCGCGAGCTGGGCGTCTCGGTCAAGATGCTCACCGGCGACAACCGCCGTACCGCCGAGGCCATCGCGCGCCAGGTGGGCCTTGCCGCAGGCGACGTCATAGCCGACGTCATGCCCGCCGACAAGGAACGCCAGGTGCGCGAGCTCCAAGCCGCGGGCCAGAAGGTCGCCATGGTGGGCGATGGCATCAACGACTCCCCGGCACTCGCCCGCGCCGATGTGGGCCTCGCCATCGGCACCGGCGCCGACATCGCCAAGGAGGGCGCAGACGTGGTGCTCATGCGGAGCGACCTCATGGACGTGGCACGCGCCGTGGAGCTCTCCCGTGCGGTGATCCGCAACATCAAGCAGGATCTGTTCTGGGCGCTCATCTACAACGGCTGCGGTATCCCGCTCGCCGCGGGCGTCTTCTACCCGCTCACGGGCTGGCAGCTCTCGCCTATGTTCGGCGCCGCCGCCATGAGCCTCTCGAGCCTGTGCGTGGTGAGCAACGCGCTGCGCCTGCGCGCCTTCAAGCCCAAGGTGGCGCAGTAAGGCTCTATCGGTTTCAAGCGAAGCGGAACGAACCCCGCCCGCTGGGAATAAAGGTATGGATTGCTTGAGAGAAGCCTCAAGCACAGAGAACAGGCTTTCCAGGTGCCCGAGATTGGCGCGAGCGAGGAGCGCGGCGCGCTTAGCACGTAAGCGACGATTGAACGCCAGGGTCGGGTACCTGGAAAGGCCGCAGGGAAAGAGAGGACGACATGAAGTACACGATCAAAACCAAGGGCATGATGTGCGGCCACTGCGAGGCGTCCGTCGAGGCGTCGCTCCTGAAGGTCCCCGGCGTGACGGATGCCGATGCCGACCACGACACCAACACCGTCGAGGTCGAGGCGAGCGCGCCGGTCACCGAGGACGCCCTCAAGGACGCCGTCCATGCCGCTGGCGACAACTTCTACGCGCTCACCGTCCAGACGGCGTAATATGCTTACCAGACGCGGCGGGGTACTCAGCTCCGCCGCGTTCCCTTGTCCGCCCCTGCACAACGCCGATAGAACTGCGAGGATCCGCCCATGATGGCCGACCATGAGAAAGTAAAGCGCCTGCTCAAGACCGCGCGCGGCCAGATCGACGGCATCCTGAAGATGGTGGATGAGGACCGCTACTGTATCGACGTTTCCACCCAGCTCATGGCCACGGAGTCGCTTATCGCACGCATCAACGCCGACGTGCTCAAGGCGCATATCGAAGGTTGTGTGCGCAGCGCCTGCGACTGCGGCTGCGAGTCGGAAAAGGCCGAGAAGCTCGCCGAGATCGAGCGCGTCATCGACAAGCTCGCCCGCTAACGAAAATACTCGCCAACGAAAGCGCGGCGCATCGGTACCGTTCCGATGCGCCGCGCTTTTCTTATCGATTGAGATGGCGGTCGAGAAAGTGGAACGCGAGGTCGACCCAGGGCCTGACAACACGCTGCCTCGGGAGGAAATCATCCTCTGCCTCCGCCGGCCAAGTGTTCTCATTCGCCACGGACGGGCCGTGTCCGCCCTGGTCGAAGACGTGCAGCTCATGGGGAACGCCCGCTTCTGCCAGCTTGGCCGCGAAGGGGTAAGTCTGCGTCACGGGAACCGCCTGGTCGTCTGCGGCGCACCAGATAAAGGTCGGCGGCATGTAGCGATCCACGTGCGAGGCAGGGCCGATCTCTTCGAGGCGCTCATCAGAGAAGTCGCCACCCGCGAGTTGGCCGAAGAAGTCGTTCAGAAGGTCGCGGCCGGTCTTGCCGCCCGTCTTGGGCACGCGGAGGTCGATGCGCGGGTCGCGGGTCTTCCAAGCACGCCAGGCAACCAAATCGAGGAGCGGATACCCGAGCACCACGGCGTCAGGCCGGATGAGCTCAGATCGCACGCCCACCGTGCTCGCGAGCCCGCCCTCGCGCCACGTGGCGGCAAGCGACGCGCAGATAAAGCCGCCTGCCGAGAACCCGACCACGACCACGCGCTCCGGATCCACGTGCCAGGCAGCGGCGTTCGCGCGCACGGTGGCGACCATGCAGGCGAGGTCGGCCTCCGGTGCCGGGAACGCGATGTCGCCCGTCTCGGTGGTCACGTAATCCAGCACGAACGCCTGGTATCCACGGTTCAGAAACTCAAGCGCCACCGGCTCCTTCTCATGTGCGGCGATGGTCTTGAAGCTTCCGCCGCCGCAGACGATGACAGCAGGCCGGGCGTCACGCGAACCCTTCCCCACCGCATCGGCCAGATAGGCGGTATACGTGGCCGGCTTTTCGGGCGTGGGCTCTTCGCCCCAAAGGGCATGGTTCTCGATGATCATGGTGCAGCTCCGTTGTTCGTTTGCGATGCGTTTGCGAGTGCGCTCCTAGGATATACCCACGACGGCGCGTTGCGCCACAAGACGACGAGCTCGGCCCTGCACTGGAAAAGCCCCCGTCTTTTGGGTATAACCAGATACATTGCACCTAAGGAGCAGGAGTATCCGATGAATGACTTCATGAAAGACCGCTACGGCGTCGACGAGCTCACCACCATCATGGGAATCGCGGGCATGGTGCTCGTGCTCATCGGAACCATCGCGCAGTGGCAATGGCTCACCTACGTGGGTCTCATCCTCGTCGTCTTGGCGCTCGTGCGCGCGCTCTCCAAGAATCTCGACGCACGCAAGCGCGAGAACGAACGGTGGCTCGAGCTCGCGGCGTCGATCCCGGGCGCTGGCAGCCTGCTCTCCGGCAAGGGCGCCGGTTCCGCCGGTGCCGCCGGTTCTCGCCCCACCGCGGACGACCTCAAGCGCCAGGTCCGCACCACCAAGAAGATGTGGAAGGACCGCAAGACCAAGTCGTTCCTCAAGTGCCCCACCTGCGACACCATGCTCGCCGTCCCCAAGGGCAAGGGCAAGCTCATCGTCACCTGCCCCAAGTGCCGCACGCGCATGGAGACGCGCTCGTAGAAACGGGCCGCAGGGCAGATTGCGCCAGACATACCGCGCGCATCGCGCGCATCGCATCCCGGGGGTCGAGCAATCGGCCCCGATTCTGTTACCGCGCGCACATGCGCCGCTCGCGAGCCGGGATGTGTCCGGCGAGCTGACGTATCATAGGGACGGAAACGCGATCATTGGAGCACCTATGGATGAAACGACGAAGACTCCCGACGATCAGACGAACGCCGTCCCCAGCCAAGACGATACCGCAGCCGCCGCACCCGATGTATCGACCGAAGGCCGCGAAGCCGATTCGAGCCCGCTTCCCGGATTCCTCACCCGCGAGGAGTACGAGCAGGTAGGCGATGACCCTGACCCGCTCCCCCGCGGCTTCGAGGTCATCGACGGCACGGGTGCCATGCCGTCCGTGAACCCCGAGCGCGCGCAGGCGGCGGCGAGCGCCCCGCATGCCGGGGACGAAGACACCTCCGCCGCCGACCCGCAGGCCGAGCAGCCAGGGGAGCCCGCACCGGCCGAGCAGTCCGCCGCCCAGGCTGTCGGCGCCTTCCTCTCCGCCGGCGCGGATGCCGTCCGCCAGGTGAGCGCCGCCAAACGTGCCCACGATACCGCACGCGGCGAGCTGGAGGAGCTGGACCGAAGCATCGCCGCGCACGAAGAGGAGCTCGACCATAGGCGCGACATCGCCAACCGATACCAGCAGATCGTGGAGGACGAGACCGCGCGCCAGGATGCCGCCCTCGCCGCCGCGTCCGAGGCCCGCACCCGGCAAGACGCCGTGCGCGCCCAGATCACCCAGCTCAAAGAGCGTCTCCAGCAGGCCAAGGAAGAGGACGCGCAAACCGAGAAGCGCTACCGGGCGGCGGTGGATGCCGCCGAGGCGAAGGAGTCGAGCTCACGCGAGTCCGGCTCTCGCCTGCAGCGGCGCCTGGACGATGCCAAGAAGAACCTGACCCAAGCGGAAAACGAGAAGGCGAGCGGCATCCAGACGGCGCAGCAAGCGGTGGAGAGCGCGAACGCGCGCCTGGACACGCTGCGCGATGAGTTCGTCGAGGTGCAGCGCAATCCCTCCGCCAACAGCGCGGCATATTCGGTTCGCACCACCGAGCTGCAGAACGAGATCGCCGACGCCACCGACGAGCTCCGTCGCGCCAAAGCCGAGCTGCCGCGCATCCAAGCCGAGGTAGAGCGCAACCTCACCTCCGCACGCGCCATGGTCGCGGAGGCCCAGAAGCCCATCGACGATGCCAAGAAGGCCTTCCGCGCCGTCACCGCCGAGGCGGACAAGGCGCGCGACGAGCTCGACCGCGTCCGCCGCGAGGCCAGCGCCCGCCAGCGCGAGCTGCGCGACCAGATCGCCGATCAGGAGAAGGCCGCGCGCGAACAGGAGAAGCGCGCCGAGGAAGCCCAGGCGGAAGCGGACGACGCGTGCGCAGCGCTCGACGAGGCGACCGATATCCACGAGCATCCCGAGGTGACGGAGGGCCTGAACGCGCATCTCGAAGAGCTTCACCGCCTCCGCGATGAGAAGCTCGGGCAGGTAGAGCATCTCGCTGCCACCGAGCAGGATATCCGCGAGCGCACCCGCGGCAGCCGCTACCAGTTCATCGCCGCCGTTGCCGGCGCAATCGCGCTCGTCGTCGTCATCGCGATCGCCTGGGTGGCGCTCTCCCCCAAGTAGAAACGAGGGCTGCCCTGCCCTGTGCACCGACGCATCCGACCCGGCAGGGCAGCTCGAAAGGAACCCGTGCCATGACGCCCCTGCTACTCCATGCCTGCTGCGCGCCCTGCTCGCTCGAGCCGGTGCGCCACCTGCGGGAAGAGGGCTTTGAACCTACCATCTGCTGGACGAACCCGAATATCCAGCCGACCGACGAGCACCAGCGCCGCCTCGCCGAGCTGCGCCGTTGGTGTCGCGAAACGGGTATCGAGCTCATCGAGGCCGCGGAGGACTACGCCGCCTGGGAGCGCTGCGTGGCGCCCATCGGGGCGCGTCGCCGCGAGCAGCGCTGCCGCGCCTGCTACGCGCTCCGCCTGGCCGAGGCGTGCCGGGTGGCCGAGCGGGAGGGCTTCGAGCGCATCGCCACCACGCTCGCCGTCTCGCCCTACCAATGGTTCGAGACCTGCAACGCCGTGCTCGAGAAGCTCGCCGGCGCACACGGGCTCACGCCGGTCATACGCGACTGGCGCCCGTGGTATCCGGAAGCCACGCGCCGCTCGCGCGAACTCGGCATGTACCGGCAAAACTACTGCGGGTGCCGGTTCTCCGCCGCCGAGGCAGCGCTCGACCGTGCCCGACTGCGCGACGAGCGCAAAGCCGCCCACCATTCGTAAGCTCCCCGTCCTTGCGCTATCATGGTCGGCTGGAAATCGACCATGAGGAGTCCCCAATGCGCACCGATGACTTTGACTACGAGCTGCCCGACGAGCTGATCGCCCAGGCCCCCGCCGACCCCCGCGACAGCTGCCGTCTGCTCGTGCTGCACCGGAGCGACGGCGAGGCCGGGACCCCGCTCGCCCACGGTGGCTCCGTGGAGCACCGCATCTTCCGCGATATCATCGACTACCTCGAGCCAGGTGATCTGCTCGTGGCCAATAAGACCCGCGTGATGCCCGCGCGCCTGGTAGGGCGCAAGGCGCAGACGGGCGGCGTATCCGAGACGCTGCTGCTGCGCCGGCGCGAGGACATCGACCCGCTCGGCCACGTATGGGAATGCCTGGTGAACCCTGGCAAGCGACTCAAGCCCGGCAACGTGGTGGAGTACCGCGCGGGCGGCATCCACGCGCCCGAAAGCTCGCCCGTGGTGCTGACCGGAACGATCGAGGGCTTTGTGGACGACAGCCGGGGCGGGCGCCTGGTGCGTTTCGAGCCGCAGGGCGAGGATGCCGTCACCGGCAAGCCGCGCACGCTCGACCAGGCGATCCATGCCGCCGGCCACGTGCCGCTACCGCCCTATATCACGAGCTACGAGGGCGATCCCGAGAAGTACCAGACCGTCTACGCCATGCACGAGGAGCACTCCGCCGCTGCCCCCACGGCAGGCCTGCACTTCACGCCGGGGCTCATCGAGCGCCTCAAGGCCCGCGGCATCGGCTGGGCGTGCGTGGAGCTCGAGGTGGGTATCGACACCTTCCGCCTGGTGGAGGAGGACGACCCCACGCAGCACGTCATGCACACCGAGCGCTACCACGTGCCCCAGGAAGTGGTCGACGCCGTCCACACCACCAAGGCGGCCGGGCACCGGGTGGTCGCCGTGGGCACCACGGCGGTCCGCTCCCTCGAGAGCGCCTTCGACGCGGGCGCACCGGCAAGCCAACCGCCCGTGACCGCACTCGGCTTCGAGGGGCGCGCGGACAGCGCCGACACCCTCGGCCGCGGCGATATCGTGGCGCGCGAGAACGCCACCACGCAGCTCTACCTCATGCCCGGCAGCACCTACCACGTGGTGGACGCGCTCATCACCAACTTCCACGTGCCGCGCTCCACGCTCATGATGCTCGTCTCGGCGCTCGCCACGCGCGAGCAGATCCTCGATGCCTACAAGGAGGCCGTGCGCGAACGCTATCGCTTCTTCAGCTTTGGCGACGCGATGCTGATCGAGTAGGGCCCTCGCTTCCCGCCTCTTCACCGGCGTGCAGGAACGCCACACCCCAATCCGTGTCCATGCAACGCTCTACATCGGGCCGACGGGCAAGTTCCAGCAGGTAGCCCCAATCGCCCGTGCAGCCGGACAGATGCAGCACGGCGATGACGTACGCCACGGCGCCGTGCCCGGTGACCATCCCTCCCAAGACGAGCAGGATGGTCACCGCGATCGTCGGCGCGAGGATGATTACCTGGTACTGCCGTCTGGCGTAGACGATGCCCTCCGCGCAGGCATAGAGCATGCCGGCCCTCCAGTTCGCCCCGAAGGTCACACGCGAACCCGCAGGGGCAAACAGCTTGAAGAAGAGGCCGTGAACGAGTTCGTGGACGGCGAACGACGCCAGGAGCAGCGCAGCGCCGAGGAAAAGCTCAATCAGCGCGGATTCCGGCGCTGCGCCGCCAAAAGGAAAGCGACCGCCGACCAGCATGCCGGCAACACCGAGCACAAGGCCGAATGCAAGCACGACGCCGGAAGCAAGGGCCATCCCGCTCTGGAATTCCCCATCCTCGAAGACGCGGATGCCTCCGGTGCGGTCCATAGCGAACCCTACAGCAGCTTCTCGTAGGCGATGCGCACGTCGTCGCCGGGCACGGGATGCCCGACCATATGGAAAGCGGCAAGCTCGGTAAAGCCGTGGCGCTCGAGGAACCCGCGCATGCGGACATTGCCAGGATGCGTGTCCATGCGCACGGAGCGACGGCCCTCGGTACGCGCGAGGCGCTCGGCGGCCAGGAGCAGGGCGCTCATCACACCCCGACGCCCATCCCCGGCAGCCACGGCGCACCGGTGCACGGCCACATACGGCGGCTCGACCCGACCGGTGTCATCGCGGGTGAGCCAGCGCACCCCCGCGGCCCCGGCGGCAGCGTAGTCGGCATCGCGCTCAAGGCAGACCGCGCAGGTGCCGAGTAGCGCGCACTCGGCCTCTGCGCCGGCAGCGGCAACCCAGCAGGCTCCCGCTGCGATGTCCCGCTCCACGGCCGTCAGGTCGGGGTACCCGTTCTGCCACTGCGCGATACCCAGCTCGGCGATCGCACGGCGCCCGTCCTCGATGACGTCGAGCACGGCGGCAGCCTCGTCCGCACAGGCACGCCGGATCGTGAAACCGGGTGTCATCTAGTACTGGCTCTCGTGCTTGGAGAAGAAGTCGAAGCGCGGCGGCAGGGGGTGCACACGGTGCTCACCCGGCTCCTCGCCGAGGCCGCGCACGAACTCGTCCGTCGCCTGCAGCACGTGCTCCCAGCTAAAGAACGTCTCCGGCGCCACGTTGAAGTGCTCGCAGATGAGCTCCGTGCCCGCCGGCACGATACCGTGCATCAGAATCGCCGCCACGCGCAGCTCCTGGAAGGCGTCCACGAGCGCCGCTCGCATGAGCTCATCCCCGCGCTCGGCATCCCCCTCGGCCGCCACGTTCTTGGCTGCCTTGCTGGCATCGCTCCAGCGCTTGTTGGCCGCGCGCAGGAACGTGTCGCACACGCCGAGCGCGTGGTGCAGCTCAAAGCGGTACATGTCGCGCTCGAAGGCGAGTACCGCCTGCTCGCAGGCCTCGAGCACCGCCGCGCTCGGCTCACCGGCGGGAATGCAGCCGGTCCGCACCGCGCTCTCGTCGCCTTCCTTCTCGGCCACCGCGTAGAAGCACGAACGGGCTAGGCGGTTGAAGACGCCCGTGAGCATCGCACCCTCCTTGAGGGCGGGGTCGATCACCCGCTTGTCATCGCGGGCGAGCAGCGGCGAACCATCCGGGTTCTTGCCGGTCTCGCGCGTATCGAAGGCCTTCGGGGAGAAGCTCACCGGCTTCTCGCCGAGTCCCAGAGAGATCCAGTGCGCGCGCAGCTGCTCGGCGGTGTAGTGGTCGAGCAGCTCCTCGGCGAGCGGCGGCGGGGTCTGAGAGCTTGAGCTCGCCTTCTTGCCCATGTAGAGGATGTGGTAGTTGGCGGCCACCGTGGTCTGGCGCAGGTTCCAGCCAAGCGCCTCCCACAGCGCGGTCTGCGCCACGCAGTAGAAGTAGATGTTGTCCTGGCCGATGAACTGGTAGACCTTGGCATCGTCCGAGCACCACCAATCGTGCCAGTCGAGCGAGGCGTGGGCATAGGCCGGGCGCGCGATCACGTCGGGAGCGTCGGTTTCGGCGATGGCGGCGTCGTGGGCGGCCACCTCGGCACCCGGCGCATCCATGGCGCCGGCGGCCTCGTCACGCGCGAGGACCGTGCGCGAGAAGCTGATGGGCGCCCAGAGGCTCTCGGGCCAGCACCAGCAGGTCAGGTCATGGCAGCCATCGATATCGGGCACCGGCACGCCCCACGTGATATTGCCCGTGATGCGGAACGGCACGAGCGCCTTACCGGAGCGGAAGCGCACGCCCCCGCGCCCCAGCGGCTCATGCGCGGCGTCGCGCTCCTTCCAGCTGGGGAAGGTCACCACGAAGGACCCCTTGCCGTCCGGGGACTCGGTCACGGTGTGCTCGGGCAGCTCACCGCGGACGGCCTCGAAGGCCTCGCGGAACTTCACCTGAATGTAGAGCTGGGCGGGAAGCAGCCACTCCTCCATGGTCTTGGAGACCACGGGGCGCACGGTCTCGTCCGCCTCGAGCTCCTTGGTGTGGCGCTTGATGGCATCGAGGTAGCTCGGCAGGTCGAAGTAGAGGTTGTCCACCGGGCGCAGCTCGGGCACTTCGCCCGTGAGCGCGCTCTTGGGGGCGATGAGCTCCTCAGGCTCGAACTGATGACCCAGATCGCATTCATCGGCGTAGGCCTTCTCGGACTTGCAGCCCTGGATGGGGCAGCGCCCGATCACCTGGCGACCGTTCAGGAACTGACCGGCCCGGGGGTCGTAGAACTGCTTGGTGGAGAGCTTTTCCAGCTTGCCCTGCTCGTGCAGGCGGTTGACCACCTCGGCCGTCATGCGCTCGTGCACGCGAAGCGCCGGCTCCAAGCCGGATCCGCCGTACAGGTCGCAGGAGATCTCGAAGTCGCGCAGCGTCTTAGCCTGGCGATCGTGATTGCCCTGGACATAATCGCGAATCGAGCCCTCGAACTCGCCGGCATCGACCTTCTTGCGATAGCCCTCCATGATGGGCGAGCCATAGCAATCCGTGCCCGAGACGAACATCACGTTCTCGCGGCCCAGGCGGTCGCGGAGGAAGCGGGCGTAGAAGTCAGCCGGTACGAAGACGCCGCCCACGTGCCCGAAGTGCAAGCCCTTGTTGCCGTAGGGCATGCCCGCGGTCACGATGGCGCGACGCGGCCAGGAGGGACGGTCGGCAGTGGTGAGATGCTTTGCCATGGGGAGGATCCTTTCCGCATGGATGCGCAGGTAGAAACGACGTACAAGCGTCCATTATCGCACAGCGGCCCATCAAGCAGAGTGGTACAGTGGGACAGTCCCAATGTACCACTTCGCCCGGGGAGGAAGCCATGCCGCGAGAGGCGAGAGCGACGTGCGAGAGCGGCCTCTACCACGTTAGCGCGCGGGGCGATTCGCGTCAGTCGATCTTCGAGGACGAAGCTGACTACCAGCGGTTTCTCGAGCTTCTTCGAAACCGACTCGGCGCCACCGGCGTGGAGCTCGGCGCGTGGTGCCTCATGGACGACCACTATCACCTGCTCCTCCGCGACATCAGCGACGAACTCTCAGCCTTCATGTCGGGCCTGAACGGCGCGTACGCCACCTATTTCAACAACCGCCATCATCGAACCGGCCACCTCTTCCGCGGCCGGTTCGACTCCCGCTGCATCGAGGATGAGGGTTACGCGCTCACCGTGGTCCGCTCCATCCTGCGCAATCCCGAGCGGGCAAAGGTGGCGAAGACGAACTCCTACCGCTGGAGCAGCTACGCCGCATATCGCGAGCAAGGTGGCATGCTCAGCAAAAGCCTCGTAAAAGAGCTCTTCCCCAGCATCGACGAGCTCTACCGCTTCGTTGATGCCCCAGGGGCGGACGGCACCGCTCAGGTGCTGGAGCAGCGGGGGCGGAACCGTCGCGCCGACGACGAGTTGCGCGCGTACATGCAAACGGAATTCTCCCTTGAGGCCCGCGAACTCGGCAAGGAGCCGCGCGCCCGCCGCGACAGCGTGCTTCGGCACGCGAAGCGCGAAGGCTTCCCCATCCGGCAGATCGAACGCGTCACGGGCATCAGCCATGGCGTCATCCAGCGCGCCTAGACGGCTCTAAACGACGACGACGGCGCGGTTCCGCGCGAACGGCCCCGGGCACCCGCTATCACTTGCCGTGGCCGTTCAGCCAGATGCTCCGCCCCAGCCCCAGCGCCAGCACAAGGGCGCTCAGATACCCCAGAAAGCCGATGACGGGGATGCCGAAGATCACGGGCTGGATCTTGGCGTAGTACACCACCGAAGACCCGATGAACAGGCCGGCGATGACGATGGACATCGAGAGGCGGTCCATGATCTGCCCCAAGCGTCTCAACACCGCATCGGAACCCAGCACCTGCGCGTTGATCTTCAGCTGGCCGCGCGTGAGCATGCGGCTCGCCAATCCCAGATGTTCGGCAGCCTCGAGCTGGCCCTTCACCGCGCGCAGGCTCTGGGCGCCCAGGGCCTCGGCGGTCTCGCGGGCACGCGTGAAGGAGCTCTTCTCGTGCTGGATGTGCGCCGAGATGATCGAGACCATGTTGACCTCGGGCATGTACTCCGAAAGCAGGCCCTCAAGCGTCACCATGCCGCGCGCGAACATGGTCACCACGGCGGGGAGCTCCACGTCGTTCTTGCGCGCCAGGTTCACGAGCGAGGTCAGGAACTCGCCGATATCCAGGTCGCGCAGGTCCAGGCCGGCGAAGTCGGCGACGATGAAGTCGAGGTCGGAGAGAAAGGCGGTATGGTCGAGCTCCGCGGAATTGCCGCGCGTCACGGCAAAGCGCATGAGCGAGTCCTTCAGCTTGGGCACGTCGCCCTCCGCCACGGAGTAGATGATGTCCTTCACGATGACGCGGTCATGGCTGGACATGCGCCCCACCATGCCAAGGTCGATGAAGTAGATCACGCCGTCCTTAACGATGATGTTGCCCGCATGCGGGTCGGCGTGGAAGAATCCGTCGTCCAGCACCTGCGTGGAGTAGTCCTCCACGATCTTGGCGCCCAGGTGCTCCAGGTTGTAACCGGCGTCCACGAGCGCGGTCGGGTCCGCGATGGAGATGCCGTCGATGTAGTCCATGACGACGATGTGCTCGGTACAGAACTCCGGATACGAGCGCGGGCACGAGATGCCGCGCACCCGCTCGTGGAATGCACGGAAGTCCGTGAGGTTGCGCGCCTCCATGAGGAAGTTGGTCTCCTCGCGGAAGCTCCGCCACAGCTCCTCGACCACCGCGCGCAGGTCCACGAACTGATCGGTTTTGATGAAGCGCGAGGCGTGTCGCACGATCGAGCGCATGATGTCGATATCCTGCGCCATGATCTGCTGGGCACCGGGGCGCTGGATCTTCACCGCCACGTCCTCGCCCGTTACCAGGCGGGCACGGTGCACCTGCGCGAGCGAGGCGGAGCCGAGCGGGTTGGGGTCCACCGCATCGAAGATCTCACCGAGCTTCTGGCCGTACTCCGCCTCCAGGCAGTCCACGATCACGCTATAGGGAACCGGATCGACCTCGGTGCGCAGGTGGCGCAGCTCGTCGCAATACGGCTGGGGCAGGATCTCCGAGCGGTTGGCAAGGATCTGCCCCATCTTGACGAACATGGGCCCCAGCTCTTCGAGCAGGCGGCGCAGACGAACCGGGGTCAGGTTGTGCCAGACCTCGTACTTGCGCAGCAAGCTGAAGATCTGCCCGATGCGAACGCGACGGCCCATCGGCGTGAGCTGGTACTTCTCCTCCGGAACCATGACCTCCGGTTCCTCGGGAAACGCGTCCACGGCTCGCGCATGACGCCTGCCGCTCGCCGAGATATCGTCGATCAGCTCGTCGTCGACGGGCGCGTTCGGGTCGTTGTACGGGTTCTTGCTCACTCCGGCATCCATAGAAGAGGGCTACTCCGTCTTCTCGCCCTCATCGGCGTCCACGGGTTCGCCCCCGACCTCCACGGACTCGACCTTCACCTTGACGGGCTCGGCATCCGCGTTATCCACCAGATCCTGGACGTGCTTCAGGAAATCGGGACGCTCGCCGGCATCCATCTGACGCGCGCGCAGCAGGATAAGCTCGTCGAGCACCTTATCGGCCATGGACTCGCCCTGTGTGCTCAAGCGCTCCGTGACATCGGAGACCGTACCACCCGCAGCCTTGAAGGCATCCGAGAGGGAGCGCGCGAAATCCGGCATCTCGGGATCGCTGCGCACCTCGGCGCCCTTAGTCGCGAGGTCGTCGAGGAAGCCCTTGCCCTTCTCGGCGGCCATCGCGGCCGCGCCGAAGCTCACGTTCACCATGCCATTGACCAAGTTCTCGAACATCGAAGCCATAGTTCCTCCCTTATCTGGAGCCACATTCTTCCTCTTGTACCCAATCGGGCGCTATCGCTCGTTGTCGCTCATCGAGAAACCGTTCCGCATGGCGCAGCTCGTGGTGTAGAGCACCCGTCCCAACAGCTTCTCCGTCTCGCGCTTGAGCGTAGCCGCCAGCTCCCCGTTCGCACGCGCGAGCGCCGCGGGCACCTCATCGGCGACAGCCCCCGCCACGGCGGCATCCGTCTCGTGCAACATCTGGTGCCCCAGTGCTCCCATACGCTCCTGGTAGCCCTCGACGGCGGCCGCGTTATCGTGGAAGCGCGCGTCGGCCAGCGCGCCGATCAGACGGTTTGCCCAGTAGAAGCTCTCGCTCGTCACGCGCTCGGACGTGTTGCAGAGATATTCGGGCAGCTCGTCTACATTGCCGTAGAGCGGCACGAGCGCGTTGAAGGGGTTCGATCCAAAGGCCATCCACTGCACGGACCGGAAGGCTGCCGGCACGTAGGGGCGGATCTGCAGCACCGCGAGCTGCCCGTTGCGGTTGATGCCGATGGGACGATAGGCGCCGCGCGTGGCGGGCGTGCCCTGCCAGCCGTAGGGGTCGAAGGGCGTGCCCTGGTAATGGGCGGAGAGCACGTACTTCACATCCTCGATGGTGAGCTTGCGCTCCGGTGTCCGGCTCCAGGGAATCGCATCGCTCTCGGGACGGAGCTTTGCGGCCGGACCGTCCCACGCGGCGGAGGGATTCAGACAGCGCTGCATGTACCAGGCGCGCGGCGTGTTGTAGACATGATCGGAATCGCTGTGGCTGCCAAAGGCCTCACGCGGGTTGAAGACGTCGGCGACGCCGAGGTTGCCCGCTGCCGCCCCCTCCTTGCCCGCGAAGCCGACGGGACCGGCCGCGCCGAAGGTCAGGTCGAGATGGTTATCCGCCATCCATTGCCGCAAATCGGGACTTGCCATGTGGTTGCGCTGCTCGCCCTCGGCATCCGCAAGGTCGAAACTGTCGATGCCCAGCTGGTTGGGCATGGTCACGTAGGCGTCGTCCGGAACGCGCTTGGCAATCCAATGGTGCCCGCCGACGGTCTCGAGCCACCAGATCTCGTCGACGTCCGAGAAGGCGATGCCGTTCATCTCGTAGGTGCCGTACTCCTCAAGCAGGGAGCCCAGGCGCGCCACGCCCTCGCGCGCAGAGTGGATATAGGGCAGCACCACGGTGACGAGGTCCTCCTCACCCAGTCCGCCCGCCCGCCCGGGAGCATAGCCGGGGTCGCCCTCAGCGCCCTTGGCGGGGACAAAGCTCACCAGCGGGTCCGCGCCCAGCACGCGCTCGTTAGAGGTGATGGTCTCGGTTGCCGTCATGGCAACGTTCTCGCTGTTGAAACCGGCTGCGGCCCAGATGCCCTGGTCCGTGATGGCGTCGGGCACGGACGTGTAGCGCAGGGGACTATCGGGGAGCTCGATGGTCAGGTGGCCGAGTACGGAGGTATAGGTTCGAGGTTGATCAGTGGGTTGCACGACCTCCATCCGCTTCGGCCGAAACTGTCCGTTGGGGCTGTCCTCGTTTCGGGCGATGATGGTCGAGCCATCGTAGCTCGCAGCCTTTCCCACCAAGATCGTCGTACAGGCCATCGATCCTCCCAAGGTCGTCTTGCTTGTTCATCGCGCGCGGAGCAACCGGGCGCGTTCGTCCAGTTTACCGCGCGACGGGGACGCGCGCATGCGTGGCTCCCGGACGGTCGAATATCGGCGTTTTGCCTTGTACCCGCACGAATAATCGGATTGTAACGATGCCCATTTCTCAGATAGGCAAACAGGGCAAAGGGGTAACATACCTTAACGGGCACCGCATCCGCGATGTTCGGATCAAGCCGCATCGCATTGTGGCAGAAGGAAAGGCACAGTATGGCAACCGGTACGCTCAAGAAGTCGTTCTTCCGCGAGAAGGGCTATGGCTTCATCACCCCCGACGAGCCCATCGAGGGCTCCAACGGAGATGTCTTCGTCCACTTCAGCGCCATCCAGATGGACGGTTTCAAGACCCTCGACGAGGGCGACCGCGTGGAGTTCGAGGTCGGTCCCGGCAAGAAGCCCGGTGAGACCCAGGCCGTCAACGTGGTGAAGATTTCCTAGCGCATCAACACCGCAACAAACCAGAGGTGGAGGAACCACGTTCCTCCACCTCTTTTTTGGCGAGACGCGCTCATGCATCATGGGTCCAGTAACGCATCCGGCCGGCTCAGCGAGGGTGCCCGCGTATACCCGAAGCGACACTCCGCAGCGAACTGCGAAAACGGCGAAGCCGTTTTCCAGTCTCGCGAGGACTGAGCGAAGGGTATATGCGGGCGCCCTCGCTGAGCCGGCCGGATAGAGACACCTACAGCCCGTGCTGAATGCGCGCGGCGAGTACCACGTTGCTCATGAGCATGGCGCGCGTCATCGGTCCCACGCCACCGGGCACGGGCGTGATGGCGCCCGCGACCGGCTCCGCGCTCTCGAAGTCCACATCACCACAGAGCCTGCCCGCCTCGTCGCGATCCATGCCCACGTCGATCACCGTAGCGCCGGGCTTCAGCCAATCGCCCTTAATCATGCGCGCAATGCCGCACGCGGCAACCACGATATCCGCCGTTTGGCACACGGCCGCAACGTCGGCGGTACGCGAATGGGAGACCGTGATCGTCGCGTCGCGCGCGAGGAGCATGAGCGCCATGGGCTTGCCGACGATGCTCGAACGACCCACGATCACCGCGCTCTTCCCTGCCGGATCGATTCCGTGCTCATCGAGCATGCACATGATGCCTGCCGGCGTGCAGGGTCGCAGGCCCGGAAGTCCGCGTACCAGGCGGCCCAGGTTCTCGGGATGGAAGCCATCCACGTCCTTATCCGGTCGAATCGCCGAGACCACCGCCTCTTCATCGAGGTGGCGCGGCAACGGCATCTGAACCAAGATGCCTGCAATGGCAGCGTCCTCGTTCAGGCGACCGATCAGCTCAAGGAGCTCCACCTGGGAGGTATCGGCGGGCAGTTTGAAGTCATGACTCGGAATCCCGCACTGCTCGCAGTCGCGGAGCTTCGCCCGGACATACGTGGCGGAAGCTTGGTTGTCTCCCACGAGTACCACGGCGAGCCCCGGCTCGATGCCCCGCTCTTTCAGCTCGTCCACATCGTGACGCGCTTGATCTCGCACCTTGGCGGCAAGCGCCTTTCCGTCGATGATCACTGCCATATCGATTTCCCTTTCAAACCGTTCATATCGTGCGGCGGCCACATGGGCGCTTAGAAGAGACCCGTGATCACGCCGTTGTCGTCCACGTCGATCGCCTCCGCGGCCGGCACCTTGGGCAGGCCCGGCATCGTCAGCACGTTGCCCGTCAGCGCCACCACAAAGCCGGCACCAGCAGAGACCTTGAGTTCGCGTACCGTGATGCGGAAGCCCTCGGGCGCACCGAGCTTCTTGGCGTCATCCGAGAAGCTGTACTGCGTCTTCGCCACGCACACCGGCAGATTGCCAAAGCCGTTTGCGCGAAGCTCGGCCAGCTGACGCTTGGCCGCGGGTGTGAAGTCAACACCGTCCGCATGGTAGACCTTGGTGGCGATGGCGGTCAGGGCATCGGCCACGTCGGCACCGTCCTCGTAGGCGAAGCGCAGCGTACTCGGCTCCTCCACGAGACGCATGACCTCGTCGGCGAGCTCGAGAGCACCCTCGCCGCCGCGCGCCCAGACCTCGGAAAGCCGCACGTTCACACCCACGCGCTCGCATTCTTCGCGGATAAGCTCAAGCTCGACCTCGGTGTCCGTGGGGAACCGGTTGATTGCCACCACGCACGGCAGCCCGAAGACATTCTGGATGTTCCCAACGTGCCGGAGGAGGTTGGGCAGACCCGCTCGCAGAGCGTCGAGATTCTCGGTGTTGAGGTCGGCCTTGGCAACGCCGCCGTTGTACTTGAGCGCGCGGGCCGTGGCCACGACCACCACCGCATCGGGCGCAAGCCCGGTCATACGGCACTTGATATCCAGGAACTTCTCGGCACCAAGATCGGCGCCGAAACCGGCCTCGGTAATCGCAACGTCTCCGAAGTGCATGGCCATGCGCGTGGCCATCACGGAGTTGCAGCCGTGCGCGATGTTGGC
>OIXX01000255.1_pt1 | contig 39177 bp, 35 predicted proteins | sample 1588161 | NCBI WGS metagenome assembly OIXX01 (sample SAMN03283274) | human gut metagenome | biome: human-associated habitat; material: feces | host: Homo sapiens | place: Peru | collected 2012
CAGAGCATCCGACTGTTAATCGGACGGTCACTGGTTCAAGCCCAGTCGCAGGAGCCATTTGAAAGCCCTTGGAAATCAAGGGCTTTTTTGTTATTCTAACGAACTAAGCACGTCATCGATCAGCGTACGCTCGTGCGACCCATCGGCTTTGAGTCGAGGGAAACGTCGCAAGACGTTGGCGGGACTCGCGCCAGCCGCACGCGCCACATTCGATTTTGATTCGCCATGGGCCAAAGCCGTTTCCGCAAGACGATCCACCAGCGAGTCCGACACCTTGCGAATCTGCTCGGCAACCCACAGCTGCGCCAGCTCGGGGGAGAGCGCGTAATCGTCCTGCAATTCGCTTGATGCCTCCTGCACGGCTGCCCACAGCACCATAAAAGGTTTCTGATAATAGATGATCCGATCGTAATCGGACTCGCCTTCCAACTGCTGCAACGCTTTGCGCTGCGACGTGTTATCGCTCATGCGTTCCATCGTATGCCGCGACATGCCCGGAGCCTGTGGATAACTCATCCTCCGACCACAGGGCCGTTTCGGCTGGACAATCCCATCGCCATACTGTCATGCTGGCAATTCACCGCCGCACCGCGCAACAAATCAACAAAGCGACACAGCAATGCAGCAATGCGAAGGAGCCATCATGAACGAACATGAATATCGTCGACGAATCCGACGGAGCAGAATAGTCCAGGAGGAAAAGAAACGCATCTGCCGGCAGTTGCGCCAAAGCATGATCGTATGCGCGCTGGCGTGCGTCATACTGCTCGTGTGCTGCCTATGGTCGGCTGAACCGACATATGCGAAAACGAATTCGGGTGGCGCGTCCGAATCCTGCGTAGCCCTGATGCGATGGCCGTTGAACGGTGCACAGGTAGTTGGCAAGTATGACGCGCCGAAACAACAGTGGCTTCCAGGGCATCGAGGCGTCGACTTGCTCGCCGACCAACAGGAAGCCATCGTCGCGCCTGCAGACGGTGTGATCGCCTTCATCGGCAGCGTGGGAGGCAAAGCCGTGGTCACCATACGGCATGGAGGCAGCCTTTCCGGACTGACCTCGACGTTCGAGCCAGCCAAGGCGGAACGCGATGTTGGTGCACATGTTGCGCAAGGGGAGCGTTTCGCGCGTGTGGAGGGCGAATCCGACCATTGCGACGATCGGTGCCTGCATTGGGGAATCAAATCGGAAGGACGACAATATGCCGATCCGGAAAGCAAAACCCGTACGGTGAGAATCGGATTGAAAGTCCTGTGAAAACAGGGGTCGACAGAACCATCGATTTTGTCCATACGTCGTGGCCTCACCGAAAAAAGTGAAGCTCTCAGGCTATGATGCTGCATGTACGACGATTACGCAGGGGAGAAATGCCATGTACAAGGAATACACGCGGCCTTTGGAACAGCAGATTGACACAGACAAAAATATTTTCTCGGTGCTTGAGGAACGAGTGAACCGTACTCCGAACGATTCTTTGGTGGAATACAAGAATGAGCATGGCGAGTGGGCGTCCTTCAGCGCCACCGAGTTCCGAGACAAGGTCATCGCCATCGCCAAAGGCCTGATCGCCCAGGGCATCATGCCCGGCGACTCGGTGTCCATCATCTCTCACACCTGCTGGCAGTGGACTGCGCTCGACGTGGCGATCATGTCGATCGGCGCGCTCACCGTTCCCGTGTACGAGACGAATTCGCCCGCGCAGGTTAAAATGATCTTCAACGACGCCAACGTCAAAATGGCGTTCGCGGAAGATGACGCGCAACGCGACAAGATCGAATCCATCAGAAGCGAATGCTCCAATCTTGGCGACGTCTATGTCATCGGACTTGGCGCGATTGACACGATGATCGAATACGGCCATGCCGTGTCTGACGCCGAATTCCAAGAGCGCGAACATGCGGTCAAAGGCTCGGACCTCGCCACCATCGTGTACACGTCCGGTTCCACCGGCACGCCGAAAGGCATTGAGCTCACCCATTCCAATTTCGTGTTCATCACCTATTCCGGCATCAACTCCATGCCTGATATCGCGATGAAGCCGAACCGTCGTCTGCTGCTGTTCCTTCCGCTGGCACATGTGTTCGCCCGATACATGCAGTTCTTCTGCTTCGCCGGCAATGTTTCGCTTGGCCTGTCCGGCAACCTGAAGACGATCCTGGCTGATTTCAAGGCGTTCAAGCCGACATTCATCCTTGCCGTGCCGCGTATCTTCGAAAAGATCTACAATGCGGCGTCGCAGAAGGCCGGTGCCGGCCTCAAAGGACGTATTTTCGCAGGTGCCACGCAGACGGCGCGTGACTGGTCGCACGCACAGCAGTCGGGCGAAGGCATTCCGGTTGTCTTGAATCTCAAGCATGCGTTGTACAACAAGCTGGTGTACTCCTCGATCATGGACGTGTTCGGCGGTCATGTGGAATACGCGGTTTCCGGAGGCGCTCCGCTTGATTCGTCCATCGCGCATTTCTTCAATGGCGTCGGACTGCCGCTGCTGGAAGGTTACGGCATGACCGAAACCTGCGCTCCGTCAAGCGTCAATCCGACCTCCGGATACAAGATTGGCACCATCGGGCTACCGCTGCAGGGCGTGACCATGGGCGTCGACGAGGAAGGCGAACTGTGCATCAAGAGCCCGGCCGTATGCGCCGGCTACCACAACAATCCCGACGTCACCAAGCAGCAGATCGTCGACGGCTGGCTACATACCGGTGATCTTGGTTCCATCGACGACGAAGGCTTCGTCTCCATCGTCGGGCGCAAGAAGGACCTCATCATCACCGCCGGTGGTAAGAACGTCTCCCCAAGCGAAATGGAAGCGTCGATCATGACGTCGCCCGTGGTGAGCCAATGCGTGATGATCGGCGACCGCAAGCCGTTCATAGCGGCCATCATTTCGTTGGATCTTGGCGAAACGAACGCATGGCTTGCGTCGAAGGGCGCGGAATGCGTGGCATCCCTCGAGGAGGCCTCCCGCAATCCGATCGTGCGCGCTGAAGTGGAACGTGTCGTCAACAAAGCCAACGAGCTCGCATCCCGTGCCGAATCGATCCGTAAGTTCGAAATCGTGCCGGACGAATTCACCGAAGAAAACGGCTTGGTCACGCCGAGCATGAAGGCACGCCGTCAGGCGGTGGTTGATCACTACCGCACGCTGATCGACACCGTCATCTACGTTCCGAAGAAGTAGAATGCGATGATCGGCGGTGGGAATGTGCCGGCCGCAACATAAAAAAGCTGGCTTTCGTCGCAGCGGTTCGACAGAGGCCAGCTTTTTCTATCTCTTGTCGGATTTCCTATGCCTGATAATCCGGATTACCCTGTTGCCGGTTTACAAGCCGGCTTCGGCGAGCGAGATATATCCCGGTTCGATCAGCGTTTTCTTCAGATTACTGGCGCTGACCGCAAGCGCCTCTTCTTGGATGGTTGGCACTTTCTTGTTTTCCATGGCGACGGATGAGATGAACGTCAGCTTCGTAAGCTTGCCCGACGTGTTGAGCTGCACGCAGGTCTGTGCGATGTCGGATGCCAAGGTCTTGCGATTTTCCAAAGCGGTTATCCACTGTTTGCCGTTCACGATATTCGGTATGGAGCTGACGTAGGCGCCGTAACCGGTGATGATCGGCCATTGCGAGTTCTGCTCGTCAAAGGAATCGCTGGTATCCTCCGTATCGGAATCGTCGTCATCAGATTCAGGCGCCTGCGTGGGATCGGGAACAGACTTTTTTTTCAGGTCTTTCTTGCCGGTGATATTGTCTACGATGCCGGAAATGGTGATGGATGGGTTGATGTCGGCCGCCGAACCGGTGTATCCAAGATCGTTGAGCTCTTCGGAAACATAGCCGGCCACATAATCATTGCAGGAGATGATGCCGTCGATGCGGGTATGACGCGATGCGTCCTTGTCCATGCCGAGACGTTCGGCGAGCGTGGATTTGACCCGTTCGCTTTTCGCCGCGTCGAACGCCACGGACACCCAATCGGATTCCGTGCTCGACGAGGTCAGCGTGCCGGATGGGGAAACGGCCTTCCCGTCTTTGAAATACGGTCCAAGCACCGACCAAATGCCCTTGAACACGTCTTGCGCGAAAGTCGCGTCCGCTGTGTTGCCGCTTTCATCGGCGGCATCGTAGGGGAGTAGCACTTCGATATGCTTCGGATTGTCGGAGCTGGTTTTGTCGAGTGCAAGCTTACTGACCAACTGCTTGGCCTGCAGTTGGCCGACTTGCTCGGCCGTGGCCATCGGTGCGTACACATCCGGAGTGAAACCCTGCAGCGTGTTCGACACTAATACGACTTTCATGCCCTCGTTTTGAGCAAGCTGCAATGCGGAAACCAAACGTTCCGCGGATTGGGTGTAATCCTGGGCGTCTTCGTCGGAGGAGTTCCCATCCCATGTGATGTCGTGCGACGCGTAGTCTCCATACTGGCGGTCGGATTCGGTGGTGTCGGCCACCGGCGCCACTACCAGAGTGGTTTTGTCGGAGGAACCCGCATCGTCGCTGGTGCTGTTGACGTGGTTCACCACATAATCCTGCACGCTTTGGCTTTGCTTGTCGAGGCTCGACGCCGTTTTGACGGTGATGTTGGAGCCTTTGACGTCGTTGTCTTTCAAAGATGAGACTATTTCCGGCACTAATTTTTCCCATTTGCTCAAAGGCGTCTGCTGGGAGATGGTGATGCCATCCGAAGGGGTGAAGATCACCACGTTGCCGGCATCGACGGTAGTGGTGGTGCCGGTGGAGCCCGCTTCATGCGATTGCGTTTCATTGTCGGATGAGCAGGCGCCCATGGCCATGATGAGCGAGGTCGATGCCAACAGTGCGAACAGACGTTTCGTCACGGTCGTGCGGTGCAGTGTCATGCCGTTTCCTTCATGAAAATCGAATGATGATTCCTATGCTGAGCTCCGATTGTAATATCTGGACGTCAAAAAGGGCTGGATATGCGTGTGAACCATGCATATCCAGCCCTTTGAGCCTGCTGCTGGCCGTTCAGCAAAAGGTTATTCGGCTGATCATTCGGCCAGAGCCTTGGCGAGATTCTCGTCCAAAGCGTTCATAAAGCCTTCGGTGTCAAGCCAGGCCTGATCCGGACCGACAAGCATGGCGAGATCCTTGGTCATCTGGCCGCCTTCAACGGTAGACACGATGACCTTCTCCAATGTTTCGGCGAAATACTTGACTTCCGGAGTGTTATCCAAGTCGGCGCGGTGCTTGAGACCGCCGGTCCAAGCGAAAATCGATGCGATCGGATTGGTGGAGGTCTTCTCGCCCTTCTGCCAGCGGCGGTAGTGGCGGGTCACAGTGCCGTGTGCGGCCTCGGCCTCGACGGTCTGGCCGTCAGGGGTCATGAGCACGGAGGTCATGAGGCCGAGAGAGCCGAAGCCTTGCGCCACGGAATCGGACTGCACGTCGCCATCATAGTTCTTGCAGGCCCAAATGTAGCCGCCATGCCACTTGAGGGAGCTGGCCACCATGTCGTCGATCAGACGATGCTCATAGGTCAGGCCCGCTGCGGCGTACTTGTCTTTGTATTCGTTTTCGAACACTTCGGCGAACGTATCCTTGAACTGGCCGTCGTATGCCTTGAGAATCGTGTTCTTGGTGGAAAGATACACCGGATAGCCGCGCATCAGACCATAGTTAAAGCAGGCGCGGGCGAAACCACGGATGGAATCGTTCACGTTGTACTGCACTTGGGCCACGCCGCCGTCGGCACCATAGTTGTACACGACATGCTCAATCGGCTCGGAACCATCTTCCGGAGTGAAGGTGACGGTGAGCGTGCCCGCCCCCGGAACCTTGAAATCAGTGGCCTTATACTGGTCGCCGAACGCATGGCGGGCTACTACAATCGGCTTGGTCCAGCCGGGAACCAGGCGCGGAACGTTGCTCATCACGATCGGCTCGCGGAAAATGGTTCCGCCGAGAATATTGCGGATGGTGCCATTGGGGGATTTCCACATCTTCTTCAGGCCGAATTCCTTAACACGCGCCTCGTCCGGCGTAATGGTGGCGCACTTTACGCCGACATGTTCACGCTGGATGGCCTTCGCCGCGTCGACGGTCACCTGATCATCGGTGGCATCGCGGTTTTCGATGCCGAGATCGTAATATTCGAGATCCACGTCGAGGTACGGAAGGATCAGGCGATCCTTGATGTCTTTCCAGATGACGCGGGTCATTTCGTCGCCGTCGAGTTCGACGACCTTGCCTTCGACCTTGATTTTGGCCATGTGTTGCCCTCCTGTCGGGATTGAAGGTGATAAGTTCCTGTCTTATAACGAACGTGTTAACGATACCTGTTAATGTCCAAAAAAACTGGGCGATGGCAGGTGACACGCTTTTGCGTACTGTCATTGCTGAGCATTAGCCTTGAAAACATGTCTCAGGAAATTGAAATCGGTTTGGGCAAAAAGGGCCGTCTGGCATACTCTCTGGACGACGTTTCCATCGTTCCCTCCCGTCGTACTCGTGATCCGCAGGATGTGTCCACTTCTTGGCAGGTTGACGCCTATGAATTTGATGTGCCGGTTATCGGCGCGCCGATGGATTCGGTGACCAGCCCGGCCACTGCCATCGCCATGGGCAAGATGGGCGCGCTCGGTGTGCTCGACCTTGAAGGCCTGTGGACCCGCTACGATGATCCGCAGCCGCTGCTCGACGAAATCGCAGAGCTGCCGGCTGAACGCGCAACCGAGCGCATTCAGCAGATCTACGCCGAGCCGATCAAGCCGGAGCTCATTGTCGAGCGTCTGCATGAGATTCGCGATGCCGGCGTCACCGTTGCGGGCGCACTGTCCCCGCAACGCACGCAGGACTATTATTCGACCGTGCTCGAAGCGGGCGTCGACCTGTTCGTCATTCGTGGCACAGTCGTTTCCGCCGAGCATGTCTCCCAAGATCACGAGCCGTTGAACCTGAAGAAGTTCATCTACGATTTGGATGTGCCCGTCATCGTCGGCGGTGCCGCCAACTACACCGCGGCCCTGCATCTGATGCGTACCGGCGCGGCCGGCGTGCTTGTCGGCTTCGGTGGCGGCGCAGTATCCGCGAACCGCAAAACCATCGGTGTCCACGCTCCGATGGCCACCGCCATCGCAGATGTGGCGGAAGCGCGCCGTGACTACATGGACGAGTCCGGCGGCCGTTACGTTCAAGTGATCGCCGATGGCGGCATGGGCGATTCCGGCAGCTTCATCAAGGCATTCGCGCTTGGTGCCGATGCCGTGATGCTTGGCTCTCCGCTGGCTCGTGCCGAGGAAGCTCCGGGCAAGGGCATGCATTGGGGTGCCGAGGCCCGTCATCAGACGCTCCCGCGTGGCTTCCGCACAAATGTCGGCACCGTCGGCACTCTGGAAGATATCATGTTCGGCCCCAGCCACAATGCGGACGGCACCACTAACTACATTGGCGCGCTCCGTCGTGCCATGGCAACCACCGGCTATGTCGATCTCAAGAGCTTCCAGCGTTGCCCGGTCACGGTCGCCCCGACCCGCTGAACGAGCCTCGCGGTAAAGCCTGAATAACGGTTCATTGATTCTGCAGCGTCATGCTGCAGGATCTTTTTTTGTTATGTTTCCCCAGCTAAGAAAGTCAGGTTGGAATGATTAAGTTATACATCGCAAATGAAGTAGCGGAGGTGAGATGAATGGCAAGAAGTGGCGATCCCCGACGTTTGGACCCGTTGTCCGGACGATTCACAGACTACATCGTGATCGATACGGAAACAACCGGATTGAGCGTACGCAAAGGCGCCAGGCTCATTGAAATCGGCGCGGTCAAAATTCACAACGATGAGCTGGTCGACGAATTCGACCAGCTCATCAACCCGTTCGAACACGTCCCGTCAAGAATCACTGGTTTGACGGGAATCGACGATGGCATGCTGCTCGGCAAACCGGATGTGCGTGAAGTCATGGATGAGTTTGCACGCTGGTGTTCGGACACAGTCGTGGTCATGGCGCACAATGCGTCCTTCGATATGTCGTTCCTCGACAATGCTGTACAGCTCGCTTACTCGGAGCGTGATGCGCGCTTTGCGCACCATTTCGTCGACACGTTAGACCTCAGCCGTCGACTGCATCCGGAAAAACGAAGCCACAAGGTTTCCACCCTCATCGTCGACTACCACATCGCCGACATGGAGGAGCACCGCGCATTGTCCGACGCCAGACAGGAGTGGATGCTGTATCGCGCCATGCGTGACGAGGCCGAGCTGCTCGGTATGCTCTGACAGCCTAACGTCGTTCGAACACTTCGATCCGGTGTTCTCCCACAGGTGTCTGTTGATTTGTGGATGGATTATTTGTTCGGCTTCGTGCCGCAGCAGGCGTCATCTCCGCTGGCGGAGAGCACTGCATTGGGAGCGAAGTTCAGGGTGAAACCGCTCTGTTGTTGGGAGACGTTGGCTGAATCGGATTTGGCGTCATTCGTGATATTTGCCCTCTGCGAGGGCTCTGTCCCGGTTAGAGTCTGCGTGGCGGTTTGCCTGAATCGTTCGCCGTCGTTGAGGTCGTCGGAGTATTCTTTGCGCCCATAGTAGAGGTCGGCATCCAGCTGATGCTCGGTCTGCGCGACGATTACTGCGGTATTGGCTGCACCTGCGACATTCAGCGCGGTGCGCCCCATGTCGACGATCTGGCTGATCGGCTGGCTGATCGCGATGAATGGAATCGGCAGACCAGCTGCGGCGAACAATGAGGTGGCGGTGATGGTGGCAGTGCCGGGCACGCCCACGGTTCCTATCGAGACCAGCAGCGTAAGCACCACGAGGAACAGGTATTGTGCGGGGGAGTAGTTCAGCCCTTGCACATGGACGGCGAACACCGCCAGCAGCATCGGCCATACGCCTGCGCATCCGGGCATGCCGAGGTTAGCTCCCAGTCCGGCAACGAACGAGGCGATATCTCCTGGAACGCCTGCGCTACGTAACTGACGCACGGTGACTGGAATCGTGCCGATGCTGCTTTCCGAGGTGAACGCGACCACTCCGGCAGGAAAGAACGCTTTGAAGAAGTGGATTGGATTCAACTTCGTTACGGCCGCGAGGACCAGCGGCTGCACGAGGAACAGCTGCAGAACGATTGCGATGTAAGCGACCACCAAGGCGAGAATCAGCGGTAGCAAGGTGGATACGTCGCTACCGCTCACCGCTTCGGCGATAAGGGAAAGCACCGCGTATGGAGTGAATCCGACGACGATTTGGGTTGCTTTGGAGAAGACCACATTGCCTGCGTCGATGAAAGTTTTGAACGGAGCGACTGCCGAACGTCCTTTGTCTGTAGATGTGGCTGCGTTGTATGCAAGGGCCGTCAGGATGGCGAACAGCACGATAGGGACGACTTGGTTGTTAGCCCAGCTGTCCGCGATGTTGTGTGGAAACAGGTTGACGATGGTGTCGAGAACGGCAGGAACGTCATGTTGTTTGTAGTCGCTCGGCAAGGTGTAGTGGAAACCACGCCCCAGCTGGAACGCTTGTGACAGGATTAGAGTAAGTAGTGAAGCCGTCGCGGTGTTAAGAAGCAGGAAGAATACGGTTTTCGCACCAATATTCTTTAAGCGTATGGATTCTCCAAGGTTCGTGATGCTGGAGATGATGCTGAACAGCAGCAGCGGAACCACCAGTGCGGTAATTGCGTTGGACCAGATGGAACCCACCGCGCCGACATAATCAGTGTGGCTTTTGAAAGCGATTCCCAAAATGATACCGAATACCGTTGCAAGCAGCACTCGTGTAGTGAATCCTGCGTTTTTCTTACGTTTGAGGAACGATAGGACGGCGAACAGGAACGCGGCTACGCCGAGCGCGATCCAATCGTATGCGATATCTGACATTATTGCTATTCCCTTCCCAAAAATGATGATGCGTTACGTGAGATACCCCCACGTTCATGTCGGACATCAATCTATCCGCTCGTTCTTCGGCGCAACGCCTTGTGGCTATTGCCGTTTTCTATAGTCGTTTATCACACGGCAGTCATTCCGGGGCGTGCAGACGGACATTCCAGTGTTCCGCAAGTCGTTCCAAGACGTGGTTGTTTTGCGTTTAGGGAGGGCTCGTTTTAATATGGGGCGTCGGATGACTGGCTTCGTGTCTGAATTTGTTAGGTCCTGAGGAATTGGAGATTAGACATGGCATTAAGCGCCGCGATTATTCTTGCGGCGGGTGAGGGTACCCGCATGCGTTCCAACAAGCCGAAAGTGCTGCACACTTTGGCTGGAAAGACGTTTTTGAACCGTGTGATGGATTCCGTGGCAGCGCTCGACCCTGAAACGTTGGCCGTGGTCGTGCACTACCAGGCGGAACGAGTCGCCGAAGCGGCCCGCTCCTACAATGAGCGTGTCACCATTGTCAACCAGGATGACATTCCCGGCACCGGACGAGCAGTGCAGTGCGCCATGACGCAGTTGAAGGAGCAAGGCGGGCTTGACGGCTCGGTGCTAATCGCAGCCTCAGATATGCCGCTGCTTGACGCCGACACGTTGAACCACTTGCTCGCCTTCCATGAGCAAAGCGGCAATGGCGCCACCGTGCTCACCACCATTCTTGACGATCCTACCGGCTATGGCCGCATCATCCGCGACAGCGAAGGCAACGTGCTGCGCATTGTGGAACAGAAGGACGCCAACAGCAGCGAACTGGCCGTGCACGAAGTGAACACGTCCGTCTACGTGTTCGACGCCAAACTGCTGGCTGAAGCGATCGCCAACCTCAAATCCAACAATGCTCAGGGCGAGTTCTACCTGACCGACGCACTCGAAACCGCTAAAGACAACGGTGCCGTCGGTGCGTTCGCCGCCCCCGACCCGTTGAGCGTCGAAGGCGTCAACGACCGCGTGCAGCTTGCGGCGCTTGCCAAAGCCCACAACAAACGCGTCTGCGAGCGTTGGATGCGTGAAGGCGTGACCATTCTCGACCCTGAAACCACGTGGATCGAAGATGACGTGCGCATCGAACGTGATGCCGTGATCCTTCCCGGATGCTTCCTCGAAGGCAACACGGTGATTGGCGAGGGCGCGCAGGTCGGCCCGTACACGACGCTTATCAGCGCGGTCATCGATGCCGACGCCCATGTGGAGCGTTCCCGCGTGCAGGAGAGCCATATTGGCCGCGCCGCCAACATCGGCCCGTGGACGTACCTGCGCCCGGGCAACGATCTCGGTGAAGAATCCAAGGCCGGCGCCTTCGTGGAAATGAAGAAGGCACACATCGGCAACGGCACCAAGGTGCCGCATCTTAGCTATGTGGGCGACGCCGACTTGGGCGAGCATACCAACATCGGTGGCGGTACCATCACTGCCAACTATGATGGTGTGCATAAGCACCACACCACCATCGGATCGAACGTGCACGTCGGTGCCGGCAACCTGTTCGTGGCTCCTGTCGAAGTCGGCAGTGGCGTCACTACCGGTGCCGGTTCCGTGGTTCGTCACGACGTTCCGGACGATTCCATGGTCTATTCCGAAAACACACAACATGTAGTAGAGGGCTGGAAGCCCGAATGGGAGCGCTGAATATGCCGGCAGTACAAGATTCCATCGACGCCATCCGCATCGCCGCAGCCGCGGCTGACCGTATGAAGGCTACTGACCTCGTAGCCTTTGACGTCACCGAACCATTGGCCATTACCGACGCGATGCTTGTCGCCACCGCTTCGAACGAACGCCAGGTGCTGGCCGTCGCCGAAGAAATCGAAAAGGACCTGTATCTCAAAAGCGGCAAGCGCCAGCCGCGTTCCCGCGAAGGCTTGACCGAAGGCCAGTGGGTGCTGCTTGATTACGGCGATTTCGTGATTCACGTCATGCATCAGGAATCCCGCGACTTCTACCGTCTCGAACGCCTGTGGAAGGATTGCCCGAGCATTGACCTGCAGCTCGAACATCCGGAGACTTCCGGCGAAGAGACCACGGAAACCGCGGAATAACACGTACGAACATGCCTTCACGTTTGGATGCGGAAGGCATGTTTTCATATCAAGCGAAATAGTATTCGCAAATTCCATAATCGAGAAAGCAACGGAGAACAGCAGCATGCCTCGAAACGTCGAACTTGAGCATAACAGTGCAGTACCGGAACATGTGCACGCCATCACGCTGGTGCGTCACGGGCGCACTGCCTACAATGCGCAACATCGTCTGCAAGGCCAGATCGACATTCCCCTCGACGAAGTCGGCCAGTGGCAGGTTCGCCAAACAGCGGTCGCATTGCGTGAACTGTATGTTGACCGTCGCCCCGATATTCCGAACCGGCTGGTCGTATGCTCTGATTTGGGGCGTGCCTCTGCCACGGCGCATGCTTTTGCCGATCCGCTCGGGTTAGAGGTGCATCCGGACGCCCGCGTGCGCGAACGCAGCTTCGGAGACTGGGAAGGCATTCCCGTCGAGGAGCTTGCGCAGCGGTATCCGGAAGACTATCGTTCTTGGGCCGAATTCCGCGGCGGTGAACTTAAATACGGTGCGGAACCCAAGGAAGAGGTGGGGCGTCGTGGCGTTGAAGCGTTGAACGATTGGGCGTTCCGTGCCGGATCCGACACGGATCTGTACGTGTTCTCGCATGGTGCATGGATTTCCCAAACGTTGCAGACGCTGCTGGGAATGGCGGATGTGCATGGCGATTTCGCCGACATTTTGTCGATGCGCAACGCTCACTGGGTACGGCTCATTCCATTGGAGATCGGTTCCACATTGCGTTGGCGTTTGATGGACTACAACCATGGTCCCGCCATTGCCGATTCCGAGGAATGGGAGCATCCCAACCTGTAGCCAGTCTGCAAGCGTCGTCATGTAATAGCTGGTCACTGTTTTTTCAAGCTTTTCACAGAATCGCCAGTACTTTCATAGCGAAATTAGCTATCGTCATGGCTTGTGAAAAATTTTTTTAAGGGAATCTCTTTTTCGTCGATTTGCGCGGGCGCGCTGGCGGCGGTCACGTCATTCCTACTTTCTGCGAAAATCGGTATCGCGGGATCGGTGATTGGCGTGGCTGCGGGCTCGGTTGTTTCCGCGGTTGCCACGCAGGTATACAAGAATGTTTTAAAGGCGTCGGGGGAGAAGATCCAACAGGCCGTACCGTTACCGTCAAGTAGTGATGCGGCTGCGGGTGAGTCTGTTGCGGATGAAACGCAGGTGCTTGGCTCTTCCACGAAGGGTGACGAGACGAGGATTATCGGGTCGTCTCCTGTTGCGTTGGATACCACGATGGTATTGTCCGATGATGCGACTGCGGTAGCGCCGTTCCTCTCGCCGCGCGTCATTTCCTCCGAGCAGGAGGATGAGGATGCTACCCGTGCACTTGGTGATATTGCCGGAGCGGGGGAAACTTCCGTATTCCCGAACGGGCAACGTGGTGTTGGTAGCGCTAGCATCGCCAGTAGGAAATCCACTGCTCGTAACGCGCGTGATGTCCGAGTGCAGCATGCGGGACAGCGTTCCTCGAATTGGTTGCATAGCAAATACGCTCCGGTGATTATCGCATTCATCAGTGCTCTGGTTGGTGTGGGAGTGAGCGCGGGATTGATTCTCGCTTTCACCGGCGGTCAGGGAACGGATACCGTGGTGCGTAACGTGGTGCATGAGAAGGTTGTGCCTTCGAATGAAAACACTGGCGGTTCCGTATCCGGTAATGAGCAGGCTCCTGCGCAGAAGCCCAAGTCCGATTCCACGGATTCGAATGGTGAAACCACCACGGGAGGCAGCGACAAGACCACCAGCGGTTCCACCGACTCGTCCACTTCCAATGGCACGTCAAGCAATACCACCAATGGTTCCACGTCCGGGAACAGCGGATCGTCATCTGATAATTCCAGCAACGGTCCCAGCCAGACCGGGACGGACTCATCCAACGGTACCAGCTCGAACGGAGGCACGTCAGGCACCACTGGTGATGGTTCATCATCGGGAACTGGAAGTAGTGGCACTGACGGATCGACAGGTACTGGCACATCGGGATCCACCAACAGTACTACCGGTTCTACAGGAGACGCAAGCAGCAACTAGCATTACTGGTGTTGCACATTCCATGTCGCCCGCATAGTGTGATTGCGTATTGCAGATTGCATATGACGTTTTCCCAAAGTGTGCGACACGCCGGAAGTTGCATGGCTCATGTCTGTGATGTACCTTATACGAGGTTTACAAAGCAGACTTTGGGGCTATGGCGCAGCTGGTAGCGCATCTCCATGGCATGGAGAGGGTCAGGGGTTCGAATCCCCTTAGCTCCACCCATCATCGAAGGCCACTCCGTAAGGGGTGGCTCTTTTTGTTGAAACGACGCTGTTTCGCGGACGTGCTTGCCGAGCCTCAAAAACGGTTCACGGTGATAGAAACCGGTTATAAGGTGGTGCGAAGGTGGTGAAGAAACAGGCCTTCCATGACGACACGGCGAACCTTCGGCAAGATCGTATACAAGCCGAACAAGCAGACGCATGAACGACCCGCGTCGGCAGAGGCATCAGCGACGGACGGTAGAGCCGACATGGACTTATTGTTGATTTTCATTCATAGATGCTTTGTCTTGTCTTCTGAGTGCTTCTAATTTATAATTATCATAAAATATAAATGACTTTTTGAAAGCAGTGACCGTCATGAGCATGGAATACAGGACTTTGGCGCGGCTGTTCCACGCCGACAGGAGTACGGACTCCTACGCCAACCACGACCGGCTCGTCAGACAACGCCTCGAAGCGGACTCCACATTCACGACCGGAATCGGCACACCCTTGGGCGAACTGTTCATCGCCACGCCGCGCTGCGTGTGCATGCTCACACAGAAGGTGCTCCTCGCCGAACGCCGGGTATCGGCCATGTGGCAGAGTATCCCAGGAGTCATGCGGTGGAACTACATCTACCACGCCATATCCGAGGAATTGCTCGCCACCAACGAGATGGAGGGGGTCAGGTCGACGAGGAAGGAGACGGAAGCCGCCGTGGCCGCAGCCCGGCAGGCCAGGACCGAGGGCGACATGGAGAAGGCCAGGTTCGGCGAGTTCGCGAAACTGTATCTCAACCTCACCAATCGCGACGTTGAACTGCCCAAGACTCTCGAAGACATCAGGGACATCTACGACAAGATAGCCCTCGACGAGATCGACGACAAGGACAGGCCCGACGGGGAACTGTTCAGGAAAGGCGATGTCGAGGTCCAAGGACCGCACGGCACCGTCATCCACAGCGGCGTCAGCAGCGAGGCGCGGATATCAGCGCTGCTCGCACAGATGATGGACCTCGCCCGGTCGGATACCATACCGTTCCTGCAGCGGGCGATAGCCAGCCACTTCCTGTTCGAATACATCCACCCGTTCTACGACGGCAACGGCAGGACAGGCAGGTATCTGCTCGCGCTCTACCTCAGCCACGACCTCACTCTGCCCACCGTGCTGTCCCTCTCCAGGACGATCGCGGAGAACAACAACGAATACTACAAGGCGTTCACCGAGGCCGAGGACAAACTCAACAGCGGGGAACTCACGTTCTTCGTATACACCATCCTCGGACTCATCGAACGGGCGCAGGAATCCCTGATCGAGGAGCTCGGCGTCAAAATCGACCAGCTCGACAAGGCGACCGTCCTGCGTGACGAGCTACGGAAGGAACATGCGCTGTCCACGAACGCAACCCTGCTTCTCTACGCAGTCATGCAGGAGGAGCTGTTCGTCGACACCACCAAGTCCATGACGCTCGAAGATGCAGGCGGTGACCTCATGCTGACGAAACAGACGATCCGCAAATACGTGGACGAGCTGGCGGGCGCGAGCCTCATCGAGTTCACAGGAAGACGCCCTCTCAGATTCAGGGCCTCCGAGGCGTTGCGTACGCGCATACAAGCAAAGCGAGAATGGGGGATGGAATGAAATGCCTTTGTGCTTTCTCTGTCAGATACTGTCTGACATATCTAAGCCAGCAAACAAGAATTGCCACATCGCAAAAAGCCCAGGCTAAATCGGAAATGTTTGAATCTGCATAAATTCTTTTGAGAGAAAAACCATCAATGGAATAAAGGAATTCACACACAATATCTAAACCGAGTGCGAATAGCGGCATGCCGTAGGCTTTGTCTTTGAACCCATTGCGAATCAACTCGACGTGCATATCGTCCAGCAAATACAGCTGATGCCAACCCAAAATCAATCCTTTCTTTTCCATGATTGATTGGATAGCAGATGATCGTGGTTGAACACCTCAGCAAAGTGCGGAACAGGTGCATCTCTCCTAAATTTGTGTCCAGATGAGGCACGTATGTGATGTTATTCACGTTGGGTGAACATGCGTTACGGGGTTTCTTGACGTAGTCTGAAAGTATGCCCGCATTCCATGGGCACGCAAACGAAAGGACGTCATCATGGCAGATCTCACCGATGAGATGAAGGAATTCCTCAACAGCAACCTCGCATGGGTGGCCACCATCAGCAAAGAAGGCCAGGTTAATCTCGGACCGAAAATGAGCATGTTCATCATCGACAGCAACCATATCGGCTATCACGAGCGCACCGCGGGCCAAACATACCGTAACCTGCTTGATGGCAGCGATCTGGTCATAGCAGTAGCCAATCTTGAACAGAAGAAAGGCTACCGTTTCCGTGGCAACGTCGTACTCCATTCCGACGATGCGATCTATGACGAGCAGGTCAAGGTCGCCGAGGAACGCGGCACGAAAAAGCCGGTGACCATTCCGGTTTTGGAGATCACGGAAATTCAGGATCTCACCCCGGGCGCTACGGCAGGCAAAACCATCGTCAAGGACTGATCAGTTCCATACTGACCTAGTCGAAACGATAACAGCGGAGAACCGCAGGCGGGACAGCATGTCCGGTCTGCGGTTCTCCGCTGTTATCGGAACGGAATATCGCGCATATGCAGCATATCGTTCGCGGCGGTTCGACTATGGATCCCTATACGACAGCTGCATGTATGGGTTGTGGATAAGTGTGGATAAGTGTTCGCTCATCCACTTATCCACAGATTTTCTTAAGGAGGTGGCGGGCGAATATTGGTTTCTGCCATGCTGGTCTGCACGCATAAGCGAAGACGCTCATGTGACAACCAGCAACCGAAGAAGGTGAACCATGACACAACACACCATACGCCGCCGATGCGTAGCATTCCTCGCCATTGGCGCTATGGCGGCCCTCGCCATGCCGAGCACGGCCCAAGCTGCTCCACAATTAGCCGATCTGGGCGTCAAACAGTCCATGAGCGTGAAAGCAAGCAACGGGGAAAGCCTCGAAGGCAAGGACCTCCGCGCCATCCAACTCGCCACATACACTGCGGCAAGCGTGGACAGCAACACGATCGTCGGCTACGATCTGACCACGAACACAGCATTGGCGCCAGACATCACCGCGGCGGCCAAAACAGCCGGAGCCACCGACGCGAACCTCACCGTCAATGGCAAAAACGATCCGATGTCGTGGGTGGTGAAGAATCTGACCGACTCACGCAGCGATCTGTGGAGCGGAAAGCTACGCAACTTCTGCAATAGCCTCGCCAAACAAACCAACTTCGCCAAACAGGAGGGAACGGCGGTCGCCACAGCCAGCCAAGACAAAACCACCATGTCGACCGGCAACGTACTTGTGCCGGGAATCTACGCCATCGTGGACCGTACCCCGGCAACAACCACGCCAAGCAGCGGAACCGCCGTCAAAACGACCGCGTCCATCATGATGATGAACGGCACCGCGGTCAACGGCATCAGCCAACTGCGCACGGCCAGTGGCACGACCTTGACGCTCGGACAGGTGATCTACAAGGTATCCAGCGTGGAAGCACCCGATAAGAAAGTCAACGTCGGCAGCACGTGGAAAGACAGCGCATCCGAAGCGATAGGCAAGGATCTGACCTACCGCGTGACGCAGAAAATCCCTAACTGGACAGGCTATGATCACTACCATCTCGCGTTGAATGACAAGCTCGGCACAGGCCTCGACTACGTTTCGCTCACTTCGATTACCGTCGGAGGCAAAGCATTGGCAGACACGTTCTACAAGGAAAACGTCAACGGCAAAACCGTCAGCTGGCTGTTCGGCATCAACGGAGACATCCTCGCCTCGGACGCATCAAAGGCAGCCCTGCCGGTCGGCGCGACGATCACCGTCACTTACACGGCCCGACTCAACGGCAACGCGGTCATCGGAAGCCCCTGCAACGTCAACTCCATCGACCTGGAATACTCCCACAACCCCAACGCATGGAAGGACCACAACAACCAGCCCGGCAACGAGGTCAAAGTCTGCACCGGTGAAATCGCATTGCGCAAGGTCGACGCTAAAAACCAAAAGCTCACCGGCGCGAAATTCACCATCGCCCAAGGCACCAGCGACAAAACACCTTTGAAACTCGTGTCACTCGGCAACGGCAACTACCGCCTTGCCACCAGTAGCGACACCACAACCACCACCACGTTCGAAGCCGGAGAAACCAGGATCCAAGGACTCAAAGGCACATACACCATCACCGAAACACAAGCGCCCCAAGACTACTCGTCGCTCATGCTGCCCAGCGCAGTCGTCACCGTCAACGTTGACGACGCCACCATGACGTGGAGCATCGACGTCAAATCCGATCCCAACAACCTCATCAAAAAAGATGACAGCCACACCGTGACCGTCACCAACATCCGCACTATCACCGAAATACCGTTGACCGGCGCCGCAGGATTGACCATGCTTTTCAGCATCGCAGCGCTCCTCTTCATAGGAGGCATCGTAATGCTGCGCATGTGCAAATCAGCCGACGACCGCTAACCTGCATCCAACGATAGGAAACACATGACGGTTCCCACACACGGCAAACCCCGACACAAAAGCACGTCGGTAAAACACAACATCATCCGATGGTGCGTGGGAACCGCCATGCTCACCGCAACGGCACTCATCATCAGCATCCCCCTGATCATGCGCACCGAAGACAACATCCAACAAGCAGCCAACGTCAAAGCGTACGCAGCCGCCATCACCAACACCACAGACACGGCAATCCAAGAAAGCAAACGGCAGGCGAAACTCTACAACGCACGCCTCGCCAGCCGAACCGACAATCAAACCGACAACCAGACAAAACATGAAACCCCAACACAAAGCCCCATCGAATACAACCAACAACTCGTCATCCCACCCAGCGACATCATGGCAACCATCAACTACCCAAAACTCGGCATCAACCTACCCATACGCCACGGAACAAGCGAACAAACGCTCGCCATCGGCGCCGGACACTGGGCGGGAACATCCCTGCCGATCGGGGGAGCAGGAACCCACACCGTCATCACCGCACACCGAGGCCTTGCCGACAAACTCATGTTCACCAAACTCGACCAAGCCCGAGAAGGCGATGAATTCACCATCACCACCCTCGGTGAAACCCTCACCTACCAAGTGCAAATCATCCGCACCATCACCCCAGACGATTTCACTTGGATAAACAAGCGCGACAACACCGCCGATCGGGCCACGCTCATGACCTGCACCCCATACGGCATCAACACACACCGACTCCTCGTCACAGGAACACGCATCCCAAACCACGACGAATGCCTGCCCGAAACAGGCTGCCTCACCGACGGAACACTCGCCATCACAGCGTTCGCGCTCACCACCGTATGGGCAATCATCATCGCGCTCGCACGCCACAGTTACAATGAGATGCATGATCGACGAAGTATTGTTCCTACGCCACGGACGCACCGCCTACAACCTCGCAAGACGGCTACAAGGCCAAATCGACATTCCCCTCGACATCGTCGGCAGGTGGCAGGCCGACCAAAGCGCTTATGAACTCGCCAAAACATACTATTGGGCGAAGGTCGCGCACCTCGCCGGCCATAATGACGAACTCGCCCAACCCGCATACGAGGGCGCGTATCTCGCTGATCTCAACGAAATCAACGAGGCGCCGGCCGCAAGCCGACGCATGGTCGTCGTGTCGTCAGACCTTTTCCGCGCCCAACAGACCGCTCACGCCATCGCCGACCTTCTCGGACTTGACGTAGCCCTCGACCCACGCCTGCGCGAACGCAGCTTCGGCGAATGGGAGGGCATGACCCGTGAGGAGATTCTCGAACAGTACGCCGACGACTACCATTCATGGCGTGCCCACACCGGAGGCGAAACCAAGCATGGCGTCGAAAGCCGTCGGCATACCGGCCAGCGTGGCGCCCAAGCCATCCGAAGCATCATCGCCGAACATGTCGGCGATACCACGCCAACCACGCTGCTCGTCGTCGGCCACGGATCATGGATCGTGGCTACCGTCGCCGTGTTGCTCGACATGGATCCGGATGATCTCAACAATCTCGGCGCCATGCGCAACGCCTTCTGGACGCGGATGAGCGTCGATGCAAGCCGTGGCCCCGCCGAACCCGACACATGGCAGTGGAAGCTCGACACCTTCAACCAAGGTCCGGCCATCGCCGCGCTTACGGACTGGGAAAACGGGCCGAAGGAATTGCGCGGCCCGAACATGCCGTTATGGAAGCCCATCAGGCAGTGATATGCAGTGGCATGCGGTAACCCACGGTGGCCGTTACTCACCGTGGGCGCATGCAGCGAACATGAATTCTCGATGAAATCTCCGGCTCGTGGTCCGCTAGCTCTCAAGGTTGGACTATTCTAAATAAGGTTGTTTGCCCGAATGGTCCACGAACGGTCTCAAAAGACTGATTGCAGGAGACGTTGGATTCGGGCTGCCGTACAGCGATAGAACGTTGGAAAGCGCGAAAGGCGGGTGAGAGACATGTTGAGAATGTTCAGAACGATTAACGGTCAGGTGGAGCAGATTCAAAAACCCGAAAACGGATCCTGGTTATGCCTTTCGGATCCGACCGATGTGGAGCTCGCCAACGTTTCCATGGAAACCGGCGTCGATCTCGCCGACTTGCGCGCCCCGCTTGATGACGAGGAACGGTCCCGTGTGGACGTGGAAGACGATTACACGATGATCATCGTCGACATTCCAACCGTCGAGGAGCGTGGCGGGCGAGACTGGTACGAGACCATCCCGTTGTCGATCATCATCACGCAGTCGTCCATCATCACCGTCTGCATGCAGGACACTCCGGTGCTGCACCCGTTCATGGAAGGCACGATCCGCGGTTTCAACACGTATATGAAAACGCGTTTCATCCTGCAGATCCTGTACCGCAACGCCACCATGTATCTGCGGTATTTGCGCATCATTGACCGTGAAAGCGACAAGCTCGAACTCAAACTGCGCCATTCCATGCAGAATCGTGAGATTCTCATGCTGCTCGAATTGAGTAAGACGTTGGTCTACTTCACCACGTCGCTCAAGTCGAACGAAATCGTGATGGAAAAGCTGACCACGCTGCCGCGCATCAAGCAGTATCCGGAAGACGAGGATCTGCTCGACGACGTCATCACCGAAAACAAGCAGGCTATCGAGATGGCCAACATCTACAGCGGCGTTCTTGCCAACATGACCGATGCGTTCGCGTCGATCGTGTCGAACAATCTGAACAACGTGATGCGCATCTTCACGATCATCTCCATCACGCTGTCGATTCCGACATTGATCTTCTCGATGTACGGCATGAATTTCCAGGAGGGCATGCTGGGCATGCCGTTGACAGACAAGCCGTGGGGCTTCGCCGTGATCATCGGAATCTCGCTGGTCGTTTCGGCCATCGTCACCTGGTTCCTGACACGTTCACGCATGTTCAAGTAGAATCGCGTAGAATCACGCGTATGCTGCGTCTGTCACGAAACATTTCCGCGTTGATATGTGCCGCTTCGGTCGTATTGGGTACGAGCGCGTGCGGCACTTCCATTTCCGTCGTCACCAATGGTCTTGCCCAAGGGCCGACCATTTCGATTGGCGTGGCCGCGGACCAGCCTGGTTTGGGTTTTCTGCATGGGGGAGAGTATTCGGGTTTCGATGTTTCCGTGGCGCAATACGTGGCGAACACGTTGGGATTCGCGCAAAAACAGATCGTGTTCAAACAGGTGCTGCCGTCAACGCGCGTTTCGTCGCTTGAAGACGGCACTGTGGACATGGTGGTCGATGCTTTCGCCGCTGATGACGTTCAGGATGGTGAGGTTGAGCTTGCAGGACCGTATCTGACCGTGCATGCGGCATTGCTGGTGCGTTCCGACAGTGCAGGAACCATCACAGGAACCGACGATCTTGCCGGAAAAACGGTATGCGTGGCCAAAGGCGGAATGCCCGCCGATGGCGTGCGAAATCTTGCGGAAGATGTGACCGTGAGCGAACGCGACACGTATCCGCAGTGCGAAACGGCATTGATGATCGGGCAGGCGGACGCCATTGCGGCCGACGACGCCATAGCGGCGGGCCTCGCATCCAACAGGGGAGGCGGTTATCTTAAGGTCGTAGGCGAAACGTTCGGCGAACGCTCGTACGCAATCGCAGTCAAATCCGGCCAATCCACGCTTGCCGAACAGGTCGACGCCGCATTGCAATCCATGATGGACGACGGCTCATGGAAGCAGACCATAGATGAGATGAAACAGTCGATTGGCTACGTTCCCGACATGTCGATCAACCCTCCCGCGATAACGCGCTCGGCGGCGTCGGAAGGCTGACGGTCCTCGTCTTGCATGACGCTTTGCCAAACGCTTCTTGCATAATGATTGACGCCTTGCGAAGTGTCCAGTTGCGCGGCTAGTTTCATGCATTATGAGTGACATTGAGAAAAGCGCGCAGGCGCAGTCGAACGAACCAGCCGAGCCGTCGTTCCGTTACAATGCGGATCTGGCTCAGGGCATTGAGGAAAAATGGCAGAAGATTTGGGATGACGAAGGCACTTTCTGGGCTGCCAACGTCAACGGCGATCTGAAGGACGGCAAGGGACGTAACGCCGAAGGGCGTCCGTCGTATTTCGCGATGGACATGTTCCCGTATCCGTCGGGCAAGGGTCTGCATGTGGGCCACCCGTTGGGCTACCTTGCCACCGATGTGGTCAGCCGCTACCACCGCATGAAGGGCGAGAACGTGCTGCACGCCATGGGCTATGACGCCTTCGGTCTGCCGGCCGAGCAGTATGCGGTTCAGACCGGCCAGCATCCGCGCATCACCACCGAGCAGAACATCGCCAACATGCGCCGTCAGCTGCACCGCATGGGCCTGAGCTTCGACAACCGTCGTTCCTTCGCCACCATCGATCCTGGCTACGTGCGTTGGACCCAGTGGATCTTCTCCCGCATCTATGATTCCTGGTACGACGAGGATGCCACCAATCCGTCTGGTTCCAAGGGCTGCGCACGCCCGATCAGCACACTGGTGGAGCAGTTCGAATCCGGAGAGCGTGAGATTCCGGGATTCGCGGGCAAGCAGTGGGGAGACCTGAGCGAAGCCGAACAGGCCGACGTGCTCAACGACTTCCGTTTGGCCTACATCTCCAAGTCCCCGGTGAACTGGTGCCCGGGCCTGGGCACGGTGCTCGCCAACGAGGAGGTCACCGCCGAAGGCAAGTCCGAACGTGGCAACTTTCCGGTGTTCCAGCGTGAGCTGCGCCAGTGGTCCATGCGCATCACCGCATACGGCCACCGTCTGATCGAAGATCTTGATGGCATCGACTGGCCGGAGAAGGTCAAGCTCATGCAGCGCAATTGGATTGGCGAATCCCACGGTGCTTCCGTGCATTTCGAGGTCGAAACCCCGAACGGCGTCAAAGACATGGAGATCTACACTACCCGTCCCGATACCCTGTTCGGCACCACGTTCGCCGTAGTCTCCCCGGAGCATCACCTGCTCGAAGACGTTCCCGCCGAATGGCCGGCCGAGACTCCGGAAGACTGGAAGGGTGGCTATGCCACTCCGGTCGAGGCAGTGAAGGCCTACCGTTTGGCTGCGGAATCCAAGACCTCCAAGGACCGTGTTGACGAGGCTGGCGAGAAGACTGGCCTGTTCACCGGCCTGTACGCCAGCAACCCGATCACCGGAGCCAAGCTGCCGCTGTTCACCGCGGATTACGTGCTCATGGACTACGGCACCGGCGCCATCATGGCCGTGCCGGGCGGCGACCAGCGCGATTACGATTTCGCGGTCAAGTTCGGCCTGCCGGTCATCTACACCGTGCAGCCGCTGGCCGAATCCGGCGACGATCTGGCCAACTATGAAGGCAAGGCGCCGTTCGTCTCCCACGATGGCATCGTCATCAACTCCTCCGTGGACGCCACCCGCGCCAAGGGCGACGCGTTGAGCCTCGATGGCCTGCGCGTGGACGAGGCCATCGACAAGGTGAACGCATGGCTGGAAAAGGCCGGTGTCGGCAAGGGCACGGTCAGCTACCGTCTGCGCGACTGGCTGTTCAGCCGTCAGCGTTATTGGGGTGAACCGTTTCCGATCGTTTATGGCGAGGACGGCACTCCGCACCTGCTGCCGGACGACCAGCTGCCGATCAACCTGCCGGACGTGCCGGACTATAGTCCGAAGACCTTCGATCCGGAAGACGCCGAATCCAATCCTGAAGCTCCGCTGAGTCGCAACGAGGATTGGGTGAAGGTCGAACTCGACTTGGGTGACGGCAAGAAGACCTACTATCGCGACACTAACACCATGCCAAACTGGGCCGGCTCCTGCTGGTACTACATGCGCTACCTCGATCCGACCGACACCGAACACATGGTCGAGAAGAGTGAGTTCGACTATTGGATGGGTCCGAACCACAATGAGACCACCGGCAAGTCCGGCGGCGTGGATCTGTACATCGGTGGTGTGGAACATGCCGTGTTGCACTTGCTGTACTCCCGTTTCTGGCACAAGGTGCTGTTCGACCTCGGTTTCGTCGATTCCGCGGAACCATTTCACAAACTGTTCAACCAGGGCATGATCCAGGCGTACGCCTACACCGATGACCGTGGCCAGTACGTGCCGGCCGCCGAAGTGGTGGAAGGCCCGGCCGATGCCAACGGCGAGCCGACTTTCACTTGGAACGGCGAACACGCCAACCGTGAGTTCGGCAAGATGGGCAAGAGCCTGAAGAACATCATCACGCCGGATGACATGTACTCGAACTATGGTGCCGACACTTTCCGCCTGTACGAGATGGGCATGGGCCCGCTGGCCGAATCCCGCCCGTGGAACACGCGCAACGTGGTCGGGTCCATGCGTTTCCTGCAGCGCCTGTGGCGTAACGTCGTCGACGAGAACACCGGCGAAGTGCACGTCACCGATGGTGAACTCGACACGAAGACGCTGAAGCTGCTGAACAACACGATCGCCGATGTGACCGTGGAAATGGAAGCGATGCGTCCGAACACGGCCATCGCCAAGCTCATCGTGCTCAACAATCACTTGACCAGCCTCAACGAGGTGCCGCGCGCAGCCGTCGAACCGCTGATTCTGATGCTTTCCCCGATCGCCCCGCACGTCTGCGAGGAACTGTGGAGCAAGCTCGGACACGGCGAGTCGCTGGCGCACGCCGAATGGCCGAAGGCTGATGAACGCTATGTCGGACAGGACACCGTCACCGCGGTCGTGCAGATCAAGGGCAAGGTTCGTGCCAAGCTTGAGGTTTCGCCCGACATCGACCCGAAGGAACTTGAGAAGATGGCGTTGGAAGCCGTTGCCGACCGTCTGGACGGCAAGGAACCGCGTAAGGTCATCGTCAAAGCTCCGAAGATCGTGTCCATCGTTCCCGCGGAATGATATTTCGAAAAACTTTTGAAACCAACGGCCGCTGACGAGGTTTCCAACAGGATGTGAACCGTTCCTGCATAAGGCGACACGCCGAATATGTGGATAACTCGCATCTTCCGACCACAGGGGTCGTTTCGACTGGACAGTATGCCCGTGCATCCTCCAATTTGGATGCATGGGCATTACTATTACCCCGCCAAGCAGGCGGAACAGGCAGGTCGAGACCACATCGCCGGCTACGCGGCGGCTGCGTGGACTTGGCGTGCCCGAAATGCATGAAAGGAACGCGCGCGGGCAAAACGTTCGCAGCGAACATGCTCCTTCCGCAACCCCTGAAGCATCTGTGGCAATCGCGGTAACTGCAACGCCTGAAATATCCCGTGAACAAACGTCGGAACTTGCGAAACCTTCATTGCGGGATCTGGCCGGGGTCAAACCTGCCGACAAGCCGATGGAACAGGGCGGGCCCAAACGTGATCGTCCACGACTCGTCTTTCAGCCAATCCACGCGGTCATCGCCATACTCACCCTGTCGTGCGCGCTGTGCGCAAGTCTGACCATGCTTGTGCAACAAGCCATCCACTACAGCGCGCTCCAACAGACGCAGATCACGCAATCCGAACAATCTCAGGCGAACGGAACCACGAAAGACGGGACGTCATCTGCGGCGACAACACCAAACCAGCAGCCCTCCATGGAACAAAACGGCCAGAACAAGCAAACATCCGAACCAACGGAACCTTCCGATCCGGCTGACGATCTGCTGAACATCAACACCGCTGAATCCGACGAACTGCAAACCTTGAAAGGCGTAGGCCCGGTGACCGCGCAACGCATCATCGACTACCGCAATCAGATCGGCCGTTTCGACAATGTCGACCAATTGTTGGAAGTCAAAGGCATCGGCGAGAAAACGCTGGCGAAATTCCGAGACCAGGTGTGCGCACGATGAGAGGAAACACGGACGAATGGCGGGATAGGGAGCAGGGGAGCGGGGATTGGCGTCTGCTGCCAGCCACCCTATGCGGGTGGGCGGCAAGTCTGGCCACGCATGCTGGATTCGACTACTGCGTCGAACAGGAAGGCAGGCTCGGCGTGCTGCCGCTCGTTTTAGTGCTGACTGTGCCATTGCTGGCATTGTTAGGATTACCATTCATGCGGTCGCCTATCCTGCGATTGCCGGTTGGCATGCGGCGGGCGGCCGCGGCATGGCATTTCAGCATTATCGTATGCGTGGTCGCGGCGATGGCATGCGCGTCTTCCGCGTTGACCTACGACGTATTGCAATGGAGGGATGCGGCCTCGTACGCGGCCAGAAAGGGCGAAAGCGACGTTGTCGCGCTGATACGTACGACATCCCCTGCAGTGAATTCGAACAGACGTACGAACGATTGTCAGATCGATGCGACGATTTCGACGATCACGGCAAGCCGGGTCACGCAACCAAGCATGATGCGGGTGCGCGTTTATGCGGACCGGCCGGACTGCGGCACGCTCAAACAAGGCGGCGAATACCGGATGCGGGGCACGCTCGCCATATCGCAATACGGTGCCATGCCACTATGGCTGACGGACATCGCCTCCGTGGAATGCATACGGGCGTCCAATCCCGCATTGCGTGTGATCGATATGATGCAGCAGGCGTTCTTCGAACAGACGTCACGGCTTTCCGACCAAGGGAAAGTACTTGTTCCCGGACTGACATTAGGCATTCTCGGACAGGATTACATTCCTTCAGACAGCGGCAATGGCAAAACCGGCACCGGCATTGATTCCACATACGCCAATCTGCTTGAAAACGCCTTCCAACGTTCGGGCATACTGCATCTGATGGCAGTCAGCGGCGGGCATCTCGCGGTCGTCGCCACCATAGTGCGCGCCGCCTGCTCGTTCCTGCTACTGCCAAGGCGTGTCACGGCCATCGTCATCGGCATGTCATACGTCATGCTGGCAATGTGCGTGTTCCCATCCGATTCAGTGTCACGCGCCCTGCTGATGGGGTTGGCCGGAGTGGGCTTCCTGCTCCTCGGGAGGAGAACACAGGCTTTGGCCGCCCTCAACTGGACCACTTTGGGCATGCTCATGGCCAATCCGCACATGTCACGCAGTTTCGGATTCGCATTATCATGCGCGGCCGTGCTCGGCATCGTACTGTTCGCAAATCCTTTGAGCGCATGGCTCACGCCGATCATGCCGTCGTTCATCGCGCAAACCATGGCCATGACCGTAGCCGCGCAACTGTTCACCCTTCCGATCCAAGTGCTCATCGAACCGGAACTGCCCGTCTACTCCATTCCGGCCAATCTGGTCGTCGCACCCTTCGTGGGCTTTTCCACACTTGCCGGACTCGCCAGCCTCGCCATCTCATGGATACTGCCAAACATGGGGTTCATGCTCGCCAACCTGGCGTCTTGGGGTACTGCCGTCATGGAACTCATGGCCCTCAACCTCGGATCGGGAGAACACGCCACCATTCCATGGGCCGGAGGCGCGGGCGGCGCACTGCTAATCATCATCGTCGAAATCGTCGGGTATATGACCGCACGACTTGCCGGCACACTCTTCACCCACGTCACAACACCGGAACCAAACCTGCCAGGCCGACGTCTCATGCGCAATCCCGTCGAACGGGCGAAAGCATGGGGTGAACGAACCCACAACGCGCTCAAAACCATGAAATGGAACGAATAAATCTTGTCCACCGATACAGCGAGATTGAATACTATGCCGAAACCATCCGCAGCAACCTTCCACCTCATCTATGGAGGCGACCCGTACCTCAACGAGCAAACCGTACGCGACCTGCGCCACCAAGCGCAACGCAAACACCCCGACGCGGAAACCATCGAACTCGACGCAACCCACGCCGATCATTACGCCTTCGACGAAGCGGTAAGCCCATCACTCCTATCCGAACGATCAATCGTCATCGTATCCAACCTGCAAAACGCCGACGACAGACTCGGCGAAACCATGGTCGCCTACTGCAGGCAAGCCGTCAACAATCCAACCGAAGCCAGCATCGTCATCTGCCAGCATGAAGGCGGCATCAAAGGCAAACGACTCATCGACCAACTAACCAAAGCCGGAGCCGTCAAAGAAGCTGTGGCCGACCTCAAAAAAGCCGACGCAAAACTCAACTTCACCATACAATGCTTCGAACGACGCAACCGACGCATCGAACCCATGGCCGCACAACAACTCGTAGCCGTACTCGGCGACAAAACCGGCGAACTCGCAGCCATGGCAGGCCAACTCTGCTTCGACTTCGACGACAATCCCATAACATTGGAACGCGTCAACCAATACCTCACCGCCAACCCCCAAGTAGACGGCTTCCGCGTGGCAGACCTCGCACTCTCCGGGCGTGCCGCCGACGCCATCATCGCCATGCGCGCCTCAGTCGAACAAGGCACCGCGCCAATCGCACTCATTGGAGCGCTCGCCATGAAACTACGCACCATGGCCAAAGCCTCGGCCGTACGCTCCGGCACCATCAGCGAAGCGGAAGCGAAAACCAATTCATGGGTGCTGAAAAACGCCACCAGACAGCTCTCCGGATGGACCTCCGACGGCATGAGACGATGCATCCAAATGCTCGCATGGGCCGACGAACAAAGCAAAACCAACGGATCGGACCCTGTCTACGCGCTGGAACGATCCATCGAACTAATCAGCAACAAAGGACGAACCAACTAACATGAACGAGGACAACACCAACAACAGCGCGGCCAGCGGCACCGCCAAAACCGTCACCGTCGAAGCAACAACCGGCGAAGCCATGCGCGAACTCGGCAAACAAGTCGCACACCTCACCCACGGCGGAGACGTCATACTCCTCTCAGGGCCACTCGGAGCAGGAAAAACCACCTTCGCACAAGGCTTCGGCGCAGGGCTCAACATCAGCGAACCCATCGTCTCGCCAACCTTCACCATCGCACGCGAACTCAAAGGCCAATTCCGAGGCGGCAACTCCGCCCACCTCATACACGTCGACGCCTACCGACTCGGCGGCAACGCCTACGCCCCAGGCCAAAATGCCATCGAACGACTACTCGACGAACTCGAATCCCTCGGACTCGACGAAGAACTCGAAGACCCCAGCGACAACACCATCATCCTCATGGAATGGGGCGAACAGATGGCAGCCGCGCTCGCGCCGGAACGCCTCGAAATCCACATCGACCGGCCACTCAACACCGTTAGCACAGACGAAACAAGCAGAGTCGACAACGAACTCACCAGCAACGGCACCCGCACCGTAACCTTCATTCCCGTCGGCGCATCCTGGCAAACCTTCGACATCACACGCAACAACCGCTAAAACACCAGCAACAAGCACGATTCCAGCATCGGTTGTACAGTAGTTCCCAGCTTGGCATAAGGAGTTTCCACAAAATGCAGACACTGGTGATCGACACCTCATATGGCTCAACCGTCGGCATGGTCGGACACGACCCCATCGTCGAAACCGACTCACGTACCCACGTCGAAAAACTACAGGTGAACATCGCCACAACCGTGGAACAAGCCGGCCTCAAACCGGAAAACATCGACCGCATCATCGTAGGCATCGGACCCGCACCCTTCACCGGACTACGCGCAGGAATCGTCGCAGCCAAAGCTCTCGCCTTCGCCACCGGTGCGCAGCTTATCGGGCAGAATGTGCTTTCCCCGCAGGTGCTTGTGCGCAACGCGGAGCATGACGGCCGCCATCATCTGACGCTCGCCGTGAACGATGCGCGACGCAAGCAGCTGTATTTCACATTGTTGGATGGCAGCGGCTATGAGGTCGGTGGCAGCGCAGACGAAGACCATGACGCAAACGTTGAAAACGGCTGTGCGAAAACCCTGATTGACATGGATATCGACTATCCCGAATCGATCGTGAACCGTGTTAACGCAGTGCTGGAACAGCTTCGCCAGTCAGATACGAACGCGGAATATGTGATCGATGTCATCGGCCATGGAGCGGAGAAATACGCGCAATCGTGGGCCAGTCTTCCCGAAGGCGGCATGGTGAGCGACCATGCGCTGCTCGACGAGGGCTCGTCCGGACTGGAACGTTTCGCGGCCTTCGCCACTTCGCAACAGTCTTTGGTGAATCCAGAGCCGATCGAACCATTGTATTTGCGCAGGCCGGACGTGTCGGTGCCGAACCCGTTGAAGCATGTGCTCAACCATGCCGGTGCGGAACGTACGGAGTGACGGTACGGGCATGATCATTGACCATACGAACATCGACGAGGAGACCGTTGTGCCGCAGATGGCCGCGTTGGAAGCGGATCTGTTCGGCAGGGGAGCGTGGAGCGAGCAGTCGATTCGCCAGGAATTCCATGCGCCGGCGCGCACGTATCTGTTCGATATTGATGGTTGCGGGATTGTGGATTGCATTGCCGCAGATGGTTCCGCTGCAAAACAGCCTGTCGTGCGCGGCTATGCCGGTTTCTGGTATGACGGTGATGATGCGGAAATCATGACGATCGGCGTCGGCAGGCAGTTCCAGCGGCGGGGAATCGCGGCTTCATTGATGGAAGCGTTGATCGCGCGGGCGCGCGAGCAGGGGGCTCAACGCATGTTGCTTGAAGTGCGCGTCGACAATATTCCGGCCTTGGCATTGTATGAACGGTTCGGTTTTGTCAGAATGGGCTTGCGCAAACGCTACTACCAGCCCGAAGGCATCGACGCATACACCATGAGCCTTGATCTTGAGCCGAGGATCGTCGGCTTCGCAGCAGCGGAACAATAAAACAGAACAACCAAACGGAACAGCAAGCAAAGCAGCAAACGGAGCAGCAATGAGCGAACCAATCGTACTCGGCATCGAATCCACCTGCGACGAGACCGCAGCCGCGGTAGTGCAGGGGCGCACCCTGATTTCCAACGTCGTCGCATCCTCCATGGATGAGCACGCACGTTACGGGGGAGTGATTCCAGAAATCGCGTCACGCGCCCACGCCGAAGCGTTCGTGCCATGCGTTTCCAAGGCGTTGGCCGACGCGAACATGACGTTGTCTGACGTCGACGCGATCGCCGTGTCCGCGGGTCCTGGACTTGCTGGCTGCCTCGCCGTTGGCGTGTCCGGCGCGAAATCGCTTGCCTGGGCGGCGAATAAGCCGATTTACGGCATCAACCATGTGATCGGGCATATTGCGGTCACGCAGTTGCAGTTCGGCCCGTTCCCCGAAGACACGCTCGCCTTGATCGTGTCCGGCGGACACACGTCCTTGCTGCATGTTGAGGATGTCGCACGTCATATCGACGTGGTCGGCACCACGCTTGATGATGCGGCCGGCGAATGCTTCGACAAGGTCGCCCGCCTGCTGGGCTTCCCATATCCGGGCGGTCCGCATATCGACCGTCATGCGCAATTGGGAGACCCGCATGCCATCAAAGTTCCGCAAGGGCTCACCCAAGGCAAAGCGGGCCAGCAGCATCCGTACGATTTCAGTTTCTCCGGCGTGAAAACGGCCGTCGCGCGTTGGATCGAGGAACAGCAGGCGCAAGGCAATGAGATTCCCGTTGATGACGTGTGCGCGTCGCTGGCGGATTCCGTGGCGACCGTACTCGCCAAGAAGGCGATGCGCGGCTGCGAGCAGTACGATTCGAAGACGTTGATTGTAGGAGGTGGCTTCTCCGCGAATTCGCAGCTTCGTGCCAAACTGTTGGAAGTCGGGGCCGAGCATGGGGTAGAGGTGCGTGTGCCGCAGCTCAAACTGTGCACCGACAACGGTGCCATGGTGGCCATGCTGGGCGTCAACCTGGTCGAAGCGGGAGTGGCTCCGTCAAATCCGGATTTCGCCATCGATTCAGCCATGCCGTTGACGAAGATCTCCATGTGAGATTGGGTCGAAAGCATCGTATGGAAACGTTTTGCAAGCCGAAACACACATGTGACACGCTGAAGATTTGAAATCCACAAGTTTTGGTGTAGTATCTTCGTCTTGTGCACAGCGCATTCCTGCGTAGCTCAGTTGGCAGAGCATCCGACTGTTAATCGGACGGTCGCTGGTTCAAGCCCAGCCGCAGGAGCTCACCTGAAGCCACCGGCGTGTCGCCGGTGGCATTCTTGTTTCCCGTCATCTGATTTATTTGATCCAGTTGAACGCGCAGTGCGACCGCTTGGCGTTCGATTTCCATCTTCATGGCACTGTCATCAAGTAGTTTTTCAATACTTGTATCGAGGCTCTGGGCAACATTGACCGCGCTAATCAGAGACCAATGAGTAATGCCTTTGAGTCGTTGAGATACAGCCCCTTCGCATCAGACCTCAGAAAGCATTGAATGCTAGGCCGCATCTGTCAGGTGAGACAAGCGGCACTATATTCACGTGAGAAAATACCGGTCGGCGGTACCACGATGCGCGCCGATCGCCATTCAAACGAGGACAGTCATGGACCGTCACGGGTTCGCCCGCTACGAGCCCTTCACGATTCAGAAACCCTACGTTATTCTACGGAATCTGTCACTTCTGCAGATTCGGCATTCCGGCCTTATACCAGAGCACCGCGATACCAACACGTTCTTTGACATCGAGCTTGGCAAGAGACCTACTAACCGCCTTTTTGACTGCCTCCAGTTGCATTCCGAGACGCTGAGCAATTTCAGCGTTAGTCATTCCTTCGCTGACCAGTGCTGAGACTTCGAATTCGCGAGGTCCCAATGAATCGAATTTACTTCTGATGGCCAGAGTGTCAGCATTGATGCTGACGTTGGGAACCCCTCGGCGAATCACTTCCTTTGTAATCCGTGGTGTGAGTATGGCGTCTCCATCGTACACCGAGTGAATGGCCCGACACAGGTCCTTGGTCTTAACGTCCTTAAGCAAGAATCCCGAAGCTCCGGCGCTCAATCCCCCAAACGCATAGCTATCCTGATCGTATGTGGTTAAAATCAGGATACGTATTGAAGGATATAACTGTTTGATTCTTGCCGTGGCATCGAGCCCATCCATAACAGGCATGCGAACATCCATAAGAATGACGTCAGGGAGGCTCTGCCCATGTAATTGCAGTGCCGCAAGAATATCAAGGGCATCCTGTCCATTCCCCGCCTGCAACGTCATGCGAAGCGCAGGATCTTTCATGACCATGAGCGAAAAACCCATTCTGGTCGGCTGCTGATCGTCCACGATCATTACGTTAATCATCGTTTCCCTCCTGCACAGGAATATATGGACGTTTTTGCTGTGGAATAATGGCTGAAACAGTCCACCCCTGCCCTGATGATGAGCCATAGTGAAGGTGCCCGCCGACCCGCGTAACTTCAGTCACTAGGCCAGCAAGCCCGAAACCGGTCCCCTTAGCGCGGTTATCTTTGTTCAGCGTTGGCTTACCATCATCACGCACTGTTATATGGAGTTCCCCATTATCCAGATGATCCCATGAAACCACAATTCGCGTTATATTTTTCCCATGGCGCATTGTGTTTGTGACAGCCTCACGACTCACTCGGAAGCATAAATCAGCTTGGGCTAGATCGTCTGGACGCCTTCCTGTCTCGGTCAGAATGGCGGCGATTCCAATATCACGAGCATGTTGAAGAATCGGGTTTATATCATTCCAGCTGCACAGTTCCACCGTTCCTGTTTTTGTTTTCCGTAACGTCACCGGAGATGAAAGTTTCCGTACCGCCTCGCGTGTATCACCTAGACTTTGCCGAGCTAAGTTATTGATACTCTTTATAGCGCCTTCCACCGGCTCCTGTGTCAATCCCTCCAAGCCTTCAGTAAGTGCAATGATAGCGGTGAGATTATGGCCCACGCTGTCATGCAGTTCGGCTGCGACGTCCGCCCGCCGACGTTCTTCATCGCGTTCCTGTTCCAATTCCAGGCTTCGTTGCTGTTGAGCTTCCACCAAGGCCGCTCCCTTCCGCCGCTGACTGATGTTGCGCGACCAAAGAGCTAAAATAGCGGTCATCGACGCAAGGAGGGACTCGGGCAGAAGTATATCAGTCTGCAAGGCGGGGAAGGTCGCAATCCAGAGGCCGCAAACGATTGACAATCCCGACAAAACCATTCCCGCAATGGCACGTTCAGCGGTCGCGGCCAAGGCTGTAGACGTGTAGACGGCAAACAAGAGAGGCAACATCAGATATGGCTCCGCTTGAATCAAGCAAGCGCATAGATACAATCCGCATATGGCACACAAAATAGCGAACGGCATTCTGATACGGAACAACAGCGCCACAACAGATAAGGCACATAGGATGGCGAGTACGGGGATTCCCCATTGATGCTCCAACAGTTTCATGGCTGCCGAATCGCCCCCGCCATGGGTGAATACGATTCTGGTGAGCATCATCACGTCGTAGCATAGGCACAGTATCGGCGCGACCATGCGCGCGACCGGGCTGGACCGCCAGAACGCGGCCACGTGGCCGATCAGGCCGGTAACCGCGTGGCGATTGTCGTTTCCGGTTTTTGCGGTCATGCGATTCTCCTTCCCTGGGTGCTGCCCCATCCGTGTTGAAGCGTATCGCATGTGGCCTGTGCTGTATGGCGTGTATGCGGTTAGATGAACTTCCAAAGAAGTTTTCCGTTGTCAGTCGGATTCCTACTGGTTGATGAACATGAGGAAGATGAGCATGCCGCCGGCGGCAGTCAGGCCTGCGGATAGGAGTATCGCGATTGTACTGACGATTCTGTGTCCTCCCGCCTGTTCGGGATAGGTGACGATCGCGATGACGAGCGAAGCGATGAGGCATACGAAGTCGATGATGACGAGGATGTTCCTGACCCAGCCCGTCGTGTAGAGGTGGATGCCGAGCAGCTGGGGCACGAGCGTGCACAGAAGGGGAAGGACGGCCAATGCGAGGCTGGCGCAGCCGCCCCATGTCCGCCCGCCGTCCGGCGGTGCCGGCGTATATGCCGGTTGCTGGTTTGGGTATTGGGATGTGTTTGCCATGGTCATTGCTCCTTGGATGTGAGGTTCACGGTGCCGGTGAATTGGTCGCCGGTGACGTAGATGTAGAAGCTGGTGCCTGTGACGTTGTAGGTCTGGTCGATTTTGCCGTTCGTGGCGGGCACGGGTCGTTTCGTGTCGCTGCCGTTGGTCACGAGGATTCTGCCGGTGCCGGATGTGCCTGTGATGGTGCCGTTCAGGTGGATGCTGGCCTTCTTGCCGGTGCCGCCGAATACGGCCTCCTCGCCGGTGAACTTGCTGTAGTCGGCCTTGTAGCCGCCCGTGTAGGAGTCGCCGTCTTGGGTGCGTATGCCTTGGAGGTTCCTGTCTCCGGCCACGCCGATGCCGGTCGAGCAGCCGGTGAGGATGATCGCGGCGAGGGCGGCGATCAGCACGGCGATGACGCGGCGCGGCAGACGTATGGACTGTTCGCTGTTGTGTGGCGCGTTGTGTTGTTCGTCGTGTCGTTCGTTGTGTTGGCTGGTGGTGTGCATGATGAAGCCTTTCCATGGTGTTGGGTGGCGGGCTCCCGCAGGTGAGGGGAGCCCGTGGACGGTTGCTCAGACGGCTTGTTTGGCGAGCCGGTGGAAGATCAGGGCGCTGATGGCGGTCCAGATGGCGGCGGCGGTCGTGGAGGCGAGCATGGATGCCGGGCTGGCGATGTTCGCGAGGTCGCGGGCGGCGGAGGCGCTGGTGATCAGGGCGAGCGGATACGGCCCGGCGATGGCCGGGGCGGCCAGGCTCAGCGCGCATCCGCCGATGGTCAGGACCATCATCACGCTCATCGTGCCCGCGAACGATTCGGCCTTCGCGCTCACGGCCTGCGTGAGCGTCATGATCGCCCATACCGACAGGGTCAGCGGGATACCGCGCAGCAGGAACGGGCCGAGCTGCGCGAGGTCGAATTCGGCGGCGAAGCGTCCGACGAGGATGAACTCTGCCTCGAACACGAGGATGGTCAGCGCCGAAGCCGCGAGCCCGTGCAGCATCTTGCCGGCGATCGCCGCGTTCACGGTGCCGGCGGCGTTCAGCCGCTGCCAGTTGCGGCCTCGATGCTCGTTGGCTTCGACCTGCGCGGCGAACGCGGCCACAAGCACCGGCATGAACACCATGCTCGGCAGGAGGATCGCCTGACCCCAGATCGCGGCCCAGGTCACGCCCTGCCTGGCGAACTCCGCCTGGTAGCCGGTGTACTGGCTCCACCCGTTGAACATGCCGATCGCGTCGAACAAGACGGTCACGATCCAGTACCACAGGTTGCCGGCCTTGCGCGTCTCCCAGCGGAACGCCGCCCACACGGACGGCCTGCGGCGTCCCGCCGCATGCGCGCGGGGCATCGCGGCATGGCTCGGGCCGGCAGCTGGATTGGCGGCCGGGTTGATTGCCGGATTGGTTGCCGGGTTCACTGCGTTTGCGCGTGTCATCGTCTTGACTCCTTCACCTTGACCACGACCATGCTGACCAGCGTCCAGCCGAGGAACGCCATGGCCGCGGAGGCCACGGCCATCCACGGGCGCGCGGCGAGCAGCATCGTGGCGTTGCCGCCCGCATCCACGGATCTGACGAACGGGCTCGCGGCCGAACTCAGGCCGGCCGGGAACAGCCAGCCAAGCGCGGGTCTGTTCATCGCACCCAGGCCGGAGCCCAGCACGCCGGCGATGACGCCCAGACCCAGGCCGATGGCCTGCTTGTCGATCATCATCGAGAACATCAGCTGGACCGCGCTCGTGGCCGTCGCGGACAGGAAGCCGGTCAGGGCCGGCACCCACACCAGCGCGGCGAACGAGCCGGCCACCGTGAAGCCAAGGGCCTTCGCCGCGATCGGCACCCACAGCAACGGGATCAGGAAGCAAAGCCCCACGCCGGTGCCGGCGACGATGAGCTTGCCCACGAACCGGGCCGCGTCCGACTGGCCGAACGACAGCCATGTGAGGTTCATGCGCTCTGAGGTCTCCAGCACGGCGATGCGGCTGGTCAACAGGGCCGCCAGAATCGGGGCCAGCAGGCTCACGACCTGATAGACCTCGCCATCGGCCAACGCGGCCGACCTCAACGCCGGGACGGGACTGCCGGCGCGTTTCATGAACGCCATGCCCGCCCACGCCGAAACCAGCAGCATCATGCCCAGTAGCATCCACCAGAACGACGAGCCCCGCACCTTCAACAACTCCAGACGCGCCAGCGTGAACGGGCTGCCGGTCTTCGCGCGGGGGCGCGGCGGACGGCGGCCCGTCGTCGCCGCGAACACTGCCGCGCCGCTCATCGTGCGCCTCCGTCCGTCGCCGCGAACGCCGCCCGACCCGCAGCCTGCCGGATCAGCAACGGACGACGCGGGGATGCGTGCGCGGATGCGCGTGCGGCGTCGGAATCCATGGCATTTTGCGCCTGATGAGGCGTGTGCTCGCGGCTCTGCGGGCTTTCGATCAGTTCGAGGAACGCCTGCTCCAGCGTCTTGCGCTCGGAGGCGACGCGATAGACCGCGACGCCCTGGCCGACGAGCTGCGTGATCAGGGTGCCGATCCGCCGGTCCGGCAGTTCCGGCAGGCGCAGCACGCCGCCATCCCTGCCCGGCAGCCACCGGTAGTCGATCCGGTCCGAGCCCAGCATCGCCGCCGCGAGCTTCGGGTCGGAGACACGCAAATCGATGTGCCCCTCCTCGCGCAGACTGTCGAGCGAACCCTGATACAACAGGCGGCCGGCCGCGATGACGCCCACGGCCGGCGCCATCTTCTCAATCTCGGAAAGGATATGCGAGCTGATGATCACCGTGATGCCCCGTTCGCGGCTCAGACCCATGATCATTTCGCGCACCTCGACCACGGCCTCCGCGTCCAGCCCGTTCGTCGGCTCGTCCAGCAACAGGAGCTCCGGCTGCGAGATCAACGCCATCGCGATGCCCAGCCGCTGCTTCATTCCCAGCGAGTAGTCCCTCGCCTTCTTGCCCTCATGGCCGGCCAGACCGACCTGCCGCAAAATCGCGGGCGCGGCCGAACCCGGCAGATTCAGGTAATCGGCCACCATACGGCAATTATCCAGACCGCTCAACCCCGGGTAGAAGCTCGGCCCCTCGATCATCGAACCGACCCGGCCCGCCTGCAACCTGTGCCGGCCACCCACCTTCTCACCCAACATCCACATATCGCCGCTCGTGGCCGAGGCCAACCCAAGCAACAGCTTCATCGTCGTGGACTTGCCCGCACCATTCGGCCCCAGCAAACCATACACGCCATGCGCCGGCACGTTCAGATTCAACCCGTTCACCGCGAGAAAATCCCCATACCGCTTCACCAGCCCGCGCGTCAGCACCGCACTCAACGCCGGATCAGCCGGCTGCGCTGTATATTGTATTGTCATTATCGTCCTCCAAAATCCGTCACCATACCGTGGCATTTACAATGAAAACTCGTTACGCGCGATACCTCAATGAATGAGAGCGGATGTGTACTCTCGGGAGGACATTCCTTCTGAGTTTGCACCGACATGCGACGGAGGTAGGGATTCGAGGCTGCTGTCAAATTTTTCCTACGTGCGCTGGTATAGGGCTTTGGATTGGCAACGGCGTGTTGGACAATTCTTTAGAGGACGAGTCCTTGTTGTGTGAATTCGTTGGGGCTCCGGTATCCGAGGGTGGAGTGGAGTCTTTGGTTGTCGGACCACCACACAT
>OIXX01000256.1_pt1 | contig 39142 bp, 29 predicted proteins | sample 1588161 | NCBI WGS metagenome assembly OIXX01 (sample SAMN03283274) | human gut metagenome | biome: human-associated habitat; material: feces | host: Homo sapiens | place: Peru | collected 2012
CCAAAGACGATCTTGAAGCCGGTCTTGCGTGGTTTGGCGGAAAGCGGGGTATTCGAGCCGCCCGACGCGTCGTATCCCTGGCGGATGAACGACCGGATTCCGGAGGTGAATCCATGGTCCGCGCCCTCATGATGGAACTCAGCCTTCCCCAACCGATCCTTCAGGCACCCGTTCCCAATCTTGAGCATCCCGAGCTCGTTTACCGCGTCGACTTCCTCTTCCGCCCCGAAGGGCTCACCCCGGTCGCGTTCGAGCTCGATGGTCTCGAGAAATACGAGAGCATCCAGATGACCAAAGGTCGCACCGCGGTTCGCATCATGGCAGAGGAGCGACAGCGCGAAGCCGCTATCACGGCCAGTGGCATCCGCGTCGCCCGTCTTGGATTCCGCCAAGCCATGAAACCGCGCCTCCTCCTGGCCAAGCTCGCGGCCTACGGCGTGGTCCCCACCTCATAGTCCGTACGCTCGAGCGTACCGCAAAGGCCAAAAACAGCCCGTATACTATCCCGTTTTTTGGCCGTTCGGGTACGCTCGCGCAACATAGGCAAGGAGCATCAGCCGCGCCGGCGCCGGCACTCCATAGCCGCTACAGCAACCCGCCAACAAAAAGCGGGACGACCCAAAGGCCGCCCCGCTCGCTGCAGGCTTCCTGCTACCAGGTGCTACTCAGCAGCCTGGAAGTTTTTCGGCGTCGTCCAGCCGTCGGGCACGCCGCCCTGCTGGCCGTCGCCCAGATCTTGCATGGACCAACCCTTGGGCAGCTCCTCACCGTGGGCGCCAACCTGGTGGCAACCGGCGCAGGTGAAGACGCTCTGGTCGTGCATGCGGTGGCAGCTGTTGCACTGCTGCACGCCATGCTCGGTACTGTGCGGGTCGAACGACCAGTCCTTCGTGGAGGACTCAGTCGCGCCCGGCATCACGCCGGCACCGGTGTGGCAACCGCTCTGCAGGCAGAACTCGTTCGTGAAGGTGACCTTCTTGAACGGCATGTCGTACGTACCGGAAAGCTGCATCTGCACCTCGTGCAGCATCTGGGGCAGCGTGGCCTCATGGCAACCCAGGCACTGGTTGTTCACAGCGGCCTTGTGCTTGTACGCAAGCGTCGTGGTGTCGTTCACGAAGCTGTTGTAGTACTTGCCCATGGTGCTGTGGCAGATGGTACCGCAACACTCCGGGGTGGCATGCCAGGCCCAGCCAGCAACGCCCACCACCGTCACAACGCACACGAGGGCGATGATGATCGGAAGGCGCTTCTTCTTCCAATCGATCTTCTTCTTCGGAGTTGCCTCGGCCGTAGCCTCGGTGCCCTCCTTGATCTCGTCAGCCATTGTCTACTCCTCTCGAGATCTCTAGGCGTTGAGCGCCGGGTTGTCGCCGCAGTACTTCTCGAGGATGTGATCGTACTTGCGCGTACGGTCTTCGTACTTGGCGCCGCCTTCGGTCAGCAGGCCGAGCTTCTCGAGGTCCTTGGCCTGGTCGGTCAGACCCAGATCCTCCAGGCACTCCTTGGTGGGGCAGCCGAGCTTCTCGTCGTAACCGAAGCGCTTGTAGAGCATGGTCAGGGCCTTCTTGAAGTCCTTGTGCTCCATCTTGTCCGTACCAGGGGTGAAGGGCGCGATGTCCGGGTCCTTGCTGAACGGCCACTCGGTGATGACGTCGTGGACGCCGCGCATGTCGTTGCAGCCCTTCTTGCCATCCTTGTCGGTCATGCCGCGGACGGTGTTGCAGCGCTGCAGCGTCATGATGCGCTCGCCGGCCTTGTACAGGTCGTCGATCGTGACCTCGATACCGGTCACCGCAGTGTAGAACTGGGCCTCGAGGTCCAGGTCGCCACGGTAGCTGCGCTCCTTGGCGGGCGCCATGGTCATCGGCCACACCCAGTTGCACAGGGTGAGGGAGTCGTGCAGGACATCGGTAACCAGGCACCACCAGGCGAACTCGGCCTTGGCCTCGTTCATCGGGGTATAGTTCTTGTCCGGGTCAACCGCATCGGCGCTGCCCCAGACCTCCTTGGCCATGTCCTTCTTGAGCTCGATGGGCAGGCCGCAGCCCTGGAAGTTCACCGCGGAGTGAATCATGTCGTCGCGGTTGAACCACATGTTGTACAGGCCGCCCACCTGGCCGAAGCACTCGATGGCGTGGTGCACGGGCCAGCCGCGGTAGTTGATCAGGCAGCTGCGCTTGTCGTCGAACCACTCCATGTCGTTCCAGTGATCCTTGTCGCACCACACGAACGGACCGTGACCGAGCCACGCGATGGGCTTGTTGTCGGTGTCGTTGGAGGCGATGTCGGAGAGGATCTTGATGAACGGCGTGGCGTCGCCGGCCATGATCTTGTCGAAGCCGTACTCGGGGAACTGGTCGCCCAGCTCGCGCTCCAGGATGCCGTCCACATAGGTGTGGGCGATATCGCGGTAGAGCTGAGCGTAGTTGCACCACAGACCGAGGTCATCCACGGTGGCCTGGATGAGCAGGTTGTACACCACGGACTGCTCGGTAAGCTTACCGCTTTCGTCGGTGGTGCCGGGGACCTTCATCATGCCCTGCATGTACGCGGAGAACGGGAAGTTGGGCACGCAGGTGTTGCCCATGGACTCGTAACCCGTCTTCTCAAGCACGACGGGGTGCTTGACCTGGGCGTAGCAGCGCACGGGGCAGCCGTGGCAACCGGCCATCTTGACGGTGTACTTCTCAGCCTCGGGGCCGAGGTCCTTGGTGGACTTCATGCAGCGATAGCCCATGGTGTTCGGCTCGAACGGCTTGGGCTCGCCGGTCTCGATGGGACCGCCCTCGGCGGCAGCCCAGTAGAGGCCCTTCTTGGAGGTCCAACGCGAACCCTTGTCGTAGTACTCGGCCCAGGACTGCTGGGTGCTCGGCACGACGTGGTTGTTGTTGGAACCCAGGACCTGAGCGATCATGTAGTCGGACAGGTCGGCGACCATCTGCGGGTTCTTGACGTTGACCGGCTTGGTGCCGCGCACGACCACGGCCTTGACCTTCTTGGAGCCGAGCACCGCGCCCAGACCGGCGCCCGCGGAGTGCGAACGGGTGTTGATGACGCAGGCGTACGGCAGCAGGTTCTCACCGGCGGGGCCGATAGCGGCAACGCAGCAATCCAGGCCGTGCTTCTTGCACAGGGCCTCGGTGGTCTCACGCGTACCCTTGCCCCACACGGCGGAGGCGTCCTCGATCGAGACCTTGTCGTCATCGATCAGGATGTAGACCGGGCTGTCGGCCTTGCCCTCGATGATCAGGCCGTCGTGGCCCGAGAACTTGAGCTTGGCGCCCAGCTGACCGCCGCAGTGGCAGTCGACGACCAGGTGGTCCTTGGTGTAGGTGGACAGCGTCGCCCAGGTGGAGCGGCCACCCAGAGGCACGCCGGAACCGGTCAGAGGACCGACTGCGAGAACCGCCTTGTTCTCCTCGTCCATCCAGTCCGTGCCGGCGGGCACCTCGTCGTACATGATCTTGTTCGCGAAGCCCATGCCACCGATGTAATCCTTCTGCATATCGGTGTCGTCGACCTCGGTGATGTCACCCGTGCTCAGGTTGACGCGAGCGATCTGGCCCGCCCAACCGTACGTGGTTTCTGCCATTTACCTCTCCTCCCCTACGCGATCTTGCCGCCGGCGATGAAGTCCTGCTTCTCGGTGACGAGCTGCTCGGGGTTCGCCTGGCGGGTCGGGCCGGAGGAGTGGTTGACGTTCTCCCACTTGACAAGCTCGAGCGCGCCGTTCGGGCACTGGTCTGCGCAGCGACCGCAGGCGATGCACTTGGTGGACTTCTTCGTAACGGTGTTGACGACGGGCATGTGCCACGGGCAGGCAGCGACGCAGGTGCCGCAACCCACGCACTTGTCCGGGTCCACGGAACGGACGCCGTTGTCATCCGTGAGGATGGCAGCCTGCGGGCACGAGGTCTGGCACAGTGCGGTGGTGCACATGTGGCAGGTACGGACCATCCACTCCATAGAGTAGTAGATGCCGTCGCCCGAGCCGAGCTCCGAACCATAATAGAAGCCGTCGTTCACGTGGATACGAGCAGCTGCGGGCTGCGACACGCCGTCGTTCTTGAGCGTGCAGCTCATCTCGCAGCGCTGGCAGCCGGTGCACCTCGCACGGTTCACCTTCAGCACGTGGGACGGGGTCGCGTAGTAGTCGACCTTGCCCTTCGAGCTGGTGGGAGCCGCCGCGGCGGAGTCGGGCAGCAGCCCGAGAGCCACCATGCTGGCGACGAACGCGCTCGAGACCTTCACGAACCCACGACGGGTAAAGAAGGTGTCGAGGCGATCCGCGCCGGAGCCGACATGCTCCAAAGCGGTGTTCTCTTTCATAGTTCCCTCCCCTTGCATTGCTTCGCGACGAGTCTTGGGATGACTCGCCGTACCGATGGATCGGCGCGCAGGCGGCACGCACCGAATACTCCACGAGCTATTGTGGGACACGGCGCGGGGAGTTCGTCCCCTCCTTGTGGGTAACTTTGTTCCTTATCGCGTTTCCACAGCTCAGGCGTGTCACCTATAACAGGGTACCCTTCTCTTTTGAGCTGCAAGGCTTGTCGGTGCTACACTGTCGGGCGTCGAATCGAGAGGGGTCCCCATGCTTTCTGAGCGTTTGCTCTCCAAAACCATCGGCGCCGGCGCCGTCCAGCTCTTCCGCTCCAAGACCGAGACCGCGGACATGCTTCCTGCGCCCAAAGATGGCCATACGTACATGCTCTACGTACACATCCCGTTCTGCGATGTGCTATGCCCATATTGCTCGTTCACACGCTTCCCGTTTAAGGAGGAGCTCGGCCGCCGCTACTTCAAAGCTTTGCGCCAGGAACTGAAGGCCATCCACGATCTGGGCTACCAGCCGCCCTCGGCATACATCGGTGGCGGCACGCCCACCATCATGATGGATGAGCTGGAACGCACCATCGACTACATGCGCGAACTGTTCCCCACCATCACCGAGGTCTCCAGCGAGACCAACCCGCCGCACCTGGACCGCGAGCGCCTGGAGCGCCTCTCCCACATGGCGCAGCGCTTCTCGGTGGGCGTGCAGAGCTTCGACAACACGCTGCTCAAGCGCATGGATCGCTACAACAAGTACGGCAGCGCCGAGGAGATCGTGGAGCGCATCCAGAACGTGCACGACATGTTCCAGACGTTCAACGTGGACATGATCTTCAACTTCCCCGGCCAGACGCCTGAGATGATCTTGCATGACATCGAGGTCTTCAAGACCACCGGCGCCAACCAGATCACTTACTACCCGCTCATGGCCTCGCCGGGCTCCGAGAAGCTCATGCAGACCTGTTTCCACGGCCAGGTGGACTACGTGCGCGAGCGCGAGCTCTACAACACCATCTTCGACACCATGACGGCGCCGGCGGAGCAGGGCGGTGCCGGCTTCTACGCCACCGACGTCTACACCTTCGCCAAGGACAAGAACGCCATGATCGACGAGTACGTGGTCGACTACGGCGAATTCGTTGCGGCCGGTTGCGGTGGCTACTCCTTCATGGGCAGCGAAATCTACAACAACGACTCCTCGCTCGACGGCTATTGCCGCCGCATCGAGGAAGGCCATATGAGCGTGGCGAACAAGATCGACATGGGCCGCGCCAACGAGAAGCGCTACCGCATGGGCCGCGAGCTCTTCGGCCTGCGCCTGGACAACCAGGCCTGGCGCCGCGACTACGGCAAGTACATCCAGTACGACATGCCGGTTGAGTACGGCTACCTGGCCGCAAACGGCGCCTTCGACAAGAACAACGCCGACGAGCTCACCCTCACGCGCAAGGGCCGCTACCTGGTGCTCGTGATGATGCGCCAGATCTTCATCGGCATGAACACCGAGCGCGACCGTCTGCGCACCCTGCTGCCGGATGAGGAGCGCACCTGGTTCGCGGACTCCGCCGCCAAGCAGGTTGCCGCCGCGAAAGCCGCCGACGCGGAGTAACCGAGCAGATCGCGCAGCGTGCTACGGCCACGCGCAGCGATTGGTTAAGAAAGGGCCCGGCTCGATTCAGCGCGCAGCGAATCGAGCCGGGCCCTTGTTGTAGAGCGCGGAAACGGGTGGCTAGACCTCGCCAAGCTCGCGCATCTCCTGATCCACGCGTTCGTCACGCAGCGAGCAATTCTCGGTGAGCAGACAGTCCACGCACATATTCTGGCAGGTCACGCGCTCGTTGAGCTGCGCCAGGTTGTAGCCCTTCACACGGAGGAAAAAATCGCCCACCAGGGCTTTGATGGCCTCCACGGCAAAGAGCAGGGTGTAAGCGCGGCCGTTGGGCACGCCGTCCACCGCGTCCGAGACCGTCTTCTGGTCGATTTCCAGCGCTTCGTCGATAGTCATCCCCGGCAGCATCTGCGAGATCGCGGCGGCACATCCGATGGCCGCCAGGCATCCGTGGCTCCGGAAACCCACCGCCCCAAAGGTCTCCGTCTTAGGATCGATGACGGCGAAGAGCTGCATCTGCACCGTGCCGCGCTTCTCGCGCCCCACGCTGCAGAAAGCGTTGGCACCATCCGGAATACCGGAGTTGCGGGCATCGGCAATCAGATCGAGCGACTTCTCCGAATACTCGGTGATCGGAGCGTCGTTCTCGATCTGGTACATATCGGGCGTGCGAAGGAACGGCGTGTCCTCCTTGAGATGAACGCGCGCCATAAATCTCCCCTCTCGTTCAATGGCGGCGGGTGCAGGGGCGGGCGGTTTCGTCGGCTTCGTCAAACGAACGTGGCCGCACCCCGTTCCCAGTTATGGATTGGCAAGCTTCTCGACCTCGTACCACTCGGCGAGCGAGCGCGCCTGGGCCGCGCTCAGGTACAACGTTGAGTAGAAATGCACCTTACCATTGCTCGCGGAGCAGCGCTCGATGTCCTTGAAGGCCCCATCAGCTTGAACCTGCTCGAAGAGCTTGAGCGTCTTAGCCGGATCCCACAGGTAGGGCGGGTTCATGAACTGGTCGATCGCCACCGGGCGCGGGTAGGTGCGCGACTCGCTCCGCACCACGTCAACGAACGTGGCCAGTTCGTCATCCTCCGTGGTGAGGAAGAGGGCATGCGCGAAGCTGTGCGAGAGCAGCGGCTTGGAGTAGAGGTAGGTGCCCTTCTTGCCGTACAGCAGGACCACATCGGACACGTCGAGCGCGGGCAGAAGCTCGTCCTCGTCAATCTCCTGGCCCTCAAGCCGCACGTCGAGCGGCTCAGGTGCCTCCATGCGGCCGATGGCGGGCGTGTCCTCGGCGTGCGGGGACGCCTCGATGAACTCGAGCAGGCCCTCAGCGAAGTCATCGACAGACATGCCCGCGGGTGCCACCGCGAGCTTCTTCCAGCGGGCAGGCGTGGTGAGCTTGCCCTCGTAGCTCCGCTGACGCATATCGGTGAGCGCTGCGTCCCGCGCGCGGGTGAGGGCGTTCGCGGCGTGAATCTCCGCCCGCTCCTCGTCTGTGAGCTCGGGTTTGGCAGCTGCCTCTCCTTCCACGGCGCCGGCATCGGACTCGGGCTCACCCGCTATCGACACGGCCTGGTCCTCCTCGACAACGGGTGCTTCTTCGTCCGCCGTCGATGTGCTCTTGTCTGCCATGCTCTCCCCCTTTGCATTCATACGTTTTGCGTAGGTCTCGATTCTGTGTCCACAGTGTAGTACAAGGTATACTAACGTATCACCTAGTTGAGGGTACGAACGACAAAAGGGGAGGTAGAAGCATGGGCGATGCTTTGGAGAGGCGATCCGGCGCAGGCACGGACGCTCCCGAGGCATCAGGCGCCGACCCCACCATGCCACCCCTTACCCTCGAGAACTACGGCATCTTGCTTCCCTCTATCACCGGCCTCGCCATGGCTTCCACGGCCTCGAATATCATCGTTCAGCAGGCGCACGCCACCACCGGCATCTCCACCTTTGGCGGATGGGCGATGGTCGCCGCCTGCATCCCCGTCGGTGCGCTCTTCATCGCAACGCTCGTGGTCAAGCGCTTCTCCAAGCGGGCCATCTCGCTTTCCGTCTTCCTTTCCATTCATCTGGCGGGTCTCTCGGCCCTAGCGCTCGCCTTTGCCGACCTTACCCAAGCGAGTTTCCCTACTGCCGCGGAGCTGCTCTTTCAGGGGGCGATTGCGCTGGGCGCGGTGATCGTGCAGTTCTACTGGCTCCGCAAGCTGCGCGGCACCTCGGCCCAAGCCGTCGTGATGGTGGTGTTCTCGGCGCTCGCCGTCTCCGAGCTGCTCACCTTTATCTGTTCCCTCGCGCCGCTGCCGACACGTCTCGCTTTCTCCGTGGCGCTCATGTTCATGCAATTCGCCGCGGTGAACCGCTCCCGCAAACTCGGTGTGCCGAGCGATCAATTCCCCGCCGTCTCTGAAAGCTACTTTGGGACCGACGAAAACCGTTTCTCCAACCGCAGCTTTCTGGCGGTTGCCGCCATGGGCGTGTGGTTCATCTCCATCCCGCTCGGCATGGGACGCGGCTTCCCTGCTGGACCGGCCATCTACCTCGACGTGCTGCCGCGCGGCCTTGTGCTCACCTGCGTCTGCGTGGTCTCTGCGCTCTGGGTTCGCTTTGCCCTGGCCTCGCGCATGCGGGCGCTCACCACGAGCATCTGGGTGATGATGCAGCTGCTGCTTGGCGCGGGCGCCATCTGTTTTGCCGCATGGCCTGTCAACGCCAGCATGGGAGGCGCGTTCTTCATGGCCGCCGCGCTCGTGCTGCAGGCGTTTATCTGGTACATGACCGTGGCCTTTACCAGCTTTGGCTGGCGCGACCCGTACTACTACGCCAGCGCCGCGTGGCTCGCCATGAACCTACTTGCCATCCTCGGCATGCGCGTCGACTCGCTGTTGACCGCCATGTTCCCCACGAATACCGGCGTGATTATCGCCATCATGAGCTTCTTTGTGCTGATCGGCGCGCAGGTTGTCTTCACCCGACTCCTTGCCTCGCCCTCGGAGGAACAAGCCGCTGCCCGGGCTGCGGCGCAAGCTACCTCGGGTGCTGGTACCGAGGGCACCCCGACGGAGGAGGTACACCACGAGCCGCTTATGGGCATGCTTGCCATCTCTCCCCAGGAGAACATTTCTATGAGCAGCAAGACCCCGGACGTGCACATCGCCCAGTCCGTTATGGAGATGGGCCGGCTCTTCGGCCTTACCGGACGCGAGGTCGAGGTACTCACCCTCTACGCGCTGGGCCACACCCAGGCCCGCGTAAGCGAGGAGCTGCAGCTCTCCACGAACACCGTGCACACGCACATCAAGCGCATCTATGAGAAGACCGACCTGCATTCGCGCCAAGAGATTCTCGACTACATCACCAAGTACGGACGATAGCGCCCTTGGGGTGGTTGGGATCCGGCTTCCCACCACCACCCCAAGGCGGTTGCTAAGCAGATTTGCCACTATCGGGCTTTTGCTAAGCAGATTTGCCACGAAAACCCTGTTTTCGAGGCTTTGCCGGCAGGTTTGCTTAGCAACCGCCTCTTACTGGTAGATGTGCTTAGCAACCGCCCCCTCCTGCCGGCAGGTTTGCTTAGCAGCGTCCCTTTAGCGGCCGATCAACTGAGCGACGTACCCCGGGGTGCAGTCCAACGGAGGCCAGAAGGTGCTCCAACCATCCCGGTGCTACCAAATCGTGAAAGGTAAAGCGCAGCACCGGAAAGCCGAGAAGCGTCAAGTGCGATTCCCGCTGTCGTTCATCGATGAGCTTACGGGCCTCAAGTCCGTTCGCAAGCACGCCGTCTCGACCGTACTTACCGAGTCCATCGAACTCCCCGATGACTTTGTCCACCCTGTTACCAGCCCTTTTGATCTTCCAGAAGAAGTCAACCCGATACACCCGGTGCCGGTCAACCGGATCCCTGAGTTCGACCTGCAATTCCGGCAGCTCATATCCATTTTCTATCAGATAAGCTCGGACGCGAGATTCCCCGCCGTTCTCTGCGCGCGGGTCGACCCACTCCGCCGTATAAAGCGCCCCCGCTCGACCGTGACGACGAATCGTCTCCTTCGTGACCCGACTCACGAACTCATCCCGGTCCAACCCCTGCAGGCGAGCTGCTGAATCGGCAACTGCCAAGGCTTCTGAAAACGGTGCGGTCAGCAGGCAGTCGCATACCGTGCGCCAGAACGGCGTGACCATCATTCCCTGTACGCACTCCGCTTCGACATTCCGGTACGAATGGAAGCTGACGGGGTGTTCAGGCATCCTTCCGGCATGCCCGGGCGCTTGAACGTGAATGGAATGGAGCAGGGAATACGGAACGTCAAGGCCGTGAATCAACGCAGCGCTCGAACCGCAAAAGATCCAGGTTGGATGCCTCTCGGCGAGACCTCGCATTACGCCGAGCATCCGCTCTTCTGCGGGAAGCGTCTGCCAGCGCGAGCGACGCGCAAAGACCCCGGGTACCGGCTCAACGATTTCATCCTTGCAGAGACGCTGCAAGACTCGTCGGTCGGCGGAAGATGCCGGCGCTAAACAGCCTCCTTGCTTCTCCGCCTCATTGAGGAGAAGCTCAGCTCGCGCGCGTGCCGCGGTTTGTCGTCCCTCCATATGCGCAACCTCCTTTTTGAAGATTACGCTAGCTCAGACCCCTTGTTTTCGCTCCCCGAGAAGGTGAGCGGTCTTAATGGAATCTGACAGGGATTACGATTTTTCTTCAACGGAACTCACGGAAAACACGACGCCGCCGCTCCAATGCGCGCACGGCTCGCCACCACTCCGAAGAACAGCCGGTCCGTCCACACAATCGACATGAGCGGTTATGGAGAGACCGAGCAGGTCAACCGTTCGCCGAACCGCCCCTTGCTCTTTATATGATGAGCACGGAGCGGTTCCGGTATCACTGCTAACACGGAGGGCATCTAGCCGCGTTGCGTTGCTAAGCAGATCTTCCACTACCAGTCTTTTGCTAAGCGTATTTGCCGACAAGACCCCGAAAACGAGGGCTTCCTGGCAAAGATGCTTAGCAAATTACTCTTGGTGGACGCTTTGCTTAGCAACCGGGGCTCCGGACGCTTTGCTTAGCAACGACCTCACCATCGGACGCAGGCCGGGCCAACGGCCAAGGAGTTAGAACTCCAGCTGCTCCAGGCGGTCGAACACCGTGTCGATGCGGGTGAGGAAGTCCCAGGGGTCAAAGATCTCGTCAAGCTTCTCACCCGGAATGGTGCAGCGCGGATCGGCCTCGAGCTTCTCCTTGAGGGTCGTACCCGGCTCGCACTGCTGCACCTCGCGCCAGGTGGCCATGGCGTTCTCCTGCACGATCTTGTAGGCGTCCTCGCGCGTGATGCCCGTGTCCACGAGCGCCAGCAGCACCTTGGACGAGAACACCAGACCGCGCGTCTTGTTGAGGTTGGCCTCCATCTGCTTGGGATAGAGGATCAGCCCGTCGATCACGCGCAGCAGGCACTGGAACATGTGGTCCAGCGCAATGAAGCTGTCAGCCTGCGCCACGCGCTCGGCGGAGGAATGCGAGATGTCGCGCTCGTGCCACAGCGCCACGTTGTCGAAGGCAACCTGCGCGTTCGCCTTCACCACGCGGGAGAGGCCGCAGACCTTCTCCATGGTGATGGGGTTGCGCTTGTGCGGCATGGCAGAGCTGCCCTTCTGGCCCTTCTTGAACGGCTCCTCGGCCTCGAGGGTGTCGGTCTTCTGAAGGTTGCGTACCTCGGTAGCGATGCGCTCGCAAGTCGCGGCCGTGGTGGCGAGGACGCCGGCCAGGTAGGCGTGGTGGTCGCGGGAGATAACCTGCGTGGACAGCGGGTCGTGCACGAGGCCCAAGTGCTCGCAGACGTACTCCTCCACGAACGGGTCGATGGAACTGTAGGTACCCACCGCACCGGAAATGGCACCGAAAGCCACATTCTTGCGCGCGTCCACCAGACGGTCGAGGTCGCGCTTGAGTTCCCAGGCCCAGCTACCGAACTTCATACCAAAGGTCATGGGCTCGGCATGGATGCCGTGCGTGCGGCCGACGCAGAGGGTGTTGCGCTCCTCGAAGGCACGGCGTTTGCAGATCTCGCCGAGCTTCTTCACATCTTCGATGATGAGGTCGCAGGCTTGCGTGAGCTGGTAGCAGAGCGCGGTGTCGCCAAGGTCGGAGGAGGTCATGCCGTAGTGGACCCAACGGCTGGGCTTCGGTTCGCCCTCCGGCACCTCGGCATCGATGTAGCTGCCCATGTTGGTGAGGAAGGCGATGACATCGTGGTTGGTCACGGCCTCGATTTCGTCGACCTCGGCCTTGTTGAACTTGGCGTGTTCGCGGATCCAGGCGGCCTCTTCCTTGGTGATGCCACTCTTGCCGAGCTCCGCCTGAGCCTCGCAGGCGAGCACCTCGATCTCCTGCCAGACGGCGTACTTGTTCTCGAGCGAGAAGATGTGACCCATCTCGGGGCGGGTATATCGATCGATCATGCAGGCTCCTTTACGTGGACGCAGGGCAGATAGGTTCATTGTACAAAGATGGGTGCGTTTCACTCAAATTTCCGATGACGGTGCGATGAAACGCGTGCGCACCTGTTGCGCCTTTTCGCACGCAAGCGTTGGTGGCCACACAAGCAGGCATGGGCAAGCAACTTTCCTTCCCAGCAGGGTCGGTGCGATAGGCCCGAACGGGCCCCGGCGCGGGCGTGGGAGATGAATCCCGAACAGCTTTCCCCACGAGTTTTGCTCACATTTGGTGCACATTCATGGTGCACATTCCTCGGAAAAGAAAGCAGGTCAGAGGCTTTACCACCTCTGACCTGCTGCTTTTCTTGGAGCGGGTAACGGGACTCGAACCCGCGAATGTCAGCTTGGGAAGCTGATGCCTTACCACTTGGCGATACCCGCATATATCTCGCTGGGCGAACCAGCGCAGCGTTCAGTATACCGTGGGCGTTTTCGTGGAACAAGGTGTCAGCTGGAATCGGCTGAAATTCGCGGGCACCGGAGCCGAAGGGCATCGCAACCCAACTTGTGTTCTTCTCCTGGGTACTTTGTGCAGATTGACACCCCTTTGCCGTGAAACCCGCCGATGCAACACCACCTCCTACCAGCTCCGTTCAGATTTTTGGAAGATTGCCCCGGTATCTCCTTCAGACATTTGGAAGCTCAACCGTAATCTGGTTCAGATTCCCCACGGTACGCTCGCCTTCCCGAGAACGCCGTCGAAGGGAGCGACGCCATGACACGCAACCGAAGATCGAACGTACCCCCGCCCATGCCGATCGTGATAGCGGTGATTATCCTCTTAACCGCGCTGGCGGCGCTCTCGGCCTTGCGTCCGCTCTCGGCACGTGCTGCTGTTGACGCCATCGTCATCCAGTCGGACGAGCGCCTCACCGAGTTCACCTCTGTCGGAGCCGTGACTCCCTCGTTCTTTCAGGTAACGGGCGGCGGCACCGGCTCCGCGGCATATTGCGCCATGGCGAGCATGAAGGCTCCGCGCAACGGTGACTCCTGCGCCTACTACGGGAGCCTCGGTATCCCGGAGCTCGACTACGTGATGTACCACGGCTACGACGGTGAGGTGGTTACCCAGATCTACGGCCTCGACGAGAAGCGATCGAAAGCAGCAACCGCCGTCGCCGTGTGGCTCGCCATCGGAGACCAGCGACTGGACGTCCAGACGGTGATCGGCGCGATCGACGGCAAACAGTACCAAGGGAACGGTGCCTGGCAGCTCGGATACAATTCCATCACCGACACCGCTGTCAAGAACGCCGCATGGCGCCTGTACCAGGAGGGCCTTGCTTACAAGACCGCGGGCGAGCATGCGCCCGAGAAGGGATGTACCACCTATTGGCGCTCTGGCGCGGATCCCTCCTACGGCCGCTGGCAGGCCATGGTCACCGTGGAGAAGAGCGTGGACGTGACATTCTCCAAGACCTCCGCGAACGCCACACTCACCAACGGTAACACGGAATACAGCGTGGCCGGCGCCGAATATGACATCTTCCTCGCGTCGAACAATACCAAGGTGGCACACATCACCTTGGATGGCAATGGCCAAGCGAACTTGTCTCTCAAGCCGAATACCGACTATTACGCCGTCGAGACCAAGGCACCGCGAGGCTTTGTGCTCGATACCGGGAAGCGCGCGTTCCAGACCAAGACGGGACAGACCGCGGTCACCCTGACCGATACCCCCGGCGCCGTGAACCTCTCTCTGCGCAAGCGTGACGCCGATACGCACGGCAACGCCCAAGCAGCGGCGACCCTCGAGGGGGCCGTGTTCCGCATCACGGACGCCAACGGCAAGACGCATGAGGCGAGAACTGATACCCAGGGGCGCTTCTCGGTGACGGGCCTACCGCTGGGTCAGATTACCGTGGTTGAAACCAAGGCGCCTACCGGCTATCTCCTCGATGAGACTCCCCGCATCTACCAGTCCTCCGCAGATGACTTGCCCGCCACCGGGGTGGTCGAGATTGAACGAGCGAATGACTTTGACGAGCAGATCATCCGCGGCGGGGTCCGCGTACAAAAGCTCGATGCCGACAGCGAGAACGATCACAACACGGGAGACACCTCCTTTGCCGGCGTGAAGTTGCAGGTCTTGAACGCCAACGCGGGAGACGTCATGGTCGGCGGCAAGGCCATCCCCCAGGGCGGTGTGGTCGCAACGCTCACGCTCGACGAGCACGGCACGGCCGCCACTTCGGCAAAGGCCTTGCCGTACGGCACGTACCGTGTGATCGAGAGCGCCGGTGCGGGCGGATACCGCCTGAACCGCGATTGGTCGGCGACCATCACAATCGAGCACGACGGTCAGATGGCCGACCTCACCGCGAACCCGGTTTCCAACGAACCCATCCGAGGCGATATCCTCGTCCAGAAACGCGATGTGCAAACCGACGCAACCACCGCGCAGGGAGGCGCCACCTTGGAAGGCGCCGAGATCTCCATCACCAACCGCTCAACCAAGATGGTGAAGGTCAACGGGGTGTTCTACCAACCCGGTGAGGTTATCTGCCGCCTGCTAACCAACGCTCAGGGCAAGGCGCGAACCGAAAACGGGGCGCTACCCTACGGCACCTATGAGCTCACCGAAACCAAACCCCCGCGCGGATACAAGCTGAACACCACGTGGAAGAAGACCGTCGAGATCCGAGAGCACAACAAACTGTATGAGGTGACCGGTCCGTGCGGCAGCATGAACCTTGCCGGCAAGAGCAACACCTCCGGTGTGGGCAACCTGGTGAAACGCGGCGACCTGCACTTCAACAAAATTGCCGGGATCGCGCAGCGGCGCTTGCCGCGCACGGCGTTCCTCATCACCTCCGATTCCACGGGAGAGCGCCATGTGGTAGTCACCGATGAGAACGGCTCCTACGACTCACGCGCCTCATGGACTCCGCATACCGCGTACGTGGACGATGAGGGCATCGAACATAAGACCAACGCCAACGACGCGCTCCTCTCCTCGGATGGGGCTGCCATCACAGACAGCCGGGGACTCGATCCCGCTGCGGGAACCTGGTTCTTCGGCTCTGCAAACAACCAGGATGCCGCGCCCGACAACGCGCTGGGAGCGCTTCCGTACGACACGTATACCGTGCAGGAGCTGCGCTGCGAAGCGAATAGGGGCTACCAGCTCGTCCGCTTCCGCCTGAGTGTGACACGCGACGGAGCCGCCGTTGACGCCGGCACCCTCACGGATACCATGCCGTCCATCTCCACCAAGCTTGGAGACGGCAATGGCAGCCAGGAGCTCGCCGCAATGGAAAATCTGCAGCTCATTGATACCGTCAAGCTGAGCGACCTTGCCGAGAGCGCAACCTATACGCTTGTCTGCAAGCTTTGGGATGACACAGCCGGTGCCTATCTCACGAACGAGGATGGCACCGAACGCACCTGGCAGCAGGAGGTGCATGCCAAGGGAACCAGTGTCACCGTCCGCCAGAAAATCAGCCTTGATGCGCGCAGTCTGACCGGTCACACGCTCGTGGCCCACGAGTTTCTCTACGATGCTGGCGGAACCCTCATCGCCGAACACGCGGATAACAGCGATCCCGAGCAGACGGTAACCTTTGCGTCGCTCGACACCATGGCCTCCGGAGCGCACGGCGAGCGCGACATCCCCGCTGGTCCCACGACCGTGCACGATCGCGTGACCTGGGCAGGTCTTCGCCAAGATGCCGTGTACGAACTCACGGCAACCGTCCACCTCCTCGATGAAAAGGGGCGGGACGACGGCGTGGCAACCAAGACCGACGGAAGCCCCGCACGGGCAACGAAGGAGTTCACGGCAACCTCCTCGCAGGGTGATACCGCCATGGAGATCGAGATTGACGCTACGGAACTCGGTGGACGAACCCTGGTGGTCTTCGAGGTGCTCAAGCGCAATGGAACCACCGTCGCCCGGCACGAGGACGTACGCGATGACCAGCAGATGGTCACCGTACCGCGCATTGAGACCAAGGTCTCGGGCGAGGACGGTTCGAACACGGCCCGTGCAGCTGAGGATGCTTCTTTTACCGATGTGGTCCGCTACCAGGGACTCGTTCCCGGTCAGACCTATGAATTGCGCGGCACCCTACATCTGCGCCACGAGGATGGAAAGGACGCAGGCTCATTGACCGATGAGGCGGGGAACGAGCTTGTCTCGACGGTCTCTTTCACGCCTACGGAGTCAACGGATGAGGTCGAGGTACCGTTCAACATCGATGCACGCGCGCTCGATGGCAAGACGCTCGTTGTTTTTCAAACGCTCGCCCGGAACGGCGTAACCTTCGCCACCCATGAGGATATCGGCAGCGGCGATCAGGAAGTCCTCCTTCCTCATATAGAGACCACCGCGACCGATGCGGACACCGACTCCCATGAACTTGCCTCCACGGGTAAGGTCACGGTCGTGGACCGTATCTCGTACGAGGGTCTCGTCCCCGGTCACCTCTACACGGTAACGGGGACGCTCATGGATGCGGCAACCGGAGAGGCAGCCCTCGATGCCTCCGACCAGCCCATTCGTTCACAGGAGCGCTTCACGCCCAAACAGAGCTCGGGCACCGTGGAGATTACGTTCACCTTCGATGCGGCGCGTTTTGCCGGAAAGACCTTGGTGGCGTTTGAAGAGGTCAAGCGCGACGGCAAGCTCTGGACTTCCCACGCCGACCTCACCGACGCGGATCAGACAGTGACCATTCCCCGCATCGGCACCTCGCTCGCGGATAACGGCGGCGCACATGAGGTTCAAGCCGCTCGCGACCTCAAGCTCATCGACACCGTTGCCTTTGAGAACCTCACCCCCGGCACGGAGTATCGACTCGTCGGCAGGCTCAAGAACGCCGAGACCGGCAAACCGGTGACGGACGCCAGCGGCAGGGAGGTCAAGGCGGAGACCTCATTCACCCCGAAGAAGCCCGACGGCTCCGTGGACGTCACGTTCGCCTTCGATTCCAGCAAGCTCGCCGGACAGCGTCTGGTTGCCTTCGAAGAGCTCTGGCGCGCCGATTCGCTCATCGCCGCCCATCGCGATCTCACCGATGAGAACCAGACGGTCAGCATTGTTGACATTACTACCAAGGCAAGCGATGCCCAAGACGGGGACAAGTCCCTTGAGCTGCGAGACGGTATCGCGACCATCGCCGACGAGGTGGAATACCAGGGACTTACCCCGGGTGAAACCTATGAGCTCGCCGCGAGCGTCATCGCGAAGGACAGCGAGAACAAGGAGGCGCTCCCTGCTCTTGACCTGACAGATAAAGAGGTCGTTGAGCTGCAGGAGGGCATGGAGAAGGATGTCGAACTCCTCTCGAATGGGCGAGTCCGCTTCACGGCGCAAGCGCCCTCTGGGAGCATCCGCGTGCCGATTCGCATCTTCATCGGGGCGCTCTCCGGAAAGACGCTCGTCGCGGCAGAAGAGCTCACGCGCGGCGGAAGGACGGTAGCGGTGCATCGAGACCTCGAAGATGAACAACAGACGGTGCGAGTACCGGAAATCGACACGACGCTTACCGCGCTTGATGGCAAGCACGCCGTTGCGAGCAATGATTCGGTTGAGCTGGTGGACACCGTTTCGTATCGCAATCTCGTGCCCGGGAAAACCTATCGCGTCATCGGAGCACTTCAGCTCCTGCCCGAAGACTGGCCAAGCGGGCGAGACAAGGCGGACGTTGAGCCCGAAAGCGACGCCGTGATAGCAGAGGACGCGGGCGAGCGTGTTGATACCACCCTTACGGGCGCCGACGGGCAGCCGGTGAGCGCTGAGACCACCTTCACGCCCGAGCAGCCCGACGGCACGGTACCGGTTACCTTCTCCTTCGATGCGCAAAAGCTCGGAGGCCGAAAAGTCGTCGCGTTTGAACACCTCTACACCGAGGACGGTTCGCTCGTCGCACAGCATGAAGATCTTGATGATCGAGCCCAGACCGTCGAGGTTGCCGCGCCGCTCCCCAAGACCGGCCTGTTCAACCGCCTCGCCGTCCCCCTGCTTGTCACGACCGCCACAGCGGTCACCGCGCTTGGGTGGTATACCCGGCACCATGGCCAACGTTCAGGCCCAAAGGGACCGCGCTGGATGATGCGTCAACGGTGACGGCGCGGCTAACCAGCTCAGGAGACTGTACGTAACAAGGACCTGGCTTCCATTGCTGCACATCGCAAGCAATGGAAGCCCGGTTATCTCGTCCCAGCGCGGATTGTCACTCAGCAGTCGAGCCGGAATCGCTCGTACCAGAGGAGGAACTACTCTCCGATTCGTTCTCCATCATGGTACTGAGCTCGGCGTTTTTCCGCTCAGCCTTGATATTCTCAGCACGCGTATCAGATGGCGTCGACGCCTTGATGCCGATAACGTAGGCCCCAAGTCCGCCCAACCCGAGCGCGATGAGCGCCGCAATGAGATACGCAATCCAATGCCGTCTGATAAAGTCCATCGCTTCCTCCACACCCCCGAACCATAAACGACATGCTAGCAGCTTTTCCAGTCTCTTCTTGCAGCTACTTGGCTCGATTGCCAGCAAAATGGGACCGGATACGATCCGATCCCATCATCGTTTCCCATGCAGGTGCACTGAACGCCAGATGCCTCGCGACCCTTAGGACCGGCGAATGACCTCGGTCACCACGTTGGCCACGTGATTCACGTTGCGCGGATCGATATTGAACGGCTGGTCCTCCTCGTTGTGCGAGCACGCCAGATGCGTGGCGTCGATGCCGGCGAGCGTCAGGGCGCGCAGACTGAGCTCCATGGCGGCATGGGCGTCGGTATCGATGAACGGCATGTCCATCACGCCGATCTCGCCATGGAAGGCGGAAGACACGCGCGACACGAGCTTCATGATGCGCTTATCGCCCTTGAGCACGCGATTCTCGCCCTCGGTGGCAAGCATGGCCAAACGGCCGGCACCCACGCTCTCGAGGTTGATGAGGAACACGCCGCGCAGATACTCGCGATGCGTGGAAAGGAAGGCCTTCATGCCCGCGTTGCCATACTCGGAAGCACCGGTTGCCACGAACCAGATGTCGTGACCCAGGAGTTCGTCATCACCCATGCTGGTGATTGCATCGCGCAGCTCGTCCTCGGAGACACCCTCGGCTCCCGTGGCGCCACCCTTCCAGTCGTCGTCGGAGTCGAAGTTATCCCAGCTGCCGATTTCGCCGCCGGTGCGCTTGGCGTCGAAATCGTCTCCCACGCCCAGCCACTCGCCCATGCTCTCCTGTTTATCCTTCTTACGGCCGAAGAGCTTGCCCAGGCCGTGCCGTTCCTTCTTGGGCGCCGGGGCTTCAGGCTTGATGGTCACAGGCGCAGGGGGCTTCGGCTCGCTCGTGGGAGCCATGGCCGCGTCCTCCGGGGTGACCAAGCTGAACCCGCTCGTCGTAGGCGTTTCCACCGCGGAAACGGGCACGGTCGGAATCGGACCCGACGAGGCAAAGGGATCGCTCGGGGCGGTTGCCGGGTCGGGAATATCGAACAGCGCGGTGCGATTGGACGAAACCGGCTGCTGATATGCCGAAGGATCGGGCACCACGGGAGGGATCTGACGGATAACGGTGCCGTTCCCCATGCTCGGAATGTTCAGCGAGCGCTGCGGGCGGGGTGCGGGAGCGCTCTTCGCCTGGATCTGGGCCATCAGCGAATCAACGGTCTCCGCCGGCTGGGACACAGCCTGAGTTGCCTGGTCGTCCTGCGCCGGCATGGCAACCGTTGCGGAGAGATTGGCCTCGGCAGCGGGCTCCGGAGTACCCTCCTCGTTCGCAGACGCCTTGCTCGCGGGATCCTCGTCGGCCGCAAGATCGATGGGAAGCGTCACGGACACGGTCTTTTGCGGGTCGGTCGGCGCTGCGCCCTCTGCAGCGGGCGCCGCACCCGCTCCGTCCGCCCCACCGGAGCGAGGCTCAGCCGTATCGGACGGCTCCTCGGCACCGTGCTCGTCATCCAGCTCGGCATACTCAACCACGGCATCCACCGCGTCTGCGTACTCGGCGGCATAGAGAAGGTGAGCGGGGGTCGCCTCGCCGGCATAGATCACGCCGGCGGGAGGCGCAGGGATCTCTTCCGGCTCAGGGGTCTCTTCCGACTCAGGGGCCACCTGGGTCATCTGCTCCGATGCGGGCTCCGCCGTAGGAGCGGCATTTGTCGCGGGAGTAGCGTCCCCCTCCGCGGCAGGCATATCGGTGTATGCCTCGCTCGCCGCAGGCCTGTCCGCGGTCGCGGCGACAACCTGCTCGTCCATCTCGGTCACAGCGGGAACAGCGGCATCGTCCGCTTGCGCAGCGACCTCGGCATTCGCTTCCTCTTCGACGGCGTCGCCATTCGCAACGGAAACGGGCTCGGCCTCAACCGGAGCAGCGGGCACCGCTGCGGAAGCGGGCACCGCCGCGGAAGCGGACGCCGCCGGGGAAGCGCCGTCATCAGAGGAATCCTGGTCGATTCCGTTCTCCCCCACGTACACAACGCGGCAAGAGACGGGAACCATGCCCAGGGAGTGAATCACATCGGAGCCGTAGCGAATGTTGCCGAGTGCGTTCACCGGCACGGCGGCCGGTTGCGGCTCGGGCGCAACGGGCTCCTCCGTCTCCGAAGCGGAACCGTCGCGCGTCCCATCTTCCTGCGCCGGCTCGGAAACAACCTCGTTACCCTCAGAAGCGGCCTCAGATGAAACGGGAGCTGAAGCGGGAACGGGTGCGGCATCGTCTTCCACCGGCGCTACGGCGTTGGCGCCGCCAAACGAATCCAAGCCGGCATCGATCTCCACACCGTCCATAGCCTGCGTAGATGCGGGCGTGGACACAGGAGCAACAACGGGGGCGGCAGCCTCGGGAACGGCCGCGTCCTCGCCGGCAACCTCCTCGGGCGAAGCAACCTCCGCACCGAACATGTCACCATCCTCGCCACCGAACGCATCCACGTCCTCGTCCGCGGAAGGCACGGCGAAGCTCGCCGCCAGGGAAGACTGGCGTCCCATGTAGGCCTCGAACGGTTCGTCGTTCGGGAACTCCTCGCCGTGCGCCCAGGGGGCCACAGCGTCCATGACGCCCAACATGGCGGCCACGGAGGACTTGTTGCACACGGAACCCGAGGTATAGGGGGTGAAGAAACGGTTGGCGATGATGGCCACGGCGTTCGCGAGCGGCACGAGGGCGGCAAGGATGGCGAGCACCCACAGAATCGCTTTAGCGGCACCGGGCAGCGGCAGCAAGCGCACGACCGCGATGGCGGCGGGAGCGATCATGGCGTAGGGCAGGAACTTGGCAACGAGCGGTCGATACGTGGCAAACGGCTCCTGCGCAAACAGGTCGGCACGCGGAGAATCGTAATGGGCGACCACCACAACGGGGCGGTTGCGCGGAGACGCCATGGGGCCGGACGCCACATGGTGCGCAATCACGTTCTGCGAGAGACCGCCGGATCCCAGGTGGAAAAAATCGATACGGCCGGCCCGCTCCAAACCGAAGACCACGGCGGCGGCCACGGAGAACAGGAAGCCGAGCACGCCGAGCGCCCCGCCGAAGCCCATGAGGAAGGCGCCGAGAAAGAGCACGATGCCCAGAATCGCCCGAACCACCTTGGGCGTGCCGTTTGCGGTGAACTCCTGTACCTCAGGTTCAAACCCGTGGGAGCGAAAGATATCTGCCACGAGGTCAGAAGCGGCGCGCTCCTCCTCGCTGCAAGCAGGCGTGATGCCGGTGTTTTGCAGCAGGTGATTGAGGTACTTTTCGGTATTGGCCATAGGGGCTCCACATCAGATGCTCGACAAGTACGGACGCCCGCCTTGGCGGTGCGCCCATATATTCCGCAAGTATACCCTTACTCAGGCCTACCTGCATCTTTTGCGTTTCCGCTGCATAAGTCCGCCGAGAGCGCAGTCCCTGTCGCAAAGTCCATATGGGCTAGAATGGACCGAACGAAAGTGCGGAAAGGAGCGCCCGTGGCTTCAGATAACGATGCATGGCGCATGATGAACCTGGCCTTCACGCTTAACACCTCGCGGCGGCCGGTGACCACGGAAGAGATCGTCTCCGACTCCGACCTTGGCTACGGTTCCGCCAACAAGGACTCCGATAAGCGCAAATTCCGGCGCGACCGCGCCGCCCTGGCCGAGCGGGGCATCCACGTGCGCGAGCTTCGCCCGCTCGGAGCAAAGAACTCCGACCAGAGCTCCTGGACCATCGATGATAACTCCACCTACGCCGACACCCTCGACGCTGCCGACACGGATACGCTGCTCGCGGCGCTCGATGATCAGATGGCTCGGACCGACCTTCCCTACCGCGGGTCCCTTCCCGCGCTGCGCACCAAAGTGGCCATGGCGACTGGGAGGTTGAACCGGGTGGCGGTGGGGACCACCGAATCGGAAACGATCCAGACACCTTCCAACAGCGCCGTCTTAGATGCGGTGTGGGGCGCCTATCTACTCAGAAGGGGGCTGCTCTTTGCATATCGCGACGGATCGGGCATTGAAACCAAGCGGACCGTCTTCATCTACGGCATCTTCACCAGAAACGGCCTCTGCTATTTCGTGGGCATGGATGATGTGGCCCAGGATATCCGAACCTTTCGAACCGACCGCGTCGCACGCGCGTACCAGCCAAAACCAAAAGACGTCTACGAGATTCCCGATAGCTTTCACCTCGATGAATACCTTTTTCTCCCCTTCGACCTGGCGATGGGCGACGGCATAGACGCAACGTTCTCCTTCCCGGCCACGACGAATGCCGAGGAGATCCGCTCGCTCGGCTGCGAACGTGGAACGCTTGAGCGCGACCCGGAAGGGTTCTGGCGTTGGAGCGTGCACGTACGCGACCTCGATGCGGCGGCCGCCTTTGCCCTCAGCCATGCCCGCAGGGGCATGCGCTGCCTGGAACCTCCAGCCCTCGTGGACAGTTGGAACCGAATTATCAAAGAAGTGGTGGAGTGCCATGCCGGCGAGTAGCAAGAAGAGCGCAAATACCGTCATTAACCTGCTCATCCTTTTGAACACCAAGGGCGGCGCCGTGGCACGGGAGGAGGCGTGCCGCGTACTTGGCGTCCGTGACGGCGCGCTTGACGAGGCCCTCGATATCATCAACTCCCTGGCGAACCGCGAGTCGGGTGCGAGGGCCGTGGTCGTGGACGACGGTGAGACTCTCACGCGCCTGGGTCACTCGGCCGACCTCGCCCCGATTCGCCTGACCATAGACGAAGGGCTCATCCTCTCGCAGGTCATGACAGATGTCGGCTTGGATGAAACCCTCCGGCAACGCGTCGCCGATGCGTTGCTCCCCCTTGGAATAGCCCCCACGCGAGACGCCCGCGTGGCGGATACCACCCACTATGGGCCCTATTACCAGCGCCTGAGCGAAGCGGTGGCCGACGGTATCCGCTGCCGCATCGTCTACCGCTCCGACCGGGAACCGGCTCCCACGACGCGGACGATCGATCCGCTGCGGTTGCGCGTCGAGGCGGGCATCTCCTACCTCGACGCCTGGGACGTGGAGCGCGACGCGCAGCGACGCTACCGCTTGGACCGTATAACCCAGGTCTCCTTTACCGAGGACTCCGCAGATCGGCACACCTGGGACCGCGCGGGCCTTGCCGAAAGCCTGAAGCGCGACGGCCAGGTTGCCACGCTCGCCTTTCCCTCCGAGCGCCACGCCCATATGCGGGACTGGTCCGGCATGGGCGACGTGGTTACCGTGCGCGAGGGACTCGCCTTAGCGAGTGTTGCCTACACGAACGAGGCATGGCTCTTTGACCAGGTCCTTGAGGGTGCGGGCGAAATTCAAATCATAGCTCCGCTGGAGCTGCGGGAGCGGCTGCGCGACTACGCCGCCGCCCTTCTCACCGCGTAGAAGCGTCACCGGCGCCGCCGTCATCTACTCGTGACCGCGGCGCCACAACGTGAGAAACCGTCCCACCTGCCGCGCCTCGAGCCGCTGGTAGTCCGTGGGCAGACTCTTCAGGAACTGCTTTCCGTAGCCCTTGCTCACCAGGCGCGAGTCTGCCAGCACGAGCACGCCCGCGTCCGTGGAAGATCGGATGAGCCGGCCGGCTGCCTGCTTGACCTCGAGTACGGCGTCGGGAAGCGCGTACCGGGCCCAGGCGCGGTTCTCGCGAACTTCGCGCTCGCACGAGAGCGGATCGGTAGGCGGGCTGAACGGCAGCTTGGGAATCACCACGCAGCGCAGCGTCTCGCCACTGGCGTCGAACCCTTCCCAAAACGCCTTGAGTGCAAAGAGCGAGGAGGCCTTATCGGCCAGAAACTTCTCCCGCAAGCGTCGAACGCTCGTCCCGTGCGCCTGATAGTCCAGCACCAAACCCTCCCGGGCCAGGCGCGGAGCCACCCGTTCATAGAGGTCCTCCATGTCGCGCCGGTTGGTGAACAGCGTCAGCGTCGAGCCGCCCATGGCAACGTGCACATCCACGAGCAGCTCCTCGAGGGCGTTCAGGTAGGCATCGCGATTGCGCGGATCGGGAAGATCACCCGCCACCACCACGGCCATGTTGCGCTCGAAATCGTAGCTCGAGTCCAGATGACGCGAGCTGCTCGCGCCCGCAGGAAGACGGTCGAGCCCCACGGCATGGTTGAAGTGCTCAAACGAGTTCGAGATGCTACAGGTAGCCGAGGTGAAGATGACCGTCTTCATCTCGGGCAACCACTCCTCGGCAAGCGCCTCGCCGATATCCATGCGCTCCGCCGTCAACGATTCGCCGCCCACCCGGAGCCGGTGATTCACCTGGAAGGAGTACACGTAGCGATCATCCGTGCCATCCATGACGAGCTTGAGCACGTCCCGCAGATCGGCGAGGGAGTTCGCCGCATCCGAGAGGTCGGCGACGGCTTCCGGTTTCTCCTCGCTCGCCGCTTGCACCAAACCCGCAAGGTTCTTGGCAGCCTCGTCGAGCGCGTCCCGCGCCGCGGCGGCAACCGGGAGAAAATTCTCCCATGCCTGGGAGGCGCGCAGCTCCGCGCCGATCCACGTGTTCACGCTGTCGAAGCCGCCGCGCGCCTTCTTACCGAGCAGGCGGATGCCGTCGAAGAGGTCGGCCAAGGATGAGGACGCGCGCTGCACCGAGGCGACTGCCTTGGCCAGCACGCCCAGGTAGAGCGTGGCGGCATCTGATGCAGCTAGGTCGTGCGCGGCGCGGCCCAGCGAACCCGTGCGGTCGGTACCCAGGCGCTCGAACAGAGCACGCACTTCATCAGCCGAAACCGTGAGCGCCCACTGACGGCGCGCCTCCTTTTCCACGGAGTGCGCCTCATCTACCACCCAATGCCTGATCGGCGGCAGGATCTTTCCGTCTGCGGCGACGTTTCGGAAGAGCAGCGAGTGGTTCGTGACCACCACGTCCGAGCGGGCAGCACGGCGGCGCGCGCCATGCACCAGGCATCCTTCCGGATAGAACGGGCAAAGCCTCCGGGCGCACTCTCGCGAGCTGCACGTGAGGTCGGCACGGTTCACGCTGCGCCAGCGAATACCAAGCCCGTCCAGGTCTCCCGAGGGAGACTGACACGCGAACGCGTAGATGACTGCGATCGCCGTGAGCGTATCGGCCGGGTTCTTATCGGTTTTGACCTCCTGGGCGCGTGCAAGACGTTCCAGGCGGCGGAGACACGGGTAGTGGTCGTACCCCTTGAGTGCGCAGAACGAAAGGCCACCGGGAAGCTCGCGGGCGAGTCGGGGCAGCTCCTGGTACATGAGCTGGTCGGCCAGGTTGTTCGATTTGGTGGCAACGCCCACCGTTATCTTGTTACGGCGCGCAGCCTCCGCCATGGGAACCAGGTACGCCACGGACTTACCGACACCCGTGCCCGCTTCGATCACGCGGTGCGTGGAGGTCGCCAGGGCATCGCGCACCGTTACGGCCATGGCCATCTGCTCCTCGCGCGGCTCGTAGCCCGGATACATCCGGCTCACCAGGCCACCGGGGGCAAAATCCTCCTCCACCTCGGCAGCGCTTGGCACGTCGAGCGCGGGCAGGTCGTCGGCATCTACCCGTTCGGGCTCGCTTACCGCCCGTACCACCTTTGAGCGTGCCTCTACCAGGGAAAACGTTGCCGTCGGCTGGCTGCCGGCAAGGTACGAGAAAATCGGCCGGTACGCCCACGGCACCTCGGGATGCATGTCGGCCAACCGGCGCAGGAGCCCCTGCGGCAGATCGTCCAGGGCGGCGAGCAGGATACGCCAGACCCCGCAGAGTGCATCGACATCATCCACCGCGCGGTGGCTCACCGCGGCGCACCCAAAGAGCTCGGCTATGCTCGACAGTTTGTGCGAAGCCAGACGGGGCAGCGCGATGCGCGAAAGGGCGAGCGAATCGATCCAGAGGTCGCTCACCTTCACACCGCCCTTCACGCTCTCGATGAAGGAGCGGTCGAAGGTAGCGTTATGGGCGATCACCGGGGCGCCGTCCACGAACCGAGCCAGGTCGGCCACGGCATCCTGCGCTTCGGGAGCGTTTGCAACCTGCGCGTTCGTGATGCTTGTAAGCTTGGTTATCTCAGGCGGAATTAGCCCGTGCGGATGCACGAACGTGTCGAAGCGATCCACCACCGTGCGACCGGAGAGGCGCGCGGCGGAGATCTCGATCAGCTCGTTCTCGGAAACCGAAAGCCCCGTGGTCTCGGTATCGAGCACCACGACGTCTTCCTCGATCAGCCCGAACGACTGGGTACGAGCGCGTTCGGGCAGTTTGGCATAGGCGTCGATAACGAACTGGGGGGTTCCCGGCAGGACCGCTTCGCTAAAATTCATCAGGCTCCCGCCCGCTCGATTGCCATGTCGACCAACCCTGCGCATACCTCGGGAAACGTCAAGTCGGACGTGTGCCGAATCTCATCGGGATACAGCGAGGTATCGGTCATGCCGGGAATGGTGTTGGTCTCCAGGATGACCGGGCCTTCCGGTGTGACGATGAAATCGCTGCGCGATATTCCCAGGCAGCCCAGGGCACGGTGCGCCGCGCAGGCGAGTTCCTCGGTTCGCTGGTACAGCTCAGGGGAGATCTGGGCCGGGATACGGTGGAGCTTGGAGGGATCGATGTACTTCACGCTCGTGTCGTAGTACTCGGCACCCTCGTTCTGTACGCACACTTCAATGATGGGCAGCGCGCGCAGGTGCGCATCGTCGCCGAAGACGCCCACGGTCACCTCGGTACCGCGCACGCGGCGCTCTACGAGCACCTTTTCGCCGTACTCGAACGCGTGTTCGATGGCGCGCGACAGCTCGGTGGGATCCTTGACGAGCGAGATACCATAGCTCGAACCGTTTACCGCCGGTTTGACGAAACACTCGCCGCCTACGACCTTCACGATCTCATCCACATCGTAGTCATTGCCGCGCTCGATGGCGCAACCGGGGGCGATGGGGATGCCGGCACGGGCATAGAGCAGCTTGGAGAGCTCCTTATCGGCTGCGCACGCGCTCGCCGCCACGTTCGACCCGGTATAGGGAATACGCAGCACCTCAAGGAGACCCTGCATCGCGCCATCTTCACCCATAGCACCGTGGAGTGCCAGAAACGCGCAGTCGAACGAGCCTCCCGTTAGGGTGTCTATAAATGATGAATCACCGGTATCGACGAGCTTGACTACGCCGAAACCGGCCTGTTCGAGCGCCCGCGCCGCATTCGCGCCCGATGTCAGTGAAATCTCCCGCTCGCTCGACGTGCCGCCCGCGAGCACGGCGATGCGCATACTCTCCCTGCCGTTCGCAGCCATAGCTCCTCCTTTTTCGTGACAAAGGAGGAGTCCTTTTGTCACGCGCTCGATCAATCCTTTATTGTATAGGCATCATCGCCCTAAATCCTCGAAAGGCATCATATGCAGCGTACTACCATGCGTCGTGACATCCGCACCCTCAAACCCGAAGATCTCTCCCAACTCGTCTCCGATCTGGGCCAGCCGGCGTTTCGCGCCAAACAGATCGGCGAGTGGCTCTTCCAGAAAAACGTCCGCTCTTTCGATGAGATGACCAACCTGCCCAAGGCACTTCGCGAGCAGCTCGCTGAGCGCTACTCGTTCAGTGCTCCCACCGAGACCGCTCGCCAGGTGTCTCGCGATGGCTCCCGCAAATATCTGCTCACGTTTCCAGACGGAACCGCTGTTGAAACCGTTGGCATGCCGCGGCGTAACAAACTTGCCGTCTGCATTTCCACGCAGGCCGGTTGCGCCATGGACTGCGCCTTCTGCGCCACGGGTATGTCGGGCCTCATGCGCTCGCTTTCCGCACGCGAGATGGTCGACCAGGTGCTCCATGTTGCCGACGACTTCAACGAGCGCGTGACCAGCGTTGTCTTCATGGGTCAGGGCGAGCCGTTCGCCAACTTCGACGCCACAGTCGAGGCCCTTCGCATGCTGAATGATCCTGACGGCCTCGCCATCGGCGCACGCCATCTCACTGTTTCCACCTGCGGCATCATTCCGAATATCCGTCGTTTTGCCGAGCTTCCCGAGCAGTTCACCCTGGCCGTTTCCTTGCATTCTGCCGTTCAGGAGACCCGCAACAAACTCATGCCCGGTGTGAAGAAGTTCACATTGCTCCGCCTACACGAGACGCTTCAGCTCTACACCGAAAAGACGGGTCGTCGTCCGAGTTATGAGTTCGCTATGATCGACGGGTTGAACGACACGCGTCCCGAGATGGAAGCACTCGTTGATTTCTGCGCCGGCACGCTTTGCCACGTCAACCTCATCCAGCTGAACGATATCCCGAGTAGCCCGCTCAAGCCGTCTCCCCAGGAAAAGGTTGAGCGTCTCCAGCACCTGCTCGAGATGCACGGTGTTGAGACGACTATCCGCAACTCCCGTGGTCAGGACATCGACGCGGCCTGCGGTCAGCTGAAGCAGCGATTTGCCGTGAAGAAGGAGGGGGAGTAGGCTCACCCTACCCTGCAGCGCGCCATGGCAAAAAAGCCCCGTTCTCTTGAGCAGGATGACCTGATTGGAGAACGGGGTTTTCTTTATTCGCAACGCACGTGCTTTTGTTTCGTCAGGCGCTGTTGCCTTATATTGCCGACTAACTAGTTCGGTACCTTACAGACCTATTGCTTCCCATTGCTTTTCAACAAAGTCCTGATTTACCTTGGGGTTCTTGGTGAGCTTAGCTGTTCTGATGGCCACATCCTCACTCATCGTATCAATCTTCTTCGTGAGTTTGAGGACGTCCCGGGCATTCCGAACTATCTTTCCGCGGAGTTCATCATTAGTAGCAACTTTGTAACCAAGGAAGGATCCAGCAGCAACGGCAACGCCCGCAATAATGATTCCTATATACTTCCTCATGCTTCATCACCTTGTTCAAGCGATACAACCATCTGCAGAATATGAGAGAGTTGTTCCTCGTCTTTGAACTCAATCTCGATCTTGTTCTTACCTCTCAGCTGTTTTACCCGCACATTGGTATTGAACACTTGACGCAGTACGCGGGCCGCCTTCTTATACGACTGTGGCGTGACAGGTCGAGCAGGCTTTGGCTCATCTCCGACTGAAAACAATGGGGCAAGGTTTTCAGTCGCACGAACCGATAACTGCTCTGCAACCACTTTCTCAGCAAGCTTGATTCGCTGTTCCTCAAAAGGAACAGCAAGGATTGCACGAGCATGTCCAGCGGTCATCTTGCCCTCAAAGAGGAACTGCTGAACCTCTTCTGGCAAATCGAGCAGACGCAAGGAATTCGTGATAGAAGACCGAGATTTTGAGACCGCCTTAGCCAAGGCTTCCTGAGTCATCTTGCTCTTCTTGATGAGTTGCTGATATCCTTTGGCCTCTTCGATGGGATTCAGGTCAGAACGCTGAAGATTTTCAATGAGCGCCAGCTCCATCATCTTCTGATCGTCAACATCCTTGATGATTACGGGAACCTCATCGAGACCCGCGAGCTTAGAAGCTTGATATCGCCGCTCGCCCGCAATGATCTCGTAGTTCTGACCTTTCTTGCGAACCAACAATGGCTGCAGGACACCATTCTCTCGAATTGACTCGGCAAGCTCTGCGAGAGCTGACTCATCAAAATGCGTACGCGGCTGATTGGGATTCGGCTTCACCTGAGCAATGGGGAGCGTCTGGTCCTCATGCTCGGCACTGTTATACCCAGTTTCGGTTTGCGCTTCCCCCATAAGGGAACCCAAGCCACGTCCAAGTGCTGACTTCTTCTTAGGACTAGGCACGCTTGATCACCTCTCTCGCCAAAGCGATATACGCACGTGAACCCTTATTGTTGGGCGCATATTTGGTTATTGGCATACCAAAAGACGGAGCCTCGGAAACCTTTACAGAACGTGGTATAACCGTCTTGAAGGTTAGGTTGCCGAAGTACTTTCGGACTTCATCTGCAACCTGATTTGAGAGAGATGTACGCGAATCAAACATCGTAAGCAAGATGCCAAACGTATCCAGATTCTTGTTGATCCTACTCTTTACCATGCGCATCGACTCAAGTAGTTTGGTAACGCCTTCAAGCGCGTAATATTCGCATTGGATGGGAATCAATACGCTGTCCGCAGCTGTCAGCGCATTGATTGTCAGAAGACCGAGAGAAGGTGGGCAGTCAATTAGGATGAAGTCAAACTCGTCTCGAATCGGCTCTATCAGATCCTTTAACCGCGTTTCTCTTGCCATTGCGGAAACGAGTTCGATTTCTGCTCCGGCAAGCTGAATAGTTGCGGGAATCACGAATACTTTTTTGCAACATGTATCTTGGATGAGCTCATCGGCTGTTGCATCATGCAGAAGTGCATCATATACGCATTTCTCAAGCCCCTCTTTATCGATACCAAATCCACTGGTGCTATTTCCCTGCGGATCGAAATCGATAATGAGTACTTTACGATTTTGGTCACCAAGTGCTGCTGCGAGATTTACTGCCGTGGTCGACTTTCCAACGCCACCTTTTTGATTGATGATTGCAATGACGCGTGTATCCTTCTCGCTTTTTGACCTTAGTACGTCTTTGTATCCCACTATCCCTCCATTCGTGTTTATGCTTCATTTGGATAGCAAGAAACCCTAGATGTTTCACGTGAAACATCTAGGGTTTCACTCTGCTTATTCATTATGTTTCACGTGAAACATCTAAGCAAGAGGATTCTTCTTTGCAAGTCCTGGTGTACGAGGAAGCTTGACGCGGGAACGCTCCACAGCCATATAGGTATAAACGACACGATGACCAAGATCATTCGGTAAATCGAACTCATCAAAACCATCAAGCTCAAGACCAAGCATTTCGGCAACTTTCTCACCAGAAGCAAGTTCCCCTTCTGAAGGATTTGCCTTAGCAATAACAAGAGAAGACCCCAACTGCAGAAAGGGACGACCATATTCAAGCAAGAGGGGTATGGGGCCAAGGGCACGGGCAACAACACAATCAAAGCAAAGGTTCTGCGAAGCATACAGCTCGGTACGTTCATGAACAGCTTTGAGGGTTTTCAAATCCAATTGATTGAGAATTGCGTTTACCACGTTTACCTTCTTGCCAACGGAATCGAGAAGAACGCCGTTGCAACCAGTAGCGATTCCAATTGGAACACCCGGGAAACCAGGACCTGTGCCCATATCGAGGAACGAGTTCAGGTCAGGTGGAAGGGATTGCAACAGTGCGAGCGAATCAAGAATATGAAGAACAAGAGCCTCATCAAGATTCGTAATACGAGTTAGATTGATGTAATGGTTCACCTGTTCAACGTAAAGAAGATGTTCGACGCAGAGGTCTGCTTGCTCAGCAGTGAGTTCGATACAGAAGTCATCACAATACTGGAGAAGCTTAGTAACAAGAGTCTTCAGGTCAGAATCCAAAACATCTAACGCTTTCAGCTGAATCTCTCTTTGTGTATCCATAACCCTTCCTTTCACTACTTTGTCTCAAATCAGTGTAACAAGAAGCTCAGTCAAAAAAGAAGGGCGCATCGCTGCGCCCTTTCACCAACCTATGGGGAACAAGCTAGACAAGCTCGATCACAACATGACGATTGGTATCACTACCCTCGGAATGCGTATCGACGTGCTCGTCATCGCGGAGAGCGATATGCACCAAGCGACGCTCGTAGGCAGTCATTGGCGGAAGGCTGACAGAGCGATGCTGGCGAACAGCACGGCTTGCAGCGGAACGAGCCATGTTCGTAACCTTCTGGCGACGACGCTCCTTGTAGCTCTCAATATCGATAACAACAGGGTAGTGGAAACCCATGCGATGATCGAGAACCATAGAGAACAGCGTCTGGAAGGCTTCGAGACCACGCCCGTGATACCCAATGAGAACGGAGAGATCGCAGTTCTTCTTACCGACCTTCTCGTCGGCAAAGACATTGAGGATCAACTCGCCCTCATCGCCATCGAACTCCTCAATGCTTGCGCGATCGAGGTTGTAGAAGGAAAGGATCTCGCGAACAACCGTGACGCCCGCATCACCGATCAGATCGATATCGTCTTGAGAGAGCTCCTCGCCGGCATGCACACGCTCAGCAAGGGCTGTGAAGGAAGAAGTATCCTCGACCTCTGCCACGTCCTCAATCACATCATCCTGAACATCTTCGATGCTGTCCTCCGCCATGGGAACCTCCAAGTAGTAAGGTACCTAACAGGATACCTTGTTAGGTACGTAGAAATGAAAGCTAGTTCTTCTTGTGCGGACGCTGGCGACGCTCGCGGCGCACCACATCGACCTCGAGCGGAGCATTCTCCATACGCTCCTGCTCCTCCTCCTTGGCCTTCTCCATGACCTTCTGAGTGACGAAGATCTGCTGGATGACCTGCCAGCCGGTGGAGACGTCGTAGTACAGCAGCACACCGGCGGGAAGACTCCAACCGATCCAGAGCATCATGACGCTCATGACGATAGCCATGGTCTTCATGCTCTGTGCCTGGGAACCGGTCTGATTCCGCGCCTGCATGAGCGTAGGAATCAGGGTCAGCACGGCAAAGAGCAGCAGAGCGACCACATATGGGATGGACCGCATCGGGTCGGTGGTCAGCGTGCCGGAAACCGAGGCTGAGAGGTCGGGCATGATGCCGAAGAAGCGGAAGTCACCCTTGACCTCAAGGTACTTGGGAATATCGCGCAGCAGCGTGAAAAGCGCAAACAGCACGGGCATCTGGATGAGCAGAGGCAGGCAGCCGCCCAGCGGGTTGAACTTGTTCTCGGAGTAGAACTTCTGCATCATCTCCGACTGCTTCTGGGGATCGTCGGCGTACTTCTCCTGAATCTCCATCAACTTGGGCTGCAGCACCTGCATGCGCGCCTGCGACTTCGTTGACTTGAGCTGCAGCGGGGTGAGGATCAGGCGGATGATGACCACCAGAATGATGATGGACAGACCCCAGTCCACGGCAAAGCTCTGGATGCCGCCGAGGACGACGGCAAGAATGTTAACGATCCAATCCCACATGTGAGTCCTTCCTAAGGGACGCCGGCCCCGCTGGGACGGGGTCGTATCCTCCTTTATGCAAGGGATTACAGCGGGCTATGCGGCGCGCCGCGAGCCAGCCACCCCTGAGTACACCAAATCGAGCAATAGCCTCAACAGCATACGCGGAACAGGTCGGGATGTATATACATGCGTCCGGCAAAAGAGGTGAGATCCACCGCTGGTAGACGCGTATAGTGCCGATGACGAGCCGCTGGACATAGCCGGCAGGCCGAAGATTATCCATTGATGCCGGCGCGGCGGAGAAGCGAGGAAAGCGCGCCGCGCAACTCCTCGGGAGATGCATCGCGAGTACGCGGCGTGGCGAACAGGATGACGTCTCGCCCGGGGAGCGGAAGCTCCAGATGCCGGGCGGCCTCGCGCAGCACGCGCTTGGACCTGTTGCGCACCGCGGCGCAACCAAGTCGCTTGGCAGCAACGAAGGCGACCCGACCAGGATCGCCTTCGTCAACAGTTTCACCTATGACCATGCGCATCACCGGGTGGTTGTAACGCCTACCCGTGGTGAACACCCGCTCAAAATCGCGCCGGGACTTGAGTGTCCTCATGGGCACGAGATCTACTTCTCGTCGCTCACCGTGAGACGCTTGCGACCCTTGGCACGACGACGGGCGAGCACGGCGCGGCCGCCCTTGGTCGCCATACGGGCACGGAAGCCGTGGGTCTTGGCACGCTTGCGCTTGTTCGGCTGGTAGGTACGCTTCATGGTGGTTTTCCTCCTGCTGCGTTTCGTTCGCATCCGGCTGAGCCGAAATACGGATAACTAGGCTCGTGAGCTTTCAGATTGTAGGGAAATCGCCGCTCGAATGTCAATCGCACAACTAAAAAAGAACGCGGTGACGAGGTATCTACGCAGGGCGTTCACGGTCTTTTCAACACTTTTCACCATATTGCACTGAGTTTTCAACAGCTCACGTTAAAAGTGTTGATAACTTTTCGCGATTTTTCTTCAGTTTTCAACCGTTTCGGAAAACTTGTTGAAAACCTGAAAGAACCGCGGCCACGCGGTATGCTGGTTGGGCACCTTCGAGGAGTGGGATCACGCATGTCAGACGATTTCTACCCGTTCGTGGACTCGGGCGACCCCGCTCCGGGCAACGAGCACCTTCAACAAACCGCGCGAGACGGTTCGGCCGCGCTCTCGACGCAAGCTGAATCGAACGCCCGGAACTTGGACGGGGGCTCGCGCGCGCTCTATGCCACGCGCATCGCGGTGTACGACAACATGCTCTCCACGCCGCGCGTGCTCGTGGTGGATTCTAAGGATGTGCGCACCTACCTGGAAGAGGTCACGAACACCACGTACCGCTGCATGAAGGAGCAGGGTGGTCGCCTCTCCCTTATGGTGATTCGAGAAATCGTCGAGAACTTCATCCACGCCCATTTCGCCGAGCCGGTCATCTCCATCCTCGATAACGGGGACACGATCCGCTTCGCCGACCAGGGCCCGGGTATCGATAACAAGGAGCAGGCATTCGAGTTCGGCGTGACGTCGGCCGACCGCGAGAAGAAGCGCTACATCCGCGGCACGGGCGCCGGGTTCCCCATGGTGCAGCAGTATCTGGAGAACGCAGGGGGCGCCATCTCGATCGAGGATAACCTAGGGCAGGGGACCGTGGTGACGGTGACGGTGGACCCGGGACGCACCCAGGAAGTGGAAGCCTCCTCGGCCCGCGGCGCAGCCGTTCGCGGGACCGCGGGAGCCGGGGGCGGCATGGCCCGGCAGCAACCGGCCTCACCGGCGGCGACATCGGCCGGGTACCCCGTATCGGCGGGAATGGAGTTCAACGGCGCGGCCGGTGCACCAGCGCCCGGCTGGCCCGCGGGGACGCAGGCGCCTGCCTACGCCGGCTACCAGCCATATCAGGCCGCCTACCCGATGCATGGTGCCCAACCCTGGCCGCAGCAACCCGTGTACCAAGGATATCCCGCCTACCAGCAGCCCGTATACCAGCAACCGGCGGGCATGTGGCCGGCAATGGCGCCGATGCCAGCAGCCCCGCAGGCCCCGGCGCCGATGAACCCCGGGGCGCCGCATGTGTCGGAGCGTGGGCGGGCCGCGCTGGCATACCTCATGGCCAACGGCATCGCCGGCCCCACGGACCTCGCCCACGCGCTCGGCGCCTCCAACGCCACCTGGTCTCGCGAGCTGGACGCGCTCGGAGCGCTGGGGCTCGTGGTGAAGCAGGGGCAGAAACGCGTGCTCACTGAGATGGGCCGCGTCTGGCTCGAGCAGGAGGGCGGCACCGCGCAGCCGCCGGTCTCCGTATCATAGCGACGGCAGAGCGCGCCCGCGTAAGTAATAGAGAGGGACGGTAAGGGAGCCCCATGGAAAGCGAAGCCAAGATTCTCCTGGACGACGCCATCGATTTCTGTCAGCGAGACGGTCGCGACGACCGCCTGGTGCAGATGCTCTCCCAGGCTCGGGCGGTCGAGCTCACCGACGACCGCCTGGTCATCGAGGCACCGAGCCGGTTTGCCATCTCGTACCTGGAGCGGAACCGCGAGCTGGTGGAGGGCTACCTGATGGAGATCGCCTTCGCGCCGATCGCGCTCGAGGTGCGCCCACCGGAGAGCGCGGCGGGCGATAGGTCCGCGCGAACGCGGGCGGCGGGCATACAGGCTCCCGTGATGACGCAGCCCGCGGCCACGCCGCAAGCGGATACCGCCCCGATGCCGGTTCAGCGCGCAGCTCGACCGCAACCTGCTGCGGCCTCGATCCCCGCCCGCGCGCGGGCAGCCACGACGCCGCGCCCGACAGCGCCATCCCCCCTGCCCCGGCCGCAGCAGGCTGGCGACCGCCCAGCCGAGGGCGGCATCCGCGTGAAGAGCACCATCAACCCCGCCGAGCTCGCCGAGATGATGGGGCGCATGGGAGACGCCACGCCGGCGGCACCAGCTGCCTTGCACGGCGCCGCAAGCCCCGTCGCGGCCACGGACGTGGTGGAGCCCAAACTCGAGCCGGATTACCCGCAGACCCCCATCAACTCCAAGTTCACGTTCGCGAACTTCGTCTACGGCGACGAGAACAAGCACGCCTATCACTCCGCCCAGCGCTTCGCCGCCTTTGCCGACGAGCCGGGACAGGCCGGCTCGCTCTTCATCTACGGCGACTCGGGCCTGGGAAAGACGCACCTGTTACTCGCCATCCAGAACTACCTAGCCGAGAACAAGCCGCACATCCGCGTGAAGTATTCCAACAGTCAGGCGTACATCGATGACTTCATCAACGAGATCCAGCGGCAGAAGACCGAGGGCCGAACGATCCTGCGCGAGTACCACGATGCCGACGTGCTCATCATCGACGACATTCAGAACATCATCGGCAAACAGGCCTCGATCGACTACTTCTTCCGGCTGATGGAGGAATTCATCAGCCAGAACAAGAAGATCGCCATCGCATCCGACCGCGCGCCCAAGAAGCTCGCCCTGGACGAGCGCATGACGAGCCGCTTCAACGCGGGCATGCTCTGCTTGGTGTCGGAACCGGGCTTCGAGATGAAGTACACGATCCTCAAGCGCTACTACGAGAGCATCACGCGCCCTGACGACGACATGCAGCTCAACTACGACGCCTCCCTGCTTTCGGCGTTCAAGCCCAACGAGGGTCGGCTCACAGACGAGCAGCTGCGCCATATGGCCGAGATCTCGGGCAACAACATCCGCGAGCTCGAGAGCTTCTGCGAGCGGTGCACCAACCTCTCCTTCGAGCGCGAGCAGGCGGGTGGCGAGCTCACGGCCGAGGACATCGAGCGCGTGGCCGACGAGTACTTCGACACGCAGCACAAGGTGATCCACATCGACACCATCCAGAGCGTCATCGAGGAGTTCTACCACGTGAGCCACGAGGAGCTGATCGGCCCCAAGCGCCAGCGCGACATCGCGTTCGCGCGGCACGTGGCGATCTACCTCTCCAACAGCCTGTGCGACCTCTCGTCCAAGGCCATCGGCGAGGAGTTCGGCGGGCGTGACCACTCCACGGTGATCAACAGCCTGAAGGTCGTCGAGAGCAAGATGAAGGAGGACCGCCGCATCTGCGAGGACCTGCAGCAGCTCAAGAACAAGATCACCCTGCGCTCGTAGCCCGCGGCGCGGGACCATGCCGCACCGACCGACGCCGCTGGAAAAGATGGGGAATGACGGTGGAAAGACGGTTCAAACCCCGTGGAGAGATGCGATGGTGGAAAACCGTTGTGGAAACCGGAGGACTTATCAACAGTTCGACAGGGAAAAAGATTCGGGGCGCTATCTGTGGATACGCTTGTTCTCAACACCATCCACAGGCTTATTATGATGATTAGATTTTTATATATCTAAGGAAGGATAAACAGATGAAGTTCACGGTCAGCCAATCCTCCCTCGCGGAGGCTCTCGGCGTCGTCATGAAGGGCGTTGCGGGAACCTCCACCCTCCCCATCCTCTCCGGCGTGCTCGTTCGCGCTACGGACGGTGTCATCGAGTTCCAGACCTCTAACTACACCATCGCCATCCGCCATCGTATCGCCGCGCGCGTGGATGAAGAGGGTGCCATGGTGGTCCCCTGCAAGATGCTCTTGAACATCACGCGCACCCTGCCCGATGCCCCCGTGACCTTTGAACAGGTGGAGCGGCAGGTTCAGATTCGCTGCGAGAAGAGCTCGTTCCGCCTGAACACGCTCGACGTGAGCGACTTCCCCGAGTTCCCCACCTTCGCGCTCGAGAGCTCCGTCGAGCTGCCGGCCGATATCCTCTCGGAGATGGTCGCCCGCACCTGGCGCGTGACCTCCACGGATAAGAACCGCCCCGTGTTGAACGGCGTGTACCTCACGGTCGAGAACAACACGGTGCGCCTGGTGGCCACCGACTCCTACCGTCTCGCGGTCTGCGACACGCAGGTGGAGACCTCCTCGCTCGACGGCAGCTTCGAGCTGAACGTGCCCTCCGATTCCTTCAACGACGCCGTGCAGCTCACGGGCGGCCAGGGCTCCATCCTCATCGGCGCCACGGACACGCAGGTGGTCTTCGTGGCGGGCAACACCACCTACGTGGCGCGCCGCATCGAGGGCATCTTCCCCGACTACAAGCGTCTGCTGCCCCCGACCTGCGCCACCACGGTGAAGATCGGCATCGAGGCCTTCTCCGCGGCGATCAAGCGCGTGGCCGTGGTGGCCCAGGGCAACTCCGCGGTGAAGTTCGGCATCGACGCAGACGCGGGCATCATGTCGCTCTCGGCCGTCTCGAGCGACCAGGACGCCGCCGACGAGACGCTCGACGTGGAGGTCGAGGGAGATTCCGGCATGATCGCCTTCAACTACCACTACATCCAGAGCTGCCTGGACGTGCTCAAGCGCGAG